>Ga0136653_10000429_pt1 | contig 22187 bp, 23 predicted proteins | sample LakKivw275mmetaG_FD_94866 | JGI IMG/M metagenome (GOLD analysis project Ga0136653, IMG submission 94866) | Anoxic lake water microbial communities from Lake Kivu, Rwanda to study Microbial Dark Matter (Phase II) - Lake Kivu water 275m metaG... | ecosystem: Environmental > Aquatic > Freshwater >...
GCTACCAGGCTGCGCTACACCCCGTGTCTGAGAAACGGAAATATGTTATCATAATTAGGCTTCAGCGGGCAATGTGAATTGCCTTAATTTTATTTTATAGACGAGAGGTTTCAGAATTGGCAGAAAAACACCGCAAGGCAAATATCACCAGAATCCCAACGAAACGACAGACCTCCAGGTGGAAAAAGGAGAAAAGGCTCTCGCAGATCATCGGGATCGTCACGGGTGTCGTCATTGCCGCTGTGCTTGGCATCATAGGCTACTGGTATTACAGCGAACAGGTCATGCCTTATCAGCAAACCGTGATTAAAGTCAATGGTAAATCCTACAGTATGGACTACTATATAAAGGTGCTGGACTTTTACTCGAAAGGCCAGTCCAGCGATGTAGTCAAGCTCTTTCCCGATATAGTAGCACGGGGTATAGCGCAGGGTCAGGTAATAGTCGAAGCGGCAGCCTCAGAAAATATTACTGTCAGCGACGATGAGATAACCAAAGAACTCGAAGATATGAAATTGGATAAAAACGATATCGGCACCGATATTGTCAGGGCCAGAATAATTGCCCGTAAACACTCGGAGATGAAATGTGTGCCAAACCTGCCAGGACCGGTCGAGCAAGTGCAGGCGCAGGCCATGTTGATCGAAACCAAAGCCATGGCTGATGACCGCAGACAGAAGTTGATACTGGGAGATAATTTCTCCAACATGGCGGGGCTTCTTTCGCTGGACTCGTTTACACAGGGAAAAAAAGGCTACCTGGGATGGGTGCCGAAAGGCTTTGAAGACAGGGTACTTGGCACTCTCAAGGACTCGGCCTTGAAAAATGTGCTTTTCAATCTTAATGTAGAAGAAATAAGTGATCCCATATATGATGCTGGTGCGGAGAAACCTTTCGGCTACTGGGTGTTGGAAGTGCTGGAGAAGGACGACACCCGGGGTGTGCATGCCAGGGGCATACTGTTCTCCTCAGAGGATGATGCTAAAATGGTGAGGGAAAAGTTGGTAGATGGGGGAAGCTGGAACGATCTGGCCAGGCAGTATTCACAGCATACCAGCAAGGACACTGGCGGAGACCTGGATTGGATCGTACTTGGTGTGGATAATACCCAGCTCGGGCGTATGCTCAGCACGCTCGATGTGAAACAGATGAGCCCTGTTATGCGTGACGACAGTGTTAAAACAGGTGGCGGGTACTGGATTGTGCAGGTGCTCGATAAACAGGTCCGTCCGCTCGATGTTGTCATAATGCAATCGCTTGAAGAGGAATGTGTGAGCAGTTGGATGCAGGAGTTGATGAAAGAAGCGGAGGTTGAGGACTTGTTGGATCAGAAACAGAAGGACTTCGCTGTTGATAAGGTGATAAAGAGCAGGAGCCAATAAAGTTGCATAAGAAACGTCCTGTCAATATAGGCCTTTTAGGTATAGGCACCATCGGAACCGGTGTAGCCAGAGGGCTGATTGCGCGGAGCCAGATATTGGCGCGTCAGGCAGGCTGTCCGCTTGTCCTTAAGGCGGTTGTCGAGAAAGACGTGTCAAGGCACGGCTTGGCTGGACTGGACAGCGCCATTTTTACCGATGATTACCGCAGGGTGGTCTATGGGGCTGAAATCGATATAGTTATCGAGCTGATCGGTGGGGAATATCCGGCCTTTGACTATATTAAGGAGGCTCTTTCCAACGGTAAACATGTTGTCACCGCCAATAAGGAGGTCATGGCCAAACACGGCACGGAATTGCTGTCGATAGCCAAGGAACACCACGCAGGGCTGCGTTTCGAGGCCAGTGTGGGCGGCGGCATCCCTCTCATCTCTCCTTTCCAGAGGGACCTTGTAGCCAATGACATACAGGCCATCTATGCCATTGTTAACGGCACGACCAACTATATCCTTACGCGCATGGCGCATGACAAGCTTGATTTCAACCTGGCGCTCAAACAGGCTCAGAAACTGGGCTATGCTGAAGCCAATCCAGCCAACGACATCGGCGGGCTGGATGCGGCTTACAAACTGGCCATTTTAACCTCGCTGGGATTCGACATGGATGTGAACTTCGATGAGATCTTCTACGAAGGCATATCCCGACTCAAGCCGCAGGATTTCAGCTACGCCGAGGAGTTTGGTTACGCCATTAAACTGCTGGCCATAGCCAAGAGATCCGACAATCTGGTGGAGGCCAGGGTGCAGCCGGTCCTGATACCGGCCGAATCGCTGCTGGCCAAGGTAGACGGCGTCTATAATGCCATCTACGTCTCAGGCGATCTGGTGGGCAACATTCTCTTTTATGGACAGGGAGCAGGCCCTTCGGCAACCTCCAGCGCGGTTCTGGCGGACGTGATCAACATCGCGCAAAATATCAGCGCCGGACGCGACAACGCGCCGCGCTTCATACCTGAGAAGAAGTCGGGCATCAAACCCATGTCCGAAATCCAGACGCGCTACTACTTCCGCATGAAGGTGCAGGACAAGGCCGGTGTGCTGGCGCGTATCGCCAGCGTAATGGGGGACCAGGCTATTAGTATTTCCTCGGTCAAACAGCAGGAATCAGATGCATCCACCAATACTGCGGAGATCGTCATTATGACACACCCGGCCCGTGAGAGCGCCGTGCAGAATGCCATAAAAGTAATTAACAAATTGCCTGTGGTCAAAGAGATCAGCAATTTCATCAGGGTGGAGGCCATCTGAGATGATTAGAGGAGTTCTGTATCATTTTAAAGATTATCTGCCGGTCACGAATAGAACACCTATGATCTCACTGGGCGAGGGCGATACGCCGCTCGTTAAATCGGTCAACCTGGCCAAAGAGCTTGGCGTAGGGGAGTTGTATTTTAAATTGGAGGGCTGCAACCCTACCGGCTCGTTCAAGGACCGCGGCATGGTATTTGCCATCGCCAAGGCCCTGGAGGACGGCAGCAAACAGGCGATCTGCGCATCTACAGGCAATACCAGCGCTTCGGCTGCCGCTTATGGGGCGCGGTTTGGCCTTAAGGTCATTATACTGGTGCCCAAGGGCAAAATAGCCATGGGCAAAATGGCGCAGGCTATCGCCTATGGCGCGGAGATTATCGCCATAGAAGGAAACTTCGACCAGGCGCTCAAGGTTACGCGCAATCTGGCCGAGAGATATCCTATAACCCTGGTCAACTCGCTCAATCCCTACCGCATCGAGGGGCAAAAGACCGCATCGTTCGAGATCATCGAGGACCTGGGAGGCCCTCCTGATTACCTCTTCATACCGGTGGGCAACGCAGGCAACATCACTGCTTACTGGAAAGGATTCAAAGAATGGAGGGATAAGGGGAAAGTCGATAAGTCGCCCGTAATGATGGGATTCCAGGCGGAGGGCGCAGCGCCCATTGTGAAAAATATGATCATCGAGGCGCCACAGACCATCGCCACGGCCATCCGCATCGGCAATCCGGCAAGCTGGAAGGGCGCGACTGCCGCCAGGGATGAATCAGGTGGGCTGATTGATTGCGTAACCGACGATGAAATTCTGGCGGCATATAAGATGATGGCCGGACGGGAAGGCATATTCGGCGAGCCGGCATCCGCCGCACCGCTGGCAGGCCTGCTCAAAATGATAAAACAGGGCAAGAGCTACAAAGGAAAGAGGATCGTCTGCATCGTAACCGGCAATGGACTGAAAGACCCCGATATTCCGGTGCGCTATGTGGAACCCTTCCCCGAACTGCCGGCTGAACTGTCCGTCATTGAGAAACATCTGGGCTTGAAATAATCATGCTTCCGTAAGGAGGGCCGACGCCATGTTAAAGGTTGTAGCGGAGGACATCGGAGCTTTCTATCATCATTATCCCAGGACGGCTGCCATAGTCACCGTCAGTTATGAGGGCAGAAGAAATGCCATGGCTGTGGCCTGGCATTGCCCGATATCCTTTAATCCACCGCTCTATGGTATTGCTATCGCGCCAAAGCGCTTTAGCTATAACATGATCTGCGGGGCTGGGCAGTTCGCCGTAAACTTTATGCCTTTAGACAGCGCGGAAACCATCGCTGCCGTAGGGGGCAGCAGTGGTGGCTTAAGCGATAAGTTTTCGCTGTTCAATCTGCAGGATGCTCCTGCAATTAAAACAGAGGCCCCTATACTAAAAGAAGCCTATGCAGCTTATGAATGCATGGTCTTCGATAAGCGGATTTACGGCGATCACGCCTGGATCATCGGCAGCATTGTGGCAGTGCACACCGACGGCGAAGTATTCAGTGCGGATGGAACACTTGACTTGAATTTATTGCAGCCTGCGCTTTATCTTGGAGCCGAAACCTATTGCGCAGTGGATCAAAGCACGACCAGGGTACTGGACAGGCAAAAATACGGCGGCGGTTAACCTGCTAATAGGAGACATATAGGAGACATAATGTTAGACGCTGATAAAATCAGAAAGACCGCTCGGGAGTTTATCGAGGCCATCGGTGATGATCCGTTGAGAGAGGGATTAATTGATACGCCGCAGCGCCTGTCGGAGATGTACGCAGAGCTTTTCTCGGGCATTGATATGGACGCAAGGGAGGTGCTTTCCACCGGTTTCTCGGCCGGGCATCATGAGATGGTTATTGTGCGCGACATCCCCTTCTACTCGATGTGCGAGCACCATTTTCTCCCGTTCTATGGTGTTGTTCATATAGGGTATATACCCAATGCCAAAGGATGGGTGGTGGGTGTATCCAAACTGGCCAGGGTGGTTGAGATATATTCCAGGAGGCTGCAATTGCAGGAGCGCATGACCAAGCATATTGCAGACGTGATCATGGAGTCGCTCAAGCCCGACGGGGTGGGTGTGGTGATTCACGCGGAACATCTGTGTATGGTAATGAGGGGGATTAAGAAGCCGGGCAGCAATGTGATAACCTCTGCCATGCGTGGTATTTTTGAGAGGAGGGCGGTTACCAGGGCGGAATTCCTCTCGCTGGTGCAGGGTAAATAGACTATTCGTGCCGCAGGGATTCAATGGGATCCAACCTGGCTGCGCGGAAGGCGGGATAGGTTCCTGATACGATGCCTGTGCAGATGGCCACCAGTAGCGCCATAGCTACGATGTCCAGAGATATGGGAGCGTTTACCGGCATGTTGTTCATCATCTGACCCCTGATGGCCAGAGAGCCGATACCTGCCAGGCCAAGTCCCAGAATGCCACCGGATAGGCTGAGCAGTGCTGATTCCACCAGAAACTGTGCCAGGATATCTCGCCGTTTGGCGCCGATTGCCTTGCGTATGCCGATCTCCCGGGTACGCTCTGTAACCGACACCAGCATGATGTTCATGATGCCGATACCGCCCACGATTAGAGAGATGCTGGCCACACTGCCTAAGAAAACCTGGAAGATGGCCATGGATTCATTCATACGCTTGAGTATCTCCTGCATATCGATAACGTTGAAATCGTTGTCCTCCCCTTCTCTTATGTGGTGGCGCTGCCGCAGTATCTCGGTGATTTGATCTCTGGCTGAGCTGATGGCATCCGTTTTAATAGCTTCAACCACAATAGTTTGCACGGGATGTCCCAGAGGGCCCGTTTCCACTCCGAAATGGGACTGCATGGTACTGAGAGGGATCATGATGAAATTGTCGGCGCTGGTGCCCATGAATCCTCCCCGCGATTCGCACACTCCTATCACCTCAAATTTACGACCCCCGATGCGCACGGTTTCACCCACCGGATCGGCCGTAGAGAAGAGATCCTTGGCTGCTTGGGCTCCTAATATGGCAACACTGTTGTTCCTGCGCATATCGCTATCGCTGAAGAAGTTGCCCCTGGCAATCTTGTAGTTAAGTATTTTTTGGATATCCAGGGTAGAGCCCATGATGTTGATAGTCCTGATCTGGTTTCCGTATACTGTTTTGAGCATTTTGGAATACATTGGAGCCACCGCCGCTACTGCGGGAGCTTTGTTGCTGTTGGTTAAAGCTTCCGCATCCTCCTGGGTAAGCGTACCCTCGGGTCTCATGCCGCCCATGGTTTGCCGGGTTGAGCCGGAAACATAAATGGCATTGGCCCCCATGTTTTCGAAGACGGTTGCCATCTGCTGCTGCTGGCCGCGTCCGAAGGAGACCAGAAAGACCACGGCGCCCACACCTATAACGATACCCAGTATGGTCAGGAACGAGCGCATTTTATTAGAGATCAGGGCCTGCCAGGAGGACAGCAGGTACTCTAGGAAGCTCAACGGACCTTCTCCTGGACGATGCTTCCATCGCGCAGGTAGATGGTGCGTCCGGTGTAGGAGGCGATATCCTCCTCGTGAGTGACTATTACTATGGTTATTCCTTTCTTGTTAAGTTGCTGCAGAAACTGCATGATGCTGTGACTGGTGCGTGTATCAAGATTACCAGTGGGTTCATCGGCCAGGATGAGGGGAGGATCGTTAACCAGGGCGCGCGCTATGGCTACGCGTTGCTGTTCGCCTCCCGACATTTCGCTGGGCTTGTGATGGGCGCGCTGAGTGATGCTTACTGCTTCCAGAGCTGCCATGGCCCGCTTATGCCTGCCTTGTGCTCCGCTGTAGATAAGCGGCAGTTCCACGTTCATGACGGCGTTCAGCCTGGGCAGCAGGTTATATGACTGGAAGACGAATCCGATTTTTTTATTACGCACCGCGGCAAGTTCATCATCGCTCATGCGACTGACGTCTATGCCATCCAGCTCATATTTGCCCGCATTGGGACGATCCAGGCAACCCAGCAAGTTCATCATGGTAGATTTACCGGAGCCTGAAGGCCCCATGATAGAAACCATCTGTCCGGACTCGATATCCATGCTGACTTGGTTGAGCGCATTGACCTGTACATCGCCTATTCTATATATCTTGACGATGTTCTCAAGATGGATCATGGACATGATGACTCAATTCCCTTCGGAAACGATGCTTACTTAATAGCTTCGATGAGGACCTGCTCACCTTCGTTTAGCCCGGATATGATCTCGGTGTTCTTCTTGTTCTGTACGCCGGTCTTCACCGGGCGCTTCTCTGTTTTGGCCGAGGAGGCGTCTATGACGACGTCCACCCAGTAATCGCCGGACAGGCCTTTGATGGCGCGGTTGGGCACCTGCAGCACATCTTCACGCATGCCTGTGATAATATCAGCAGTGGCCGTCAGCCCCCCTCTCAGCCCTTCGGTGTCCTCATCCTTGTCCAGGTAAATCTCCACGGGGAAATTGACCACGCCGGACTGTAGCGCGCCGAATGGCGATACGAAGCGCACACTACCCTTCAGATCCCTGCCGGGCAATGCATCCACCTTGATAATGGCCGACTGACCGACAGACACCTTGGTGATATCGATCTCATCTATAATACCTTTCATCCTGATGGTTTTAGTGTCCACCAGGTACACCGCCGTCTTCGAGGCATAGTCGAATTGTGAAAGCTGGTCGTTGCTTTTTACGTCGACGGAAACGACGGTACCGTCGAAAGGCGCGATGATTTCTGTTTTCAGCAGTTCTTGCTTGGCTTTGTCGAGATTGATCATGGCTGTCTCGATAGCGATGTTGTAGTCTCGCAACGTCTGTGTATTAAGACCGGAACGGTAGATCGTCTCACTCTCGTCAAGTATCATGTTGCTCATGCGCAGGTCATGTTCCGCCATGCGCAGCATTTCGGCCGCCTTAACCCTGTCGAAATCATCCTGATAGAACATATCCTGAAGTTCGTAGAGAGAGTCGAGCACCTGACGGGAAATGGCCAGCGAGGTGGAAGTATCAGGGTAGGTGTAAGCCCCTGGCAGGCGCGAGTTCTGTTTGACGATCGTATGAGCGTCTTCCAATTGTGTTGACATGCTATCCAGAGTCTGCACCACCCCGGTGTAGTCACCGTCCTCCAGCAGTTTTCGAACATGATCAAGGCTGTCGATCTGATCCTCCAGGGCAGTCACGATCTTTTTCAGCTCCGGATACGACGCTATAGGTTGATTAAGGATATCGTCGTATTGTGTCTGAAAAGTGTCCAACTTGGGATCGGCGTAAACCGACCTTGCAGCATCAAGGTCATATCTGGCCAGTGAAATACTGGAGGCGGCATCTGAGTATTTCCCTTCATATATGTAGTCCTCGGCATCCTTTATCTCGCTCTGGGCTTGCTCAAAACGCATCAGAGCGGTGGCCAGAGTATAAAAAGTTGGATAACTTCGTTGACAGCAACCCGACTGTATGACTCTGTTGATGGCCTGTTCCAGGGCGTACTGCATAGCTTTGACATTAAGTAAGAAACTGGTGTTATCCAGCCTGGCTAAAAGAGTGCCGGCCTTAACAGGTTTGCCTTTCAGCTTGTATTGCTCTGCGGGGATATCTTTGACAGTGCCGGGAGTGCCGAATTTAAGCTGTACCTGGTTAGGCATATCGAGGTTGCCGTCTGAGGAAACCGAAAGTATCAGATCGCCTCGAGTAACCGGTGCCATCTGGCTGGGCAGTATCTCCTTTTTTTGCTGGGCACAGGACGGTAAAATAAGGGTCAGGACAATGACCAGCGTGAGGGCCGGTAGTATTTTTTTACTCATTGCAGGTTCTCCATCTAAACGTTTCTATCGCATAAGGGCGGCAACCATGTAAAGTTCGCGTAATTCTACATCAGGCGGTCATGTCAAGTAAATCGCTTATTTAACTTCATCGATAATCTCCACCGTCCAATGATCGTTTATCCATACCCCGATAATATCACTCACGGGCAGACCCCATGATTTAATCAGGTTCAGACAGTCTCTGACCTGACGTATATGTTCCTCTTTGGAAACGGGATTGCCGGCGCAGTCGTAATGCGAAACAACAGCTATGATCTTCGAGCCGTGAGCGTTGACCGATATCTCTACGCGCGACCTGATCGATTTCACATATTCAGGTATTTGCTCCGATAGCAATTTGTCAGGGCCAGGCTCTGTGATCATATCTACGTAATCAAGGCCGTACGTGCTCTTCATCCATGCTATCATTGGCAGTTGAGTACGGCCGTCCATGCAATTGATGGTTGTGCCGAATTTTCCCTTGTGCATAGTGGTATATATCCTCCGGTAGTATCGTAATTAAAGTTGTCCGCTGATTCCCAGATAGGCGAAGTAGATGGCAAAGACGATAATGGTCACAAGCGCCACGGCAGCTGCAAAGATGACCACGCGAAAAACCTCGAATTTCTTGCCCAGAAAACTCCCCAGCGATAGTGTGAGGCAGGCTAAAAGCACAGCGGCGAAGATGTATGTCATAGTCTTCGGATCAGGCATAACTACCTCCTGGCTATTTATTGATTATTACATCTGCAATTAAAAGCAGGGCGATGAGTACCGCGCAGATGACTATGAGTATGACCCAAAAAATAGGCTTCCTGGTTAAGCCGGCTTCTTTGGGTTCCTCCCTGCGTTTGCCGGATCTTTCGGGAAAGGGTTGAGTTTCAAACGCTTTTTGCGGGACAACCGGGATGGCGGCCTCTGCTGCAGCACCTGGTGGAGTGCCCCAGTTAAAAATAGTATGGCAGTTGGGGCAGGCGGGATAGCGGTTGTTCAACGGGCTGCCGCATACCGGGCAGTTGTAAACAAAGGCCTGGCCGCATTCGCTGCACTCGGGCTCTCCCAGGGCGTTAAGAGTGCCGCAAATGGGACATTGAAAGCTTTGAATCATGATCGCTCTATTTCCATATTTTCTAACAACGACTATTGCACAAGCGTGATGAAGTAATAGGCTGAGTACATTGCGTAACAGACCACCGCCACCAGGGCAATAACCCCGGCAAATGTGACCACTTTGCCCGGGTCGGTCTTCTTGCCTGCGAAGGCGCCCAGCGCCAGAAAGACGCAGAAGCCCAAGATGCTGAACAGGATTACGGCCAGCGACTGTGCATTAGGCATTTGATCCTCCTCTCAAGCAAAATGTCGAGGCTATTGTATTATTCTCCCATAATCTGCAAAATAATCTCACGTGACCTGGGGCGTGTATCGAAATCGATGATAACGATCTGTTGCCAGGTGCCCAGCGTCAGTCGTTTATTGATGAATGGGATCGTTATGGAGGGGCCAAGCAACGAGGCGCGTACGTGCGAGTGACCATTGCCGTCTCCCCAAGCCTTGTTATGCTCGTAGTTGATCTCTTCGGGTATGATGCGCTGCCACATATCCTTCATATCGGCGACCAGGCCCGGCTCGAACTCCACGGTCGTAATCCCGGCAGTTGACCCGGGTATAAATACCGTGACCACGCCGCTGTTGATCCCGGAATTATTTACCTCACGCGCTATCTCCGAGGTTACATTAATGGTCTCGCCCCGGCCTCCGGTGCTCGCTTGTATCCTCTTACAACTGACAGTCATATGCTAACCTCCTGCCATATTATATCCTTTATATCGAAAACGGGCCCTTCCCGGCAAACCCTTTTCATCCCATGCGTTGTCCTGATGCTGCAACCGTAGCAGGCGCCGGCGCCGCAGCCCATACGAACTTCCAGAGAAACTTGCGCCGGTTTTCTTATCCTGTGGCGTTTCATCTGTTCACTCATCGCTTGGAGCATTGCTTTGGGCCCACAAGCATAAATGCAATCAGCTTGCTCAGCGTGATTTGGCAGAAATTCTGTTAATAATCCTCTTGAAATATTTAAGTCTTTATTGTCTAATTCAGTAATTTTAATTATTTTAGCTTCAAGTGGCAATTGGTCATGCGGGTAGAGGCCTTGCTGGCAGCGTGCGCCGAGGAGAATTTTTACATTTTTACGCAGTTTAACAGCTTCCTCTGCAAGGAAACGCAGTGGAGCTATGCCTATGCCGCCCGCAGCCAGCAATAAGTTATTTGATTTTTCATCTATATGAAAGCTATTGCCTAGCGGACCAATGAGACTTATTTTATTTCCCCCTGCTAAATGGGATAACCACGGTTTTCCTTTAGCTCCTGAGAAAACCGGTTTCTTTGGACGCTTGAAATCTAAATCATTGCTTGCAGTGGTCGCGTCCGATACTGAGTAGAGGAAAAAGACGTCTTTTTTTAATACAGTGTGAATGCTAAGCGGACGCCTGAGCAAGGTATCCGCACCGCATTTAAGCATGCAGAACTGCCCCGGTCTGGCGTCGGCGGCGATTGTGGGTGCGTTTACCTGCAATAGGAAATATTTGGCGCCCGGATACTCCAGCACCAGCCTATTGCATATGACCTCAGCTTCTATTTGGTACAATTCAATACCGTTACTTTATATCCTGGTGATAATTTTGCAGCGACTTAACGCCTGGCCTGTGCTGCTGATAGGCCTCTATGCCCAGCACCGCAGCTGCAGCAGCGGCAAGGGTGGTGATATATGTCACCTTGTACTTGATGGCGGTCTTGCGAATATAAGAGTCGTCGTACTTGCTGAGCTTGCCGCTGGGTGTATTGACCACGAGCTGTATCTCGCCGTTCATGATGCCATCGATGATATTAGGACGGCCTTCATGTTGCTTATTTATCACCTCCGATTCCACTCCGTAGCCCGCCAGGAAATCATGAGTGCCCCTCGTAGCTTTAATGCGGAAGCCGAGATCCCTGAATTGCTTCGCTACATTAAGGGCAGTGGGTATCTCCTTGCTGTTGAGGCTGAGGAGAACGGTGCCGCTGTCCGGCAGGCGTTGCCTGGCCGCCTCCTGCGCTTTATAGAAGGCCATGCCGAAAGAGCCGGCCATGCCCAGCACTTCGCCGGTGGACCTCATCTCGGGGCCGAGCACGGGGTCTACCTCGGGGAACATATTGAAAGGGAAGACGGCTTCTTTGACACCATAATGCGGTATATTGCGGTGTACCAGACCGAGTGTCTCAAGCTTCTTTCCCAGCATGAGCTGCGTGGCGATACGGGCCATGGATACATTGCAGACCTTGGATACGAGGGGAACGGTTCTGGATGCCCTGGGGTTGGCCTCCAGTACGTAGACGGTATCCTGCGCGATAGCGTATTGCATATTCATGAGGCCGACCACGTTAAGCTCACGGGCTATGCGGGAGGTATAGTCGAGAATAGTCTGCTTGTGCTTGTCCGCTATGCTTAACGGCGGGATGATGCAGGATGAATCACCTGAGTGTATGCCGGCCAGCTCGATGTGCTCCATGATGGCGGGCACAAAGGTGTCGGCGCCATCGGATATGGCGTCGGCCTCGGCTTCGATGGCGTGCTCCAGAAATCTATCGATCAGTATGGGTCGGTCGGGCGTTACACCGACGGCCGCGCTGACATATTCGCGCAACATCTCTTCGTCGTGTATCACCTGCATACCGCGACCTCCCAGCACGTAGGACGGGCGTACCATGAGGGGATATCCGATGCGGCCTGCGACCTCAAGCGCATCGTCTATATCGATGGCCATACCCGACTCCGGCATGGGTATTTTCATCTTGATCATCATCTCTCTGAACCTGCCGCGGTCCTCGGCCAGGTCGATTATCTCAGGAGTGGTGCCGAGTATCTTTACTCCGCACCGGCTCAGCTCCTCGGCTATATTAAGCGGAGTCTGGCCGCCGAACTGCACGATTACACCTTCAGGCTGCTCTTTTTCCCAGATGCTGAGCACGTCCTCCACTGTCAGCGGTTCGAAGTACAGCTTGTCGGAAGTATCATAATCGGTTGATACGGTCTCGGGATTGCAGTTGACCATGATGGTCTCATATCCCTCATCCCGTAAGGCGAAGGCGGCATGCACGCAGCAGTAATCGAATTCTATGCCCTGTCCGATGCGGTTAGGCCCGCCGCCCAGCACCATCACCTTTCTGCGGCTGCTGCTCTGCGTCTTATCCGGGGCATTGTAGGTGGAGAAGTAATATGCCGCATTCTCCACACCGCTTACAGGGACGGGCTCCCATGCTTCCTTCATGCCGAGCGCCAGCCTCTGCTCGCGCACCGTTTTTTCGGGAATTTGCAGAAGCTGGGCGAGGTATTTATCGGCAAATCCATCCTGCTTTGCCCGCCTGAGCATCTCGTCCGGCAGCGGTTTGCCTTTAAATCTGAGGACCTCTTCTTCAAGTTCGACCAGTTCTTTCATCTGCTGGATAAACCATTCCTTGATGTAGGTCAGTTTATGCAGGGAGCGAACGCCGGCTCCCTTGCGCAGAGCCTCGTACATTATGAACTGGCGCTCGCTGGAGGGCTCTTTTAGCATGGACATCAGCTCAGCCAGAGTTCTATCATTAAAACCCCTGGCGAATCCCAGGCCGTGCCTGCCGGACTCGAGAGACCTGATGGACTTTTGTAGCGCTTCTTTGTAGTTTTTGCCGATGCTCATAACCTCGCCCACGGCGCGCATCTGGGTACCCAGCTTGTCCTCGGCGTCCTTGAATTTTTCGAAAGCCCAACGGGCGAACTTAACCACAACATAATCGCCGGATGGTGTGTATTTCTCCAGGGTGCCGTCACGCCAGTAGGGTATCTCATCCAATGTCAGACCGGCAGCCAATCTGGCGGATATTAGTGCGATGGGAAATCCGGTGGCCTTGGAAGCCAGCGCTGAAGAACGCGAAGTGCGTGGATTGATCTCAATCACCACCACACGGTCGGTTTTAGGATCGTGGGCAAACTGTATGTTTGTGCCGCCTATGACGCGTATGGCCTCAACGATTTTGTAGGAATACTCCTGCAACCTCTTCTGCAGTTGAGTATCTATGGTCAGCATAGGCGCCACGCAGTATGAGTCACCCGTATGCACGCCCATTGCATCGACATTTTCGATAAAACAGACGGTGATCATCTGGTTCTTGGAATCGCGTACTACCTCGAGCTCGAGCTCTTCCCAGCCAAGCACCGATTCTTCGATCAGCACCTGGCCAATCAGACTGGCGGCAATGCCTCGGCCGGCCACAGTGCGCAGCTCTTCCACGTTGTAGACCAGCCCACCGCCCGTGCCGCCCATCGTATAGGCCGGTCTAACCACCACCGGGTAGCCCAACTCGGAAGCTACCCGCTCGGCGTCCTCGATAGAATAAACTGCTTCGCTTTTAGGCATATCAATGCCCAGACGGTTCATGGTGTCCTTGAAGGCTATGCGATCTTCGCCGCTGCGTATGGCATCGACATCTACGCCGATCACCTCGACGCCGTATTTTTCAAGCACCCCCTCTTTGGCCAACTCGGCGCTGAGGTTGAGCCCGGATTGACCTCCCAGATTGGGCAACAGGGCGTCCGGCCTTTCTTTTTCGATGATCTTCTCCATCATGTTTACAGTGAGCGGCTCAATATATGTAATATGTGCCATGCCCGGATCGGTCATAATGGTGGCCGGATTTGAGTTGACCAGCACGATCTCGTAGCCCAAACCCTTGAGGGCTTTACAGGCTTGAGTGCCGGAGTAGTCGAATTCACAGGCCTGGCCTATGATGATGGGGCCAGATCCGATGATCATTATTTTCTTTATATCGTTTCTTCGCGGCAAGTATAGCCTCCGTACGAAATTTCAGTCAGTTCAGATACTCGTTTCGGGCACATGAAACCTGCTTAAGGTCGCCGTGCAAGATTATAAAAGCAGCGTTCCCGTCCACGGTAATTAATCAATCCTGAGAGAATTGTGGCGGAAGGCCAAAAATCCGCCACTGATGGTGGCCACAACCATTCCCTTCAATTTACAGCCATCGAACGGTGTATTCCTGCCTTTTGAAAAGAATTCTTTAGCGTCGACCGTCCATTCATATCCTGTATCCAGCAGTGTCAGGTCGGCGCGCGCGCCCGGATTAAGCGTCCCCGCGCCGTTTTTCAAGATGCTCGCCGGACCCGTGGTCAGGCAGGTCAGGAGGGCATTCAGGCTGATTTTGCCCGTATGTACCAGAGACATAAGAACGCCGAATGCGGTCTCGAATCCGATGATACCGGATACGGCATTCTCAAATTCGCAGAGCTTTTCCTCGATGGTATGAGGAGCATGGTCTGTGGCTATCACATCGATCGTGCCATCTGTTATACCCCGTATCAATGCTTCTACATCAGCGGGCGACCTCAACGGAGGGTTAACCCTGGCGTTGGTGTCATAAGCCAGTGAAGATCGCGGATCATCCTGTGAATTCATCACTCTCTCGTGTGTCAGTGTAAGATGATGTGGAGTGACATCGCAGGTGACCTTCAGTCCTCTGCATTTGGCATCTCGTACAAGCTGCACCGAGCCGGCGGTGCTGATGTGAGTCAAGTGCAGTTTAGCGCCCGTCCGTTCGCACAATGCAATGTCGCGCGCCACGATTGTATCCTCGGCGGCTGCGGGTATCCCCTTGAGGCCGAGCCTGACGGCAACCCATCCTTCGTTCATGTGTCCTCCCTGGGATAGATCGACGTCCTCGCAGTGATCGATAATGGGCAGGTCGAGCACGGCGGCATTATCCATGGCCAGGGACATGATGCGGTTGTTGCTCACGGTGCTGCCGTCATCACTGAACCCTATGCACCCGGTGGCGGCCAGCTCTGCCATATTTGTCAATTCCTTCCCTGCCCTGCCTTCGGTAATGCAGCCGACCGGCAGGATCGTTATAAAGGAAGCCTCCCTGGCCGCTATATCCCTGACATGACTGACGACCGCGGCGCTGTCCAGCGGGGGATTGGTATTGGGCATGCAGCATATCGTGGTATAGCCGCCACACGCGGCTGCCCGCGCACCTGTGGCAATGGTCTCCTTATTCTCGTAGCCGGGCTGGCGCAAATGGCAGTGAAGATCGATAAAGCCCGGAGAGGCAATTAATCCTGATGCATTAATAACTGTGACACCGGCTGCAGAGATGTTTTTGCCGGTCTTCGATATCTTTCCTCCGGTGATTAAGATATCACAGGTCTCCTCAATGCCGGCGGCGGGGCCGATAATGCGTGCGTTTTTTATCAGGAGGCTGTCATTTTTCATCTGCTTTTTCCCCCTGCAATCAGATACAGCAGCGCCATGCGCACTGCCAAACCATTGGTGACCTGCTGTTCAATCAGCGACCTGGTTCCGTAGGCTACCTCTGGGCTGATCTCGGCGCCTTCGTTCATGGGTCCTGGATGCATCACCAGGACATCAGGTTTCGCACCGGCCAGGCGCGCCGCATTGACTTGATATCCCTGGGTATACTCTCGCAGAGATGATATCAGCCCGCTTTGCTGCCGCTCCTTTTGCAGCCTCAGCGGCATGACGATATCGGCGTTTTTAATTGCTGTATTGAGGTCGTGCTCGAGGGTCACATGGTTGAGAGAATATTTTTCCAGCATATCGGGCAGGCCGTGGGGCATAAGGGTGGGTGGTGCGCAGAGCACCAGCTTCATGCCGTAATGGCGGGTGCCCCAGATGTTGGAGCGGGCCACTCTGCTGTGTAAAATATCGCCGACGATCACGGCTTTACGGCCTTTCAGGTTGCCAAGCTGCTGTCTCATTGTGAATATGTCCAGAAGCCCCTGTGAAGGATGGGCGTGGCAGCCGTCACCAGCGTTGATAATGCTTGTATCCAGGTTGCGCGCGGCGATGTAGGGTGCGCCGGAGCAGGGATGCCTCATGATGATGGCGTTTACTTCCAGTGCCTGCAGCGTACGCAGGCTGTCTATGAGAGATTCGCCCTTGGCCACGCTGCTTCTGGCGGCTTCCAGATTAATGGTGTCCGCCCCCAGGTATTTCGCCGCCAGTTCGAAGGATGCGCGGGTACGGGTGCTGGGCTCAAAGAACATGGTGGCAATGGTTTTACCACGCAGGGTGGGCACTTTCTTAACATCGCGATCCAGTATCTCCACCATGCCCTCGGCTATCTCAAAAACAAGGTCTGTCTCCTCCCTGCTGAAATCATCCAGGTCCAGCACATGGCGGTGTTTCCAGAAATCTATGGATGGGTTGGGCAATGTTTCACGTGTAGCCGTGCCGGGTCTCGGTTCACTTAAGCTCATTCTTGCCTCCCTCCGTCCTCATAACCGTGACTTTGTCCACAGCATCGACCTCGCTCAGATATACTTTTATCTCTTCGTTGCGCGCCGTTGGGATATTTTTCCCTACGAAATCAGCGCGGATGGGCAACTCGCGGTGGCCCCTGTCGATCAGCACGGCAAGCTGTATGGTCTCAGGCCTTCCCAGGTCTATCAGTGCGTCCAGGGCGGCGCGTATGCTGCGACCGGTGTAAAAAACATCGTCGACCAGTATCAGATGCTTGCTGGTAATATCGAAAGGAACATAGGTCTGCTGAACAACATGTTTAAAGCTCAGCGAAGAAACGTCGTCGCGGTAAAGGGTTATATCCAGAGACCCGACGGGAATATCGACCTGCTCCATGGTGCGTATGATTGCAGCCAGACGCTGGGCTATAGGAACGCCGCGTGTCTTAATACCGACAAATACGATATCGGTTGCGCCTTTATTGCGCTCGAGTATCTCGTGTGAGACACGGACCAGCGCCCTTTCGATATCGGAAGAATTAAGCAGAGTTTTTTCAGGCATTAAAAAAACCTCTTGCCCATGCTGGCAAGAGGTCTGTTACAAGCACATGTGCCCGGACCGGATTTGCGGCGAAGTAACTTCACTTTTCCCTTGCCAGCCTCGCTGGGCTGACTTAAAGGTTCACTTTATATTATTATACCATTGAAACTCAGTATAAATCAATTATCAGATTGATGGTTGATGAAAAGGTGGTAATATAGTCAGACGCGGCTGTTATATAGCCCGGGCGGCGATATCCTCTGCCAGGTATCGCAGTGCCTATATGTTTACATAATATTATATACTGGAGGGAAAAGTGAAGTTTGAGGTCAGACCAGGTGGTGTTAACACCATTGCAACTGATGCGGTTATAGCCGGAGTTTTCGAGGGAGATGAGGGTCTGGTTGGCGCTGCCGGCGAGTTAAATGCGGCTTTGGGAGGTATCATAGCAGATCTGATCAGTTCCGGCGAGATAAAAGGGAAGCTGAATGAGGTGCACGTGCTGCATACGCTGGGAAAGGTCACTCCCCGGCTGGCTGTTGTGGCCGGCATGGGCAAGCGGGCTGAATGGAATACCGATAAATTGAGGGACCTGGCAGGGGAGGTTGTGCGCATCCTGCATAAGCACAAAGCCAGATCTGCTTCCTTTGACCTGCGGGTGGGTGGTGAAGGCTGTTTGGGTCATGTTGATTTGAGCCGTGCAATGTCCGAGGGTTGCCTGCTTGGCGCTTATCAGTACAAACGCCATATGACCAGGGACGAAAATGGTCATGAGATAGGGGAGATCGTCTTGCTGGAAAATGACAATAGCATGTTTGATGCGATGGGTGTAGGGTTGGAGATGGGCAGGATCACGGCTGCTGCAGCGATGATGGCGAGGGATATGGTCAATGAGCCGGCCAATCATATGACTCCCTCGCACATGGCGGAGAGGGCGAGAGAGATAGCCTCCAGGCACGGCCTTAATATAGTTGTGATGGACCGCGCACAGATGGAGAAGGAGAAGATGGGCGCTCTGCTGGGTGTGGCTCGGGGTACCTCAGAGCCGCCCAATTTTATAGTTATGGATTACCGCGGTAACCCGGCCGGAAAAGAAATCATCGGCCTGGTGGGCAAGGGTTTGACATTCGACTCGGGCGGAATATCGCTTAAGCCGCAGGAATTTATGTCCGATATGAAGGGCGATATGGCAGGTGGAGCGGTGGTGATTACGGCCATGGATGCCATCGCGCAGATGAAGCTGGCTGTCAATGTAACCGCGCTGATACCGGCCACCGAGAACCTACCCGGCGGCAGGGCGCTCAAGCCCGGGGATGTGCTGAAAGCGTCCAACGGCAAAACTATTGAGGTAGTTAATACCGATGCGGAAGGCAGGCTGATACTGGCCGATGCGCTCTCTTACGCAGTTAAAAACGGGCTTAGCCCCATTGTCGACCTGGCTACTTTGACCGGAGCCTGCCATGTTGCTCTGGGCGATATATATGCCGGTCTGTTCTCCAACAATCGCAAGCTGGCAGAGCAGCTTATGGCAGCGGCCGGCAGCGGCGGTGAAAAGCTTTGGCAGTTGCCTTTGCCGGAGGAATACAAAGACCTGAACAAAAGCGAGGTTGCCGACTTGAAAAACTCAGGTGGCAGGTATGGTGGGGCCATCACGGCGGCCCTTTTCCTGCAGGAGTTTGTAGGCGAGACGCCCTGGGCACACATCGATATAGCCGGTACTTTTATGGCAGATAAGACCAGGGGGGTTTTGGTGAAGGGAGCAACAGGCTTCGGTGTGAGGACGCTCATACGCTTCATTGCAGGTTTCAGTGAGAGATAGGAGGTTGAACATGAAGATAAAATGGTTCGGGCACTCATGTTTTTTGTTGACGGCGGGCGACGGCACGAAGTTGTTGATGGATCCTTTCAAATCGGACAGCCATTTGAACTATAAACAGGTCAGCGAAAAAGTCGACCTGGTAACCGTCAGTCATGAGCATGCGGATCATAACTGCACGGATGCCCTGCCGGGCAAGCCTGAGATCGTGAAGGGGAGCGCAGATAAGACGGTCAAAGGTATTAAGGTGCGAGGGATCGATGTTTTACACGACGATGTCGGTGGCAAGAAGCTGGGGGTCAATACTGTGTTTTGTGCTGTGATGGATGACATCAGGATATGCCATCTGGGCGATCTGGGGCACCGGCTGTCAGCCGCGCAACTCGATTCTGTGGGCAAGGTGGATGTGTTGCTGATACCTGTGGGCTCCGTGTTCACAATCGATGTTGAAACTGCCAATGTAGTATGCGCAGATATTAAACCACGCATAGCCATACCCATGCATTACAAGACGGACAGGTGCCAGTTCCTGCAGTGGAGCGCGGAGGACTTCGCTAAAGACAAGAGCAAAGTTAAAAGAATAGCGGGCAGCGAAATTGAGATCACTTCCAACAGTCTGCCGTCTGAACTTGAAGTGGTCGTGCTCCAATACGCGGATTAACTAATCGTACCGGTCCCGGCCATCAATTTGCCGTAGGCAATTCTGGCTGCCTCGGACTCGGCGGTCTTTTTGGTCTTGCCTGACCCAACGGCCAGCAGCACATCTCCCAGAGAGACGGAAACGCAGAAGACCCTGTCGTGGTCGGGACCGGTCGTTTCGATAACCTCGTACTCCGGAAGCGTTTTAAACTCGGACTGGGTAAGTTCCTGCAGCAGCGCTTTATAGTTAAGGCTGTGTTTACCATCCTTGATGGCCTGGATATCAGCAGCGAAGCCGGACAGGACGAAGGCCCTTGCTGATTCGAAGCCACGGTCAAGAAACACGGCTGCTGTGAGGGCTTCGTATGCGTCCGCCAGATTATTACGTTTTTCCCTTCCTCCGGATGCGTCTTCCCCTTTGCCCAGCAACAGGTAGTCGCCAAGTTTGAGCTGCAGCGCTTTTTCAGCCAGGTTTTCCTGCCGCACCAGAGAGACACGGATCTCTGTCAGCTTCCCTTCAGGCAGGTCGGGGAAATCGCAGAAGAGTTTTTCGGCCACAAAGAAGTTGAGCAGAGCGTCGCCCAGGAATTCCATACGCTCGTTGTCGCCTGTACCGGCCGCAGGATTTTCGTTGATGTAGGAGGTATGTGTAACCGCCTGTTGAAGGATGTGCGGGTTATTAAACTTGATCCCGATGGATGACTGCAGTTTATTGAGAGAGGACAATGTGGTTACCTATAGTGCCCCTTTAGTTGAACTCATCCCGGGCCAGCGCTGTGATGATAATGGAGGGAAGACCGAAGATGGGGAAGACAATGCATGAGCATATAGACCCCGCCAGGGCCAGTATCCATATCCTGCGCTGGAGCGCGTAAACCCCGCCTATAATCGCTATGATGCCGATGAAGACAAGCACGAAGGGTATGGCGAAGAACCTGGATATAATTTGTTCGGTCTGCTCGACAATGGCTGGATCGATGAGCAGTATCTCGTACATGCTGCGGAATAATGAAGTCAGCACTACGAAATATACGCTGCCCACCATGCCGATAGCGCCTGATACGATATCCAGTATGCCGGCCATAATAGGTTTCCAGGTGAGTTTCATGATATGCTATTCTCCAGCAAGAATTTTATGCTTATACCTTAAATCAGGTATAACTAATTGTAACAGTCACTGTCAAATCCGGATTCTAATCCAGGAGTCTGTTTGCCTCAAATAATGCCGATGTTATGCTGCTGATGGAGGAGATGAAAGAATGTATATAGACCGGCCGGGCAAAATTTGCGAGGGGCTCTATATGCTGGGAATCAAGCAGAGCCTGATGTACCTGGTGCAGGGGCCGAAATCCATGATTATCGGCGGCGCCATGAACTGGATAGCTCCGCAGCTTGAGCAGCAGTTCAAAGATTTCGCTATCGATACAGACAGCTTTGAATATCTGGTTATCCCTCATTCGCATTTCGACCATTTCGGAGCAGTTCCGTACCTGAAGAGAAGGTTTCCCCGCATTAAAGTGCTGGGAACTGAATCGGCTGCCAGGATACTGTCGAAGGAGAAAGTAATCAACTACTCGGAAATGGTGAACAGGCTGATGATCGATATCTTCAAGTTACAGGATGATTATGAGAAGATGAACCTGAAGATCGATGCTGTCACAATAGAAAGGGCAGTCGATGATTCCACTGTTATCGACCTGGGTAACGGGCTGGAGGCCAGGTTTATCGAAACACCGGGGCATTCGCCTGGTGATGTAACAGTATATATTCCTGCGTTGAAGGCGCTTTTCCCCAGCGATGCGGTTCCCTGCCTGCTGGGGGCCGTTGATAAACAGGCGCGGCCCTCGCCGCAGTTCGACTTCACGCTTTACAAGCAATCCATCAATAGACTGCTGCCTCTGGACGTAGAGATATGTTGCTTTGACCACTATTCCACTGTAACCGGTGCGGATGCCCGGCAGGTGCTTCTGAATGCGGTAAAGATCTGTAAGGAGTATGAGGATAGTATCGTTGAACGGTACCGGTTGGCGGGTGACCTGGAGCAGGTGGCCGGGCAGGTCGCAAGGGAGTCTCTGGAGGTTGGGGGCTTCGAATTCCTCACGCCGGAGCTCATGCTGCCCATATCCAGGGCTGAGGTGCGCAACGTGCTGAAATCGGCAGGCGCGATAAGTAGCTGAGAAACGAAACATTCAGGTTTGCTTCAGTTACAGCGGCGATGTTATAATTTTGGAACTCTGGGGATTAGTCTAGCGGTAGGACAGCGGACTCTGAATCCGTGAGCCCTGGTTCGAATCCAGGATCCCCAGCCATTTATCTGGCGCATTCGTCTAGGGGTTTAGGACGCTGCCCTCTCAAGGCAGAGATCACCGGTTCGAATCCGGTATGCGCTACCAA
>Ga0136653_10000431_pt1 | contig 22090 bp, 24 predicted proteins | sample LakKivw275mmetaG_FD_94866 | JGI IMG/M metagenome (GOLD analysis project Ga0136653, IMG submission 94866) | Anoxic lake water microbial communities from Lake Kivu, Rwanda to study Microbial Dark Matter (Phase II) - Lake Kivu water 275m metaG... | ecosystem: Environmental > Aquatic > Freshwater >...
ATTTTATAGTTATGAATATGAATGGGAGGGAGCTACATTGGATGCAGTAATAGAAGTGATGCAATGGATTGGTCTGGGAGCGATATTCTTAACGATAGGATTTATCGCAGGACTAATCATTGGCTGCATAATCCAGCCAATTGTTAATCTCATCTTGTTTATCTTGGCAGTATCACACAGCCATACCCATCTTCCCTTTGTAAAGACCATCATAATAGGAGGGGTCTGCGGAGGGGCACTTGGTTTAATTACATTTTTTGTGCTCCTCATAGGAGGGGTCTGCGGAGGGGCACTTGGTTTAATTACATTTTTTGTGCTCCTCATAAGGATGCACTTGTGAAACCAAAACCGCAATTTATTAAATTGAAAATGTTGCGGTTTTTTTATGCAACTATAAAATAACCTTCTCTATTTGTTCCCAAACCTTTTTGTATTTTATAGAAACTTCTTTTTCCGGAACGAATTTTAAACGGGCAATATCTTCAATAATCTCCTCCCTAAATAATACCTTTAAATCCAGTTCTTTAATTCTGGAAAGCACTAACTCATAGAAATCAATAATAATCTTTAACATACCATATTGTTTAGCCAATGAGGTATAGGTGTCAATTTCATCAAAAGCATTTTGATGCAAAAAGTCCTCCCGAATCATTCGGGCAACGCGGAGGATTAATTGATCACGAGAGCCTAGAGCATCAAAACCGACCAAGCGCACAATTTCTTCTAGATTTGCTTCTTCTTGCAGAATTTCCATTGCGCGCTGGCGATACTGATTGAAATCCGGAGCAATATTATTTTTAAAATACTCCTCTAAATTTTCAGTATATAAAGAATAACTGGTCAGCCAGTTAATCGCTGGGAAATGGCGCTTGTAGGCAAGCGCTGAATCCAAAGCCCAAAAAACCTTGGTCACACGCAAGGTGTTTTGGGTTACCGGCTCTGAAAAGTCACCGCCGGGTGGCGAAACCGCACCGACCACAGATAAAGACCCCATCCGTTTCTCACTCCCCAGACACTCTACGTGGCCAGCGCGTTCGTAAAACGCGGCAGTGCGGGCGCCAAGATAGGCAGGATAACCTTCTTCACCGGGCATCTCTTCCAACCGGCCGGACATTTCCCGCAAAGCTTCAGCCCAACGCGAAGTAGAATCTGCAGTAAGCGCAACCTTATAACCCATATCGCGATAATATTCCGCAATTGTAATCCCCGTGTAAATAGATGCCTCGCGCGCGGCGACCGGCATATTAGAAGTATTGGCAATTAAAATTGTGCGCTCCATCAAGGGCTTGCCTGATTTCGGATCGGTTAATTCAGGAAATTCAATCAAAACATCGGTCATCTCATTCCCCCGCTCCCCGCAACCAATAAAAACAATAATATCTGCATCCGCCCACTTTGCTAATTGATGCTGAACCACGGTCTTCCCACTCCCAAAAGGACCAGGCACGCAGGCGGTACCGCCTTGAGCAAGTGGAAAAAAGGTATCAATTACTCTCTGACCCGAAGCCATTAAAGTATCAATGGGTAAATTTTGTTTCACCGGCCGGGGAATCCGGATCGGCCAACGTTGCAACATTATAATCTCTTTTTCACCTTTTTCGGTCTCAATCTTCGCTACCATATCTTCCACTTTAAATTTACCAGCTTTAATCGCTGTAATTTTCCCTTGCACTCCAAGGGGCACCATAATCTTATGCACAATGAGGCTGGTTTCCTGAACCATGCCTAAAACATCGCCTGCCTCCACCCTATCCCCTTCTTTTTTGACTGGCTTAAAATCCCATTTCTTTTCACGGTCAACCCCGGGTATTGCTATGCCCTTCTCAATAAAGGCACCGGCCTCGTCAAAGATTAAATTCAACGGCCTTTGAATACCGTCATAGATAGATTTAATCACTCCCGGCCCCAGTTCCACAGACAAAGGCCTACCCGTTGTTTCCACTAATTCTCCCGGCCCAATGCCGGCAGTGTCTTCATATACTTGGATAGAGGCTTGATTTTGATTCAAGCCGATAATCTCACCAATTAATTTTTTCTCTCCCACGCGCACCACATCAAACATCCGTGCCTCCGGAATATTCTCGGCAATAACGAGAGGACCAGAAACTTTAATAATGATGCCTTGCTTCCCCGCCAATGAGATGGCGGAATTTTGTTGGTTCTCTAAATTGGACATAGTGAAAAAAGTTAAAAGTTTAAAGTTCAAAATTCAAACTTAAGTTCAAAGTTCAAAATTAAAGAATTTTGATTTTGAGTTGTAACTTTCAACTTTGCACTTTGAACTTTTAACTCATCTTTTCGTCACATCTGTTCCGACAGCGCGCAACATCGCATCGCGAATCACCGCAGAGGCAAAACCGGCAGCACCGGAGGGGTCAGGAATAATCGTGATGGCAGGAAGGGTTTGCTCATTTAATGTCTGAATCGTAGTATAAATCTCTTGGGCCAAAGATTCAGGCACAAAAAGAACAGCTAAATCCTCTTTAGAAGAAATATCTAAAATTTTCTTTCTCGCCTCATCAGTATTTCCCACCTTATAAGTTGTGAGACCCAAAGCCTTAAAGCCGGCTATGATTTCTTTTTTACCAATAATACCGATTTTCATTGTTCGATTGTTCAATTGTTCGATTGTTCAACTGTTATAATAAACAATAAAAACAATGAAGCAATAGAACAATTGATCTAACCTCCTATTAACCGATGAATTTCCGGTGGCTTGATCCCGGCGTTCTTCATCACCATAATTTTGTGGATTAACTTTGTTTCTTCTACTTTTGCCTGCCAAAAAGCAAAGACTGGCTCAATACCCAAAATTTTATTTTGAGCTTTTTCTAAGATTTCGGACAAAATCCGACGGTGAGCCTGCTCCAAAGAAAGCAACCCCTCTTTTTCCACCTGCTCTTCAAGGTGTTTAAATTCTGCCTGCTCTTCAAAATCGTCAATGGATTTAATAAATTTATCTCCATCAGAAATTTTAAACCGCTGCAAAGGAATTAAGCCGCCAGGGATGAAATCTACTTCCCTTTCCTCTTCACCCCGCACACGAAAATAGGTCTTGACATTAAACAAATCAATCTCTCGGTGCAAAAAATCTTTTAAAATCTTAGATTTAATCTGCGCAAGTTCCGCAACTAAAACTTCAATATATTTACGGTCTAAAATCAAATCAATTTCTTGAGGGTCTTCTCTTTTCTCATAAGCCTCAAGCACTTCCCGAATCACTTCATTTAACTCGTAAGGCAATTCTTTCTCTGCCCCCTCTAAAATCACATCGCGCAATGTCTCGGGGGCAATCGTTCCCAAGCTATTTAATTGGGCATTTCCTCCTTGGAAAAATCGGAGCTTAACTACTGACTTGAGATTAAGAAAATCATACTTCAGCCATAAAAATCGTAAATCCTTCCCTCGTGAAAAAAATTTTAAAATCAAATCCTTAACCCCTTGCAAACTTTCATTTAAAACTACATCAAAATCCTGATTGTTTTTAACGTCTCCTAAATACTGGCCATAGTGAGTCTCATTTAAAACATGCAATGCTTCCTCGGTATTCTTCGCTTCAATCATTCTGTCAAAATCATTCTGATCCAAAAACTGTGACTGTAGAGTCTTTAAATAGGCAATAAGATAAGCATTGTGGGTATGATTTGGAGGAAACATTTTCTTGGAACGTGTAACGTATAACTTGACACGCAAGGGTAATTCTAAATATTAAGTTACATGGTTCATTGAAATAGAATCTTTGCCACTTCAGCTTCCAATTCCTCGCGTTTTTCCGTGATGAGATGATCAAATATATAATCCTCTTCCATTAAATCACTTGCCACAATAAAGCCACCCTGACCCCTCACCCTCTTATCAGACAAGTTAAAACCAGAATACTTTGGCACTAATTTTGCTAAAACCGACTGACTGTTTTTAGTAGGAACTATTTCTACTTCACTACCCAAATTCCTGCCCACCCTTTTTAAAAATACTGCCAAAAGCTTTTCCTGCGCCGTGGACTCTCTTTTCGCTAAAGAGTCTAAAGCACGACTAAAAACCTCACTAATCAAGGCTTGCTTTTTGCGTAAAAGATTATTTCTAGCTTCCAAGCTAGCTTGAATCCTTGTCTGCTCTTTAGAACTATCCTGCAAATGTTTTATTTCTGCCGCAAAGACACGGCGCCGCATCTCCACTTTGCCCTTTGCCTTATCGTGCATCTTTTGCACCTCTCTTTTTGCTCCAGCTAAAATTTCATCAGCTTCTTTTGCGCTTTCTGCTAAAATTTTTTCTTTAATAATTTCTAAAGACATAACTAAAAAATCAAAAATCAAATATCAAAATGTAAAATAAAATCAAAATTTTAATTTATTCATTTTACATTTTTGCATTGCCCCACCTCAACCCTAGTTTGTTCCATGTTTCATTTGTTGCATCGTTAAAAGTCTAACAATAGAACCCTAAAGGAGAACCTTCGGTTTCCTTCAGGGCAGGCAATAGAATAATGAAACTGTTTATCCTACTTGAATTCCATTGATCAGTAGGATTGTTGCTAATAACCCTAAAACTGCATAAGTTTCCACCATCGCCGCCATAATCACACCCTTGCCTGCTGTAGACTCGTCTTTTGTGATCATATGCAAACCAGCCACCGAAACCCGTGCTTGATAAATAGCCGAGATCAAACCGCCAATCGCCACAGGAAGACAAGAAAGCAAGATCTGCCAGCCAATGTTGGTAGGAATTTCAATGGGATTTCCTGATAAAAGACCGATTTTTAAAAGCACCCAAAAACAACCCAAAAAACCATAAATCCCTTGCGTAGCGGGCAATGCCTGAAGGAGTAAAACCTTGCCAAAGATTTCACTCTTTTGGCCAGTAACGCCTGCTCCGGCTTCTCCAGCCATACCTACCCCTAAAATAGAACCAATCCCTGCCAAAATTACAGAGGCCCCTGCCCCTATAATAGCGAGAACTAAACCCATAAATTTATTGTGCGAATTCTAGACTAAAAAGTTAATTCTATCTTTAACTATCTACCTAAAATCCGCTGTTTAAGTTAATCATTGTTCTATTGTTCAATTGTTTTATTGTTCAAAATGCACCCAACAATCGAGCAATCGGACAATGGAACAATGTAAACCCCTAAAATTCTGAAAGAATTTGGACCCCGTTATAAGTGACACTAAACTCCCTGCATTTTTCACATTTTGATTCTCGTAAACTTATACTCCTTGCAAAGTGGTTTAAACATCCTTCCCCCGCCCTCCATAAATTTAGGAAAGAATTCCACGAACTGCAATCGCGCCGAATGAATAAAGCCACCCAAAATATTAATCCCCATATTGAAAAGATGACCACCGATCAAAATCGGGATCATTACCAGAATACCTACATAAGGGATCATATCGTGAAAAAGCAAAGCGATCACGTTAATCACTAATCCAATAATACTAGTGGTCAAACCCAAGGCAAGAAGCCGCGAATAAGACAAGATATCCGAGAGCATCCCGACGACTTTGTAAAGAGATAAAAGACCACTCGTAAATTTCAGAAAAATATTCTTTTTCTGATAACCTTGGGTTAAAACCAGAAGAATGGCAAAACTAATCACCGAATAAGTCGCAATTTTAGTAAGAGGGGGAAAGAACATCTTGGATAGGCCGAAGAAAATAATCGCCAAAATGGCCCACACCCAAATAAAATCCCCCAAGAGAGCTTCCTTAATTCTCTTTTTGGATAAAAGATATTTTACATTCACCACCCGTGCAAACCAACCTTGCAATAAACCAAACAACAAAGAAATAATCATAATTTGCAAAGGACTTTTAATTGGATCAATAAGCTGTAGGGAGAGAAAAAAATCGCGAAAAGCCCCTGCCGGAAGATCTGCTAAACTGGTGCAGAAATAGGATCCGTAAAGCACTCCTACAATAATGGTGCTGATGCTGCAATAAATCATCAATTTAAAAAGACGTTTCACACCTGCTGACAATTTCAAAAACTTCACTACTACAATACTAGCAATCAAAAGTACCAGACCATAGCCAGCATCAGAAAGACACATCCCAAAAAATATGGCAAAAAAGAGGGATAAGTAAGGACTCGGATCTAATTCATTGTATTCAGGCAAACCATAAATCCGCGTCACTGACTCAAAGGGCTCCATAAATCTTTGATTAGCCACAATGACCGGCACGCGTTCTTTTTCTTCTTTCTCTATCTTTTCCAAGTAAATACCCGGAAACCTTTGCGGCAAAATCCGTTGCAATCTTCTAAAACCAAAGACCGAAATCCAGCCACAAATAAGACTTATATAGTGCGTATCCTCTACTCTATCTTTCGCGTCTCTCAACCTTTTCTTATTCTGCCAATAATCATAAATCATTTTCACCTTCCCCTCCGTGCGCCTTGCTCGCTTAATTTGCGCTATTATCTCTGTCTTCAATTTTTTAATTTCTTCCAATCTCTTTTCTATTTTCTGAATTTCTATGGCAGGCGTATTCTCACAAGGCAAAGCAATGGTGCTAAAACCTGTAGTTTGCAAATCGCGCAAAAAGGTCTCTTCGTTCTTCTTTAAATATGTAATCACCAGATAGTAATTCTTAGCCTCCTCTTTGACCTTACGAATATTCACCTCTCCATTCACTACCTTTTTTAAATGGGACAAACCTTGCCCTGGAAGGATGCCTAAAATTGATTTGGTTTTTTCTGTTTCCAAATCCGCCTGCCTCAAACCCAGTGAGCGCCAGGGCTTCAGAATCTCTATCTTTTCTAATAGTTCTTTCTCTTCTATTTCCAACCGGACTAAATCATCATCCCATTTTTTAAGTTCACTTACTACTCCCCAATAATCAAAACTTTGGCAAATTCCTTCAAATTCCTTAGGGGAAAATTCTGGAGGACCAGCCAAAAATTTCTTAACCTTGCTTAAAAATCCTTCTTTTTCTTTTGGTACGCGCTCTTTAAAAAGATCCAAGACAAAATCCAGCTCGGCCAGTAACAGATCAATTTCGTGCTCACTTTCTGGTTCTTCTTTTTTGATCCGCACATCCACAATTTCTACATCCCCCCTTTCTTGCAAATAGATGAGAAGTTGCTCTTTCTTCTGCTTATCAATCACAATATTAAATTTTTGCATTGGAATAATCATAAGGACAAGGGTTAGCTAAAGAGGGGCGAGATCTTGCTAACTAAATTTCATTGACAATTTTCTTGACTACAAAATCCACCGCCCTCTCCATTTTACCTCGGGCTTGCACCGTGATATTGGCAACCTCCTTTTCACTATCTTCTAAAATTGCCTTTTCTATCTTTCCAGCTTCTGCAGCTGCGGTTTTTAAAACCTGCTCTTTTTGTTTTAAAAAGTTTTCTTCTTCTTTTTTTATTTCTGCTTGGGATTCTAAACGCCCTTTCTCTAAAATCTTTTCTCTTTCAGTATGCGCTCTTTCCACCATCTTTTGCGCTTCAGCCTCTGTTTTTTTAATTTCTTGCAAGGTTTGTTTGGAGGACATTGGTTTTTAAAAAATTAACCAAAATAAAAAAATTCCCGGAAAAAGATATTCAAGGTCTAGTTTACTCTAAATTATAGAAAAAGCAAGAGGGGGAATTGTGGATAATCTAAGTAAACCCCAAAAATTCTCCTAAGAATTTTTGGGGGACCCCTGTTGCTATAATAAAAAACCGTCTTTTAATTAGAAGACGGACTTAATCTCTATACCTTGCTCGCACCGGAACTAGTTGGCTAATAACTCCGGGTATTTCCCAAAAATTCTTTTTGCTAGCGTATCCCGCGTCAAAAGAATCAATAAGAATATGAAAGCAATAAACAACGATCGGTAAAAAACTTCTAGTCAAGAACCATGCAATCAATAAAAATACCACTGCTGCAGGCCAAGTATGGAAAAAATTTGCCTTTCTATCATCAAAGACTTCAAAACTTTTAACCCAAGCCCTTACAAAAGGAATTTGTCTTTCTTTTCTGATGTTCCAAGCTACTTTTACTCTTCTCCATTGCAAAAAATGATCCATATCTACCAGAACGCCGAGACAGAAACTAACTCCTACAACCCACAGATAATGCCATTCTAGACTGAAATTAGTTGTTAAATTTCTTATCCAATGAGCAACAATAACGCAAACCGTGCCTACTAAATGCGTCTTTGGACTAGCCATTCCTAACCTCCTTTACTACTCTGAACAACAAGATAATCCTTAAAAATACTATTAATTAGTTATAATTAAAGTACTATAGAATTTAGGGAAATACCGATGTTTTATTTAAATACAAAATAAGTAAAAGATCAAGAGTTTGTTTAGTTTACTTGCTATTTTAAACATTACACTCTACTATTGAAGGGAAATGACCTTTATAAAATTATACTACACCTTACAAGAAACGGGAGGAAATTTTATGAAAGACCAGTATAAAACAGAAATTATTGACCCCGGTGACCAAGCCTCACGGTTGGCACATGAAGTCTGCGTCCAAAGTTACCTTAACTGTTCAGCACTTACTATTGTGCCTCACCAACCAGAAAATTTTCGCGGACCAGCCGGTTTTCTTTGGAAGCCGCATATCCTTGAAATGATGGCAAAAAGCAAAGTAAACCCCGAAAGCGGTGTATTAGACGATTGGAAAATGATCCAAGAAATAGAAAACGACGGCGCTGGTGGCAAACCCCAATTTTTCACGCTGCTGGGAGCGCCTGAATTCTTTCAATGTCTGGGTTGGGAGATTATCACAATGACAGCCGATGATTTTGCCCGCTCTGGAAGATTTCCTGCAGTGATGGTGAATGAGATAAACACAAAAAGAATTACCGCAGAAAATTTTCCTCTCTTTGAAGCGACGATGAAAGGATATGGCAAAGCACTAAAAGAATCGGGACTTGTGAATATCACGGGTGAAATTGCCATTATGAAACACAGCATCACTGCTTTCTGCGATACGGGTTCTTTAAAAGAATTTATTCTCACCTGGGGAGGCACTTGTATTGGCTTAGCTCACCAAGATCTCTTAATTGATGGATCTAAAATCAAGCCCGGGATGCCGATTGTGGGTTTTTGGGAACCTGGCTACCGTTGCAATGGCGGCACATTTTTCACGAATTTGATCCTTAAAAAGTTCGGACCCGAGATCCAAAAAATTAAAGATAATCCTAAAGCTCTGGACTTTATCGCCAAGTTGATTATACCTTCCAAAAGCTATGCTAAAACCATTACCAGAATCATAGGCTGGAGTCCAGATGCTAGCATTGAAGAACCACTGGCCAAGATTTATGGCATTGCTCATATCACCGGCGGCGGGGTCTGGGGAAAATTTGGTGAATTGCTGCCCGAGGGCGTGGGAGCAAATCTTTACATGCCCGAACCTGCTGAAGTTTTAAGGCAAGGTCAGGAATTTTCTTGGGATTTCCCATACTTGAGGCTCACTGATGAGCAGGCTTATGGCACACTCCATGGTGGCTGCGGTATGTTGATTGTTTGCGATAAAAATGACGTGGAAACGATTATCGCCGAAGCAAAGAAAGATGATATTCGTGCAGAGGTAGTAGGCGAAACAACGGCATCGCCAGATAGAGAAGTAATTATTCACTCACGCTTTAAAGAAGGCGAGGTTCTTTCCTCAAAGAGTCTTTAGTAGGGGCGGACCTATGTGTGCGCCCGACGAATAAAATAGATAGGTCAACACATAGGTTGGCCCCCACGCAACAGGAAGAGTTTGATTCTCTTCCTTTTTTGATAGATTAAAAACAAATAAAACTGCAAAGAATATTTGTAATATAAAAGGCTTACCTGAAAACAGCAAGCCATCTAAGATATGTTTTTACTAATATCCATTTTATGAAAACTAATAGACTTTATGCCGGTGTTAAAGGTTCCCTTTTCATCTTAGAGCAGGGCCATTTCCTGCATTTACCGCAATGAACTATCTTGTGTCTCTTGGCACAGCTCACTAACTGCTCTACTCTTTTCACCTCTTCATCTAGAAACTTTTTTAGACCCTTTTCTTTTATTTTCTGCAAATTGCCAATCACATCATTATACCATTCTGGCGTGTCAAAAAATGCTTTTAATTTTTGACAAGGAAATTCTCCACATTCACAGCACGTTCTTAAACCCTTTTCTTCCACACAGCAATCGTAAATCTTACAGATCTCTGTGTATTTTAAACAAAGGCCTTGGCGGGAAATACATCCCCCACAGCTCCCATCCTGAAAAGCGCTGCATTCTCCGCAATACAAACCGCAAGGAGCAATCAGATCTTGATTGTTTAAGTTAAATTTAAACATCTTGAATGTCCACCTCTCTCCCATTACCGAATCCGCTTCCCTAAAATAATTTTAGGTATGGTGGTAAGACAGCAGCTAAATTCTTTAAAAAAATGTTGTAATCCAGATTTCGTTGCTTTAGCGTGAGCTATCTCGTCTTTTAATTCCCAATACATTACATAAGTAATTGCTTTAGGTGCTCGGGTTAATTTTACAGGAAGTTTACCTGCCTTTGCCGCTTGAAAACTTTCTTGGCGGTGGGTTCGCTTCATATATTTTACATCAATCACGCCCGGAAAGTTTTTATGGTGCTTCACCACTTTCTGAACAAGGCTCTCAAACTCCTCTGTTTTATTCGGCTTTACCTCATAAATACAAATTTCTACAAAGGTATTTTTCATAATGATTTAAGCCCCTTAGGTTTTTAGATTAAATTGAACTTAGTCCCTATAGAATAATTCTAGCACAGAGAATTATAATATCAAATAAACCCCAAAAATTCTCCTAAGAATTTTTGGGGAACCCCGGTTCCGTTAATAAAAAACCGTCTTCTATGGCTGAAGGCGGGTTTTATTATAACGCCATTTTTTGGGTACAAGGTGCCGGAGCGCGTCGGGTACTTCCCAGAAGAATCTCCTTTTTTTAAAGTAGTCATCATTGAAGGCGTCAATTAACAAATGGACGCCATAGGCGATGGCAGGAAGCCAACTCTTAATAACGAGCCAAGATATTAAAAGTAAAACAATCGCGCCCCACCAAGTATGAAATATACGGATGGGTGGCTTCTGTGTCATATACTCGGTCTTATGCCATTCCTCTTGAAATCGGAAAGTTCTATTTTTAATAATTTCTTTAATGACCTTTATGGTTCTCTTACCTTGTGCAAAATGATCCGCATCAATCAGAAAACCATAGGCGAAAACCAAAACCCACACCCACAAGCTGTCCCACCTTACTAATACTAATTCTGACAACACAATGAGTATTCCTATTAAAACAATAGTTGCCCAAAGGTGCCACCTTGGAACTGCCATTTTAAACCTCCTTAATTAGTGCCAGGACCCCCAATCCTAAAGTGATAAATCTCATATAAAAAACTACTTTTCGGAAATCCTCTTATTAAAGCAGAAAAATATGAAATAATCAATATTTTTAAACAAAGTCTTTTAGATAATAATAAAAAAATAAAGACGGATCAAGGAGCAAGAATAATTCACGCTAGGAGGGCATCTCATTACGGTTAAGAAGTTCATCTATCCATTTTACAATTACTTCTCTCTCTTTACTTTCTATAATAGTCATTTTTATACTAGCCAAAGGCACCTTAACCACGCCCCTTCTTGCGGCGTGAATAATCTCCCCATTACCCACATAAATACCACAATGCGTGACCAAGCGACCTGCTGGTCTTTCTTTGCGCCGAAAAAATACCACATCCCCCAGCTTTAACTTGGCTCTCGGCACAACATCAAGATAAAGATAGAGCCAGTCTGACCACGGTATCAACTTTACTCCCAAAGCTTCCTTCATCACGTTAACCACTAAATGGCTACAATCAATACCGTTTCTATCGCTGCCTTTAATTAAATAAGGTGCCCCAAGCCATTGCTGCGCGCACTCTACAATTTTCTTTCTATCCCCGTCAGTAAGCATCCTCTTTGCTCTCACAGACATCTCTCCTTTCACTGCATCTTTCCCTTTAGAACCGAAAATCAAAACAAGCTCTTATCACTTTTAACTTTTCACTCCCGCCCACAACGCCCACAAAGCTTGGGCTTTTGGTGGCGGGCGGGTTAAATTTTTAACTTGCTTTTTGTGCGCGCAGAGGGAATCGAACCCCCGACCGTCTCCTTAAAAGGGAGCTGCTCTACCTGGCTGAGCTATGCGCGCAAAATTAGTTAAAAGTTAAAAGTTCAAAACTTTAGACTAACTAAGTTTATATAAAAAATCGCCCCTTGTCAAAACTTTTATTATAAAATAAGACAAAGAGGACTTAATCTTTTTCTTTACGTGAAAGAATAAAACCTGAAATTAACATTAAGACTGCCGGCGCTAAAAACCACCACATCCGATAATTGATAATGTAAGATGAAAGACGAGAAAAACTCAAAATTTGAATTTCTAATTCCGAGCTTAAGAAAAGGCTGAAAATAGCGAGCAACATTGTAGCAAGTAGCAGACCATAAATGCCAGACATTATTAGATTGACCATTCCCTTTTTTCCTGAACTTGCGGCTAAATATTCCGCCCAAATGGCCAGCAAAATCATTATTACTAGGAACAAACCCACCTTCAAGCCAGGAGATACCCAGGCACCATAATTTTCAACTTTGAAACTTTTATCTAAAACATTAATTACTTTATTCCCCAGCTCATTCACAATTACAAAACTAATGTAACTTGAAACAAAAAGCACCACAATTTGCCCTTTACGGAAAATAAAACCATAACCTATTCCAATTGCTAAAAATAGGAGAAGGCCAAAATCCCAAGTAGAAAACATATGTTTTGATTTTTATTTGAATTGCAACCTTTTAATATTATATCACTCTTTTAGAAAAAACTCCAAAATCTACTGTTTTTATCCACATTTGCTGTTTCGCCTCCCTCGCGCTCTAGTTCTTTAAGAAGCGCTCTTTCTCGGCGTGAAAGATGCCTCGGCACCACTACGTTAATCTTGACCAATTGATCGCCGCGGCCGCGGCCAGTGAGACGCGGAATGCCTTTGCCCGAAAGCTTAAATATCTTGCCCGATTGAGTGCCGGCAGGAATTTTTAATTTTACCGCGCCATTATAGGTTTTTACCTGCACCTCCCCGCCCAAAGCGGCCTGCGTAAAAGAGATATCTATAGAAGTGAGGACATCATCGCCATGGCGCTCAAAATAACGAGAAGGTTTAAGATGAATTTTTAAATAAAGATCGCCAGAAGCAGCACCGCGTACTCCTGCTTCGCCCTTACCTTCTACCTTAATTATTTCCCCATCGCGCACCCCTGCTGGTATATTCACCACGATTCTTTCTTCATCTACCACCCGCCCTGCACCCTGGCATTGTGTACAGGGACGATTGATTTTTTTGCCCTCTCCCCCGCATTCAGGACAGACAGACACTTGGGAAAATGATCCAAGAAAGGTCTGCCGCGTAGTCCTTATCTGTCCTGTGCCTTGGCAGCGAGAACATTCTATAACTCTGCTTCCGGGCTCTGCGCCGCGACCATGGCAACGTGGACATACTACTTCTTTGCGCAGATGTATTGTCTCCTGCGAGCCAGTAAAAACTTTTTCAAAATCTAAATTTAAATCCACTTGAATGTCCACGCCGCGCCCACCTTGAGCTCTTTTTTGTCTCCTCGCTCCCCCACCAAAACCGAACATATCTGAAAAGATATCTCCTAAATCTAAATCTTCAAAATTCACATTAAAACCCTGGGTGCGGAAGTTATTAAAGTCAAAGCCAGAAAAACCAGCGCCTCCAGAGGAGGCTCCGTCAAATGTTGTTCCAAATTGATCATATTGCTGTCGCTTCTGCGGATTTCCTAAAACTTGATAGGCTTCATTGATCTCCTTAAACTTAGCCTCATTGCCTCCATCTTTATCCGGGTGATGCTGATGAGCGAGCCTGCGAAAAGCTTTTTTAATTTCCTCCTGAGTAGCGTTTTTGGATACGCCAAGGGTCTGGTAGTAGTCTTTCATAAAAAATTCAAAAATCAAATATCAAAATGACAAATCAAAATGCGAAAATACAAATTTCAAAATCCAAATATCAAATCAAATCTCCATCCTCCGTAGCTGTAGCGACAGCTACTGCGGAGGACGGGCAAAATCCAAAGTAACAAATAAATAGAATTTTTTGGATTTTGGGCTTTGAGCCCTTGCCCCGTTAAATGCGGAGCTATTTAACGGGGTGAAATTTGACATTTGCCTGCCCGCCATCGCTTCGCTTCAGGCGAGGCGGGCGGGAAATTTGGATTTAGGATTTTTAAATCTTTTTACATTTTACATTGTCATTTTGAATTTTGATTTTTACATTTTACATTATATTTATATCTCCAGCAACTTCAACCCAATCTCTTCCGAATACTTTCGGCTAATCTTTGCGCGACCTTTGTGCACGATGATTTCACAAGTCGCGGCGACGCGGGCTTCTTTCAAGTGTCCACCAAAGGCGTGCATCTCACTATCACTAAAAACAGCGTGAGGGTGTAGGCCTTCACGCGTAATCACAGCAAAGAGGCTCGCAATTTCTAAAGGCTCCTTGAAACTCTCCTCACTATATTCTTTTTTGTCCACGCGGTAGTGCGCCAAACGAGCAAAATCAACCGCGCCCAAACCCCAAAGAATGCCGCTGGCTATTTTTTCTTTTTTTAAAAAATCTTCAACGGTTTTGATAATCTCCTCTCCCCGTTCTAAACGCAAAATATATTGATTTTTAGAAACCTTTTTAATTCTCATAAATATATATAAAGACAAAAACAATTAAAATAAGAGGTGAAGCTCAAGTTCACCTCTCTTCATCCTCCTTCTTTTGGATTTCAAAAGAGCGCAAAATACCTACAGGGACCGAACCGGCGATTGCCCCATTGACCTTTAGCTTACCATCCACTTCGGTCGTTTCAAAACTAAGTTCTGGGCCAGTCTCCGTAGCTTTGAGGTTAAATTTGAGCTTCAAGTCCCTGGGATCAACGATTTCCATAGTTCCGGTCAACCTTTGATTATCACGATCAATGGTGACCTTGAAAACTGTTCCTGCCTTTTCTCTTCTTACATTAATCTTTCTACCACCCAACATTTAAATCACCTCTATTTTCTTGACCAGATTGTAACACAAAGAATTCTAGTAAATATTCATAACCAAAACCGCCCCACTAATCCCATAACTTAATGGTTTGGCTTTGGTAACTACACGAGGCCCACAAAAATAATTCTGAATTAGAATAGTTTTTATTATTTCTTCACCTCTTCATATTTTCCTTCTTCCGGTTTCTCCTCTTGTTTTTGCTCGGGAGTTTCTGACGCAGTGCTCCCCTGCTGCTGTGCGGAGGCTTGTTGTGCGGCCTGATACATTGCTTGTCCAATTTTTTGAGCGGATTGCGACAATTCCTCTATTCCCTTCTTAATCGCTTCAATATCATCACCATCCTTGACTTTCTTTAAGGCTTCTAATTTATCTTCAATATCTTTCTTGTCATTTTCAGATAATTTATCTTTTGCCTCTTTTAAGGTTTTTTCGGTTTGATAGACCAAACTATCTGCTTGATTCTTCATTTCTATTTTTTCCTTTTTCTTCTTATCTTCTTCTGCATGCGCTTCGGCTTCTTTTTGCATCTTTTCAATCTCTTCTTTAGATAATCCTGAAGAAGATTCAATACGAATGGATTGTTCCTTACCCGTTGCTTTATCTTTAGCTTTGACATTTAGGATGCCATTGGCATCAATGTCAAAGGTTACTTCAATCTGCGGAATACCGCGCGGGGCAGGTGGAATACCATCCAGAATAAAGCGGCCTAAAGATTTATTGTCTGCCGCCATCTCACGTTCACCCTGCAAAACATTAATTTCCACCGAGGGTTGACTGTCTGCCGCTGTGGAAAAAATTTGCGTTTTGGAAGTTGGAATGGTGGTATTGCGTTCAATTAAAGACGTTCTAATGCCGCCTAGGGTCTCCAAACCTAGAGTTAATGGCGTAACATCCAGAAGTAAAACATCTTTTACATCACCTTGTAATACGCCACCTTGAATTGCAGCGCCTACGGCAACTACTTCATCCGGATTGATTGATTTATTCGTTTTTCTGCCAAAAAAGTCTTCCACTGTTTTTTGGACAAGTGGCATCCGCGTCATTCCACCTACTAATACTACTTCCTCAATATCCTTGGTGGTGAGCTCTGCATCTTGGAGAGCTTTTTTGCACGGCCCAATTGTCTTTTGAACTAAATCGCCGATTAATTCCTCTAACTTTGCTCGGGTAAGTTTTAAGGTCAAATGTTTCGGACCCGACGCATCTGTAGTAATGAAAGGCTGATTAATCTCTGTTTCTTGGGCAGTGGATAATTCAATCTTAGCTTTCTCTGCTCCTTCCTTTAATCTCTGCATCGCCATTTTATCGTTAGATAAATCAATACCTTGATCTTTTTTAAATTCCTGCAAAATCCATTCAATAATAATTTGATCAAAGTCATCACCGCCCAAATGAGTGTCACCATTAGTAGATAACACTTCTACTGTATCTTGGCCAATATCCAAAATAGAGATATCAAAGGTGCCGCCACCTAAATCATACACTGCGATTTGCTGATCCTTTTTTTTATCAAAACCGTAGGCAAGTGCCGCGGCAGTCGGTTCATTAATAATTCTACGGACATTAAAACCGGCAATTTTGCCTGCGTCTTTAGTGGCCTGGCGCTGGGAGTCATCAAAATATGCTGGCACAGTGATTACTGCATCAGTAATCTTTTCCCCTAAATGTTCTTCGGCGTCAGCTTTTAATTTCTGTAAAACCATTGCCGAAATCTCTTGCGGTGAGTAATGTTTATCTCCCATTTTTATTTTGACACCCACACCCTCTTCTTTAATTTCAAAAGGCATTACCTTTTTATCCCTCTGCACTTCAGGATCAGAATATTTGCGGCCGATCAAACGTTTGATAGAAAATAATGTATTCTCTGGATTAGTCACTGCCTGGCGCTTGGCCAGTTGCCCTACTAAACGTTCGCCACCACTTGTGACTGCGACCATAGACGGCGTAGTGCGATTACCCTCACTGTTTTCAATCACAGTAGGCTTACCACCCTCCACGACCGCCATACAAGAATTAGTGGTTCCTAAATCAATACCTAGAATTTTCATAATTTTCTTACTATTCTCCGTTTAGATGTAATTAAGTAAGCCCCAAAAATTCTTAGGAGAATTTTTGGGGAACCCCGGTTCCGTAAATAATTTACAATTGACGGGAATAAATTAGTTTTTTAATTATTGTGCTATTCTATTGTCCACTCAATTGTCACTCTGCTTTCTCATAGTCTAAACAGTTCTAGCAATAAATTTCCTAGAACACCGCCCTAAAAATTTTAAGGCTGTATTCTAGCCCCACGTCATATAGTGACGCGAGGCATTTTATTTAGTTTTCATTCTTTTTCACCTTAATGGCGATTTTTTTTGCTTCCGGCTTTTCCACTTTCGGCAAAGTGATCTTCAAGATGCCGTTTTCATATTCAGCATTTGCTGTCTCACTCTTCACCGAAGTAGGAAGGTATATAGCTCGATAAAAGCTTCCGTAGCGTACTTCTTTGCGGTAGTAGTCCTTTTTCTTTTCCTCTTCTTTGCTTTCAGTTTTACCCTTGATAACGAGTGTATCATCTTCCACAGAGATATCTACCTTTGCTGGATCAATACCTGGAAGGGCTGTTTCCACCACAACATCATTATCCGTCTGGTAAACATCCACTGCCGGAGCAAATTCCTTGACTTCTGGAAAATGTGGCCAGAAATCCTCATTCCAGCCATCTTCGCTGAAAAGATTGTGCATCATTGGCAATCCTGTAACTGGTGAAAATTTAATAATTGCTGCCATATTTATCCACCTCCTTTCTAAATTTGTAAATTGCTCTCCCCCTGACAAGGGGGAGATTGGAGGGGGTTGAAAAGTTTTAAACCCCTCCCCGCCCTCCCCTTATCAGGGGAGGAATTATGAAACTTTGACTCTCCCTGGCCGAATCACTTTATCATTTAACTTATATCCCTTTTGTAAAATCTCCGTAATTTTACATTCTTTACCCTCTTCTCTCTTTTCTGTTTTCATCTCCACCCTCTCCACACCTTCACATAGACAGGGATCAAATTTATCCCCCTTCTTAATTTCAATCTCTTGCAAACCCTCGGATGCTAAAATATTTTGAAAATGATTCTTAATGTGTTGGATCCCTTCTACCCAACTTGTTTTCTCCCAGCCATGAGGTACATGCTTTAATGCCTCTTCCAAGTGATCAAGGACTGGCAGAATCTTTAACAATAATTCTTCATTGGCAAACTTAATTAAATCTAGATTCTTTTTTTCCATTCTTTTCCGATAGTTTTCAAAATCCGCTCTTTCTCTTTGCCAACCCGCTAGATTTTCTTCGGATATCTTTTTACATTGCTCTAGCTCTTTTTCTAAATGTTTCGGTTGTTGTATTTTATCTTTGCGCTTGAATTCTTTCATGTTTTATGAATAAGGAATTATGAACCAGCCCGCCACCAAAAGCCCAAGCTTTGCGGGCGGGGAATCATGAATTAGGAACAAAATCTTACGGTTCATGATTCCTCATTCCTGCTTCCTGATTCCTATGTGAACAATTCCAAAATCTGATCTCCAAACTCTATAACAAACATTCCACTTACTGCTGCGCCACCTAAAAATTTAGTAACATAATCCAAAATGGACATATTGCGTGCGTAATGCATCCTTTTCGGACCAATCAAAGCGATCACGCCTTTCTCCCCTGATGGTAATTTAAAACGAGATACCATTAGGGCGCAACCTTGGGCATCACAGAAAGGATTTTCCCCGCCGATATACACCTTTAAATTTTTATCTCTAGATCCTCCCAAATCCTGAATATGTTCATCTAAAAGATCAACCATTTGTGCCATTTCAGAAACTAATTCCGGACGTGCAAATTCTGGTTCATGTAGAAGACGAGAAAGGCCCGAATCAAATACTAAGTCTTCGTCCAATACGCTCGTTAAGGCGACACTGCCTGTCGCTTTGGCTAAGAGTTTTACTACTTGGCGCAAAAGCTTAGTATTTACTGCTTTGGTTTTTAATAATTCTAAGGCCAACTTCTTTTGTTCGCCATGGGAAAGATTTCTATCCCGCATTAGATGATCAATAAAATAACGATAACCTTTATCTGTCGGAATGCGGCCTGCAGATGTGTGCGGCTGCAGAATTAAACCCTTTTTCTCTAGGGTCACCATTTCATGGCGGATAGTCGCTGGTGAAATATTAAAATGACATTTCCTAACTAACCGTTTAGAAGAAACAGGCAAGGCTGTTTCTACATATTCACGGATGATGGCTTTTAAAATTTTATTTTGACGTTTGGATATATGCATAAGACTTTGGAAAATATTTTTTATTTAGAAATTGCTTTACCTGTCCTTATATAAATCAGGGTTCACAACAAAAGTTATCCACAGGTTTAGCAGTCAAAACGCAAGAGTGCTAATTTCATTATACACCCCCCTTAGCACTTGTCAAGGCGGAGTGCTAATGTAGAGTAAAAAGTTGAAAGTGAAAAGTAAAAAATTAGCCTTCCCCCTGACAAGGGGGAAAAAGAAGAGGGTTGCATCCTTATGACAAAATTAGTTAAATATGTTAATCTGAAAATATACAATTATATATTTTATGATAGAAAACTCTTTTAAACTGTTTCAAAAACAGCGGGAATATCTGGAAAAGATGCAATCAGCGCGGCCGGATTTGTTTGAAGTGAATAAATTATTCACTGAAGAAGAAGTCTTGCCTCAAATTGGTATTACCACCCTTGACCCTCAAAGACCAGAGGGCTTTTTGCGGCTCTACCCCCAAGATTTTATTGTGGAGGAAATCCAAAGCGATGGAAATTTAAGTACTATTGAACCCAAAGACGATGTTCCTGAAAAACCAAATAAAGAAAAATTTACTCTTTATACTGACTTAATTAAAGTGGGTATTTCTACGCTGGAAGCGATAAATCGCTTGGCGCAAAAGTTAAATATCACGCCTAACAAAATCGGCTATGCAGGCATCAAAGATGCGCAAGCGCTGGCAAGCCAGAGGATTGGCTTACCAGGAATAAAGTATGAACAGATGCAGGATTTAAAATGTGAAGGCTTTTTCTTAACTCATTTTTTTTATAATAAGGGCACAATAGAAATAGGTTCCCTAAGAGGCAATCGCTTCACAATTTTCATCCGCACCAAAGAACATTTTCCCCGTGAGCGTCTGAGAGAAAAGCTGACTTTATTAAAAGAAAATGGATTTTTAAATTATTATCATACCCAGCGCTTTGGCGGAACAAAACTTTTGAGTCACATTTTGGGTAAATTGATTTTGCAAAAAAAATATCAAGAAGCGATTGAAATTTTTCTTACTACCCCCAATCCTTATAGTATTAAATTTGTGCAAGCCGTGCAATTAAAGGCCGAAAGGGTGTTCGGCCACTGGCAAAAGATGAAAGAAATTTTAGAACATTTGCCTTACACTTTCCAAAATGAAATCAAAGTGCTTGACTATTTAATTCAAAAACCGCGCAATTTCCTAGGTGCTTTAATCAAAATTAAAGATCAAACCCAACTCTGGGTTTATGCTTATGCGAGTCTTGTTTTTAATCAATATTTATCTTGGGCAAAAGAAAATAGAGTAGCATTACCCGAAAAAATCCCTCTTCTTTTGAGTAATAACTATCAGGAGCAAAGACTATATGAGGCAACACTTACTGACGATAAAATCTACAATATTAAAGTGGCCCTACAACCTTTCAAATTTATCCAGCTTAAAAGAAGAATGAATCCGACTATGATTTATCCTAAAGATATTTTGGCGAAATCTTTGGACCAAGGGGTGATTATTAGTTTTACTTTGTCCAAAGGTGCTTATGCCACTACATTTTTAATGAACTTATTTAAATTGCGCCAGGGTTTACCGATTCCAGAATGGTTAAATAAAGAAGAAATAGATAGCAAAAAAATTCTAGAAATTGGCACTTCTGAACCGGCTTGCAAAAGACTTAAGGATCATATTTTTTCAGTGTTGAACTATGACCAAACCCAAACCAAACCCACCCCCCTCCCTTATCAGGGAGGGGGTGCGTTTCTCCCCTGACAAGGGAAAACTAGAGAGGGGTTGAGAAATTTCCCCCTGATAAGGGGGATTAAGGGGGTTATAAGTATGAAATATTTACCCTATAATCCCAAGCTAACAAGATTTGCAAGAAAGAATCGCCACGAACCTACTCTAGCTGAACGAAAAATGTGGTCAAAAATATTAGGGAAAAATCAATTCAAGGGATATAAATTTTTAAGACAAAAACCCATTGGTAAATTTATTGTTGATTTTTATTGTGCAAAATTGATGTTGGCAATTGAAATTGATGGCGACACTCATGACGGAAAAGAAAATTATGATCTACAAAGGATGAAAATTCTCAACCAATATGGGGTAAAAATAATTCGCTATACTGATGACGAAGTTCTAAATAGTATTGAAGGAGTTTATGATGATTTAGTTGCAAAAGTGAAAGCAATAACCCACCCCTTCCCTCCCTTATCAGGGAGGGAGCCAAACTTCTCCCCTGATAAGGGGAGATTAGAGAGGGGTTGAGAAATTTCCCCCTGATAAGGGGGATTAAGGGGGTTTTATGAAACACGGCAAAGCCGTGTTTTTAAAAATTCTCCATAACGAAAAAATCCCGGGAAGAAAAGTAATTTTTTGAAAAAATCACTTTCTTCACCGGGATCGGTCTCAAAACGACCTAAACGAAATTAACTACATCACGCTGAACCAAATGAAAAGTTTTTTGCAGAGAATCATCTTCATTTGTCGGCATTATAACGTTATATACCTTCAATTCCTTAAGCTTCTCTGGATCCTTCGGCAATTCACGAAAGCCTATAAGGTTGACTGTCTGCCTTCCATCCCAGTTAATCCAGCAATGGCAGAAATTATAGCAACGAGTGAAGAAGCTAATAAATTCCTCTGGTACTGTTTTTATCCTTTCCCCTTTCGAAACCACTTCTAGTGGAGAAAAGACAAACACATTTGCCATCTTCTGTCTTCTTTGAGAATCCAGCATTGGTCTTCCTTCCTTATCATACTG
>Ga0136653_10000432_pt1 | contig 22053 bp, 16 predicted proteins | sample LakKivw275mmetaG_FD_94866 | JGI IMG/M metagenome (GOLD analysis project Ga0136653, IMG submission 94866) | Anoxic lake water microbial communities from Lake Kivu, Rwanda to study Microbial Dark Matter (Phase II) - Lake Kivu water 275m metaG... | ecosystem: Environmental > Aquatic > Freshwater >...
AATGTAAGGAAGTCGCCGGCCCCATTCCCACCGGGCAGATGAACATTCATCCCGTAGATGCTGGCAATTAGGGTGGCCGGCGCCATCATTGCCATGACGATGGTCAGCACTCGCATAACCTCCTGGATGCGATGCGAAGTGAGCCAGTTGCTGGTATCCGCCAGCCCGTCCACAACCTCCTTGCAGTCTTCCAGACCGTCCCAGATCTTGCGGATATGGTCTGCTATGTCGCCGAAATACACATCCTGGTCTTCTTTGAAAAACGGGTATTTCTCTTTTTCCAGCTCCTCCACCACCGATATCTGAGGGTGGATGATGCGGCGGAATGAGATCAGGTCCCGGCGTATCATGGAGATTTCTCTCACCGTCTCGGGAACAGCGCGTGAGAATATCAGGTCCTCGATCTTATCGACATTGTCCTCGATCCTATCCAGGATGGGGAAACAGTAGTTTACCAGGCGGTCAAGCAATTGATAGAAAAGGAAGCTGGCGCTGCGGCCCATGTATTTCTGACGTACGTTTTCATCGATTAGACACTCATTGAACAGCTTGGAGAGCGGCTTGAGGTCACCCTTGTGGCTGGTGACTACGAAGTTCTCACCTATGAAGATGTCAAGCTCGCTGGGCGTGGTCACTCGATTGGTCTTATCAAATACGGGGAAGTGCAGGATGACAAACAGATATGATTCGTAGTCATCTATTTTCGGTCGCTGGTTGCGGCTGAGCACGTCGTCCAGCGCCAGAGTGTGAAAATGGAAGTTGTCGGACAGGTACTGGACCTCGTGTTCGGTGGCATTTTCAATGTAATACCAGGTCAGCCTGCCGTTGCAGCAGACCGAGTTGATATTATATGAATCTGTCGAGGCTGTGATTTGCATTGTTTTTACCGCGCTGTTTTATCGTTGACCGTTTGTGGGCGACAACTTGTAATTATAAATCTTCCGCGGTTTTATTTACAGCTTGCACGGTAGACAACTTGTAATCGGAATTGTAAACGGCTATATTGATTAATATGATGAGCGTAAATAACAGGCAGATATCCATCGGAAAAATCAGGGGGTTGCAACAGATAGCGACGCCTTCGGGGCTGCTTGTCATGTGCGCCATGGACCATCGATCCGGGCTTGTCAGCATGATGGAGGGGTCGCAGCATGAAGCTCCCGATTATGGTGAGATTGTTCAGCTGAAGCTGGATATGTGCTCCGCGCTGGGGCTGTATTCCAGTGGAATATTGCTCGATCCGGAATACGGGGCTGCCCAGTGCATAGCGGGTGGCTCTTTGCGAGGGCAGACCGGACTGCTGGTCAGCATCGAGGCTACCGGATACCAGAAGGATCCCACCGGGCGGCTTACCGCACTGCTGAAGGAATGGGGCGTGGAGAAGATCAAACGCATGGGCGCATCGGCGGTTAAGATTCTGGTTTACTACAGACCGGATATCACCAAACTGGCGAAGAAGCAGCTTAAAATAATTGACAAAGTCGCAGCAGACTGTATTAAATACGACATTCCGCTGCTGGTCGAACCCAAGACCTACCGGGTCGAAGGGGAGGCCATGGATTCCGCCGAATTTGCCCGCAATTTGCCTCAGATGGTGATCGAGACGGCGCGGCAGATCACCGCCCTGCCGATCGATGTGTTGAAGGCCGAGTTTCCTGCGGATATGAAATATGATCAAGACACCGTCAAGCTGGCCGGGTATTGCAGGCAGCTTGACGGGGCGTCGTCCGTACCCTGGGTAATTCTCAGCGCAGGAGTGGACTTTGACACCTTCCAACAGCAGGTAACCATTGCCTGCCAGGCCGGCGCCTCGGGATTTTTAGGCGGGCGCGCCATATGGCAGGAGGCAACTGAGATGGCGTCGAGAGATAGCAGGATCAACTTCTTATCAGGGATTGCTGCCAAACGGATGCAGGAGCTGGGTGAGGTGGCGGCACGCTATGCCCGGCCCTGGTACGGCAAGTTTGGCCTGAGCGCAGAAAAACTGGCGGATACGGATGCGGACTGGTACCGCAGGTATTAGGTTTCGAGATGGCCAATTTACCGAAGCAGGCTCTGACCCTGCGAAAAACTAAAATCGTTTGCACTATCGGCCCCAGCAGCATAGTTCCTCCTGTGATCGGTCAACTGCTTGAGGCCGGGATGAACGTCGCTCGCATCAACGCATCTCATGGCACTGTTGAAGAGCATGCCGAGTATCTTCAAGTGCTGCGTCTCGAAGCGAAGAAGCTGAAGTTGTCGCCGGCAATGCTGCTTGACCTGCCCGGTCCGAAGGACCGCACGGGCAAGGTCAAGAAGGGGGGTATCAGGCTTAGAGAGGGCGCTGATTTCATTTTGACAACGAGGGACGTGCTCGGGAATGAATCGCAGGTCTCGGTCGATCTGCCCGACCTCCCCAATCATGTGAAACTGGGACAGACCATTTTGCTGGATGACGGATTGATCAGCTTGAAGGTTGAATCAATCAGCGCCGATTCAGTTAAATGCAAGGTGGTCACAGGTGGCAGGCTGTTCGACAACAAGGGTATCGCTGTGCCCGGCGTGACATGGGATATCGATGCTGTTACGGAGGAGGATTGGCGTCATCTTGAGTTCGCTGTTGCTCAGGAAGTCGATTTTGTCGGACTGTCCTTCGTGCGTAGCGCCGAAGACGTGATAAGGGTGAGGGAATTCCTGGTGGAGAGGGGATCGACTGCCAAGATAATTGCCAAGATCGAACGCCTGGAAGGGCTGAATAATTTCGATTCAATACTTGAAGCTGCGGACGGCGTCATGGTGGCGCGTGGCGATCTGGGTGTACAAATACCAATACAGCGAGTACCAATTGTACAGAAAGACCTTATTCGAAAGTGCAACCACGCGGGTAAACCCGTTATTGTGGCAACCCAGATGCTGGAGTCGATGGTGGATTCCCCCATGCCCACACGCGCTGAAGCCACCGATGTAGCCAACGCTATCTTCGATGGCACGGATGCCATCATGCTCTCAGAAGAGACGGCTATCGGGCAATATCCCATCGAGACTGTGAAAATGATGTCGCTCATAGCACTTGAAGCTGAGAACGCTTTGCCCTACGATGAAAATATGGCCAGCCGCGGCAAGTACCTTCAACCGCTGACGGATGATGCCATCAGCTATGCTGCCTGCCATACGGCACGCCAGCTGGGAGCCAGGGCCATTATCGCCTATACGGCTTCTGGAAGCACCGCCAGGCGGGTATCGAAATACCGCCCGCGCACGCCGATACTGGCCGTTACCGCCATAGAGTCCATACGCAGGCAGTTATCACTTTCATGGGGCGTGACAGCCCTCAAAATTCGTGAGCCTGAACTGGTAGTGAATATGTTTACGGAGGCCGCCGATGCCGGGCGTAAATGCGGTCTTTGCTCCGCGGGAGACCTGGTGGTGGTGACCGCAGGAGTGCCAATGGGTAAATCCGGCACTACCAACATGCTTAAAGTCGAGAAGATTTGATTGATTGCGACTGTGACTCTTAATCCATCGCTGGACAGGCATGTGGCGGTGGAGGGCCTTATCTTGGACGATACAAATCGCTGGCTCAGCTACAAACGGGAGTCGGGTGGGAAGGGCATAAACGTTTCCAGGGTGGTAAAGGAGTTGGGTGGTAAAACGATTGCATACGGCTTTGTGGGCGGATTCTCCGGCAGGACGCTCAGGGCAATTCTCAAGCAGCAGGGCGTCCCCTACGATTTCACACCGATTAAGGCTGAGATCAGAAGCAACTTTATCATCACTGATCTCAAGACCCACTGCCAGACCAGAATTTCTGCGCCCGGCCCCAGGGTATCAGCCGGTGAGCTTAAGAAGCTGATGGCCAAGGTTATCTCTCTCAAACCCAGGCCCAGCTATATGGTAATGGCCGGCAGCGTGCCGCCGGGCGTACCTTATTACATTTACAGAGACCTCGTTCATGATATGAAGGCGCTGGGCATCACTACTGTGCTTGATTCTGCCGATCTCTGGTTGCAGGAGGGAATCAAAGCCAAACCCGATGTGGTCAAACCCAACGTGCGGGAGGCGCAGACCGCCATGGGTGTGGAGCTTACCAGCCAGGAAGACATCGTATCTGCTGTAAAAACCCTGATTCGCAAAGGCATTAATATAGCGGCGATTTCATGCGGCAGGGAAGGCATGGTTATCGGCGACAAAAATGCGATTTACAGGGTCGTCCCGCCGAGCGTGGACGTCATGAGCACTGTGGGCGCCGGCGATTCCAGCGTGGCAGGGCTGGTATTCAAGCTTAGCGGCGGAGGTAGCCTGGAAGAGGCGTCGCGCTTTGCAGTAGCGGCCGGGACGGCGGCCACTATGACGCCCGGAACCGAGCTATGCCACAAGCGTGACGTGGAGCTGCTGCTGCCCCTGATAACCGTAGAGAGACTGCCGCTTTAACCTGCCAAATTATAATGACGTTCTGATTCCCGCGCTGTTAAAAAAGAAAGTATCGCTGAATTCGTTTGCCAGTATGGCCCCGGATTTCATTCCCGTACAATGTGAGACACCCAGTTTGGATATATTCATACTCTTCAGCGCCTGGATCGTCTTATCCATCCGTGTTTTGTCGGCGCTGATGAGATGGGTCCCTCCGATGACGGCGTAGATCGGCCTGACACCTGTGATCTTCTGTGCGTGCAGGATCGTATTGATCAATCCCCTGTGCGCACAGCCCAGCAATATGACGAGGCCTTTTTCCGTTTTGATGATAAGTGACAGGTCGTCGGCAAGGGGATCAGGCAGGTAATTTTCCTCCTCTTTAATACAAAGGTTGGCATCGATTGGCTCGAAATCAACGCTGATCTCCACCTCGCCGGTCGTAATAATGTTCTCTGTCAGTTTGACAGGTTCACGTGAGAGTTTGAATCGTGCCCCCATTGCTTCCAGTTCGGTTCGTGTGAAGGGAATGCCTATGCTCCTGGCTGGCAAGCCTTCGATGTAGAAATATTTCTCCTGAAAGATATCAGGATGGCCGATAACCTCGATCCCCTCCTGCCTGTTGCCTGAGCCCTGTATCAGGGCCAGTACATCCATAAGTCCGCCGGTATGGTCGTAATGACCATGGCTGAGGACTATTTTATCAATAGTATTTAATTCGACACTCAACTTATTTGCGTTATCGAGGACATGTTGGCTCGGCCCGGTATCGAAAAGAATTCGCATGCCGTCCGCTTCTACCAGCAGGCTCTGCCCCCACTCGCCATATAGGGATGGGCCACCAGCGGTATTTTCAACCAGAGTTGTAACCGTTATCGACATCTTCACACTCCTTAAATGTTTATTTATTAGCTCTACATGTTTTTTACAAGTGGTACCAGTTCATTCAGGCTCCGCAGCGATGTAGCCATGCCGCCCTCCTGATTGCGATCGAGGTGGAAAGCATTTATACCTATGCTGGCGGGCTCAATGAAATCGAACTGCATGTGATCTCCAATATGAATAATCTGCCCCGGGGCTACATCCAGATCACGGCACATGGCGGCCCAGAAATCGGCGGTCTTTACCTGCTGATAATCGGAGGTTGATGAGTAGACAGCGTGGAAATTATGTTCGATATCCCGCAGCAGATGCTTTAAAAACGGCCTGGGCGATCCCGACGCCACACTCAACACGAACTTATTTTGCAGTTGTTTAAGCACATCTTTGGTGTCCGGGTAATACCGTACCCTGGGCTGCAGTTCCTCCATGGCGATATCCGCGTTACCCAGGTCGAAGCGGGTAAACCAGTACTGGACATCGTACCACTCCAGGCGCTGATCGCCGATGCTGTCATAGGCCTGCCTGACCTTCATAGTCGCCTCTTCAAAGTTTAACCCGTATCTTTTGGAATAGCGACCCGGTATCAGTTCGAACCAGATGGCGCTGCTGAAGTCTGTTGTAACCAGGGTGCCTTCCACATCAAAAGATATCACGGTGATACCGTTATCCTTTTTATGCATGACAAGAGATTTTAGCATTTTGGTCGAGCTCGCGTCATGGCCGGGCAGAATTTTCATTGGTGTTGCTTAAGCGATAAAATAAATATCAACATGAACCCGGAAAAGCTGAATCAGTTCTACTTTGAGACCGGACCTATCCGACCGCCCAGCGAGGCTTATTCTCTTTTAATCCGCGCCACGCGCAATTGCCCCTGGAACAGATGCGCTTTTTGCCATACCTACAGGGGATGTAAGTTCGAACTGCGGCCTGCCGAGGATGTGATAAGAGATATAGAGACGGCCCGGGCCATAACTCAGGGCATTAAGGAATTCGGATGGCAGAATGGATTCGGCAACCAGCCGCGTGAGGTGGCCGCCTATATACACAGCCTGGCAACCAGTAACGACTCGGTCAGGCAGGTATCACTGTGGCAGTGGGCCGGTGGAAGGTCGGCATTCCTGCAAGATGCCAACAGCATTATCATGCGTCATGCAGATCTGATGCGAGTGGTCTCAGCACTGAAGGCTAACTTCCCCGAACTCGATCGCATCACGTCATATTGCCGCTCAAAGACAGCCGCTAAAAAAAGCGTGTGTGAACTGACAGAGTTGAGGGAGGCCGGTTTGACGCGTATTCATGTTGGAATGGAGAGCGGCTCGGATGAGGTGCTTAAATTCATGGACAAGGGCATGACTGCGGAGGATCATGTCAGGGGTGGCATCAATATAAGGGACGCCGGCATAGAGCTGTCCGAATATTACATGCCGGGGTTGGGCGGCAGGAAATGGTCAAAGGGACATGCCGAGCAATCTGCCGCAGTGCTCAACCGGATTAATCCGGATTTCATCAGGCTGAGGACGTTAATGGTGGGTGAGACGCTGTCGCTCTGGGAAAGGGTTAAATCGGGCGAATATGATGTGCTGGGCGAGGATGAGATCATACAGGAAACAGGCGATTTTATTTCAAGGCTGGATTTTACGGGGGAATTAAAGAGCGACCATATAGTGAACCTGCTGCCTGAGCTGGAAGGGAAATTTCCGCAGTCCAGGCAGGCTTGCCTCGATACTATCGATCGTTATCTCGCAATGCCTCTCAGGGATAGGCTCAATTACCGCCTGGGTAGACGGGCCGGGCTTTACGAGAAACTTGACGATATCTACGATGCCAGCAAGTACGAAAAAATCGACACGGCTATGCGGCGTGTTGGCGTTGAGGCGGCTGAGCAGGTGGACGAACTGATAGACGGCATGAAAAAGCACTTCATTTAAACGTATAATTTATGGTAGTATATTCTTCTCGGGTCAGCCGGGTCTGTGCCGGGTATTGTCAGAATAGCACTGAGTGAAACCCTGCAACCAATTGAAGATTGCCGCGTTATAAGACAAGGACGTTAAAGGAGAGATATGAAAAAGATACTAGTCTTAGCCACGGTCATAACTGTGTTTATCATGCTTTTACCTGCCTGCACGGCATCGCGGCCGCAACTTCACCCGGTTAAGGGTACATTTGTCGAATCACAACTCGGCGAAAGCGCACAAACGCTTAACTGGATAATTGCTAACGATGGAGGGGCTTCAAGGAGGTACGCCAGTTTTATGGTGGAGCCTCTGGCTGTTTACGATAACCAGTATGAACTGCAGCCGAGGTGCATTGCCAAAGCTGTTGAAGTTACTTCGGACGGCTTGACCTACACGGTCACTATCAGGGATGACCTGAAATGGAGCGACGGGACTACGGTATCAGCGGACGATTATGTTTACACTATTAACAAGATCATGCTGGCGGATTGGCTGGAATGTGCGGACAAATCACGCTGGCAGGAGGAAGTCGGAGGTAATTTAATGCCGGTTACGGCGGAAGCGGTAAGCGGCACTGTTTTCAAGGTCGTCAGGAAGAATGCCGATCCTAACTTCGAATATGCCATTTATGACCTTATGCCCTATCCAATGAATATTGCGCGCCATTATGAAAACATGACCGACGAGTTCATTTCCTCGCCGGAGTTTAATAACATGAGCTACTGCGGCAACATGGGACCCTACAGGCCTATTGCTTGGACGACAGCCGAGGGCCTGGTGATGGAGCGGAACCCCGATTATTACCTGGGCAAGGATAACGGCGCACCTTATTTCGAGGGCTATATCATCAATCAACCTGGCCTGCAGGATGCCATCAACGAAGGCCTGAATCAGGGATGGATATCTTACGCATTTATTGAGCCGCAGGACGCCAATACATTTCGTAATAACAAGGATATTAAGGTTGTGACGATTCCATCGGGGCAGTTCCTGATGCTTGCCTATAATCAGCGCGACAATGGCTGGATCGGTCTTAAAGATCCCCGCATCAGGCAGGCCATATCGATAGCCATCGATAAGCCAGCTGTTATCAACGATATCTTCGGTGGTTATGCAGATCCTGCATATGGAATCATCCCACCCTATTCGCCCTGGTATAACGAGAACGCGGTTCAAAAATACGGGATGAGCGCTGCCGCCGACGCGCAAAAGGCCATTGATTTGATAAAAAGCGCCGGCTATGAGATGAAGGATATCGACGGCAAACAGCGTTTCGTGGATAAGGACGGCAAAGCTATTAAACTGGTCATGCCCATTGCAATTGACAGCGAAGTGCAGAAAGCTGCAGCTTACATCATTGGGCAGAACTTGAATAATATCGGATTTGAAGTCGAACCCAAGTATCAGGTGCAGGATTTTGTAGCACGCGAGATTTATATGAACAAGATACCCGGCGTCGACAGGAATCCGGAATACAACAGTGGTCCGGGTGCTGTGAGCAACCAACCGTGGGATCTGATAATTCTTTCATCTTTCGGCGATGCCCTGACTATCGGCCGTAGCGAGATTTTCTTCTCAACCGAAGGCAAGTTAAATATCTTCGGCTTTTTCGATGATAAAATAGATGATCTTTACAAAAAGGCATCCTCAGCTGAGGCTGTAGACCCGGTCAACCGGCAGAAGGTCTATGACGAGCTATCGCAGGCTATATCTGACGCCCAGCCCGTTGATTTCCTTGTCTATTACAGGGATAACTACGCATTGTCCAACAAGATAAAGGGAATTGAACCCGGGGTAAACATGCTTTATAACTACCAGTTCTGGTACACAGAATAACTTGAACCGTGCGCATAACAGGTGTGGGAGAGATTGAATAACGCGATAATAAAGAGAAGCCTGGCGTCCATTATATCGGCAGCGATACTGATAATATCACTGCCGGCCTGTGCTGCGCCCTCTTCCGGGGGCAGCTTTATTGAGGGAGACGTGTCGGGTGGTGAGGCTGAGACGCTCAACTGGATACTGGCTGCTGACGCTTCATCCTTCGCATATGCGGGTTATACACTGGAATCTCTGGCTAATTACGATAACCAATTTAACATTGTACTTCGTTGTCTGGCAAAGGATATCGAAGTGTCACCCGATGGCCTGGTTTATACTTTAACCATTCGTGACGACCTTAAATGGAGCGACGGCTCTCCGGTCACGGCGGAGGATTACGTCCATACTTTAAAAAACCTGATGTTTTCGGACTGGCTGAACTATAATTACAAAGATGACTGGCAGGAGGATACGGGTGGCAAAAAGGTTTTCGTCACTCCCGCTGTGGTTGACGGCACGACTTTCACCATAACACGGCAAACCGTGCAGCCTGAATTCATCTACACGTTATATAACCTGATACCCTACCCCAAATATATTGCTGTGAAATATGAGGGGGATGTGGATGCTTTTACCCGGGCCAAGGAGTTCAACGACCTCTCGTATACAGGCAACCTGGGTCCGTACAAATTCAAGCAGTGGTTGAAGAACGATAAATATGTTCTTTCTCGCAATCCGCAGTATTTCCTGGGCCAAGACAACGGCGCACCGTTTTTCGATGAATATATAGTCAAAATGTTCGGGACCTCGGCGGTAATGCAGGCTGCTTTGGAGGCTGGCGATATAACCTATTGCGGGATCGAGCCGCAGAATGTGGCGAAATTCAAGAAAATGCCGGACATCAATGTATACACGGTGCCGACACGGGGCTATAACATTATTGCTTATAACCAGAGGGCCAACGGCTGGGAAGGATTGCGCAAGAAAGATGTCCGGCAGGCGCTGTCCATGGCCATAGATAAAGAGACCATTGCTAAAAAGATATCTCTTGGCTTTGCAGAGCCCGCATACAGCTTTATCCCGTCCAGCTCACCCTGGTACAGCGACAACACGGTCATGAAGCTGGGCGTGGCCCCCCTCAACGATAAGCAGCAGGCTATGCAGTTACTCAAGGCAGCCGGATATGAATATACCAGGAGCGACGGCCGCGATATTCTACTGGGCGAAGACGGTAAGCCGGTTAAATTGCTTATGGTGACCACGCCGGGCAGCGACGTGGTAGAGTCCATGTCCCTGCTGATTAAACAGGAGCTGGCGGGCATCGGCATCGATGTCGAGGTCAAATGGGTGCAGTGGCCCACCCTTCTGAGGCAATATATGATGAACAGGGAGCCCGGCACCGATCAGGAGCCAAGATATAACAACGGGCCGCGAGCCGTGAGCGACGAGGCCTGGGATATGACTCTTATGGCGCATAATACCGATCCTCTTGCGCCATCCGGCAGCCGCGTTTTCTTTGCATCGGACGGCGGGCTCAATTCATTCGGTTTCTTTAATGACCTGGTAGATCAGCTTTTCCAGGAAATACGCTCTGAAAAAGGGATGAATAAAGACGACCGCTCGCTGATGTACGGTGAGCTGGCACGTGTGATATCTGAGGAACAGCCTGTGGACTTTATAACATATACGCGCGCCAACCGGGGATTTCAGAGTAATGTCAAGGGCATCGAGCCGGGCATCAATATGGGTTATAATTACTACCTGTGGCGCTTTGAATAAAAGACCATAGAAGTTGATTATTAACTTCACAAGCGCTGCACCAGGCACTTGCAGATGCGCAGCTATATTATCAAGCGTCTTATCTACAGCGTTATCATCGCCTGGGGCATCATGACCGTCACTTTCGTTTTGCTACGCCTGGGCCCCACCTCACCAGTTGACAGGTACATTCTCAATATCGCTGCCAGGGGTCAGGACGTAGAATCAGTACGCCAGGCCATCGAGGCGCGCTACGGACTGGATAAGCCCGTTATCGAGCAGTATTTTACCTACATGGGTAACCTGTTGCAGGGCAACTGGGGATGGTCTTTCAGCACGTCGCAAACAGTTGTCGACCTGATAGCCTCGCACTGGATATATTCCTTCCAGCTCATATTGCTGGCCACTATTTTCGCTATCGTTCTTGGAGTGGGGCTCGGCATGCTGGCAGCGGTCAAGCAGAACACCAAAATAGATTACGCTGCATCCATCTTCTCCTTTATCGGTATTTCGATACCGGGATTCTGGCTGGGTTTGATGTTGATCATGGTGTTTGCGGTTTATCTGGGATGGTTTAAAACATATTACGACACCAGTTATCCGATATGGTCGCTGGAAAATATTAAGCAGCTCCTGCTGCCCGTGCTGGCGCTGGGCATAGGTGAACTGGCGGGATATCTGCGTTATACGAGGTCTGCCATGCTGGACAACCTGCGCAAGGATTTCGTAACGACGGCGCGCGCCAAGGGATTGCCTGAGAAAACGGTCATCGGCAAACACGTTCTGCGTAATGCTGTGCTGCCGCTTGTTACCATTATTATGTTCGATCTGGGCAGTGTTGTTTTCGGCGGCGCGTACCTGACGGAGATAGTTTTCGGGATTCCCGGGTTGGGGCAGGTATCATTCAATGCTATTTTCGCCAACGACTATGCCGTCGTGGTGGCTGTTACTCTGATCGGCACCTTCCTTGTACTCTTCATCAACCTGGCGACAGACCTTATATATACATATCTCGATCCGAGGATTAGATATGACTGACGGTAAGCCGGCACGCTCCGGCAGGCGGCTGATGGATTACTACTGGGAGAGGTTGCGTAAAAACCGGCTGTCTATCATCGGTCTGGGTTTTGTGGTGTTCCTGTCTTTACTGGGTATATTCGGCCCGATCTTTGCGCCGGACCCGCAAAAAACAGATTTTCAGACTAAGAACCTTCCTCCGATGGGCTTTTCAATCGAAGAATCAGTCTACGAAATAAGCACCGGGGAATCCATTACCACCGTTGTATGGGGGAATCTCGATCACCCACTGGGCACTGACAGCAAGGGGCGCGATATGCTTGCCATGCTGATTTCCGGGGCCAGGATATCGCTTCTGGTCGGACTGCTGGCTACCGGCATAGCTATTTTCCTGGGTACTTTAATCGGCGTTCTATCTGCTTACTCGGGAGGTTGGGTGGACAATATTTTGATGCGCTTTACCGACATAATGATGACCTTCCCCTTCTTTTTGCTGCTGGTGATGATCGTGTTTATTTTCGGGCCGAGCCTGGCTATCATAGTGCTGGTAATAGGTCTGACGGGTTGGACAGGGGCGGCAAGGCTCATTCGCAGTGAAACCCTGTCAATTCGAACCAGGGACTTCGTCACCGCTTCTAAAGCGCTGGGGGCCAGCGATGCCCGCATAATGTTCCGCCATCTTATTCCCAATGTCAGCAGCCTTATTATCGTGATGGCTACGTTGTCCATACCCGGTGTGATCATGGCTGAAGCGGCGTTGAGCTTCATCGGACTGGGAGATCCCATGAGCACCAGCTGGGGAACGATACTTAATACCGGCCAGCACAGCCTGGATACGGCTTGGTGGGTGGCTGTTGAGCCCGGTATCATGCTCTTTCTGACAGTTCTTTCTTTCAATTTCTTTGGTGATGGCTTAAGGGACGCCTTTGATCCCAAAGCCAGTATATAGTAGGGATAGTGTTTGAATGATGTCTGAAACAGTTCTGGAAGTAAAGGATCTGAAGACATGGTTCTTCACACGGCGCGGCACGGTCAAAGCCGTAAACGGCGTGGATTTCGTTCTCAAGAGAGGAGAATGTCTTTGCCTGGTGGGTGAATCCGGCTGCGGAAAGACGGTGACTGCCCTCTCGATTTTACGTCTTTTCGATAGTCCTCCCGGCAGGATAGTCGGGGGCCAGGTCATCTATAAGGGAGACGATCTTGCCACCTGCCCGATGCAGCGTCTGAGAGAGATCAGAGGCGGAGATATTGCCATGGTTTTTCAGAATGCGCAGTCCTCGTTGAATCCTGTTTTTACTGTCGGCGACCAGATCGCGGAGCAGGTCATGGTACATGAACGGGTTAGCCGGAGGGAAGCGCTGTCCAGGGCGCATGCCCTGATGGAAGAGATGAATATTCCTCAACCGGGACGCGCCCTCAATATGTATCCGCATCAGATGTCCGGAGGGATGAAACAGAGGGCGATGATCGCCATGAGCCTTTCCTGCAGCCCGCAGATATTGATCGCGGATGAGCCGACTACAGCGGTAGATGTAACCATAAGAGCGCAGATAATACACATTCTGCGCGCACTTAAAACGCGCAGGGATATGTCCATCATTTTTATTACACACGATCTGTCGCTGGTAAAGGATATTGGAGATCGGGCTGCTGTTGTCTACGGAGGGAGGGTGGTTGAAGTAGCTGCGGTTGAAGATATCTTGAAGAATCCGGCTCATCCTTATACAGTTGGCCTCATCGATTGTCTGCCGGATGTCTCGTCTCAGGATAAAAGGCTGCCCTCTATTGCGGGCAATACACCCAATCCCCTGGAAATGCCGTCCGGATGCCCTTTTCATCCCCGCTGTTCACATGTAATGGATATTTGCCGATCCAAGATGCCCGCTTGTGCGAATATCACCGATGTTCACACGGTATCCTGTTATTTATTTGGAGATAAAAATGGAGGGATAGCGAGGTGAAAGGCAGGGTCATGCTGGAAGTCAATAACCTTAAGAAGTATTACAGGGTAACGGGTGGGCTGATGTCACGTTCGATCGGAGAGATCCGTGCGGTGGATGGTGTTTCTTTGACTGTCGGCATGGGCGAGGTGCTGGGTCTGGTGGGTGAGTCCGGATGCGGGAAATCGACTCTGGGCAAGACCATTTTGAGATTGGAAGAGCCGACCGCCGGTGAGATCAAATTCAACGACGTAGATGTGGTCAGGCTTAACAGGCGACATCTCAGGGAACTGAGGGGCAAAATGCAAATAGTTTTTCAGGATCCGGATTCATCTCTGGACCCCAGGATGACTGTAGGTGATTCAATAGCGGAGGCGCTTGTAGTACATGGTATCAGTGGTTCTGCGGAGTTGGATGATCGGGTTGCTCGCTTACTGGAGAAAGTTGGGTTGGAGGCGGATTTTGGGGAGAGGTATCCCCACGAATTCAGCGGCGGACAGAAGCAGCGTATAGGTATAGCCAGGGCTCTGGCAATGGATCCACAGCTGATTATAGCCGATGAGCCTGTCAGTGCGCTGGACGTCTCGGTGCAGGCACAGATTTTAAATCTGATGATGGATATCAGAGAGAGGGACGGACTGGCTTATATATTCGTGAGTCACGATCTTTCGGTGGTCAGATACTTATCCGATCGCGTGGCAGTTATGTATCTGGGCAAAATTGTGGAGATGGCGGATAAAACCGAATTTTTCCGAAATCCGCTGCACCCTTATACGGAAGCTTTATTATCGGCAATAGCCAGCCTGCGTCCGGCAGGCAGGGACAGGATATTACTGACGGGCGATGTCCCATCTCCGCTCAATCCTCCCCCCGGCTGCCGCTTTCATACCAGGTGCCATCGTGTGATGCCGGTTTGTTCCCAGGTTGAGCCGGAACTGGCTCAAATTGCGCCCGGTCATATGGTATCATGCCATCTTTACGTCTGACCCCAGCTTTTTGAACATGTAGGGGCCCTCCAGTTGATAGCCGAAACCGCGTCGGAAATAGTCACGGGCTCCCACGCCGCTGATCACGGCGATCCTGTCTGCTGAAAATTCTTCGTGAGCAATACGCTCCGCTTCTTTAATCAGCGCTGACCCCAGACCCTTGTGCTGAGCAGCCAGGTCGTCCTGCTCGCCTATAGGCACCTCTGATCCAAAAATGTGGACCTCCCGTATCAGGGCGGGGTGAATATCACCGGGGCCGATACGAAGTCGTAATAGGCCGAAGAGCGTGCCGGCATCGTCCTCAAAGGATAGAAATATTTCCCTGCCCCCTGAAGCATCATAATCGTATCTGTGTAAAGAGGGCGCGCCTATTTTCCAGCCTTCCCGCCGGCGGTGGCCGTATTCACGGCAGCGCGTGCACCGGCATTTCGACCCTCTAATTTTCATAACATTCTTTACACCGGAGCGTAAGGAAAGGTCGCGGCAACCTGCCACGATAAATTTGGTAGGGATATCGCGCATTACGCGCGGGATACGGACATATCCCGGCACGGCATCTTTTATATCAGCTATCAGATCGGTCATTTCGCCCATGGAATAAGGAGTGTAGCTGCCCTGTCTGTACCATTGCTCGAGCTCGGTGCCTGTCACAACCAGGGTGGGGTAGATCTTGATGCCGTCGGGTTTGTATACGGCATCGTTGAAAAGTAGCTTTGCCTGCGCCAGGTCATGCGAGGGCGTCGATCCGGGCAGGCCGGGCATCCAGTGATAGTAGACCTTCAGGCCGTATCTTTTCAACAGGGCTGTGGCATCTATAACATCTTTCGAGCAGTGCCCGCGGCGGACCAGCCGGTATATGTCGTCATCCAGTGTTTGCACACCCAATTCCACACGGGTGGTGCCGTACTCGAGCATGCGTTTCACATCATTTTCACTGCACCAGTCCGGCCTGGTTTCAATACATAGCCCGATGCACCTGTATCTGGCAGTCTCATTCATGCGCTGTGCATCCTTCAGATTTTGCGAAGCGTGTCCATTAAGCGCATCGTAGCAGGACTGTATGAAATCGTACTGGTATTCGGGTGGGGAAGCCAGAAACGTTCCGCCCATTATGATCAGCTCTACTTTATCTACTGGATGCCCCATTTTAGAAAATATGTTGAGGCGGAACTCCACCTGCCTGGTCGGATCGTATTCGCAGGAGAGGGCTCGCAGTACTGCCGGGGATTCCGGCGTATAGCTTTTGGGCGAGCCGTCGAATGTGGGACAAAATACGCAGGAACCCGGACATGGCATAGGCCTGGCCATTACCGCGACGGGTGTGACTCCTGAGATGGTCCTTGAACTTTTTCGCATGGTGGGATGCAAATATACAGTTATGATATATTTAGGTTGCGACTCAAGTTTAGCAAATAAGGCAAAAGGCCACCAGGGGAAGTCACATTTCAAATACCTATGACAATATAGCAGAGAGCTGGTATCGCCTCCGGCACAGGACCCGCTTTGAGGCCGAACTACTATCCCTGGCGGATCGTTGGGTAAAAGGCAGGCTGTTAAATATCGGCTGTGCCCACGGCCCAGATTTCCTCCCATTCAGAGATAAATTTGAAATGTGGGGCCTGGATTCATCGGGACGGATGATCAAGTTGGCAGTTAAATATGCAGATAAACACAACATCAGCCCCAATTTATTGATGGCGGATGCGGTTCAATTGCCCTTTGGCGACGATGTTTTCGATTATGCATTAGCTGTAGCAGCCTATCATCATATCCCGGGAAGGCAGAGCCGGGATATGGCTTTCCGGGAGTTAAAGCGTGTGCTTAAACCAGGAGGGGAGGCCTTCATCACTGTGTGGAACCGCTGGCAGAGAATCTTTCTGGGTAAAGGCAAGGAGGTACGAGTGCCATGGAAGACCGGGGATCAAGTAATACACAGGTACTACTATTTGTTTACCTATTTTGAAATCGGGCGGGCTCTCAGCGATGTTGGATTCAAAGTGCTGGCAATGCGGCCGGAGAGCTATTACAAATTACCCTGGAAATGCTTTTCACGCAATATCTGCGTGCTGGTAAAGAAGGATTAATCGGGTTCGTGGCGAACTCGTTGCAGTTCCAGCTCAATATCATCTGGCGCTGTCGAAAGTACTACCGGTATAAACGTTTTTACTATATGGGGATCAAACTGCGTGCCGGCGCATTTTTCCAGTTCGGCAATGGCTTGCTTGAAAGTCAGTGCTGAGCGATAAGGGCGCTCCGATATCATAGCTTCGAACGCGTCGGTAACACACAGTATGCGCGCCTCGATAGGGATCGCCTCTCCTTTCAGACCGGACGGGTAACCCATGCCGTCCCATCGCTCATGATGGTGTTTTACGGCAGCCAGGCAGGCGCTTAGACTCGGGACGTGCCCCACAATAGTAGCTGATAGTCGGGGGTGCTGCTTGAGCAATTCCCACTCTTCATCCAGCAGTTTTTCTCTCTTATTGAGTACGCTGTCCGGTATACCTATTTTGCCTATGTCATGCAGGAGCGCTGCTGCACTTACCAGTGTCACCTGTGCTGGCGTTAAGTTAAGCTTTTCTGCAACGGCAACAGCGTACCGGCTTACGCGGCGTGAATGGCCGTAGGTAAATTTGTCCCGCGCCTCGAGTGTCGCCGCCAGCGCATATATGGTGCTCAGTACTTCTGCTTCCGAGTTTACGTTGACGCTGGGCTCATTAAGCGAGAAAAGAGTCCGCGATGCTATTGAGGTCCTGTTCTGACCGGTGCGCTTGGCATAGTAGAGGGCCATATCGGCGGAGTAGCATAGCTCGTCAAGCGTGGTACCGTCGCCGGGCCAGGATGCGACTCCGATGCTGACCGATATGTCGAGCTGCCGTGCTGCCATTGCCTCAGCTATTCTCTCGCGCATGCGCTCGGCGACGCTAAAGGAATCCATGGTGGATGAGTGAGGAAGTATCACCGCGAACTCATCGCCTCCATATCGAAAAGCCTGGTCTGATGATCTGATGGAGCTTTTTATTATTTCGGCCGCCTGGACCAGGAGGCGATCGCCGGCAAGGTGTCCGAATGTATCATTGTATTTCTTAAAGTTATCCAGATCGATCAGCAATATCGACAGGATATCACCGTACCTTGAATGGCGATCTATCTCCTCACGCATCCTTTCATCGAAATGGCGGCGGTTGAACAGCTCGGTGATACCGTCGATGCGGGCAATCTCCTCCGATTTGGTAAAGAGGCGGCTGTTTTCAATAGGGGCTGCGATCTGCGACGCAAGGTGCTCCAGCAGGATCGTCTGCTCCGGGCTATAGGCCGCGGCCTTCTTGCTGCCGACAAGCAAAACGCCTATCACTTCTCCCTTATTTACGAGGGGCAGATAAAGCATGGATTTGATCCCGTGTTTGGCATGGTCCTCTCCCGTCCAAAATCTTCTGCTCTGGGAAAGGTCTCGTTCATAAAATGAACGCTTGTTGAGAAAGACCCATTCAGCAGTAGTGCCGGCCAGCGGTATTTTCTGTCCCGTATTCCATGCAGAGCCGACCTCGGACGATACCGCAGCAAAATAAATCTCGTTTTCCTCGATAAGGCAGATCGCAGTGTAGTCCGCCTCAACCACTTCCTGCAGTTCGTCCGCAAAGGCGTCGTAGACATCATGAATATTAAGGCTGGACGATATCACTGCCGCCAGTTGGTTGATGAGAGATAACTCCTGCTCACGCTTGCGCAACTGGTCCTGCAGGTATTCTTTTTCCAGGCTGGTAGCGATATCCCTGACTATTCTTTCAGCGAGATTGATATCCTCCAGCGTATATCCTCGTTTATTCAGTTTTTCGCTCAGTACGAGTATTCCGATAACCGTCCCGCGGCTATTTATTGGAAGGAATAATTGTGCATTGATATGCAGGATATTTTCTCGTTCCTCTTTCCAGAGCCCCTTTAATTCGGGTAACGTATCGAGTTTTTCTTTGGGTAAATATGTATCATCTCTTTTCAGCAAAGTGATAATAGGACTATCACTACTAATAACCAAGGAGGGAATGTCATTTGTATGGGGCGAGCAATACTTAATATAGAAATCCTTTGAATCTTCTTGTGGGAGCAATAGTAAAGATTGCCTGCACTTGAACGCGCCGCACAATAATGCAAGGAGGTCATTTCCCAGATCATCCAGATTTATGACCCCCTTTATGCGATTTCGGACAAAATCATTTAGTGACTGGCGGTAACTGTAGCTATCACCATAGAACAGCTTGTCTATTCTACTGGCTATTGCATGCCTTAAATTGAAAACTACAGAAGCTATGGCGAGAGCAACAACCAGGCCGAAAACAAAACTTGCGCCTACAATTTCAAGATGTAATAGAAATTGGCTTGCGAGATATAGCAACAGATAAACACCTGCGCTAATTGCAACCATGGACAATACGATTAATCCACGACGTAATACCAGACGCAGGTCCATTAAGTGGTGTCGGATTACTGCGTAAGTCAGAATTAGAGCGGTAAGAAAATTACCAATTTGCGTAATAGGAATTTCCTGCCCTATTGCTATGAAGGAAAAACAAACAAAAATTATTGAAATGGATATTCCCAATATGAGGTAGAAAATCTGATTACGAAAAACCGGATCGATAGTTGATTGAAGCTTTTTCGCTAGTAAATAAATGTCCCTGGATAACAGGCCAAATCCATATATTGTAAGAGGTATGATCCAAACACCATATACAGGTTTATAACTGACATCTTTAATCACATTCTCAGGAATAAATGCGAGTATCAAGATAAGTGAGAGACCTGTCAACAACCATGCCACAGGAAATCCTACTGGTTTGGTTTCATAGTAAGTCCTTAAAAAATAGTGCATTTGAGTAACACCCAACGTCAGGAAACACATGACTGCTCTGGCTATATAAATTTTCTCATCGGCCAAAAAGTCGCTTCGGAACAGGAAGCCGCCAAAGCACCAGAACATTATGAAGAGAAGGAATAGCGCAAACGTCTTTTTTCGCTTGTCCCACGGCCGATTAGCACAAAGCAAAATCAGGAGAGGTATGTATGCGATCGATGCCAACAGGGGAATTAAAGAATGAACATTCATATAGTATTTCGTAAATACGAATAGATTCATTATGAATGCGCATACTTAAAATGTCAAGATGTTTTTATTGTCAATGCTCAGCCTACTGTAAACATTGCGGGGTAAAAAAAGAAGGGCAGCCTACTTGAAGCTGCCCTTTTGGTTATTGAATTACTTTTTAGCTTGCAGCTGGTGCCCCAACCGTGACCTTGCCGACATGGGGAACCGCTGGCTGCTTAGTAAGAATTGCGAGTTCCCTATCTGGTGGATTGATATGTTTGGGCTTTAGATGCGCTAGATCAGCTCCCTCTGCCTTGCGCAGGGAGAGATAGTTATCAAAAGCCCCCTTTGGAAGTAGAGTAACCTCTATTGGCATAGTATTTAAAACGCTTTCAACGTTTCCATACATGAAATCTTCATCCATTTTTTTTAATTGTGCGTAGACGCGCTTCGCAATATTTTGTGCGTCTGTATATTCCTGATCCTTCAATTCTACATATAAATGTAATATCGGGAGATTGTTTCTCATTTCTCTACGTGCTGCCCAATCAACATAGGGTACATCTGCGTCGCTCACCGCCTGCCAAATTACTTTTTCTGTAAGTCGGATAAAACCACCGATATCCATGATATCATCTACCCTACCCTCGAACTCCATTTGCGGTAAGCTGATATTCAACTTGTTGTTTCTCAGGGAGGTTATTTTAATGACATCTCCTGTACGATATCGAACAAGGGGACCTCCATGGAAATTTGATATTACCAGTTCGTATTTTTCTCCTGCCCGCAATTCATTAAACAGCACACATTTTGGGACATATGACTTGTCTATTTGCCATCTGGAATATTCAGCTTCCGGAATGAACTCCAGGAAATTGAGACTTGGCGTAAAAGTCATGCTGCCATAATCCCAGGTTTGAGTTGCGACTATTCCGGCTTCGGTGCTGACGTAGGTGTTCAGGGGATACTTACCCCATGTGTCCTTTATAACGTTTTTAAAAATAGTACCATCGGTGCCGCTACCCATAATTCCTTTAATGTCCCATAGATCTTTTGGTTGTAACTTGCGACCCGCAATCTTGCTCTTAATTAATCCCTTGGATAGGCGCATCAGCGCTTTCGGTTGCTTCAATAGAGCTTTGACATCAACTTTATCGAGTTGTTGCCCCATTCTTTCGCCGATGGCTACAAGGGCGACAGATACCCCAAAATAGAAATCAAATCCCTCAGATAGGGCTTGTTTAAAGCTATGGGCGATGCGTTCCTCAAAGGTGAGTTTTTCCGCAAGTTCAAGAGGAGGCAAACTGATACCTTCAACCTCTGTGGAAGCTATGTATGCGAAAGTTCCGGAAGTATAGGGTCTTGGAGCAACCGCATAAATGTATTTCAGATTTTTCTTCATGGCTGAGACGTCACCCTTGCTTTTGCAGCTGGCGAAAATGGCACATGCGGTGCCGAGTGTGGCCAATTCCCGACAATACGCAGGAGTTATAGGGACCCATTTTATACTTTCCCATTTAAAGGGATATTCCATTGCCCTACCTGAAGTATGCTGCCAGAGAAGTGGTTTTACCGGAAGCTGGTCTTCCTGCTTTTCAGACAGCTCGGGGCAATAGTCTTTATAAGTTGTCAGCGGCACCCTCTTTCTGAATTCATCCATGTCTTGTGGCACCAGTCCGCCCATTATTTTCTTGCCGAGATTGGACTGGTTGAGAAGCTCGATCTGCTCAAGCAGCAGCCTTCTCTGGATCGTCATAAATTGCTCAATGTTCAGGTCGAGAAAACCGCAGCACATCTGCCACAGATCCTCCCTGCGGCCTGTGCGCAATAACTCTTTAATCGTAGGCATAGTTCACCTCCAACGTATATGAACAGGTAAACTATGGCACGATTAAAGTGAATTTGGAAGTGATTATGTTCTAGAAAAGAGTTCTATCTGGTACGAAGTTTGAATGAAAAAATGGAGGGCGAATGACTGATTTGCCTGCGCGTGTCAGGTATTACAGTTTCCTGGTCTTGCTGGACTTGGTCAGGCCTTGAAGTTTTAAACTCAGCTTATCCAATTCCCCGTCAGTAGGCTGCTTGCCAAGTTCGAGGCCATAGCTGAGGAAGAACTCGAGGAAGCTGCGCAGAAGGTCTCTTATACCTTCCTCGAAATGGTGAAACTCCTCTTTGGTGACCAGGTCGCTTTGCTGGCTGGCAGCAGGCTCGTCCAGGTGGCT
>Ga0136653_10000433_pt1 | contig 22038 bp, 13 predicted proteins | sample LakKivw275mmetaG_FD_94866 | JGI IMG/M metagenome (GOLD analysis project Ga0136653, IMG submission 94866) | Anoxic lake water microbial communities from Lake Kivu, Rwanda to study Microbial Dark Matter (Phase II) - Lake Kivu water 275m metaG... | ecosystem: Environmental > Aquatic > Freshwater >...
GCGACGTGGCAGTGACAGATTCCAGTCGTTCTATCGGTTCTTCCTCTTGCGGCTGTTTCACGAGGGCTTGGGTTCTCCCAAACGCCGGTTTGACCGGGTCTTCACCGAACTGCTGGGCAGAGTTCCGTTCCTGAATGGCGGGCTGTTCGAAGTGCATGACATTGAGGAACGTCACACGAGTGAAACCGGCGTGACGACGATAGACATACCCGACAAGGCGTTCGAGGATATGTTCACTTTCCTAGGCCGCTGGGAGTGGTGCTTGGACACGCGTCCGGGCAGGACCAAGAACGAAATCAACCCCGATGTCCTCGGCTACATCTTCGAGAACCACATCAACGCGATTCAACCGGGAGAACAGAAAGCCAAGGGCGCGTACTATACCAAAGAGGACATCACTGGGTACATTGGCCGCAACACGATTGTGCCACGCATTCTCGACCGCGCATACGGACTGTGCGCGGACAAGGGGAGTGTACGGAGTCTCTGGGGCATTCTCAAAGAAGACCCAGACAGTTTCATCTACGAGCAGGTCCGACGCGGCGCGCTAGACTCGGCAGGCAACGTCATACCTACGGGAATTGAGACCGGCGGCGGTGGTGACCCGGAGCAACTGGCGGCCAATAGCAGTCTTGTTCTGCCAACGGAGACCTGGCGCGAGTACGAGGCTCGACGGCAGCGGTGCCTGGAACTTCGTGCCAGGTTGGCCAGTGGCGCTATCGAGGACGTCCATGATTTGGTCACCTACAACATCGATATTCAGCAGTTTGCGCTGAGGGCCATCGAGAAGGCAAACCCAGCCCTCCTGAGTTCCTTCTGGGACTCGATGATCGGCTACGAATGGCAAGAAGGCGTCAACAAGAAGCCGGTGCCAGCGCTCTCGGTCCTAGACCCGACCTGCGGGTCCGGCGCCTTCCTCTTTGCCGCTCTCAACACTCTCGAGCCGCTATACGGTGCTTGCTTGAAGCGGATGCGAAAGCTGGTCGCCGAGGCGCCACCAAACAAGAAAGGCCATATCGGATACTTCCGCGCCATCCTGGAACTCGTAGACAGGACCGATAGACACCCCAACCCAGACTATTTTGTGCTGAAGACCATAGTCGTCCGTAATCTCTACGGTGTGGACATCATGGCTGAGGCAGTGGAAATCTGCAAGCTCCGCCTCTTCCTGAAGCTGGTAGCTTGCGTTTACCCTGACAGCAGTAAACCAAACCAAGGCCTGGAGCCATTGCCCGACGTAGACTTCAACATCCGCACAGGCAACACGCTCGTCGGCTACGTGCGGCAGTCGGAGATTGACAATGCGATAGCGGGGAGTCTGTTCCAGCAAGACAACAAGGCACGACTACGTCGTCAACTTGCCGATGCTATCGAGAAGGCAGACGTCTGCCAACGTCAGTACCGAGTGCAGCAACTGGGACCGGGCGGCGAGGTGACTGGCGTGGACAGAAAGCAGGTTGCTGCCTGTATTCGGAAGGTCCAGAAGCTCCTCAATCCCTTCACGGCATCAGACTACGAAGTGGACCCCAAGGACTCCGAGGTCTATAACAAGTGGTTGGAGTCCTGCAAGCCCTTTCACTGGCTCACGGAGTTCCACGACATAATGAGCCGTGGTGGTTTTGACGTCATCGTCGGCAACCCGCCGTACATTGCCTCCGCGAAGGTGAAGAAACTCTACGACGTCAAGGATTTCGATACGCACGATTGCACTGACATTTACGCTTGGGTTCTTGAGCGAAACGTCGCCTTGCTAGGACCAGGTGGCTGGACCGGCATGATCGTACCACTCAGCCTGGGCTTCAGTTCCGACTTCGATGCCTGCCGCCGTCTTCTGTATACCAACTATGGCTCCAACTGGTTCTCGTCCTTTGGCAGGATTCCGTCAGCGCTGTTCAGCTTCGATGTTCGAGTCCGCAATACGATTCACATTGGGGCAAGATCCGAGCAGCCACATCGAGCCTTCACGACAAGACTGCACCGATGGTTCGAAGCCGCCCGTCCCTCGCTCTTCAATACTCTCGAGTACGTGCCGTATGAACCAGTTCTCTGGAAGCATCGCGTCCCGAAGTTGAACACCGCTCGCCTCGTTCGTGCATTCGAGCATCTGATGGAGAGGGGGCGGACGCTGCAGGCGTTGGTGTCGCCTCGTCCCACGCGGCACGTGCTGCACTTCAAGAAGACTGCCTACAACTGGCTCAATTTCTGCCGAGATATGCCGCCCTGCTACGATGGAAACCGTCGCGTCCCTCACACGAAATTCGGAGAGGTCTACTTCCGGGACGCCGACACGGCCCGACTGGCGCTGCTACTCGCAAATGGAAAGCTGATGCTAATATTCTGGTTTGCCATTGCCGATGACTTCGACGTAACGCACTGGAACTTCGGCGAGTTTCCGTCAGACCTATCATTGCTGACCGTCGAGCAGCGCACCGCACTGCTTGGCATTTTGCCGGAGATGGAGGAAGCGATGGCCGCAGCGGTGCAGTTCAAGTTGAACGCCGGTCGGCGCGTTGGTAACTACAACCTCGCTAAGTGTCGCAGTATCACCGACACAAGCGACGCAATCCTCGCCAAGGCACTGGAGCTATCTGATGCGTGGGAGGACATCGAGCTCTACTATGCACAGACGGTCAGGACAGACTTCGGCGATGACTCTGGTGAGGACGAATGAGCTTTGAGCACGACGCTATGGCTCACGGAGTCGAGCGCCTATTGTTGGAACAACTTCGCGCGGGCAGCGCGGATTGGGCCACCGACCGCCTAACAAGGGCAACAAGCTTGTGGCCGGGCTTCATCGACTGGCCCCGGCCGGATTTCGTGTTTCTGGACGAGTCGACGGGCGCGTCACTTGCAGTTGAGTTCAAGCCACCGGCGCAAGCCAAGCGCGAGTACGTGACTGGCCTGGGTCAGGCAATGACCTATCTGAACACATTCGAATATGCGGCGGTTGTTGTTCCAAGGTGGACGGATGATCGGTTCGACCTTGGCGCGTACCTGAAGAAGACACTCAACGCTGATTGCTGCGCGTCGCTGCCTGTTGCGCTCTTCGTGTATGACCGGGACGCTACCGATGCAGAGGACACCATGGCTGAGGTACACCTGCGGCCTCGGCTTGGTGAGGCCCCCAAGTCGCCGAGGCTGCACAGCCGAAGAGTCTTTTGGAGTTACTGGCGAGACTTGTCACAATACGACGTCTTCTGCCTGCTGAACCTGATGGGCGCAAGCCGTCCGAGACGCTTCGCGTCAGCTTTCAGGCAGTTCTGGCGTACGCGCATGGTGACCGGGCGAGCTTTGACATGGGAGGGCTCAATGCGAAAACGACGGAAGCCGCGCTCTCCAAGCTACAACTCTGAGAGGATCAATGCTGATCTCAGTCTGAGGTACATCGGAGTCATCGACACGGAGGGTAATCTAACTGGGCTCGGCTACGAGTTACTGCATCTTGGGAGATTGCACGGGCCCGACAGCCCGGCCTTCATAAGAAGGCTCGCCAACCTGGTGCTTCTTGGGGGCCGGCACTTGGACCTCATACTGTGGGTGGATGAAAAGCAGCGCACGATAAACGGACGCCGCAAGCAAGACGCAGGTGCGTTCTTCGGCGCGCTGGACAAGTGCCTGCAGGACGACGGCATCATTAGACACGCCCCTGTAGACCGGCCGAAACCCACCTTCCTACGTGATGAGCAGAAACTATGGAACAAGCTTGGTCTACTTGTACGGCGCGATGGGAAATCCTATTTCCACCCGCACATCGGCCTGGTGTTCGACTGGCGTGCCATCATGACCGCCACCAACGGCTAATGAGTGGTACGGCATCATCAATAACTACGTCATGTACCGCATGGGACGCGGTACGCGAGAGGAGTGAATAGAGATGAAAGCAGATAGACTTCCAGTTGGACGGATATTCGATGGCACCGAGCGCTTGGAGGCTCCGCTCTTCCAGCGTCCGTACGTTTGGAACGAGGAGGATAACTGGATTCCGCTATGGGAAGCAGCCCAGACGCTCATTAGAAAGCGTGCTGCCGAACAGCGCGTGCGCCCCCACTTCCTCGGCACTGTCGTTCTCGACCAGTTGAAAACGCGGACCGGTCACATACACTCGCGGGAAATCGTCGATGGCCAGCAGCGACTGACCACATTTCAGCTCATGCTTGCCGCAGCCCGAGACCTGTGCCGTGACATGCAGCAGAACGACTATGCGGCGGCCTTCGACAAGCTTGCCAAGAACGACGCCCCACTTAGCAAGGAAGATGATGAGCTGTTCAAGGTGTGGCCAACCAATGCCGACCGCGACTTATTCCGGCGGATCATGTTGTGTAAGAATCCGCTGGACGTGGCAAAGATGCTGGACGGCTGCGACCGAGACGACCGGCTCATGGCGCGCGGATACATCTATTTCTACGACCGCTTCAAGGAGTGGCTCTCACCATCCAGCGGTGATGTGCCGGGCCGTCTTCGGATTCTCCATCAAGTGTTAACGGATGACCTGCTACTTGTCGTGATCGACCTGGACGAGAGCGACGATTCGCAGGAGATATTCGAGACTCTCAATGCGCTCGGGACGCCGCTGCTACCTGCCGACTTGGTCAAGAACTTCCTGTTCAGGAAGGCGGAAAGCCTCGGTCTTGATACCCAGGCGTTGTACCATCGCTACTGGGAGATGTATGATATCGGGAAGTCCTACTGGCGCAAACCGGTGAGACAAGGACGACTCAACCGGCCACGACTCGACCTATTCCTGGGACACTATCTCACGTTGATGACAGGTGACGAGGTATCTGCAACGAAGCTGTTTACGGAATTCCGCGAGCACGTCGGAGAGGCTCCAGACGCGAACACTATTCAAGAGCAGATGAAGTGCTTCAGCGAGTTCGCCGGCGTGTACAAGTCGTTTGACGACTTCACACCTGACTCGCGTGATGGTCTTTTCTTCCAACGACTCGCTCAAATGGACACGACAACCGTCTTCCCGCTGCTGCTTGAGATATACAAGCACCATGGCGACTGTTCTCGTAGCAAAGATCTGACGCAGATACTCGTAGATCTGGAGTCCTTCTTGGTGCGGCGGACCATCTGCGAGTTGACCCCCAAAAACTACAACAACCTCTTCGCTCAGATGGCAAAGAAGCTGAGAACGGGTGGTGCCCCAACTGCAGCAGCGGTTAAGTCTCTTCTGTTATCGGACAAAGCGGATACGTCGAGGTGGCCGGACGATGGTGAGTTACACAAAGCATGGAGCCGGTTGCTGTTCTACAAGCGTCTTACCCGCCCGCGATTGCGCATGATACTTGAGGCCTGTGATGGGGCGATGCGCGGCCCAAAGACCGAGGTCGTGACAATTGAACAAGGGCTCACGATCGAACACCTGATGCCCGTTGGCTGGCGCGAGTGGTGGCAGCTTCCTTGCGAGCCCGGCACGCCGGAATCCTACGAAGCCGCGGCCCGTCGAGATGAAGAGATACACCACATCGGCAATCTGACGTTACTGAACAAGAGGCTGAACCCGTCGGTCTCGAACGGCCCATGGAGCAAGAAGCTGCCGGCTATCCTGAAGCACAGCGCTCTGAACCTGAACCGGCCACTATCCGAGCATGCTGAGTGGGACGAATCCGCCGTCGAGCAACGAAGTGAAGAGCTCTTCAAACACGCCGTCTCCGTATGGCCGTACCCGAAGGCCTGACTCGCCTAAACGAGGAGTTACGAATAGGAACTGAGGTATGAAAGGCGAGAAGAGAGGAAGAGCTCTCGGAGCCGCCAGGAGGCTACAACTCCAAGGCTGAACCTCCTCATGTCAAACACGCGTAGTGGGGCGGAAAGGAACGAGTTGCTGCAGGTCCGGCATTTGGCTTCGCCAGCCGATATCGAGCTTGGCATTCGAGAGAGCCGTGTAGACTGCATCGGCGCTATCAACATACTGCTTCGCGCGCGGCTTGCGCTCTTCTGCTCCGTCAAATGCCCGGGCGAACTGATTCTGAAGCTGTTCGACCTGGCGAAGGAACTTCGGGACAGAGGCGTAGGTATCATCAGCGGTTTTCATGCGCCGATGGACAAAGAGTGCCTCGACATCCTGCTGCGCGGGAAGGGACCGATCGCCTGGTGCCCCGCCCGAAGCATAGATGGCATGCGTCTCAAGCCCGCCTACGAGAAGGCCATTCTGGAGAAACGGCTATTCATCTTCTCGCCATTCACCACGAACAAGCGGCGCATGTCAGCGCAGATGGCCGAGAAGCGGAACGAGATTGTGGTCACCTTCGCGGAGCGTGTCTTCATCGCCTACGCCGACCCCGGCGGCAAGACCGAGCGCTTGTGCGGGTTGGCCGTCTCCCTCGGCAAGCCCGTGTTCACCTTCGAGTCGAAGTACACCGCAAACCTGTTGGCCCTCGGCGCCAAAGTTGGCACTCTGAACGAGATCGCGGTTGTCGAAGAAGACCGGCAGCGGTAGGGAAGCCGGTCGCAGGGCAGCGCCAGCGGTTAAAGTTCCTGAACAACGCCGGGCTCCTGGCCAAGGGCGTCTATGGCGAGATTCAGGATGACGCGCAGGCGCTTGAGACTTTGTTTGTGATGGGGACGAATCGGGATGCGCTGCTTGCGGTAATCGAACACCTGAAGAATGAGGCGAGAGCCGGCGAGAGGCAGACCCTGAGCCTGTTCCGTAATGAGGAGGCCGGGAAGCGGCAGAGATCGTTCATCGTTGGTTCGTTCATCGTTCTTCGTTTGGCCGCCCTGTATGCCGTGTGCTGTATGCTGCATGCTACCCGAAGTAGGCAGTAGACAGAATACAGCATGTAGGGATTCCCGCAGAAGCAGTAGCAGGCAGTTCAGCCTGGACAATCCGGAGGCCAGAATCCGGAACCGCAGAAATGCGGAGGAAACGCTACCGTCTGCGGCGGCGGGCTTTGTGAGGACGGTCGCGGGCGATGAAGTCGGAGGCAGAGCCGGTCTGTCCCGGCTTGTCGTCCTCGGTCACGAAGCCGATGCGGCGACGCCTGGGTGAGGGCGGCGTTATGAGGCCGCGGATAGCCCTCAGCAGTGATTGGATGCTTCGGTCGTGGGCCGACACGTGGGCCTCAAGTTCAGCGAGCTTCAGGGCCAACTGGCGGTGCGAGGCCAGCACCCGGCTCATGCGCACGAAGGCGCGTACGACAAACACGCTGACTTCGACCGCCCGGTCCGTGTTCAGCACACTAGCGGCCATGACCGCGCCATGCTCGGTGAATGCGTACGGCAGGGCGCGCCGAGCGCCGCCCCAACTTGAAGTCGCAAATTGCGACTTCAAGTTGTCATGCTCCTGCTTTGTCAGTTGAAACATGAAGTCGCCCGGAAAGCGCCTCGTGTTCCTCTTGACCTGCTCGTTGAGGCGCTTCGTGGTTACGCCGTAGGCGGCAGCGAGGTCGTGGCCGAGGATGACGCGCTTGCCCCGGACCTCGACTATCGCCCGGTCGAGCTGTTCGACGGGTACCATGAAGCCGGAGCTCCTGTTGTCAGTCACGCGGCAAGGATAGCGGGCCGATGTTGGTAGTCAAGGCAATGACAAGCACGGCACTTGGCCGGAGCAGCCCCGGCGCTCAGGCCGCCCCTGTATGCTGTGTGCTGCATGCTACATACTACCCGAAGTAGGCAGTAGACAGAATACAGTACACAGGGAGGGATTCCGCCGGTTCTGGGTCGGGAGCATCGCCGAGCTGCTGCAGAAGGTCGGCTCGTAGGTAGCTCCGCAGTCCGTTGAAGCGGTGACAGTCGCCGCGGGCGTTAGTCGGCGAGGCGCGGTTCGGCCCGGGTGACCGTGACTTCGCGGCCGGGAAGGACCGGCAGCCGGAGGGTGCCGTCGTAGGGCGAGTAGGTGCCGTCGGCCGCGGAGCCCGAGACCTTCACCCAGGTCCAGGGGAGGTCGAGGACGACAGTCATGGGCAGGATCGGCAGCTCGCCGGTCCGGACCCCGTCGATTCTGAGCACGGCGTTGCGCTCGGTCCGGCGCAGGTCGAGCCTGGCCCGCCGGCTCTGGAGCAGGTAGCGGCCGATGTCTTCGACCGGCGCCACCCAGGCGCCGGTGTTGCGCGCGAGCCGTACCTGGCGTCCGAACGTGAGCGGCGTGACCGAGTAGGTGTGCTCGACCCGATGCCTGGCCATGGTGGCAAGTTCGCGCGAGTCCGCATCGAGCACGTGGTGGTAGAGCAGGATGGTCCATTGTCCGCGGCCGGCCGTGACCACGCGCTGGAGTTCTTTGAGGCTGGGGATGGTGTCGCTGTACATGGCGAAGCTGTTCAGCCGGAACGGGTCGAAGCCCGCCGGCGAGTTGTAGCGCTCGCCCGCGGTGCGGGCAAACCAGAACCCGGCCTGCCGCACCGCCTCTATCACCCCGGGCCCGGCTGCGCTGTAGGGGTAGTGGAAGACGTTCACCGGCGAGGCGAGTTTCTTCTCAAGCAGGGCCCTGGCTCCGGCCACGTCTTCGGCCAGTTGGTCAGGTCTGCTCTCAGGAAGCTCGTGGGACATGCCGTGCGACGCCACGCGGTGGCCCTGGGCCAGTAGTTGCTTCGCCTCGCCAACGCCGATGCGCAGGAAGGAGGTGCCGTCCGGCTCCGCGTGCCAGCCCGGTTCGTCTCCGGTCCAGGAGGCGACCAGGCCGAAGTCGGCCTTGAAGCCGTAGCGGTTGAGGAGCGGGGCGGCGCGCTCAATCTGGTCGTGCGAGCCGTCGTCAAAGCTGATCGAGACCGCGCCCGGGCTATCCCACGCGAACGGTGCAATCCGGGCCAGAACCTCGTGTCGCTGCCTCCGTGCAATGCGGGCCAGTCCGGCGGCGCGGGCAGTGGTATCGGTAAGAACTCCAGGCAGGCCCGCGGCAATGAGCCTATAGCCCTGCTTGAGGCGCTCGGTGTACTTCGGTTCTTCCCAGCCCGGCCAGCGCCAGCGACGGGTGAAGTGGAGCATTCCGCCCCTGGCCGCAGGCAGCGCATCAACCAGCCCGTCCGGACCCTGCTGGTCGTCGCGGGTGACAAAGACCGAGAAGGCGAGGCCCGGGGTCGTGACCGAGCCGATTCCTTTCTTCACCGTGTCGTACCGCAGGACCTGAAAGGACGACGGATCCGAGACGTTGAGCAGCGCCCAGGGCAGCCGCAGTTCGATGACGCCGTCCTTGGCGTACCAGTCGGCCAGCGTGTTGTCGGCCGAGCGACCATAGCGAAGCCTGCCATACTCGTCAATCCAGGATGGCACGCTCTCGCCGGTGGTCGTGGTCCGCGGGTAGTTGGTGATGAGGCGTTCGGGGACGAACACGCCGCCGCTGCCGGCGACCATGCGCAGCCGCGGCCGCTCCGGCCGCCCGGGGTCGAGCAACGCCGAGTAGAAGCTGTCAACCAGGACCTCTGCATCTGCCGTGTCGTCGAGCAGCACGAGGAACTCGGCACCATTCGCGCAGTCGAGCCCGAGCGGACCGAGACGCTTCTCCCCGAGGTTCGGGCCGTAGGTATCGATTGCGAACCCGACCCGCTGACTCGGCCAGTCCGGAGTTCGCGCGAGGTCGAGCCGGACATAGAGGTACTCCTCGTCCGCCGCGAGCCATAGGGAACGTATGTCCCTTTTTCCGCGCGCGAGCGGCCGCCCGGTCCAGTCGCCGGGCTCGCCATCCACGGTCACGAGTTCCCGCCCGAACTTGACCAGCCCGAAGCACTGCTCGGGGTTCAGGACGTTGTGCCAGAACCGGATCCGGTCGGGCGGGATTGCGAACTCGTCCACCAGCCAGTTGTGTTTGAACCACTCGTCGAGCCAGGCGAAGACGACGCCGCCGGCGCAGCCCTGGTCGTGGATGGCGGAGAGCATCGCCAGGTCGAGCCGGGCCTGCTCGGCCTCGTTGTGGCCGCCGTGGTCCGTGCCGAGCCAGTTGTGGTGGGCGTTGCCGCGCGATGAGGGCACGCCGAACTCGGCAACGAGGAGCGGCAGGCCGGCGTGAAGCCGCTTCAGGTCGGCGAGGTAGGCGGCGTAGTTATCCGGCTCGCCGCGGGAGTTGCGGAAGTCCCGGTAGACCGAGTCGAGAAAGACGAAGTCGGGATAGTAGGGGTAGACGTGGTAGGCGGCGAAGTACCCGGCCCGCAGCGCCGGCGTGGTCTGGATCGCGAGCGGGCTGACGCTCACGATGTCGTTGTCGGACTCGCGCGTACGCCAGCGGTCCGCGTATTCGCTGGGGTGGAATATCAGGTCGAGTGGCAGCCAGTTGACAAAGGCGACCGGGTGCTGGGTTGAGTAGGTAACCGCCTCGTACTGGGCCAGGAAGTCGAGCATGCCGGCGAGCCAGACCTCGGTGGGGCTGCCGCGCGGCACGGTGACGAGGGTTCCGTCATAGCGGCTGACCGCGGGATTGGCCGAGTCGGTCGCTTCCACTGCCTCCGGCTCCCATTCGCGGCCGAAGAGGAAACCGAGCGTGAAGGCCGAGACGTCGGCTGAGTAGGCTCCGGCAGCATGGCCCGGCCTCGCCGGCAGCACCGCACGGCCGGCGACCACGTCGACCACGTCGCGGATCTCCCGCCTGATGCCGTCGGAGTATTCCGGTTCGAAAAGGTTGCCCGAAACCGGAAGCTCGGCCCAGATCCCCTGCAGCAGAAAGACCGGCCGGTCTGAGTGCTCGAAGTTGTACTCGGCGAGCGCCTCGTAGAACTCGGGCGGCAGTACCGTGTAGACCCGGACAACGTTGATGCCGGCAGCACCCATCTGTTCGAGCCACCGGGCATAGTCCGCGCGGGTGGCGACGAACTCGCTCGGGTAGCGACCGGGCAGGGCCACGCCGAGGTTGGCGCCGACGACAAAGAACTTCTGCCAGGTCTCCGTCTTCTCACCGCGCGGGCTGCTCGCGAGCGTCAGATGCTCGAACTCGTCGCCGGCGCAGCGGAACAACACCCGTGCGTTGACCGCGGCCGACTCGACCGCTGCCGGCGATGCGGTGATTTCGACCGGCACTGCCGCCGGCTCGACGATTCTCACCGGCTCCGGCCGCGCGCGGCGGCCCTCGATGCGCACCAGAAACGACATCAGGACCACGAGCCCGGCCAGAAGCAGCGCGATTACCGCGTACTTGCCGTGCATTCTAGAACGAACGGCTGACTGTGAGGCCCAGACTACCACAGGAGTATGAGTATCGAGTTGCATCGGTGGTCAAAGCCCAGTTCGCGTCGAGCGCGAACCGGGTGCCGGGCAGTATCTGCCGGTTCACGGAGAGGTCTGCCCGGGCGACCCACTGTTCCGCGGCGTTGACGCCACCGGCCGCGCCGGCCGCAACTCCGAAGCCTGCCCAGCGCCCGTCGATTGTCACTCCGAGGGTGTTCGTCGTGAAGTCCTGCGGCGAGTAGTAGCGGGGCGACCGCCAGTTGAAGTCGTCGTAGCTGAAGGTATAGGCGATGGTCAAGCGGGGGCTCGCAAGCAGGTCGAACCCGAGGCCCGCCGATAGCGCCAGTTTCTCGTTTCCATCGTCGATAACCCGAGTCTGCCCGGCCCGACCTTCCAGTTTCAGCGCCCTGAAGAGACGGATGGTCAGCTCGGTCCAGCCCTGCCGGGCACCGATGTCCTGGGCCGGCTCATACAGGACCCGGCCTGCTTCTCCCGACCACGAGAGCCAGGATTGCTCTATTCCCCAGCCCAGGGTAGCGGACTCGAACTTGGGACGCAACAGGTCGGCCTGAGCCTGGCCGCTCAGCCGCAGCCACGTGAATGGCCGGTACGCGAGTCCGGCCCGGGCCAGCAGGTAGTCGTGCGCCAGCGTGTCGCGCCGGTTGCTTGAGTACGCGAGGCCCGTGCTCGGTTGGAGCCAGTCGCCGAGGCGTTGCTCGTACCCGAACCGGTAGTCGAGGTAGGTGCCGGGCGTGCCGCCGTCGTCCTCGGTTGCGCCGGTGAATCCGACCCGGGCCTGCGGCGAGGACGCCTCGGCCGTGCGCTCGACCGCTTCGGTTATGTCCTTCCGTTCCGGGGCCAGCGCCTGGGCCCGGCGGAAGAAACCGTTGGCGGTCACCGGCCGGTCCGACCATTCGCAGTTCTGGCCGAGACCGAACAGGTAGTCGGCGTTCTCCGGTGCCCCGCGGAGCAATTCCCGGTAGAGAGCCATCGCCCGCGCCCGGTCTCCGGACCAGGAAAGGGTGCGAGCCCGCAGCTCTGCCACCTCGCGGTTGCCCGGTTCCATCGAGTCAGCCGTAGCAAGAAAACGCAGCGCCTCGCGGTAGCGGCCGGCCCAGCCCGCGACCCGGCCCTCGCCGATCAGCGCTTCAAAGTAGCTCTCGCTCGCGGGCTTGATCTCGGCGTAGAGCACGAGCGCGCCGTCGATCCGGCCCTGCCAGGAGAGAGAAATCGCCTTGCCCAGCCGGGCGTCATCGTCCGACGGGTCCTCGGCGAGCAGGTGGTCGTAGACTGCGTTGGCCGAATCGAATGAGCCGGTGTTGCGGAGCAGTAGCGCGTATGCCTTCTGCATCGGCCGGTCGGCCGGGCTGGCGAGCGCGGTCGATTCGGCCCGAACCAGCGCTTCCGCCCCATGCCCGGCATTGACTAGGTCGTGAATTTCGGCAATCGTTATCGGTTCGTAAGCGAAAAGCGCGAGCAGGAGCAGGGTCATGACTTCGCCCCGCCAAACCCTTCACGGGAGAACTTGTACCAGGACTGTCTCCCGGCCAGCCAGTCATAGATACCCCAGAGCTGGAACGCGGACCGCAACGGGCCATAGACCGGCCCGCTGACAATCGCGTGGAAGAGCAACCGCAGCCAGTCGCCGAAGGAATGGTAGCGCATCGCCTGGACGTTCACCGCCGAATCGCGCGCGAAGCGCCGCTCGACCGCGGTAGTCACGAGCGCGGCAATCACGCCGCCCCCGAGCGCGGTCACACCCATAGCGCCGGCCAGCCAGAGCCAGTTGGCCTCACCGGCAATCGCCATCCACAGGAGCAGGCCCAGACCTGCGAGTTGCAGGACCGGAGAGAACGCGACAAATACGAGCTGATAGGGTATGCCGAGAAGCCCGGCCGCACCGTACCCGGGTTCAAACCACATCGAGCGGTGCAAGAAGAGCGACTCCAAAAGCCCGCGGTGCCACCGGTTGCGTTGCCGCGCGACCTGGCCCAGGCGGGAAGGGACTTCGGTCCAGGCAACCGGCCACGGGTCGAAGACGATCGGCCGCCTGAGCCGTCTCTCCCGGGTGTACCGGTGGAGGCGGACGATGACCTCCATGTCCTCGCAGACCGTGCTGACCGTCCGGCCCCGCGCGATGCTCTGAACATAGGGGTGGTGGTTGCGCCGGGTGAGAAACCCGCCACAGTCGAGCAGGAGCCGGCGGTCGAACATCGAGAATGCGCCTGAGAGTATCATCAAGGAGTTGGTTGCGGAGAATGCGACGCGGCCGACCGTGTAGGACACAAGGTACTCCACTATCTGGAACAGCACCAGGGCCCGGTGCGGCAGGCGGCTGGAAACCACCTGCCCGTTCTCTACCTGGACGCCATTGGCCGCGGCGATAAGCCCGCCCGCGGCCGCGGCATTCCGGCGCCGGAAAAGCCCGGCCAGCCGGCCGAGCGCCGATGGCGCCAGCAGTGAATCCGAGTCAACCGTTAACACCAGCGGCATCTCGGTCAGGGCAAGGCCGACATTGAGCGAGTCCGCCTTCCCCGAGTTCGGCTTGTCGACGACAAGGAGCCTTGGGTCGAGTCCGGAACGGAACACACTCCGCACCGGAGCCGTGCCGAGCAGGTCCACGTAGTCGCTCGCCTCCGGCATCAGCCGGAACTCGCGGGCGAGCACATCGAGCGTCTCATCCTTCGAACCGTCATTGATGGCAATGACCTCCAGCTTCGGGTAGTCGAGCGCGAGCAGCGACCGGATGCTGTCGGCCACGGTTGCGGCCTCATTGTACGCCGGAACGAGGATTGCGACACCGGTATCATCCAACTGCTCGCCGGTTTCGGACGGGGCGACTACCGGCGACGGCCGGCGGAAAACCGCAAGAAACACGGCAAGGAAAACGAGGTTCACCAGCACGTCCAGCCCGAAGTACACGGCCAGAATGTCCACGACCACCCAGGTGAGCATCAGTAGTGCCCTGCGGTCAAGACCGGTTCGATGGACTGCTGGCGAATCCGTGAAACCGTCGGCAGTTGTCGCGCTTCGGCCGCATCGGCATCATCGCGAAACCTCAATTTCTCCTGACGTGGCGAGGTCGAACGTCAGGTAGGTGAAAGTGCCGTCCTCTTCGGCCCGCTCCGCCCGCTTGATAGACACCCCGCGTGCAACTGCCTTGAGTCCCGGCTCGCCGAGGCGGACGGTGAGCGCGCGGATCGGGGCCGGGTTGCGGTTCGTGAATCTCAGCACGGTCCGGTTGCTGTCGGCATCAACTCGGATGTCGACGTTCCGCCGCGTGTTCCACCAGTCCGCGATACCGCCAAGGCTCGACCACCAGGCGTCGCCCGACTTCGCCGTCGCGGCAAGGAACTGAGTGATTGGCGCGAGCGTAGTCTCGGAATAGCCGGCGTACTGCGCGTGAAGTACGAGGACCATCATCCCGCGACGGTCCAGAACCAGGTCGTGCCAGACCGACTGCAGGCGTGCCGCGAGGCGCCGGGCATCGCGGGCCTGCGCGTCCGGCGCGTAGCCGGCGCCGAGCGCCCCTTCGCCATAGTAGTCCCAGTCTTCGACCGTCGGCGAGAGCTCCAGCATCTCCGTACTCAGGCAATACTGCCCGGTCGACCAGATCGGCAGGTTGTAGGGGAACAGCGTACCGGCAAAGCCGGCTGCGTGGTCGACGAACAGAGACGACTCGAACCGGTAGCCGCGCCGCTCAAGCGTGAATATGCCGCTCGCGGTGCGGTTGCTGAACGGGAAGCGGAATCCCGCAACTGGCGTGCGCAGGAAGTCCTCCAGGCGGGCTATTTCCCAGACCGTGCGGCAGTAGTCCACGTCTCGGAAGTACGGATGGCTGAAGCTGAGGCTGGCAAGCCGGACACGCGGGTTCCGCTTGAGGTATTCAATGGTGGACTGCGGTACGAGGCCGGTCACGAACACATCAGTCTCCCCGCTGCCGGGTATGCCGGACCACTTCTCCAGCATCGGCTTGATGCCTGCGACAACGGAGTCGCCGCCGGCCTCGTTCACGGTCACCGCCAGCGCGCTTCGATGGGCGCCCGGCCACGGGTTGACGCAGACCTCGGGCCCGCCCAGGAACGTCAGGGCGAACACGTGGCGGTAGAACTCGGTGATCGCCGGGACGTCACCGGCGCCGCCGTCCACCGACGGCTGCAGCAAGAGGAAATGAGACACCATAATGCCGTAGCCCTTGCCGCGGGGATTGACAGTCACCGCCGGATAGCTGGTCTGTCCGTCAGTCCAGCGTGCCTGCACTTCGACGCTGCCTGCCATCGCCGACTCCACCGGCACGAGCAGCCAGGCGACGGCCAGCGCCCCGGTGAGCTCGGTACGATAGCCCTGCAGCAGGCCGGCGCCCGAGTCCCGTTCCAGCCGGAACCCCTGCAGGTTCGCTTCCTGCATCGGGTAGCCGAACACCGGCTCAAGCGGCCATTCGCGCTCGTCGAGGAGGTTGCCCGAGCCTACCCGGTCCTCACCTTCGAGGGTGTTGCGGCCGATGTTCTCACCGGCAATCAGTATCCCGCCGGCCCGCACCCAGTCTGCGAGGTTCGCCATGCTCGCGCTGTCGAGAAAGGAAAGGGAAAAAACCCGGTCGGCATCGTGGTACCCGGCGATAGTCGGGGCGACAATGATGCGCGCTGAATCAAGCCGGGCGCGGTCGAGCAGCACCGACTTGTCCGCGACCTCGGTGAACGCGCCCAGCCCGTCCATCACTTCCACGCAGATGTTGGCACCGGAAGGCAGCGTACCCAGCCCGTCGGTCCCGGTGGTCAGGAACAGCACGCGCGGGTAGACCAGCGACTCGGCAGCGACGGACCCGGCAGCAGACGCGCCCCGTCTTCCTGAGCACGCCGCTAGGACGACCGCTGCGGCCAACGCTGCGTATGTCGCGCTGGCCCGTACGCTCATCAAGGTGCGGAGCGAAACAGCGGATCCTCGTGCACCGCGTAATCGGGAATCACGGAACATATGAAATCTATTATACACTCTCTCCTCGCGTATGCCAGCACCGGGTCCCTATATCAACCCACCTGCGCCGGCCGTTCGATTCTTGTTGGACCGACGCACACCGCCATCGATTCGACAGCGGTGGGACACTACCTAACGTGGTGAGCACCACAGCGGTCCCATGGCCAGCAGGCCCTCGACTCCCGAGCACAAAGCGCCCGGCCGAAGCCGGGCGCCGGTTGTGGTCAATCGGGTCTAGACGAGGTAGTCGCCGCGGGGGGTGTAGTGAGTGTGGAGGTACTTGTGGCTCACTTCGCCGCACGGCCCGTCGGTGAGGAACTCCTCATACAACTTGATGACGTGCGGGTTTTCGTGCGACTTGCGGATGGGGAGGCCCATGTCCTCAGAGTAGATCGCCTTGGCCCTGGCCGCGCGGATTGACGGCGAGGTCGGAATCGGTTGGCCGCCACCGCCGAGACAACCGCCGGGGCAGGCCATGAACTCGATGAAGTGGCAGCCGGCAAACTGGCCCCCCGCCTTGATGTCTTCCATCACTTTGCGGGCGTTGGCCGTGCCGTGCGCGACCGCGACCTTGAGCGTCGCGCCCTTGAGCCACGACCAGTCCTTGCCGAGCTTGCCGCGCTTGACGAGGTGCTTGAACAGGTCAGACATCGGGCCGGTCTGGGGCACCTTGATTTCCATGTACCGGATGCCTTCGAATCCACGCACCGGGATGACGTTGGCTTCGGCGAAGACCTGCTCGGCCTTGAGTCCCGTCACGACTTCGACCACGGTGCGGAGCGCCGCTTCCATGACGCCGCCGGTGGCGCCGAAGATGAGCCCGGCACCCGAGGCGTCGCCGAAGGGCAGGTCGAAGTGCGACTTGGGCATGTGCGGCAGGTCGATGCCCGCTTCTTTTATCATCTGCGCGGTCTCGCGGGTGGTGAGTCCGTAGTCGACGTCTTTGTACCCGGAGGAGCGCATCTCGGGCCGGTTCGCCTCGAACTTCTTGGCCGAGCAGGGCATCAGCGATACGGAAACGATGTCGGCCGGGTTGATGTTCTGCTTCTGGGCGTAGTAGCTCTTGATGAGCGCGCCGAACATCTGCTGCGGGCTCTTGCAGGACGATACGTGAGGCAGCCATTCGGGATAGAAGTGCTCGATGAACTTGACCCAGCCCGGCGAGCAGGAGGTAAACTGGGGCAGGAACGCCTCTTCCTTCTTCACCAGCCCTTTGTAGAGTCGGGTCAGGAGCTCGGTCCCTTCTTCGATGATAGTCAGGTCGGCGGTGGTGTTGGTGTCGAAGACACGGTCGAACCCGCAGCGGCGCAGCGCCGTGTTCATTTCCTGGGTAACCGATGTGCCCGGCGGGAGGTCGAACGCCTCGCCGACCGCGGCCCGCGGGCTGGGCGCGGTCTGAATCACCACGTGCTTGTTCGGGTCATCGATGCCCGCCCAGATTTCGTCGGTTGGGTCTTTGGCCCGGAGCGCCCCGGTCGGGCAGCGGTTGATGCACTGGCCGCAGTTGATGCAGATGACGTCGGCGAGGTTGCGGTCGAGGAACGTCTCGATCTTGGTCTTGTCGCTGCGGTGCGCCGCGGTCAGTACGCCGACCGACTGGAGGTCGATGCAGGTACGGACGCAGCGGCGGCAGAGCACGCACTTGTTCATGTCGCGCACGACCGAGTAGCTGGAACGGTCGATGTCGTAGCGCGGCTTGTCCGGGTGGCCGAAGCGGAAGAAATCCACGCCGTACTCTTTGGCGAGCGACTGGAGCTCGCAGTTGTTGTTGCGGAAGCAGGAGTAGCATTCGCCGTAGTGCTTGGAGAGGAGGAGGTCGAGGACGTGGCGCCGCGCCTGGCGAACGCGCTGGCTGGTGGTCGAGACGATGATGGGTTCGGTGATCGGGAAGGTGCAGGCGGTCTGGAGCGTGCGCTGTTTGGCGACTTCCACCACGCAGATCCGGCAGACGCCGGCGAGGCAGAGGTCCTCATGGTAGCAGAGGGTCGGGATACGGATGCCGACGGTCTTTGCCGCCTCGAGGATGGTGGTGCCGAACGGCACCTTGATGTCGATGTCGTCGATCTTCACGGACACGAGCCCGCCGATGTCGCCCGGCTTGCCCGCGCTGATGGTCATCGGCTTCTCACTGGTCGGGGCGGTCCCGCCCGGTGCGACATGGGATGGCTTCTCGCTTGAAGCTTGGGGCTTGGGGCTGATAGCTCTCTTCTCTGGCATCGCTTACTCCTTCGTCGCGGGCACGCGGCCCAGGATTTCCGACCGGAAGTGCTCGGTGATGTCGAGGAACGCATTGGCGCTCGACTGTCCTAGGCCGCACTTGGATGCGGCCTGCATCGTGCGCCCGAGGTTCTGCAGTTCGCGCAGGTAGTTGATGGAGCAGCGCCCCTGCTTCAGCAGGTGCACGCCCTCCAGCAGTTTCGGGTTACCCTCGCGGCAGGGTGTGCACTGGCCGCAGGATTCCTCGACAAAGAAGTCGAGGAAGTTCTCGGCGACGTCGAGCATGTCCCGGTCCTTGCCGATGACGATGATTGACCCGCCGGTCGCAAGGTCCTCGAAACCGAGCTTGCGGCCGAACTGCTTCGCCGGTACCGTCCGTCCCGACGCGCCGCCGACCTGCACCGCCTTGGCGTCCTCGCCCTCGACCAGCTTCAGCAGGTCCTTAATCGATATGCCGAAGCCGACTTCGTAGACGCCGGGTCGCTTGCAGTCACCGGAGACGGAGAGCAGCTTGGACCCGGTTGACACGTCGGTGCCGAACTTCCTGAACCACTCCGGTCCCTTGACCAGGATGTGCGCACAGGCGATGAGCGTCTCGACGTTGTTCACGGCGGTCGGCACGCCCACGAGCCCGGTGTTCACCGGGTAGGGCGGCCGGTTACGCGGCTCGCCGCGCGAGCCCTCGAGCGACTCGATGAGCGCGGTCTCTTCGCCGCAGACGTAGGCGCCGGCGCCCATCCGGATTTCGATGTCGAACTCGAAGTCCTTGCCCAGCACTTTCTTGCCCAGCAGCTTGTTCGTACGCCGGGCCGCCAGCGCGGCCTCGAGTCCGGGCCGCATGTAGGCATACTCGGCACGCAGGTAGATGACCCCGAGCCTGGCGCCGATGGCGTAGCCGCCGATGGTGATGCCATCGAGTAGCGCCTCGGGCCGCTCGGTCAAGAGCAGCCGGTCTTTGAAGGTGCCCGGCTCGCCCTCGTCGGCGTTGCAGACGATGAACTTCTTCGGGGACTGGGCCGCCGCGCACAGGTTCCACTTCACCGCGGTCGGGAACCCGGCGCCGCCGCGGCCGCGGATGCCCGACTCGCGCACGGTCCTGATGACTTCGGTCCGCGCCATCGACAGCGCCTTCTTCAGGCCGGAACCGGCCTCGTAGCGCTCCATGATATGGACGACGCTAGCCATGGTGCGCCTCCTTCTCTTCAAGTTGCGAGGCCGGGCCGAACATCCTCCGGTACTTGTCGAGGATTTCCGACACCAACTCCGGGCTCACTTCGGTATACACGTCGTTGTTCACGAGCAACGCGGGCCCGTGGTCGCACATACCCAGACAGTTGCAGTACTCGAGCGAGAAAAGCCCGTCCGGCGTGGTCTCGCCGAACTTGATTTCGAGCTCGTTCTCGAGCTGGCGCGCCACTTCCTTCTTGCCCGCGAAGTCGCAGGAGAGGGTGCGGCAGAGCCGGATGGCGAACTTGCCCCGCGGCTCAGTTGACAGGAATGAGTAGAACGAAGCCACACCGTAGACCTCGGTTGGGAACACGCCGAGCTGGCGGGCGATTTCCTGCATCGCGAAGTCGGAGACGCAGCGGTACTTCTCCTGGATGGCCTCGAGGATGGGCATCATCCCGTCGCGCTTGTGCTCGTACTTCTCCGCCAGTTCCGCGACTTCGTGACGGAGCGATTCTCTTTCAGTTGCCAGCATCTTCATTTCCTCAGGAACTTCTTGACCTTGGCGACAAGGTCCTTGGGCGCGATCGGCTTCGAGACGAACTCATCCACCGGCGCCACTTCGGAATCCTTGCCGAACTTGTAGCCGGTCACGTGGCCGATTGAAGAGAGGATGATGATCGGCGTTCTTATGCCCTTGTGACGCAGGTCCTGGGCCACCACGAACCCGTCGTCCGGCTGCTCCATCATCACGTCGAGAATGATGAGGTCCGGTTTCTCTTTCTCGACTCCCCGCATCGCCTCTTCCCTGTTCGTGGCCGCAGCCACAGCATATCCCTCGGCCGAGAGGATAAGCTTCAAGGAATCGACGATATCCGGGTCGTCGTCTACGATCAGTACTTTCGCCATTATGACTCCTTCAGGTTCTTGCCTAGCTCTAGGTCAGGGCTTTTTCAGGATAGGGGCGGTGAGCGGAGAATGACCTAAAGAATCAATTATAGCACAACAAGGAAACGGCTGCAAGCCGCGTTAGCGGCTTCACAGCACGCGCAGGACTCCCTCGAACGGGACGTGGGTGATAGCCTGCTCGTTGTCCTGCCGGGTCACCCCTCCTTCTGGTCTGAGCCGGACTGGCTGGATGGTCGTCGCCTCAAGGTAACGGCGAACGTGCTCCCGACGTCCGGAGTCGATTCGACCCGGACATCGCCGCCGTAGAACTCGGTCGCGAGCTTTTTGACGGTTGAAAGGCCAAGACCCGAACCCATGATGTTCTTGGTCTTCGCGTTCTTTATGCGGACAAACTCGTGGAAGAGCTTCTGGGTCTCGGTCTCGGTCATCCCGATACCGGTGTCGCGGCAGGTGATGGTGGCTAGTTCATCATCGAGCGCGATGGTGAGGTCGACCCGGCCGTTCGGTCGGTTGTATTTCACCGCGTTCGATACCAGATTGTTGAAAATGATGTCCATCTCGCCTCGGTCGGCGACCAGCGCCGCCTTTTCCGGAGCATGCAGTTCGACAGTGATACCGTGCTCCTGGGCCGAAGGCAGAGCGGTCTCGATTGCGGCCTGGGCCACTTCGCGCAGGTTGGTCTCCACGAGCTCGCGCTTCTTCTGGCCTGACTCGATGCGGGTCAGGTCGAGAATGTCGAATATCATCTTGCGCATGCCCTCGAGCCGAGTGATTGAGCGGCTGACCATGGTGTCGTAGGCGGCGAGGGTCTCCCCTGCCGACTTCGCCTGGATTATCCTCAAGTATCCTTCAACCGCGGCCAGCGGCGACTTGAGCTCGTGCGCCAGCACCGATATGAACTCAAACCGGACCCGGCGTTTCTCTTCGGAGAGCTTTCGGGCCTGGCGCGACAGTACCAGGTGTTTTGTCGCTTTCTGCACCGCCGTCCTGAGTTCCTCCGGAGTGAACGGCTTGGCCAGGAAGTCGTAGGCGCCGTAGCGCGTGGCGCTGACCGCCGTCTCAAGCGATGCATAGGCGGTAATCATTACGGTCAGGATGTCGAGCTGACGCTGGGTGATGCTGTCGAGCACGTCGAGCCCCTTGATGCCCGGCAGCTTGTAGTCGAGCAGGAGCAGGTCCGGCGGGGTCTTGTCGATGAACTCGAGCGCTTCCTCGCCGGTCCCGGCTTCGGACAGGTCAAACCCGTAGTCATCTTCGGCATAGGGCAGGCTGACTGTGAACTTGCGGAGCGCCCGGATCACGCCTTCGCGCATCGGCTGTTCGTCATCAACCACCAGGAGTTTCAGTCTTTCCATCTCACACCTGCTTTCTCGGAAAACAGGGCTGTCCCTTGTTTTCCCAGGTTCTCATACCATCCCGGCCTGGGGCCGGCGCGGCAGCTTCACAATCATCGTCGTGCCGGTCGGCCCGACCTTGGGGTCGGCATTCGACTGGACCATAATGCTGCCGCGGTGCATCTTCACGATGCCGTAGCAGATGGCGAGCCCGAGCCCCGTGCCTTTACCGCCCTGCTTGGTCGTGAAGAACGGCTCGAACACCTTCTTGACGATTTCCCGGGGGATGCCGACGCCTGAGTCGCTGATGCTCACCTGCACCGATTCGGCGTCGCCCTCGGCC
>Ga0136653_10000434_pt1 | contig 22023 bp, 18 predicted proteins | sample LakKivw275mmetaG_FD_94866 | JGI IMG/M metagenome (GOLD analysis project Ga0136653, IMG submission 94866) | Anoxic lake water microbial communities from Lake Kivu, Rwanda to study Microbial Dark Matter (Phase II) - Lake Kivu water 275m metaG... | ecosystem: Environmental > Aquatic > Freshwater >...
CTATTTACGAGTGGCTTAAAGGCAATAAGATCCCCGCGATCAAGCTTGTGGGGCAGTGGCGTTTTAAAAAAGATAGAATCGATGCCTGGTTAGACAACCGATCAACCCTGTCTTAGAAAAGGAGACTTTTCATGCATCTGAAAAAACTCGAACTTGTCGGATTTAAGTCATTCCTGAATAAAACAACGCTGCATTTTGAGCCGGGAATTACCGCGGTAGTCGGGCCTAATGGTTGCGGTAAATCAAATATCTTTGACTCTATCCGCTGGGTGCTGGGAGAGCAATCTATCAAGTCGCTTAGAGGCTCTCAAATGGAAGATGTTATTTTTAACGGTACCGATAAAAAAGAGGCTTTGAGTATGGCGGAGGTGAACCTTACCTTTGATAACTCCAGCCGGTTTTTTAATCTTGATAATGATGAGATGGTGATTACCCGTAGGGTATTCAGGTCAGGGGAGAGCGAATACCTTTTAAATAAAAGCCTGGTACGCTTAAAGGATATCCTTGATATTCTCATGGGTACCGGTGTCGGGGCAGAGAGCTATTCATTGGTTGCCCAGGGTAAAATTGACCTGGTTTTAAGTTCGCGCCCGGAAGACCGCAGGCTTGTTTTTGACGAGGCTGCCGGGGTGACGAAATATAAATCGCAGAAAAAAGAAGCGATGAGGAAACTTGAAGAGACCGAGCAGAACCTTTTGCGCGTCAATGATATTGTTGTGGAGGTTAAACGGCAGATTGGCTCTCTTGAAAGGCAGGCGAATAAGGCGCGCAGGTACAAGGAAGTTTTTGAAGAGCTTAAGGATAAGGAAATCAGGCAGGCGGCTGTACAAAAAAAGTCTCTGCTCGACCAAAAGCAGGAGATCATCAGGCAGTTAAGCGATTTAGAAACCCGGGAAGCAGCTATGCTTGAGGTGATAAAAGAGCAGGAGGAGCGGATTAATAACCGCCGGCAGGAGATCAGGTCTCTGGAAGAGCGGATTATGGCGGTAAAAAATGAAATGCTGCAGCTTGAGAATACTGTTGTACGCAATAAGGAGCGCATAGATTTTAACCTGGAAAAAGCAAGAGAGCTTGAGAATAATCACCCTTATCTTAAGGCGCAGCTTAAGCAGGCGCAGGAAAGGCTGGCTAAAGATGAAGAAAAACTAAGGTTGGTCAAGGAAGAGTTTGCCGGGCTGGAGAAGAATATTGAAGAAAAGACTGCCCTGCTTACGGAAAAGGAAACACAGCTTGGCAGCCTCACTGAATCGATTAAATCTTCCCTTGAGGCAATATCTGAGGCAAAAAAAGGCATCCTGGAGCTGGCGGCAAGGATAAGCGGGATAAAAAATGAGATTACCGATCTCTCCGCCAAGCAGCAGGTTTTTAATGCCCGGCAGAAGAGGCTCGAGCTGGAAAAGGCCAAATGCCATGAGGAAAGGGCAGTTGCTGAAGACAGCCTCAATTCAGTAAAAGCAGAGTTAGTCTCTTTGCAGGGAAAAATTGAGGCGTTGTCAGCCGAGATTCTGCGGAATAAAGAGCAACTTTCTTCTGAAAACCAGTTGATCGCAGAGATAAATTCGCAAGCGGAAAAGCTGGAAAGGGAAACCCTGACCCTGCAGTCCCATAAAGAATTCATCGAGAAGCTCAAGAGTAAATATGAAGGGATCGGCGAGTCGATGAACGCCGTAATTTATCTAGACAGGCTGCCCAAAGACCCGTTAAGCGGGCTGGTGATCAAAGTAAGCGGCAGCGGCGGCCTCAGCGATGAAGATAAGGCTTATTTTGAACCGGCAGCCCATAAGCTCAACGGCGAAGCCAAGCCGATAGACTTAGATACCGAGAAGATCGCGCAAAAAATTGAGAAGGTTCAACAGGAGCTTTATTACCTGGAAAATGCCAGGGTACAGAAAGAGGCCCGTATCAGAGAACTCAATCTTGCTGTTTCGCAGCTCGAGCATAATCTACGCAGCGAGGATATCGCTTATGCCAATAAAAAATCAGCCTTCGATGCTTCAAGCGAACAATTTAACAAGATAAAAGAGGAGGAAGAGCTGATTAAAATAGAGCTTAACGACGTTGCCTCGGAATTGAAGACTCAGCAGTCAAAGATAACCGAGCTTAAGGTTTTGCAGGCCCAGGCAGAGGGTGAAAATACAGATAAAGAGGGGCTGATTACGCGCCACCAGGATAATATTGTATCCTTTAATACTGCCAAGGAAGAGGCGCTGGTCGCCATAGCTAAAACAAAAGCGGAGATTGATGGCTTAAAAAAACGTCTGACTTCGGACGCATCTACTTTGAAGATGATAGAATATACCTGTATTAGCGGCCGGGACAATCTTTCGAATATTCAACGGCAGATAGAGGACGAGGCGGCAAAGAAGCTGGCCTTAGAAAATGAAGCGAAAGCCTTGCAAGGCGATATCCGCAGGGCAGAAGAAGAAAAGAATATTAAACTCAAATCCCTTGAATCCCTGGATGCCGAATATTCCCGGGTTTGCCAGGGCGCCACTGATTTTATTAAAAAGATTGGACAGGACAGGAATGCGCTGGATGCTTTAAAGGGCAAGCTTTATGAGCTGCAGATGAACAGCAAAGATATCGACTTTAAATTTTTAAGCCTTAAAGAAAGGCTGCAGCAGAGTTATAAATTAGACTTAGAGATCCTGGCGTCCGAAGGCGAGCCGCAGGAGAATACGCTGCTTGCACAGGAGATAGAAACCTTAAAGCAGAAACTTGATGCATACGGCTCGGTCAACCTGGTGGCGATAGAGGAATATGACGAATTAAAGAAGCGCTATGATTTTCTTATGCAGCAGCAGGCAGATTTAAACAACGCCAAAGAATCCCTGCATGAAGCAATCCTCAAGATAAACCGCACTACAAAGAAGATGTTCCTTGAGACTTTTGAACGCGTCAGGGAAGAGTTCAGGAATTACTTCCGTCTCCTCTTTAGCGGGGGCGATGCGCAGGTCTTTTTGATCGATGAGCAGGACCCTCTGGAATCCGGAATAGAAATCATCTGCAGGCCGCCGGGGAAAAAGCTGCAGAATGTGCTCTTGCTTTCAGGCGGTGAAAAATCTCTTTCTGCGATAGCTTTAATCTTCGCTATCTTTAAAGTCAAGCCTTCGCCTTTCTGCATCCTGGACGAGATTGACGCTGCTCTTGATGAAGCAAATGTTGACAGGTATTCCAGGCTCCTGCAGGAATTTGTGCAAGCTTCACAGTTTATTGTAATTACGCATAACAAGAGGACAATCGCCAATGCCAATGTTATGTACGGCATTACTATGGAAGAATCAGGGGTATCGAAGATAGTTTCGGTAAAGTTTGCGCAGGATAAGCCGAAAGACAAAGAAACGCGTTCAGCAGACGAAGCGGTTGCGGCCTGAGAAGCCCCTTTAGTAGCAGATATTATTTTTACCTTTGTGTTTGGCCTGGTAGAGCGCTTTGTCAGAGGCCAAGATAAGTGCAGGGGGGTTATCAGCGTCATCGGGGAAAGCGGCTACGCCCATGCTGATAGTAAGTTGTTTTTTCGGCATGATATTTTCCTGGGCAAAGGCGTGGTTTCTAAAGTCTTCACTGAGGCGTTGTGCAATGGTTAGCGCCTCTTTTTTTTCGGTTTTTGGCAGGATTATTGTAAATTCCTCTCCGCCATAACGGCAGACATAATCCATTTTCCTTGACTGGTTTTTTAGCAAGTTAGCGACTTCCCGCAGGATTATATCTCCCATCTGATGGCCCAAGGTATCATTATAGACTTTGAAGTCGTCTAAGTCTATCATAATCAGGCTAAGCACGGATTTAGTCGCCTTTGCTTTTTCGATTTCAGAGTACAGCAGGTATTGAAAATAACCGTGATTCCAGAGGTCGGTGAGCTGGTCAGTATGCCCTTTGGTTACGGTTTTCTCGTAGAGATGGGAATTCTCTATTGCCAGGCCCGCCTGGTTTGCCAGCATCATCAGCATCCGGATATCGTCCTTAGTAATGGGATCATGCGTAACAAAGTTATCCGCAACTATGATGCCGTTTACTTTATCCTTTGCTTTCAAGGGGATGAGCACTACTTCTTCGGCATTCAGGAAGCGGATGAGGGGGTAATTTTTATATTTATCTATAGTTTCAGAAGTAATCTGCAGCGGCATTCCTTCTAGTGCTGCCAGAGATAGAAGGCTGGTTTCTTTATCATAGAGCGGGGCCTTTATTGAGCGTATCTGCCGGTTGAGGTTAGTTTCAAGCGAAGAGTCGCCGTTCTTATAGACATTGATTAAATCTTCAAGGTCCATTTTCTGGCTTTCAATCCGCGTCCAGATACGGCTGGCCTCATCGGCATTCTCAGGCCCGATCCCCATGCGGCCTTCGATCAACCCGTCTTTTTCGTTTACCAGAAAGAGCATTGCCCGGTTAAAGCCTAAGCCGGTATGCGCGGTCACCCCGGTAAGAATGATATAGAGTATTTCATCCAACTTTAGGGTGGTGCGCATAGCGTTGGAGATTTCATAGAGGATATTCAGCTCCAGCCTGCTGCGTTCCAGTTCCTGCTTCAGTTTCTTGATGGCTTCTTCCATAGAGAGGAATTTAGCATATTTTTAAGCTAAAGTCAATCTTATTAAGGCTAAGGTTTAGGATAAAATTTCGTTAGATTTCAGGGCTTGATACGTCTATTAAGTGAGGGCATAAGTTACGGAGCTGCCAATTCGGGAGCAGGCGACGTAACTTATCTGCCCGAACTTATCCTTGACATTTACCTGGATTAAATCAAAATTTTTTTAGGTAGATGTCAAGGATTAATTCGCAGACGGCGCTACGCGCCTATGGTTTGCGTTGCTATTTTAGCAACGTAAACCATAGGCTCATTTAAGGAGGTGAGGATAATATGATTGACAGAAAATAGCAGCTAAGTTATAATATGACTTCAACTTTTAACAAAACAGGAGGCTACCATGGGATTTGATAAGAAACCGGCAGTTAAAGAAGCCGCGCATGATATTTCAGACCGCAAGAAAGCGCTGGAGCTTGCGCTTTCCCAGATAGAAAAGCAGTTTGGCAAAGGCTCGATTATGAAGATGGGAGGGCATATTAAAGCAAATGTTCAGGCCATCCCTACGGGGGCATTAACGTTGGATTTGGCGTTGGGTGTCGGGGGGATTCCCCGGGGCAGAATTATAGAAGTTTTCGGCCCTGAAGCATCAGGAAAAACCACCCTTACTTTAACGGTTATAAGGGAAATTCAGAAGAAAGGCGGCGTAGCTGCCTTTATTGATGCCGAGCATGCCTTTGATTCGGCTTATGCCAAGATCATCGGCTTAAATTTAGAGGAATTGCTGATCTCCCAGCCGGATACCGGAGAGCAGGCGCTTGAGATTGCAGAGACGCTTGTACGTTCCAATGCCGTAGACTTAATCGTCATAGACTCAGTGGCAGCGCTTACTCCCCGAGCTGAGATAGAAGGCGAGATGGGTGACGCGCACATGGGCCTGCAGGCGAGGCTGATGTCTCAGGCATTGCGTAAACTTACCGCAGCAGTAAGCAAGTCAAATACCTGCATGATATTTATAAACCAGATCAGGGAGAAAATCGGGGTAATGTTCGGTTCTCCCGAGACTACCCCGGGAGGCAGGGCGCTTAAATTTTACTCCTCTGTGCGGCTGGACTTAAGGAAGATTGCCACCTTGAAATCCCAGGACATGGTTATCGGCAACCGGGTGAGGGCGAGGGTAGTGAAAAATAAAGTTGCCCCTCCCTTTAAAGACGCGGAATTCGAGATTTTGCATAATGAAGGAATCGCTAAAGCCGGAAGCATTATTGATGCCGGGCTTTTAACCGGCCTGATCGAAAAATCCGGAACCTGGCTGTCTTTTGCAAGCGAAAAGCTGGGGCAGGGGCGTGATGCGGCTATTAAAACATTAAAGGAAAAACCCAAGCTGCAGGATGACATCGAAAAAGAGGTCAGAAAGAATATAAGTTTAGCTTAGGTTCGGATCAGATTTTGGAGGCACGATTATGCTCAAAAAGAGATTAGTTTTAGGAGCGGCATTGCTGATCGGTTTAGCTGCAGGGATAATTATCAGCGCGCAGCTGAGAATAATGCCGCAGGCGATAAGCGAAGACATCGCCGGGCCGGATATCCAGGCTTCCGCGCTAATAGGCTTAAAGTTGGATGATGCGGTAGTAATGGTGGCGGATACTGCTGGTAAAGCGGTAGTTTCTATAAGCACAGAACGGATTTCCAGGCTGCCGGCGGCCAGGAGAATGTATTTAGGAAAGCCTTTTGGAGAAGATTCGCCTTTCGGAGGGGAAGATTCTTTCAATAAGTTTTTTGAAGACTTCTTCGGGGATATCCCCGAAAGGGAATTCAGGCAGAGAGGCTTAGGCTCGGGGGTTATCTTTGAGACAAACGGATATATCCTTACTAATGAGCACGTTGTCGCAGATGCGGATAAAATAATGGTTACGCTTTCCGACGGCAGGAGTTTTAAAGCAGAGCTCAAAGGCAAAGACTCGCGCTCTGACCTGGCGGTGATTAAGATTGATGCCAAGTCGCTTCCGGCGGCAAAACTGGGAGATTCCGCATCTTTAAAAATAGGCCAGTGGGTGGTAGCGATCGGGAATCCTTTCGCTTTTGCCATGCAGAATCCGGAACCCACGGTTACCGTCGGGGTAATCAGTGCCTTGCACCGCTCTTTAGGCAGGACGCTGGCTTTTGATAAGGATTTCAACGATTTGATTCAGACGGATGCCGCGATTAACCCCGGTAATTCTGGCGGGCCGTTAGTTAACCTAAAAGGCGAGGTAGTTGGAATCAACGTGGCGATATTTTCCACCAGCGGCGGATATCAGGGGGTAGGTTTTGCCATACCGGTGAATAATGCTAAAAGAATCATTGAAAGGCTGATAGAAGGCAAAAGGATAGTTTATGGCTGGCTCGGGGTAACAGTGCAAGACTTAAACGAAGAATTGGCAAAATATTTCGCTTCATCGGATAACAGCGGAGTGCTCATTGCCGATGTTTTGGCCGGCGGGCCGGCGGAAAAAGCCGGATTGAAAGAAGGGGATATAATTAAAAAGTTCGACGGAAAGGCAATTAATAATGTAAGGGAGCTGTTGGATGCGGTAGGTAAAAGTGATGCGGGCCGGAAGGTAACCATCTTTCTTTTGCGCAATAAAAAAGCGCTATCAGCCGAGGTTGAAGTAGGGGAACGCCCGCAGGACCTGGAAGAAAAAGAGCTGGGGATGCCTGCGGTTTCCGGCGGGTGGCGGGGTTTGCAGGTCAAGGAGCTTTCTCCTGAATTACGCCAGCAGCTTGGGCTTGGCGAGGAAGGAGGCGTGGTAATTAGCGAGGTTAAGCCTCAGAGCCCGGCAGATGAGGCGGGGCTGGCGGAAAGTGATGTAATACTTGAAATTAACCGCGAGAAAATCAACAGCCTTGCGGATTATTCCCGGGTTATAAACGTGATTAAAGGGGATGTTTTAATCCATACTGCCAGGGGATACTTCATTGTAAAAGAAGAGTAATAAATTGGCGACAGATCAATTTGAAAAAGCGAAGAATTACGCTTTTTTGCTTTTAAAATACAGGCCGCGCAGCGAAAGGGAGATGATAGCGCGGCTGAAACGAAAGAATTTTGAAGAAAAGACAATCTTTAAGGCTATTTCTTTCCTGAAAGAAAAAAAATTTCTGGACGATAATTATTTTACCTCCGCCTGGATAAATTCGCGCCTGAAGAAGCCTTATGGCTTCAGGCGGATTAAACAGGAATTGACGTTTAAGGGTATTGATCAGGAGACTATCGATAAGCAGGCTGAGTCTTGCGCAGCCGGGTATCGGGAAGAAGAAGTAGTAAAAGAATTAGCCGAAAAAGCATTTATTAAAGTAAAATCCGTTGAACCGGCTAAAGCCAGGGCACGCGTGTACGCTTACCTGATGCGCAGAGGCTTTTCACCGGAAACGATAATCAGCGTAATTAACAGCTTTCCGCGCAGCAAAAAAGGATGGAAGTTGCAGTGATCGCCGATAACTTAAGAGAAAAATTCCTGGAATTTTTTAAATCAAAGAAGCATAAGGTTATTGACAGCGATTCCCTTGTCCCCAGGGAAGATGAAACCGTGCTTTTTACGCCGGCAGGGATGAATCAGTTTAAAAAGGAATTCCTCGGGTTTAATAACGGGTTTAAGCGCGCGGCAAGTTCGCAGCGTTGCCTGCGTACCGACGATTTGGATAAAGTCGGTAAAACCGCGGCTCATCATACTTTTTTCGAGATGCTGGGTAATTTCTCTTTCGGCGACTATTTTAAGAAAGAGGCGATTTGCTGGGCATGGGAATTTTTGACTCAGGAACTTAAAATCAGTAAAGAAAGGCTTTGGATTTCCGTTTATAAGGATGATGAAGAGGCGTTACGTATCTGGAAAGATGAGGTTAAAGTCCCTGTTGAAAAAATAGTTAAACTGGGGGATAAAGACAATTTTTGGCCGGCAGAAGCAAAAGAGAAAGGGCCGAATGGCCCTTGCGGGCCCTGCTCGGAAATATTTTTTGACCGCGGAAAAGAATTCGGCTGCGGCAGGCACGCATGTTCTCCTTCCTGCGAATGCGGCAGGTTTGTTGAAGTATGGAACCTTGTCTTTACACAATTTAACCGCAAAGAAGGAGGTAAGCTTGAGCCCCTTCCGAATAAGAATATAGATACCGGGATGGGGCTGGAGCGCCTGACTGCAGTAATGGAAGACAAAGAGAGTAATTTTGAAACCTGCCTTTTCAGCCCTTTAGTTGAGCAGGTAATCTCAGAGATAAAAGTTGACCTGCCGGAAAACCGGCCCGCTATCTATGCAATCTCTGACCATCTGCGCGCGATTGTCTTTGCAATCTATGACGGGGTATTGCCGTCAAACGAAACAAGGGGTTATGTAGTCAGGAAGATCATCCGTAAAGCGTCCTTGCATCTTACTACGCTGGGGGTCAGGAGGCCGTTTTTATACCGTATGGTGCATACGCTTAGCGAGATAATGAAGGTCCCCTACCCGCAGCTAGCCAGCCGCAGGGAGAATATTGCCCAGATTATCCTTGCCGAGGAAGAGAACTTCAGGGAGATTCTGGTTTCATCTGAAAATATCTTCGCGGAAAGGTTCAGCGTTCTGGTGCATAAACCTGACCCTGAAAAAGCCGGCAAGATAGCCTTTGAACTTTACGATACTAAGGGCATACCTTTTGAACTAACTAAGGAGTGGCTGGATAAGCATACAATCGCAGCTTCCGAAAAAGTTTTCCATAGCTGCCTTGAAGAAGCGAAAACGCGCTCAAAAAAACACAGCAATATGAAGGGCGAGGTATTCTCCGGCCAGGACGCATACTTATCGTTAAAAGACACGGTTTTTACCGGCTATAAACAATTATCGCAGAAAGCAAAAATCCTGCGTGTTATCAAAGGCAATGCGCCAGCAAAAAAGATCAGTGAGGGCGATGAAGCTGTAGTCGTACTGGATAAGACCTGTTTTTATGCGGAATCCGGCGGGCAGGTGGGTGATGACGGCAGGATTATTAAGGGTAAGAATATATTTGAAGTTTCCGATACAAAAAAAGTGGGTAGGGTTTTTATTCATTTAGGCAGGGTTAAGCAAGGGAGTTTTCGTCCGCTGGATGAAGTACAAACACAGGTAGACAGCGAAAAAAGGATAGCTGTAGCAAGGAACCATACCGCGACCCACCTTCTGCAGGCAGCCCTAAGAAAAGTCTTAGGCGAGCATGTCAGGCAGCAGGGGTCGCTGGTTTCCGACGAAAAACTGCGTTTTGATTTTACGCATTTCAAAGATATTACAGATGATCAGCTGCGCAGGATTGAAGAAGTAGTTAACGGATGTATTTTAGATAACTGCAAGTTAAGCGCTAAAGAGATGCCCCTGGCAAAGGCAAGAAAAAGCGGCGCCCTGGCTTTTTTCGGGGAGAAGTACCAGGGCAGAGTGCGGGTGGTGGTAATCGGAGGTTTTTCAAGCGAATTATGCGGCGGCACCCATCTTGAAGCAACCGGACAGATTGGAGTTTTTAGGATTACCCAGGAAGGTTCTATTGCTTCGGGAGTCAGAAGGATAGAAGCCGTTACCGGCTACCAGGCGTATAAGAGGACCGAAACAGAGGAACTATTCATTAAAGAGGTATCGCAGGAGCTGGGTGTACCGCCGGAAAGCGCGCTTAGCGAATTAAAAAAAAGGCTTGCGAGAATCAAAGAGCTGGAAAAACAGCTTATTCAGCAGAAATCAAATATCGCAAAAAATTCGGTAGATTCGATTATCAGCAGGGCAGAAAGTTTAAATCAGGTGAAATTTATTTCTGATGTATTAGAAGGTGCGGATATGGATTTCTTAAGAAAAACCGCTGATTTAATCAAGCAACAGGCCGCTTCGGCGGTGATTGCTCTGGGTGCCACGGCTCAGGAGAAAGCGATGCTGGTGGTGGCAGTTACCTCTGATTTGATAGAAAAGGGATTTGACGCTTCTAAGCTGATTGCCAAACCCGCCCGGATACTGGGAGGAAGCGGCGGCGGGAGAAAAGATTTCTCGCAGGCAGGAGGCAGAAACCCACAAATGATGCAGGAGGCTTTTAAAGAGATCAGGGACTCTTTAAAAGGATAAAGATGAAGATAATCCGTTATAACAGCCAAAAGCTTAATAAAATTTACGACCGCAGGTTTATCCGCCCTAGGCGCATCGAAGAAAGAGTAAAGAAGATCATTGATGATGTCAGGCTTTTGGGGGACGAGGCGGTAATCAAATATACGCGTAAATTTGACGGGCCGAAACTTACCCTCCGGCAGCTGAGGGTTTCTTCCGCAGAAATCAGCGGGGCATATCAGAATATCAGCCCGAATTTTGTATCAAGCCTTAAAGTAATCATAGATAATATAATCTGTTTTTACCGCAGGTCAATAAAGAAATCCTGGAAGACCCGCGCATCCGAAGGGGTTATAATCGGCGAGAATTATTCGCCGCTTGAAAAAGTCGGTGTCTATATCCCTGCGGGTACGGCGCCGCTTGTCTCCTGTGTCTATATGTCGGTTCTACCGGCAAAGATAGCGGGTGTCGGAAAAATAATTTTAGCCAGTCCTCCGGATAAAAACGGATTTATAAATCCGCATATCTTAGTTGTTGCGGATCTCTTAAAAGTTGATGAGATTTACAGGGTTGGGGGCGCGCAGGCAATCGCCGCACTTGCTTTAGGGACAAAGACTATCCCGCGCGTAGATAAGATTGTCGGCCCGGGGAATACCTATGTCAGCGAAGCGAAAAGGCAGGTATTCGGTTATGTAGATATAGATATGATCGCCGGGCCTACGGAACTGGTGATTATCGCAAACCGCTATAGCGACCCGCGCTTTATTATCGCCGACTTAAAGGCCCAGGCAGAACACGCTCAGGGCCTGGCTATCTTAATCACTAATTCCAAGAGCCTGGCTAAGGAAGTGAAATCCCGGGCCACAGATGTTAACGGCTTTATTATACTTACGGAAAACCTGATTCAAGCCGCTGATATAGCAAACAGGATTGCCCCCGAGCACCTTGAGATACTGGTGAATAACCCCAGAAAACTGCTTAAAGGGATAAATAATGCCGGGGCGATATTCCTGGGGCCATTCAGCCCGGCTGCAGTAGGCGATTACGTTGCCGGGCCAAGCCACGTGCTTCCCACACAGGGAACAGCAAGATTCTTTTCAGGGCTTTCGGTGTGCGATTTTCTCAAGAGCAGCCACTTAATCAGTTATTCAAAAAAGGCCCTTGAGAAAGATAAGGAAGTCCTGGAAAAAATCGCCTCTATTGAGGGGTTGACGAAACACCAGGAGTCGGTGAAGGTTCGCTTTGTTTAATTGTTCTTTTTGCCTGCGGCCAATTGTTTACGCAGAATCGGCCTTCGGCAAAATAGCAATCTGAGAAGGAAATATTATGAAAAAAAGAACAGTAACTTTTCCGCGCAAGACAAAAGAAACCGATATAACCGTAAAGCTGAATATTGACGGATCGGGTGAGTCGAAGATTAACACCGGCATAGGCCTACTTGACCACATGCTTGAGCTATTTGCGTTCCATGGCTTATTTGATTTAGATATTACTGCAAAAGGCGATCTTAAAGTAGATATTCACCACACAAATGAAGATATCGGAATTGTCCTAGGCGGAGCATTTAATAAAGCCTTGGGCGATAAAAAAGGAATAAAAAGATTCGGTTCTGCTTCTATACCTATGGAGGAGATAACAGCAAGCGTTGCGCTTGATATAAGCGGAAGAGGTTCATTGAAAATAACCTTAGGTCAGCCTGGGTTAGGATATGAGGCTCCTGTGAGTCAGGACGGATATGTGATTAAAGATGCCGAGCATTTTTTTGATGCTTTTGCAAAACACTTGGGAGCGAATTTAAACATAAAAATTGAACCCCTAAGCAAAGATTTACACACTACCCTGGAGCCGGTGTTTAAGGCCCTTGGGAAAGCGCTTGATGAGGCCACCCAGATTGATCCCCGTAGAAAAGGCATACCTTCTACAAAGGGGATAATCGATTAAATTACTGGTTACGAGAATATGATCGCGGTTATTGACTATGGAATGGGCAATATCCACAGCGTCAAAAAGGGATTAGAGCTTTTTGGCGCAAAGGTTGTAGTTACCTGTAAGGCAGATGATATTGCTAAAGCGGATAAATTAGTTTTGCCGGGTGTTGGGGCTTTTGATGATGCCATGCAGGAATTAGAGAATTACGGCCTCGATAGAGCTATTAAGCAGGCAATATCGGATATAAAGCCGTTTCTGGGGATTTGCCTGGGGATGCAATTATTATTTGAAGAGAGCGAAGAAGCAAAGAGAAAGCGCGGGCTGGGTATTTTAAGGGGCAGGATAAGGCGCTTTGCCGCAAAGCGCACCCTCAAAGTGCCGCATATGGGTTGGAATAGTTTAAAGGTCGCAAGGTCGCAAGGCCACAAGGTCGCCTGCGCTTTATTAAAAGATATATCCGACGATTCCCATGTCTATTTCTGCCACTCGTACTACCCGGTTCCTGACGATAAAGGCGTGATTGCGGCGGTTTGCGATTATGGCGGAGAGTTTGCGGCGGCGTTATGCAGGGGTAATATTTACGGCGTGCAATTCCATCCGGAAAAAAGCCAGGCTGTAGGGTTGAAGATTTTAGAGAACTTCGTTAAACTATGCTGATTATACCTGCAATCGACTTAAAAGACGGATGCGTGGTGCGTTTTGTACAGGGCCGTCTGAATAAAAAAGTATATTCTGCTGATCCGCTTAGGACCGCCAGGCTCTGGGTAAGCCAGGGAGCAAAGATCCTGCATGTTGTAGATCTAGACGGAGCTATAGGCGGAGTACCGAAGAATCTTATGCTTTTGAAAAAAATCGTCGAAAATTCCGGTATCCCTGTGCAATTCGGCGGCGGGGTTAGGAATATCCCGCTAATAAAAAAACTGCTTGGCTGGGGGGTTGCGCGCATCATCCTCGGGACAAAAGCGGCAGAAGACAGGATTTTCCTGGAAAAAAGTCTAAAACTTTTTAGACGTAAAGTAACGGTAAGTATAGACGCCAGAAACGAAAAGTTAATGATAAAAGGATGGAAGGACGGCGCTTGCGGCATAAATATCTATAATTTTGCCCTGCAGCTTAAAAAATCAGGCCTGGGTGAAATAATTTATACCGATACCTCTAAAGACGGGACACTAAAGGGCCCGAATATAAAGGGAATCAAGGCAATGCTTAAAAGGAGCGGCCTTAAGATAATCGCTTCCGGAGGTATATCGTCCCTTGATGACTTGCGCAGTTTAAAGCCTTTGGAGGAGAACGGGCTTTCGGGTATAATTGTGGGCAAAGCTCTTTATGAGGGGCGCTTTACGTTAAGAGAAGCCATGCAATTTTCTTAAAACCTAAGGAGGAGGCTATGGGAAAAAAAGTTTTTGCTTTTCTTTGTGTCTGTATATTAATTCTTTCTCTAAGCGGTTGCGCTACCTGTAGTAAACAGAACGATTTGGAGCTCCAGGGTTTAAGGAATCAGGTTGCAGTGCTTGAAGCACAGGTAAGCGGCAGGGATAGCGAAATAGCTGCTTTAAGAGAATCTCTGCGGCAAGCCGAAGAGCAAGGGGTAGCCGCCGGAGAGGTAAAATCAAAGCCGACAGCAAAACAAATCCAGACAGCCCTGAATAATGCCGGGTTTAATCCGGGGCCGATAGACGGGAAGATCGGTAGGCAGACAAAAGAGGCAATTAAAAAATTCCAGGAAGCAAACAGCTTAAAAGCTGACGGTAAAGCCGGCAAGGAAACCTGGGCGGTTCTAAGACAGTATTTAGAAAAAGGGATAAAGTAAAAAACAAAACACAAAGCATGTTAACTAAGCGCATTATTCCCTGCTTAGACATAAAAGACTGCCGCGTAGTCAAAGGAGTCAAGTTTTTAGGCTTACGCGATGCAGGCGACCCGGTAGAGGTGGCAAAAGCCTATGACAGGCAAAAGGCGGATGAACTGGTTTTCCTTGATATTACCGCCAGTTTCGAAAAGAGGAAGACTTTGATCCGCCTCGTCGAAGAGATCGCCAGGAATATCTTCATGCCTTTTACGGTAGGAGGAGGAATCAGGGATACTGCGGATATCAGGGATCTTTTAAACGCCGGAGCGGATAAAGTATCGATTAATACCTCTGCGGTAAAATACCCCGATTTAGTTGATCAGGCTTCGGCTAAATTCGGAAGCCAGTGCATAGTGCTGGCGGTAGACGCCAAGAAAGCACTAAGTACTAAGGAAAGAGGATTAAGGTGGGAGGTATACATAAACGGAGGGAGGACTCCGACGGGAATAGATGCCGTCAGCTGGGTAAAGGAAACGGCCAAGCGCGGTGCCGGGGAGATACTTTTAACTAGTATGGATTCTGACGGGACCAAAGAAGGTTATGATATAAATCTTACAAAGGAAATTTGCGATTGCGTTAATATCCCGGTTATCGCTTCTGGGGGAGCCGGGAAATTAGAGGACTTCTTTGAGTGTTTCGAAAAGACAAATGCCGATGCCGTGCTGGCAGCTTCAGTATTCCACTATAACGAGCTTAGCGTAGGTGAGGTTAAAAACTTTTTGAAAAGAAAGGGAATAGCGGTCAGGTTATGAAAAAGATAAGCCCCAAAAGTTTAAAATTTGATAAACAAGGCCTGATTCCGGCGATTATTCAGGACTACAAAAGCGGAGAAGTCCTGATGCTGGCTTATATGAATGCTGAATCCCTCCGGCGCACTTTGAAATCCGGGAAAACCTGTTTTTGGTCGCGCTCAAGAAAAGAATTCTGGGTTAAAGGGGCAACTTCAGGGAATTACCAGTATGTGAAATCCGTGGCTTTCGATTGCGACTTAGACGCGCTGTTGATTAAGATCCGCCAAAAGGGGGTCGCCTGCCATACAGGCAACCGGAGCTGTTTTTACAGAAGGATGAAATAGCAGAGTATGTTTTACCCCTCGCTTAAGGAATTCCTAAAATTATCAGGCAGATTTAACGTGGTGCCGGTATATAAACAGATAAACGGCGATTTAGACACTCCGGTTTCTGCCTTCCTGAAGCTTGAAAAAAACGGCTATGCTTTTTTATTTGAGTCTGTAGAAGGACAGGAAAAGGTTGCGCGGTTCTCTTTTCTCGGCTCTCAGCCAGAATTGATATTCAGCAGTAAAGGGAAAAACATCCGTATTAATTATGGGCAGGGGAAACAGAATTGTTTTACTACGAAATCTACTCCCTTTGATGAGATTGCCAGGATAATGCGCGGTTTCCGCGCCGCAAAAGTCAAAGGGTTGCCGCGTTTTTACGGCGGATTGGTCGGGTATGCCTCCTATGATATGGTCAGGTTTATAGAAGACATACCGGATACTAATCCGGACGGGCTGGATATCCCGGATTGCGTTTTTATGCTTACCAGCACGCTGCTTTTATTTGACCATTTGAATCACACCATAAAGATTGTAAGTAATGCTATATTTCCGGATAAAAGCGCAGACGTAAAAGAGAAGACCAGGGCATACCAGCAAGCGGTCAGCCAGATAGAGGAGATTCATGCAAGGCTGTCTAAACCGCTTTCCGGGCTTAATTCCCCTTCTCGGCATAAAATCAGGCCTGCGGTTAAGTCTAATTTCAGCAAGGCCGAGTTCAAAAAAACGGTATTAAAATGTAAAAAATATATTAAGGCGGGAGATATAATTCAGGTCGTGCCCTCCCAGAGGTTAACGGCGAAGATAGGCAAGCCGGCGTTTGATGTTTACAGAAGCCTGCGCAGCCTCAATCCCTCGCCGTATATGTTTTTTCTTCAGCTGCCGGATTACGCTCTTGCCGGGGCATCTCCCGAAATGCTGGTCAGGCTTGAAGATGGTACGGTTTCAACCAGGCCGATAGCAGGTACCCGGCCGCGCGGGAGGAATCTTACGGAAGATAATCGCCTTGCGGCAGAGCTTCTAAACGACAAAAAAGAAAAAGCAGAGCACCTGATGCTGGTAGATTTAGGCAGAAACGATTTGGGGCGAGTTTGCAAAGCAGGGAAAGTCTCTGTAAGCGAATTCATGAAGGTAGAAAAATATTCCCACGTTATGCATTTAGTCAGTGAAGTCAGAGGCGCCTTGGACGGCAGGTATGATTATATCGGGGTTTTGAAATCATGTTTTCCCGCAGGCACAGTTACCGGGAGCCCTAAGATCCGCGCGATGGAGATTATTGATGAGATAGAGAATATCCGCAGGGGACCCTATGCCGGTTGCGTCGGATATTTCAGTTTTTCGCGCAATATGGATACATGTATCACGATAAGAACGGTTATCATTAAAGATAATACCGCCTATATTCAGGCAGGCGCTGGGATTGTAGCGGATTCCGTCCCCGAAAGGGAATATTCCGAAACGATGAATAAGGCAAAGGCGATGCTGGAAGCAATATCATAAAAAAGGAGGAAGTAGAAAATGGCAGTACACATCAGGTTAAGAAGGATAGGCAAGCGGCCAAAGAAAAAACCGCATTTCAGGATCAGCGTTTTTGACGAACGCAAGGCGCGCGACAGCAGGTTTATCGAGCAGCTGGGTTATTATAATCCGGCCAGCGGAGAAGCGAAGATAAATAAAGAACGCATCCAGCAATGGATCAAAAACGGAGCGCAGCTTTCCAATACGGTCAAAAGCCTGCTTAAGAAAAAAGAAAAGGAGAGTTAAAATGCCTCAGGGACAGACACTTAATCCGATAATGAACCTTTTCCCTCTGTTGCTGATATTTGTAATATTCTATTTTCTGATTATCAGGCCGCAGAAGGCAAAAGATAAAGAGCATAAAAAGATGATCGCTAACCTCCAGAAAAATGACGAAGTAGTAACTACCAGCGGCATCCACGGCACGGTAGTCAATGTCAAGGATAAAACCGTTACTTTACGCATAGACGATAACGTCAAAGTGGAGCTTGAGAAAAGCTGCGTTGCTTTTGTAAAAGGCGCGGCAGCAGTTAAGGAAAGTTAAGATGCATAAGAAGATAATCTATAAGGCGCTGCTGATACTGGCGGTGATAGGCATAGCTGTTTATTTCACTTTCCCCCTGGGCCGCAGGATTAACCTGGGCTTGGATTTAAAGGGTGGGATGCACCTGGTTCTTAAGGTCGATACTTCCAAATTGTCCCCTGAAGCTAAAGAAGGGGCGGTAGATCGGGCCCTGGAAGTAATCAGGAACCGTATAGACGAATTCGGGGTCAGAGAGCCTTCTATCCAGAAACAGGGTGAGGAGGAAATCGTAGTTCAGCTGCCCGGCGTTACCGATAGGAATCGCGCAATTGAGCTGATCGGTAGGACAGCGCTTCTTGAATTTAAATTGGTATCCTCCGATGCTCAACTCTATTCCCAGGCGCAAGCCGGCACTATCCCCGAAGGGTATGAATTTAAATATTCCTCTGATAATAATGAACCGCTGCTCATTGAAAAAACGGCAGCAATTACCGGAAGCGCCCTAAGCAGCGCTTCGGTAAGATTCGACCAGAGCCAGTTTAACGAACCGATTGTAACGCTGCAATTCAATTCCGAAGGCGCGAAAAAGTTCGCTGAGATTACCAGTAATAATGTAGGCAGGCGCCTGGCTATAGTGTTAGACGGCAAAATTCAGTCTGCCCCCACCATAAAAGAAGCAATCCCTTCGGGAGAGGCGGTGATTAACGGCAGATTCACTATTGAACAGGCTCAGGATCTGGCTCTTATCTTAAGAGTCGGTGCTCTCCCTGCGCCGATGTATATTGAAGAAGAGAGGACTATCGGCCCGCTTTTAGGCCAAGACTCGATAAATAAAGGCGTCAAGGCAAGCATCGTCGGCGGTTTACTGGTGCTTTTTTTTATGGCCGTATATTACCTGGTTGCCGGGTTAGTGGCGGATGTCGCATTGACCCTTAACCTGTTGTTTATCTTAGGTTGTATGGGCATACTGCCGTTTATTTTTCCCGGGATAGCCGCTACTTTGACCCTGCCCGGCATAGCAGGTATTGCGCTTTCTCTGGGTATGGCAGTAGATGCCAATGTGCTGATCAATGAACGCGTGAGAGAGGAACTTAGTACGGGTAAGTCTTTACGTTCGGCAATCTCAACCGGATACTCAAAGGCGTTTAGCGCTATCTTTGATTCGAATATCACTACCCTGATAGCGGCATTTTTATTATTCCAATTTGGCACGGGCCCGATCAGGGGCTTCGCGGTAACCCTGACCATCGGCCTTATCGCCAGTTTATTTACGGCGATCGTTGTGACCCGCACTATTTTTGAGATCATGATCGAATGGGGAATGCTAAAAAATTCCCTGCCCATGCTTAAACTGACCAGAGAAACTAAAATGGATTTTATCGGAAAGCGCAGGATATTTTATGCGATTTCCCTGATAATCATAATTACCGGCCTGGTATTTTTCTTTAAACGCGGCCAAAGCGCTTACGGAATTGATTTTGCCGGAGGGCAGCTTCAGGAATACAGTTTTAAAGACCCCGTGCATATTGACGAAATCCGCCTCCTGCTTAAGGAATCGGGGATAAGCGATGCTACAATTCAGCAGTTTAAGGAAAATCCCCGGGTTGTCCTGATTAAGACTCCGCAGGATAAGGCTTCGGATGTGATTTCAGGCAAGCTGATTGAGCGTTTCCCGGACCAGGACGTGCAGATTTTAAGGATTGAGAAGGTCGGCCCGGTAGCGGGGAAGCACTTAAAGGAAAAAGCGCTAAAGGCTTTGATTTGGGCCTTGATCGGGATATTAGTCTATGTGGCTTTGCGTTTTAAGCATATTAATTTTGCCGCAGCCGGAGTGATTGCCCTCTTTCATGACGTATTGGTAGCGTTAGGGTTTCTGATGATTACCGGCAGGCAGATTGACCTTCTGACTATTACGGCATTTTTGACTATCGCCGGTTATTCCATAAACGATACCATCGTAATCTACGACCGGGTAAGAGAGAATAGCCGTATTAACAGGAAACTCAGCCTTTATGAGCTGATAAATCTAAGCGTCAATCAGATGTTGGGCAGAACAATTTTGACTACGGCAGTCACCCTGCTGGTAGTCATAGCCATATTCTTCTACGGCGGCGAAGTTCTAAGCAATTTTGCTTTTACGCTGATCGTGGGATTCATCGCCGGCGTATATTCAACGATTTATATCGCTTCTCCGCTGGTGCTTGCTTGGCAGGGAAAGAGGAAAAAAGTGTAATCTCCCGATGTTTAAATCTTTCAAGCTTTATTCCGGCGGCAGGATCGTTTTTGAACAGGCCCTGCCGCTTTTAATTGAATTCGGTTATAAAAGGCAGGATAACGTGCAGGAGGAGGGCGACTTTTCCAGGCGCGGGAATATCCTGGATATCTTTCCTTTTGCATTTGAACTTCCCATACGCGTTGAGGCAGCCGTCGCCGACAGAATAGAAAAAATCAGCACCTTTGACCCCAAGAGCGGCGCTCCTCTCTGGTATCATAAGATAGCGATAATCCTCCCCGTAAGAAATCCGCGCGCCTTAAGGCCTCTTCCACTGACAGAAGAATTTCCGGTTAATAATTTTGTTGACCTTGATCCCGGTGATTTTGTTGTACATACGCAATACGGCATCGGAAGATTTCTCGGGATGGAGATGATCAAATCGCAGGGCAGGGAAAAAGACCATCTGGTAATAGAATATGAGAATAATGAAAAACTTTTTGTGCCGGCGGAATCCATGCATCTGGTCCAGAAATATATCGCCTTTGCCCATCGCAGGCCGAAATTATTCAAACTCGGCAGCCGTAAATGGCAAAGGGTTAAAGAGAGCGCGCGAAAAGGCATCCAGAAGATGGCCTGGGAACTCCTTTCCTTAGAGGCGATGCGCAGGTCAACGAGCGGTTTTAGATTCGCCGCAGATACCGATTGGCAAAAAGAGTTCGAGGCATCATTCCCTTTTAAGGAGACGCCCGATCAGGCAAAGGCGACACATGAAGTAAAAGAGGATATGGAGTCGTCTAAACCTATGGACAGGCTGCTTTGCGGGGATGTCGGATACGGAAAGACCGAGGTTGCGATGCGGGCGCTTTTTAAGGCAGCGATGAACAATAAACAGGCAGCTTTCCTGGTTCCCACAACCATACTTGCCGAGCAGCATTACCAGAATTTGCTTAAGAGAATTAAGGAGTTTCCGGTGAATATCCAGATGCTCTCACGCTTCCGTACAAAACACCAGCAGTCCCAGATTATTGAAGGCTTGGCGAAGGGAAGCGTAGATGTTGTTGTCGGTACGCACAGGCTTTTATCAGACGATATAGTCTTCAAAGATTTGGGACTGGTGATTATCGACGAAGAGCAGCGTTTCGGGGTTAAGGCAAAAGAAAAGCTTAAATCATTACGCCTTGCCTGCGATGTCCTGACATTAACCGCTACTCCCATACCTAGGACGCTTTATATGAGCTTGATGGGCGCAAAAGACCTTTCGGCGATTAATACCCCTCCTCAAAACAGGTTGCCTATCAAGACAATTGTGGTAGAATATGACGAAGATATTCTTAAGCAGGCGATCTCAAGAGAGCTTTCCCGTAAAGGGCAGGTTTTTGTAGTGCACAATCGCATTGAGGATATCGATAAACTTAAAGAAAAGATATTGCGCATTCTGCCGGACGGGATAAAATGCGCGGTCGCTCACGGACAGATGCCTGCCAAATCGCTTGAAGCGGTAATGACGGCGTTTCTCAGGGGAGAGATCGGGGTTCTGATTTCTACAATGATTATTGAATCCGGAATAGATATCCCTAACGTTAATACCATCATTGTCAATCAGGCGCATACTTTTGGTTTGTCCGACTTACATCAGCTGCGCGGGAGGGTAGGAAGGTTCAACCGCCCGGCATATGCGTATTTTCTGATTCCTCGCAACCTGGTATTAGACAGCGACGCAAAAAAAAGATTATCTGCGATCGCCGAGCATTCTCAGCTAGGGGCAGGGTTTAGGATCGCCATGGAAGACCTGGAGTTGCGCGGAGCCGGCAATATACTCGGGGCCCAGCAGCACGGCTTTATCTACGCAGTCGGTTTTGACCTTTACTGCAGATTATTGCGCGAAGCAATAAGCACTTTTAAAAAAATAGGGACTGCCAATGTCTAAGATTCTCAGGACTATCCTGATATTATCATTTCTGGCCTCATGCTCCATATTCAATGCTCCATACTCATACTGCCTTGATAAGATCGTCGCTATCGTCAATGACGATGTAATTACGCAGAAAGACCTCAACGATTTTCTCAACTTCATGCGCTTACAAATGAGCTCCGAATACCGGGGCAGGGAGCTAGAGAGCAAAATCCAGGAGGCTAAAGTTGACCTTTTAAACAGGCTAATCGAGGACCGGATTATCCTGCAGGAAGCCGTTCTTCAGAAGGGCAGCGTTGAAGAGTCAAGGGTAAAGGCGCGCATCGATGAAATACGTGCCAGGTATCCTTCTGATGTACTCTTTCAGAGAGCGTTGACCCAACAGGGTTTATCGCAGGCAGATATAGAAAATAAGATCAGGGAACAGATGCTCACATAC
>Ga0136653_10000439_pt1 | contig 21939 bp, 16 predicted proteins | sample LakKivw275mmetaG_FD_94866 | JGI IMG/M metagenome (GOLD analysis project Ga0136653, IMG submission 94866) | Anoxic lake water microbial communities from Lake Kivu, Rwanda to study Microbial Dark Matter (Phase II) - Lake Kivu water 275m metaG... | ecosystem: Environmental > Aquatic > Freshwater >...
AGAATGTCGTCGGACCGGTTCTGCTGTTGGCCGCGCTGGCCCTGAGCCAGGATTGGATAGTGGAGCAGGTAGATCCGACCGCTGCCGCCGCGTCGCCGGTGGAGTTGGTGAAGGCTGCGGACGGAAGGCTCTGGGCGTGCTACCGGACCGCCGCTGGGTTCATGCGGGCGGCATGCCTCGGTGATTCGGGTTGGAGCTTGACCGACATTTGCTGGGGCTACGTTCCCACCAACGTTTGGCGTCCGTTCTTTGCCGCAAGCCCGCACGGTGAGTTGTGCCTGTCGTGCGTCACCGGCGATTCGGGCTGGCTCTTCCGACTGGTCGGAGATTCGTGGCAGGGCGAGCCCTACTCGTTCGCGGCTAGGGCGATGTGCGGCACGGTTGCCTACGATACGGCCGGGCGCCTGCATACGGCCTTTGTTGATACCGCCGGCGATTTCTGCGCAGGACATGAGACCGACTCTGGGTGGACCGCCGGCTTCGTCGCCAGACTGTCCATCGAGGGGCCAGACCATGGCGATGCCGCGTGCTTTACGGTTGCGCCGGATTGCCGCCCCTGGTATTTCGCCTACGTCTGGTGGATGAAGCCGCCCCAGTTGTGGGGCGAAGAGGCCTCCCTGATGCACTTCAGCGGCGATTCGTGGACAACAGTATGGAACTAGAGCGGGCAGTACATGCCGATTCCTCTGGCGCTTGTTCCTCGCGGCGACAGCGTCGGATACGTGTCTCTTGGCGATGGCGTCTTGCTGTGCGACAGCGAGGTCGTCGCCTCGGTAGCCGACAACTCGGTCGCGGGGCTAGCCTACACGGCCGAAGACGTTCCGCTTCTGGCATGGGTACCGAGGGGTTTGTCGGCCCGACCGTATTTCGCCTTCAAGACCGACCGCTGGCGTACCAGGCGTCTGCCGGGTCAGACCGGCATGGGCGGGATTGACATCGAGACCAGTTCCGACAACGAAGTGGTCATCGTGTTTAGCACGCAGGGAGCCGGTCTGTGGTGTGCAATGGGCACAGACGTACTCGAGGTGAGGGAAACGCCGAGCGCCGAAGTGCGAACGCCGGACCGCGGGCCGACGGTTCTCTCCGGAGCGTCGAGTGTCAGGCGTCTGGCGTCCTGTGTCCTCTTCGACGCGACTGGACGACGGGTCACTGTGCCGAGAGCGGGCGTGTATTTCGTACGCGAGGGTCGGTCTTCCGAGGTCCGTAGAGTGGTTGTTGTTCGATAGCGCCAGCGTAGGCCGATCTTCTGGGGCGTGCCTTGGGCACGCCGCTCCGGTTATCCTGCAGCGCTGAAGAAGCGGTTGACGTCAGCGGCCCTGGTCGTGACCGGGAGACCTTTGGGCAGGGAGTTGAGGAAGAGGCGGCCGTAGCTCTTGCCGAGGATGCGGCGGTCGAGCACGCAGACTACGCCCCGGTCCTGAGCGGTTCTGATGAGCCGGCCGAAGCCCTGACGGAAGCGGAGGACCGCCGTCGGGAGTTGGTAGGCGGTGAAGGGCTCGACCTGTTGTTCGCGCATGCGTTCGGCAATCGCGGTCAGGCGCGGGTCGTCCGGCACCTCGAACGGCAGGCGGGCAATGATGAGGCAGGAAAGCGCCTCTCCGGGAACGTCGATGCCCTGCCAGAATGACTGGGTGGCGAAGAGCACCGAGTGGGTGTCGGCGCGGAAGTCGGCGAGCAGTTTGGCAACTGAGGTGTCGCCCTGCAGGAGGCAGTTGTAGCCGGTTTCAGGCATGAGTCCGTGTACTGCATTCAGAGAGTCGTAGCTCGTGAAGAGCACGAGGGCCCGGCCGTGGCTGTCTTTGATGAGGGCGGCAATGGTTTCGGCGGCGGCGCGGTTGAACGCGTCGGCTTCCGTCGGCGGGGGCAGGTGGTTGGCGACGTAGAGCGCTCCCTGCTTGGCGTAGTCGAAGGGTGAGTCGAGAAGTTGGGTCTTGAATCCATCGAGCCCGAGACGCCCGGAAAGGAAGTCGAAACTCGAGGCCACAGTCATGGTGGCAGAGGTGAGAATGACGCTCTGGTAGTGGTCGTAGACCGCGGCTTTGAGCATCGGGGCAACGTCAAGCGGCGCCGCGAGCAGGGAGAGGCGGCCCTGCGAATTGCGCTCGGCCCAGTGGACCGAGCCGTCCGGTTCCGGCACGCTGAAGCCTTCGAGCGCCAGCGCGGACTGCTGGAGTTTGCGGGCAACGCCGGTCATCTCAGAGTGGAGCAGTTCGTCGTCTAGGTCAGATGTGACCTCTTCCACGGCCTTGGCGAGTCGACTGAGCGCCGCAGCCGTGGTCGTGGAGTCGAGGGGCGCTCGGAAACGGGTCCTGAGCGCCCCTTGAGGGATGAGTGGTTCGGCTTTGCGGAAGAACTGGTCAATCTCGACCCGGGCCGCGGAGGCCTCGGTTTGGATCGAGCGCCGGGCGTTTGACTTGGGGCCGAGTGCCTGTACCAGCCCGCCGCCGTGCGAGGAGGCGAGACGGTCGAGCAGCAGGGCGAGCAGGTGTTCCGAGGCCTGGTTGCCGAAGTGGCGCACCGCCGCGTCCTCGACGCGATGGGCCTCGTCGAGGATGAGCGCCTCGGATTCCGGCAGCAGGTCCGATTCGGTCGTGAGGCTCGCGAACAGGAGCGCGTGGTTGACGATGAGGACTTGTGAGTGCTCCCAAGACTGTCGGGCGTGGTAGTAGAAGCAGCCTTTGCGGAACGGGCATTTCTCCCGCCGACAGGCAGCGGAGTCGCGGCAGATGCGTTGGGCAAGACCACCGGGCAGGGCATGCGGGTAGTCGAGGATAACCCCGGTTTCGGTCTTGTCCGCCCAGTTGAAGAGCTTGTCCGCAGCCCTGGCTTCGGTCAACGTGTCGAACAGCCCGCGTGCCATCTGGCTCTCAAGGCGGAACCGACAGAGGTAGTTCTCCTGTCCGAACGCGACCGAGGCACGGATTTCATCGTCGAGGATCCGGCAGAGCAGGGGTACGTCCTGCGCTATGAGCTGGGTCTGGAGCAGGCGGGTATAGGTTGAGACGGCAACACGCTTGTGGTTCGCTTTCGCCCAGAGCGCGGCGGGCACGAGATAGGCGAGGCTCTTGCCCACACCGGTTCCGGCCTCGACGGCCAGCCGCCCTGCGGATTCAAGCGCGAGTTCCACCTGCTCGGCCATCTGCTGCTGCTGGAGCCGGTGTTCGTACCCGGGCAGGACCTTGCTCAGCGGGCCGCCGGGCTGGAAGTACGATTTGACGCGGGTCTCAGGCATCGAGCTTCGGGCCGGGGATGTCGTAGCACTCGACAAACACCTCGCCGAAGTCGTACACGGCGTGGAAGTCCTCGATGCGGTCTTCCTCGGTTTTGGAGAGGATTCCCGCGTCGACGAGGTTGAAAACGATGGCGCCGATGTCATCGGTGGTTCTGACACCCCACGAATTGAGCACGGCCAGCGCCATCGGCCCGTAGCGCTTCAGCGCGAGGTCTTTGATTCCATCGAGTAGCTCCTTGCCGGTGATGTGGCGGCGCTGGTTGAGCCGCGACCAGGTGTGCCCTAGAGCATCGTGCACAAACACGTAGGCGTCGGGTTTGTAGCGCGGGTCTTTGACGATGACCTGTTCGAGCGGGTTGTCCACCTGCCGATTGTAGCGCGTGCAAGCCTAAGCGCAAGCTCAAAGACGGGGCAAAGACACGAGACTGGAGCCGGACCGGACATCCACAGATTCCACGGATTTCGCAGACTGGGTCCCGGACTGCCGAGCGTCAGCATAACTGGCGCAATCTGTGGATCATCTCCCGTTCGTTTCGTGCGCTTCGCGCTTTCGTGGCTCCGATGTCGGTTCCGGGGCGTGGCGCTTGCTTGACTTTGCCCTCACAAGGTCTATGATACCCGCCGATGAAGAGTTGCGTCCCGGATGCGATTCAGAGCCAGTCGTGCCGCCTGGGCCCATATTGGGTGACAGTAGATTGCCGGGGCGCACAAGTCGCTGAAGTCGCGCTGGGAACCAAGGGCAACCGCGATGACAGGAATCTGGCCAGCGACCTTGAGGGCGTGCTTCGTGGCGGCAGGATCCCTGAGCATCTGCATGTGGATGCCACCGGCCTGTCCGCGTTCACACGCAAGGTTCTGGGCCGCTGCGCAGCGATTCGACCTGGAGAAGTCATGACCTATGCAGGGCTGGCGAAGGCAGTAGGCCGCCCGAGGGCCGCCAGAGCGGTTGGCCAGGTGATGGCCAACAACCCGTTTGCCCTGCTCATACCCTGCCATCGCGTGGTTGCTTCGGACTACTCGATGCACGGATTCGGCGGCGGTCTGGACATGAAGGAGTGGCTGCTCGCGCGCGAGGGCTGGCAGTTCACAGGAAAGGGCAGGAACCGTCGGCTGGCCGCCAGACTGTCCAAGACCAGGAAGAGCCGTGGCTAGGACCATTGAACGGCTGGTGGTTGGGCCTTTGGCTACCAACTGCTACATCTTGAAGTCAGGTGTCGAATCGGCGGTGATCGACCCGGGCGGCGACGCGGAGATGATACTCGCCAAGGCCGACGAATTGGGCGGAACCGTGAAGTACGTTGTCGACACGCATGGTCACATCGACCACATTGCCGCCAATCGCGAGATCGTCGAGGCGACCGGAGCCCAGCTGCTGATACACGAGTTGGATGCAAGACTGCTGGCCCATCCGGACCGGAATCTGTCGAGCTTGATGGGCATGAGAGTCACTTCCCCAACTCCGAGCCGTCTTCTCAAGGAGGGCGACAAGGTTGCGGTCGGAGAGGATGAGATGACCGTTCTGCATACGCCCGGGCACACGCCGGGCGGTATCTGTCTGCTTGGCGATAATTACGCGTTCACCGGCGACACCCTGTTCGTCGATTCCATCGGTCGGGTGGATTTCCCCGGCGGTTCGGAAGAGCTGATGATGGCGTCGCTGGCGAGACTACAGACCATTCTCAGAAAAGATTCGGAGATCTACCCCGGACACGGCGAGCCGGGAACGTTTGGACGGGCGCTGCTCGTCAATCCGTTCCTCGGCAGCCTGGTGGTCGGGTAGTAGCGAAGACAATGAGATTGCATCGACAGGAGGCAACATGCCCAAGGTGAGAGTCGGTATCATCGGCATCGGCAATTGCTGTAGCAGTCTGGTTCAGGGCGTGCACTACTACCGGAATGCGAAGATCGGGGATTCGATACCCGGTATCATGCACGTGAACCTCGGTGGTTATCATATCAACGACGTCGAGTTCACCGTGGCAATCGACATCGACAAGAACAAGGTCGGCAAGGACCTGTCGCAGGCAATTGACACGAAGCCGAACAACACGGTTAAGTTCACGGATGTGCCCAAGAGCGGGGTCAAGGTGTTGCGGGGTATGACCCACGACGGGCTCGGGTACTACCTGTCTCAGATCATCGACAAGGCGCCCGGGCCGACTGCCGACATCGTGCGTGCACTCAAGGAGACGAAGACCGATGTAGTTGTCAACTTCCTGCCGGTAGGCAGCGAAGAGGCGACCAAGTGGTATGTCGAGCAGGTGATGAAGGCCGGGTGCGCGTTCGTGAACGGCATACCGGTTTTCATCGCATCCCAGAAGTACTGGCACCGGCGCTTCAAGGCTGCGGGTCTGCCGGTACTCGGGGACGACATCAAGTCCCAGGTCGGCGCGACCATCATGCACCGGATGCTCGTGTCGCTCTTCAACGACCGCGGAGTCAAGCTGCTCAAGACGATGCAGCTCAACGTCGGCGGCAACACCGACTTCATGAACATGCTCGAGCGTTCGCGGCTGAAGTCGAAGAAGATCTCCAAGACCGGTGCGGTCACGTCGCTCCTGAAGTATGACATCGGGGAGGACAACATCCACGTCGGGCCGTCGGACTACGTGCCGTGGCTGAAGGACCGGAAGTGGTGCTACCTGCGAATGGAAGGCCAGACCTTCGGCGACGTCCCGCTGAACGTTGAGCTGAAGATGGAGGTCTGGGACTCGCCCAACTCCGCCGGCGTTATGATCGACGCCGTGCGTTGCGCAAAGCTGGCTCTGGACAATGGTCTGTCCGGCAGCATCATCGACCCGTCATCGTACTTCTTCAAGACGCCCCCGGTGCAGTTCACGGACGATGTGTGCCGGAACAAGACCGAGGCCTATATCAAGAAGTACGGCCACAGGACGAGGAAGGCGTAGGATTCGAGGATTCTCCTCTGCGGCCCCGGTCGGACGGCGGGTGCCCAACATGGAATCCTCGATTTCGTGAGCCCCGGAATCACCTGCTGATGCGCGGCGTCTTGATAACCTTCGAAGGCGTCGAAGGATCGGGGAAGTCGACGCAGGCCCAGCGGATGGCAAGACGGCTGGCAGCGCTTGGCGTGCCCTGTCTGGTTCTGTGCGATCCGGGGGGGACTGACATCGGTGACGCGATTCGGGCCGTGCTACTGGACCCGCAGTACGACGAGATGCACGCCTTGACCGAGTTGTTCCTGTACCTGGCCAGCCGGAACCAGTTGGTGCGGGAGAAGCTTCTCCCCGGGGTGGCCGAGGGCAAGGTCGTCATTCTTGACCGGTTCTCCGACTCCTCGATGGCCTACCAGGGCGTCGGGCGCAAACTGGGTGGGAAGCTGGTCGGCCGATTGAACAAGCTCGCAGCCGCGGACCTGAAGCCCAATCTGACCGTGTTGGTGGACGTTCCGGTCAAGGTCGGACAGGGAAGAAAGCGCACCGGTGTCCTTGACAGACTGGAGCAGGAGCGGGTAGAATTTCATGAGCAGGTGCGTGACGGTTACCTGCAGCTTGCCCGACGCGCACCCGGCCGGTTCAAGGTCGTGGACGGGTTTCTGTCGGCCGACGATCTTGAGCGGCTGATTTTCTGTCACGTCGAGGAACTCTTGAAGCGAAAGGGCATCCTGAAATAATGAAGCGACGAGTAGCGCTGGTTGCGACCCTGGTTGTATTGTCACTGTGTCTGGGTGGCTTGTTCGGTCGGCTCTGGGCGCAGAAGTCCGGAGGCCTGCTCCAGGGTCTGCAGACGTTCTCCCGGGTCGTTGACATCGTCATGTCCACGTACGTCCAGCGGATCGACCCGGACAAGATGATACGATCCGGAATTCGCGGGATGCTCAGTTCGCTTGACCCGCACACAGAGTTCCTTGACGAGCGCGATTTCAAGGAACTGCGGGTCATGACCGAAGGTCAGTTCGGGGGTATCGGTATTCACATCGGAATAATGGATCAGCAGCTGACCGTCATTTCTCCGATTGAGGGGACGCCGGCGGACCGGGCCGGAATCAGAGGCGGAGACAGGATTGCCGAGATCGAGGGCAAGTCGACCGAGAATTTCACGACCGACGACGCAATCAAGGTCCTGCGTGGCGAGCCGGGCAGTAAGGTCAAGCTGGGCATCGCCCGCCCCGGCGTGAGGGAACAGATCCCCTTCGAGCTTACCCGGGCGATCATCAACATCAAGGCCGTGCCTTATGCCGCACTGCTGGAGGACGGTATCGGGTACGTAAGACTCGCCGATTTCTCCAAGACCGCGACCCGGGAACTCAATCGGGCCATCGATTCGCTGTTCGATGCCGGCGCTACCAAGTTGATCTTCGACCTTCGCTCCAACGGCGGTGGTTTGCTGGGTGAGGGCCGGGATGTGACCGACCTTTTCCTGCCGCCCGGCGAGGTCATCGTCAGGACCAGGGGCAGGATCCCGGACAGCAAGCGCGAGTACGTGTCCGAGACAGAGGACGCGCATGGTGATGTGTTCCCGCTCGTCGTGCTGGTTGACCGTGGCAGTGCGTCGGCCGCTGAGATAGTCGCCGGTGCGCTTCAGGACTGGGAGCGCGGCCTGATCGTTGGCGATACGACGTACGGCAAGGGTTCGGTTCAGACGATTCACCAGCTTGGACCGGAAATAGCCGTCAAAGTCACCACCGCGTTCTGGTACACGCCGAGCGGAAGGTGCATCAACCGTCCGTCCGACAAGGAGAGTGCCGTGATTCCGGACACGACACAGGATACGACCAGGGTCTTTCGCACGCTGGGCCGGTTGCGCCGGGCAGTGTACGGCGGCGGTGCGATTGTCCCCGACGTCTATGTCGCTTACGCGAAGCTCAGCCCGCTGGCGGCTCGGATGACGCGAGACGCCTTTTTCGACTTCGCGGTCGATTACACCAACTCGCATCCCGATCTCACCTCCGATTTCCGCGTCGGCAAGGCCGTGCTTGAGCAATTCCGAGACTACCTGAAGACGACCAAGAAGATCGATTTCACCGCCGCCGAGTTCGACTCGTCCGAAACGATCTTCGATCGCGAGATTGAACGCGAGGTCGCGGCCAAGTTGCTCGGGATGCGAGGTGACTACCAGGCAAGGATGCGCTGGGACGAACATGTGAAGAAGGCGGTCGAACTGCTCAAGCCGGCCCAATCGTCGGACGAGCTGCTGAAGGGACTCGATTAGTCCTGCCCACGCACTGCCGGTTGGATCAACCGAATGCCTGAACTTCCTGAAGTCGAGACCATCCGGTTGATGTTGCAGCCGCTCCTGGTCGGCCGGCGGATTGTCCGAGCCCGCGCAGTGCGGTCGGACATCGTCGGTTTTCCTGACCGCCGGGGCTTTGAGCACGGAATGGCGGGGCGGAGGATCGCCGGACTCGGGCGCCGGGGTAAGTACCTGTTCTTCCAGCTGGACAACGGCAAGGAGCTTGTCATTCATCTGCGTCTCAGCGGCCATCTCGAGGTGGTTGACCAGTCAGAAGACGTGCGGTACGAGCGGGCCAGGTTCGTGCTGGACAACGGCAAGGCGCTTTCATTCGCCGAGCCGCGGGTGCTTGGCCGGGTGTACCTGGTGCAGCGGCAAGCGTATCCGCCCGCGCTGGCCGGAATGATGAAGATGGGGCCGGAACCGATAGGGGAGGAGTTTGACGCTCGCTATCTGGCCGAGCGGTTGCGGGGCCGGACCGCTCCGGTGAAGAACCTGCTGCTCGACCAGCGGATTGCCTGCGGGGTCGGCAACATATACTCGGATGAGGCACTGTTCCGTGCCGGCATCAGGCCGCTGCGCAGAGCCGGCCGTCTGGGCAAGGCAGATGTCACCCGGCTTGCACGGGCTCTGACCGACGTGCTCAAAGACGGGATCAGGTGGTGCGGTACGACCCTGGGCGACGGGCGATACCGATTGCCTGAGGGTGGATCCGGGTCTTTCCAGAAGAAGCTGGCAGTGTTCGGGCGCGAGGGCGAGAATTGCCGCCGCCGAGGATGCCCGGGCGTGATTCGTCGGCTCCGGGTCGGCGGCCGGAGCACCCACTTCTGTCCGGTTTGCCAGCGGTGACCATGGCACGAACCGGGACCGCGAGCAGGAGGTGCAGTTGATCAACAGCCCGCTGGGAATCATCTGTCATGGTGGTGCCGGCACGATTGACGACAAGGCGGCGTATGCTGCCGGGTTGACTGAGGCGCTCGAGGAAGGCTATCGCCTGCTGCGGCAGAGCGCCAACGCGCTGGAAGCGGTCGTGGCCGCCGTGAGGATCATGGAGGACAACCCGTTGTTCAACGCCGGAACCGGGTCGGACTTGACGATCGATGGGCTGATCGAGATGGACGCGTCACTGATGACCCAGGATGGCAGGTTCGGAGGCGTGGCCGGCATCTGGGGCGTCAAGAACCCGATTCTGGTTGCCGAGAAGGTGATGACCGATACCGATCACCTGCTGCTCAGTGGCTTTGGCGCGACGGAGTTCTCCCGCAGCGTGGGGTTCGAGGAATACAATGTTACCACCGAGCGCGCACTGGCCCGCCTCCGGCGCGTCTCCGATCACGGGTCCAGGTACTTTTACAAGCAAAACCAACAGCGATTCCCGGCCGGCATTCCACCGTCTGACGAGGCGGACGCGAATGCGACTCCGGAGAGCCAGACCGGAACGGTCGGGGCCGTGGCGAGAGACAAACACGGCAGCATCGCGGTGGCGACCTCGTCGGGTGGGATTGTCGGCCGGATGCGCGGCCGAGTAGGTGATGCCGCACTACTCGGCGCGGGCACGTATGCCGGTCTCAGCGGAGCAATTTCCTGCACCGGACACGGCGAGGAGATCATGCGTCGGTCGCTGGCCCGGGACATCGTCGAACGGATGACAACAATGCCGGCTTCGACTGCCCTGACACTCGTCACGGCTGAGGCGAGGCGAAAGAAGCTGGCATTCGGGGCCGTCGGCATGGACGCGAGGGGCGGCTTCTGCTATGGTCACACGACGCCGGACATGGCGTACGCGTACAAGATCAGCGAGCGGGTGTTTCTTTTCACCGAGGAGAAACCGGGACCACGTTGAGTTGTTCAATACAGTCAACCGGTCCGGCAGCTCGGGAAGGAAACGCGGCAAAGCCCGCGCGGTAGTGTCCAGGATACTCGTGAGAGAACACGCAGCCCGGTTGTGTCTACTGGTCGTCACCATCCTGGGAGCCGCTCCGGCCATGGCGCAGTATTCCTACTTCGGCGAGAACAAGGTGCAGACCCGGGACTACCAGTTTCAGTCATATGAAACCGAGCACTTCCGGGTGCTGTTCTACCAGGGCGGCGAGGGCCTGGCCGAGTTCGCCGGAAGATCGGCTGAGGAGTACTACGGCCAGATTTCCAGAGACCTCGGTGTCGAAATCGAAGGTAAGATTCCGTTGGTAATCTACCTTTCACCGGGGCAGTTCACGGAAACCAACGTGATTCTCGACGTCATCTCCGAGGGGGTCGGGGGGTTCTCGGAGTTGATCAAGAACCGCATCGTGGTGCCCTTCAACGGGTCGTACAACGACCTGCATCATGTCATCGGCCACGAACTGACGCACATATTCCAGTTCCAGATGTACTACCGGTCCCGGCTGGCATCACTGCTGGGCGCCATCGACGAGTTCAACATACCGCTCTGGGTGATCGAGGGTTTTGCCGAGTTCCAGTCCGGCTGGGTGAACGTCAGCTCCGACGACTTCATGCGTGACCTAGTCATCAACAACCGGCTGGTGCCGCTGCCGGACCTTGCGGATGGAATGGGCTATCTTGTTTACCGTGAGGGAGAGTCGTTCTTCCGGTACGTTGAGGAGAAGTACGGCCGGAAGAAGGTGTACGAGTTCATGCATGCCCTCCGGAGCAAGCGGAACCTGGATGGGGCGTTCGCCTCGGTGTTCGGTGTGACGGTGAAGCGGTTCAGCCAGGACTGGGAGACCTACCTGCGAGTGAAGTACTGGCCGCAGGTGGTCAAGCTCGACAACTTCGACCGTCTGGCGAAGCGCCTCACCAGCCACGCGGATGACGGTTCAGTGTACAACACGGCGCCAGCGATATCGCCGAGCGGGACGAAAATAGTGATGATATCTGACCGGCTCGAGTATGCCGACGTCTACGTGATTTCCGCGTTCGACGGTCGGGTGCTGAAGCGCCTCGTCAAGGGCGGAAGGTCGGGCGGTTTCGAGTCCATGCACCTTATTCGGCCGGGTGTGGCCTGGTCTCCGGACGAAAAGACGATTGCCGTGGTGACGACCAGTGGTGGACGGGACAACCTCGCGCTGATCGACTACGCGACCGGCAAGGTCAAACGTCGAATCTATGGCAGTCTCGACGCCATTTTCAGCCCCAGGTACTCACCGGACGGCCGGAAGATCGTCTTTGTCGGGTTCAAGAATGGACTCAGCGATGTCTATGCCGCCGAGGTCGGTGGCGGCGAACCCGCGCGGGTGACGTATGACATCTACGAGGAGCGTGACCCGGTCTTCTCGCCCGGCGGCGATTCAGTCGCGTACGTATCCGACCGACCGGACGAAGGCGAAATCTGGGTTCCCGGGCGGTACGCGATCTGGATCCGGGACGGCGCCGGCAAGGTGAGCCGACTTACCGGCCGGGGCGGCCAGCTGTCGCATCCCGAGTTCTCTCACTCCGGCCAGTATCTGCTCTACGCGGCAGCGGACTCCGCCAGCAACATCTACGCCTACTCACTTGCGACTAACCGCATCGTCCGTCGCACGAACCTGCTGGGCGACGTTTCCTACCTCACGCTTTCGCGGGATGACCGCAAGCTTGCTTTCGCCTACTTCTCCGACGTCGGCTGGGATGTCGCGGTGATCCTCGACCCGTTTGAGAACCTGCCGGCGGACTCGGGCAAGCCCTACCAGCCCCCGTTGGACACGTACAAGTTCGAGAAGGCCGGCCTCGACTTCAGCCGGGTGAAGCCGGTCGGTTTCAATCTCTCGCTTGACTACGCCGCAGGTGCGGCCTCGTACGGTACGAGTTCATCGGGCGGATTCGCGGGTCTCGTGGACGTGGCTTTCAGCGACATGCTCGGTGACCACCGGTTCGAGCTGTACACCGACCTGTACGGCAACATCCTGAATTCCGACCTCATCTTCCAGTACTGGCACCTGCCGCGCCGGGTTGACTACGGTTTCACTCTGTTTCAGCTTCAAGATGTGCGACGATACAACCCGTACCACATCCTGGAATGGAGTCTCAACCGGGGCGTGCAGGCGCTGGGAGTCTATCCATTCAACCGTTTCATGAGGGTGGAGGCCGGCCCGACCGCGTACTACAGCGAAGTCGAGCGTGACACTTGGGTCGACTATCCCGCCGTGCCGCAATCGGGCTGGTATCTGGACAGCCTGTGGAACGAGGTGGTCTTCTCCGGTGAAGCCGCGCTTGTTTTCGACAACACCTACTGGGACTGGAACGGCCCGGCCCGCGGCACCAGGGCGCGGTTCGGTGCCGATGCGTCTTTTCTGAGCGCCAGACATTTCCAGGATGTCTTCCTGGACGTTCGCAACTACCAGCGGCTCGGACGCAGATTCGTGTTCGCCAGCCGGCTTTTCGGCATCACGAGCTTCGGCGCGGATGCCGACCGCTACTACCTGGGCGGTATTCGATTCCTGGAGTACGCTCCCGGGCAGATTGTGGTCAGAGGCTATGAGCCGGCCGAGTTCTACCCGGACTACGGTCCGGCCGCCGCGACCTTCAATTTCGAGCTACGCTACCCGTTCATCGACCGGTTCAAACTGGCGTTCCCTCTGCCGATTGAGTTCGGCGGCATCAGAGGCGTTGCTTTCCTGGACGGCGGTATGGTCGCGCCCTGGGGGACAGACCGGAGCTTCCAGTTGTGGAACGGCAGGTTCGACGACCTCAAGCTTGGGGTCGGGTTTGGCGCCAGAGTGACATTGTCCTACTTCCTGTTGAAGTTCGATTTCGCCAAACCGCTATCGACAACCGATGACAGCGGCTGGAAGTTCATCTTCGGGTTGGGTGCCGATTTCTAGCGCGGCTCGACGCTCAGCCCCGCTCCTTTTGGTGCTGCTGACGTTTTCCTGTGCCGGACTGGTCCGCAGCGCCCGTCCGATGGTGCCGGAGCAAGCCGGTGCCGGTGCGTGGGAACGACTTGCCCGCCTGCAGTCGTTTCGCTTCACCCTCAGTTTCCATACCGACATACCGTTCCCGATTGAGGTCAGGTTCAGCGGAGTGCGCGAGCTGGGCGATCGAGAGGTGTGGTCCGGCTACATGCGCCGTCGAGACGAGGTGTCGAAGGTGGAGCTGCGGGCCGAGGGTCCGGACCAATATGAAAAGGAGCGTTCGGGCTGGCGTCGGACCATACGGGGTATCGAGACCAGAGTGCTGGAGCAGGGCGAAGGTGCTTTCCGCGGCCGGCGGCTCGAGTTCATTGGTTCCGCGCACGGCCGGTATCGGTTTGCTTTCAAGCCGGACCTGCCGATACTCGACCCGACCCAGACCAAGAAGCTGGCCGGCATCATGGACGTGGACCCTTATTCCGGACTGCCGTTACGCCTGTACTGCAGCGATTCCGGGAAGAGCGCGGAATGGGAGCTGCGGCTAGGTCGGTTCAATCGTGCGGGGTCGGTCGAAGTCCCGTACCAACCGGCGATGACGGTTAACGCCCGTCCCGCAGGCGGATTGAATGGGGCCGGCTTCGACCGCACGGTGGTGATACTCAAGCAGAGGCTGGTTGAGCTCGGTTGGGACCACCGCCTGCGCCGGACTGGACGAGGTTTGACTCTGCTGCTGGGGCAATCCAAGTCCCGACGCCAAGTCGGGCTGCTCTTCAGCCGCGGCCGCGTTGAGATATGGCAGGGGCGCTGGGCAGGCAGCGGCGAGACCCTGGACTCGGTTGCTGCAGTCGAGGTAGGAGGTGACGCTTCCCGTCGGGTTGTGCTTGAGCGAATGCTGGCAGCGAACGAGCGAGTCGCGGCTGAAGTCCGGGCAACCACGCCGCTGGCTGCCGCGCTCGTGACGTCGGCTGTCAGGTCAGATACCGGCAAGCCTGCCATACTCGTTGTGGACGGCATCGCAATGGCCGCAGCCAGTCCGGCCCCGGCGGGCAACCTGGTATTCGATGACATCGGCAACGAAGACGACATGCGAATCGTCGCGGCTCTGGCAAACGGCGGCGTCATTTTGACCGACTTCGAGATCACATTCAAGCCGTGACCGGGCGCGGCTGGCCAGGCGGCTTGACTTGAACCGGCACCGTTCTAGACTCATTTCTACGAAGATACCACTGCTGCCGGTCCTCCTGGTCGTGCTTCCGGCCGTCTTGTCGGCTTCGGTCACCGTGATGAACTCGGACGAGAACGGTGTTTCGTTCCGATACATACCCGGCGAGATCAGGCTTGCGAACGGGGTCGATGGCAGACAAACAGTTGACTTCGATGACGCGGACCACTTCGCAGAACCTGGTCAGCTCGACCTGCCGGGTAAGGTCGTGCGGGTCGGCATTCCTCAAGCCGGCGGCGTGCGGGTCAGCGTCAGGACAGGATCGGAGCGGAAGCTTCAATCCGTCCGGCTTTCCACCGTCCCGCACCTGTCGTGGGACGGTGACTCGTCGCGGTACGACAGGCTGCCGACGAAAGGCGGAGTGCTTCCTCAAGTACCGGTCGAGCTGGGGCCGACAGAGGTTCTGCGCAGAATCAGGTTCGTTACGCTGCGACTGAGCCCATGCCGCTGTGACCCCGAGACAGGTGCCTTGAGCCATTACGAGTGGCTTGATGTTTCACTCGCTTTCGAGCGGAAGCCACAGCGACACGACGACGCGGACCCGCTGGACGGCGCAGTCGCATCGATGCTGCTCAACGGGCAGGCGGCGTTGGATTGGAAACTGGATTGGCCCGGAGCTGCGGTCTCTCAGTTGGCCTCGGCAGAACCCGTCGCGCAGTTCGAGCGCTCACCGAACTGGCTGAGGATAAGGGTCGACTCGACCGGTATCTACAGCATCATCGGCAGTGAGCTAGCTGCAGCCGGCGTGCAACTCCTGGGTCTCGACCCGACGACACTCGCCTTGTACAACGTCGGCGAGCACGAGCCGAACGTCTCCTACCCCGACTCGATGATGGAGATCCCGGTACTCGTGCAGGGCGAAGCGGACGGCAGGCTCGATCCGGCCGACCGGATTCTGTTCTATGGTCTCGGACCAGGGCACTGGGTCGGACGCTGTTCGGCATACGTCAAGAACTACTTCACTCGGCACAATGTGTACTGGTTGACCTGGGGCGGGACAAAGGGAAGCAGGATCCCGGCGACTCCCGGACCGGATTCGACCGACGCCCCGTTGATTCACATCGGCCGTGGCCGACTTCACCAGGAGCGAGACCTGGACTGCCCGGCTCGTTCCGGTCTGCTCTGGATATGGACGCGGCTCTTTAAGGCAGCCGACCAGGACGTGGCGACTCTGGACGTGCCGCTCGACGCCGTCTATCCGGTGCAAGTGAGCCGGTTGGCAGGTCGATTCATGGCTGATGCGGGAGGGAACCAGTTGTCGGTACTGCTAAATCACCGCCCGGTTGCCGCCTATGAGGTCGGTGAGTCGCCGCCATCGAACCCGTTCGACTTCGCAGCCGGCACGACGTTGCCGGTCAACTTCGGTCGCAACGTACTGACGTTCGAACTGCGTGGCGTCGGGCAAAAGAACATCTACCTTGATTATGTCGAGGTTGACTACCGGCGCCGGCTCTCGCTGTACGATGGCCAACTTCACTTCCTGCAGGACGATACCGGCAGGTTCCGGTTCTGCATCCAGGACGCGCGGGAGCGGCCGCTGGCGCTGGATGTGACCGACCCGTACACCCCGACGATGAACAGTAGTATGGAGTGGTCCGGGGATACCGCCCGTCTCAGCCTCCGTTTGAACCGACCGGCCGAGATCGTGGTCTCGGGCGCGAGCCAGTTCCTCGCGCCGGCAGGTATGGAGTTGCGTCGGCCCGGGCAGTTGCGCAGTTCGGGGCTGCGGGTCGACTAGTGGGTCGTGACGCCGAGAGAGTTCCTTGGTCCGGCAGAGCAGATGGCACTATACCGATCCGGGCGGGTCGCCGGAATCAGCCAAGCAGTCGCCCGCGCGGCGCCGCTTGACGATATCTATGACGACTACGCTTTCGGTATGGAAGAGCCGGGGGCGATAAAGCGCTTTCTCGCGGACAAGCACCCCAGCTATGGTCTGCTGGCCGGCGACGCGACCTGCGACTACAAAGGAATCCTGGGCGAGCGCCCGCCGGGAGTCCCCGCCTATGAGTACGGTTTCGGGCTGGACCCCGATGCCTATGTTCGCAGCGCGCTAGCATTTGACGCCTGGTACGCCGACTTCGATGGCGAAGGCAGCAGCCCGGACATGGCGCTGGGCAGAGTCACGTGCCGCAGCGCGGCTGAGCTGCGCCAGTTTGTGGACAAGGTGAGCGCCTACGAGAAGCAACCGGCCGGAGCGTGGAACAAACGGTATCTACTGCTGGCCGACGACGAGTTTCTGGGTGAGGCCAATCCGGACAACCCCGGGCGGTGGGACCCTGTAGGCTTCGGTCACATTGCCTACTGCGAGGCGATGAGCCTGGTCCCCGACGACCGGTTGGACCTGGCCAAGGTTTATCTCACGGAATGGCCGTACGTGGGTATCAAGAACAAGCCCGGCGCCCATGCCGAGTTCATGCGCCAGATGAACCTCGGTGGCGTCGTGCTGGTCTTCTTCGGGCATGGAGCCGGGTTCGACTTGACCCACGAGAGCGCGCTGAACATCTCACAGGTGCCCCAGATACAGAACGGCCATCACAGCCCGTTCTGCTACTTCGGCAGCTGTTCGGTTGGACGATTCGACGACACGCAGTTCGAGTGCATCGCCGAAGAGCTGGTCCGACAGTCGAGCGGCGCGATCGCCACGGTCGGCGCGACCAAGGCCACGGTAGCGGGTTCGAACTTGGTCTTCGCCCGAAAACTGCTGACCCCGCTTTTCGACCAGCCGGACTCGACCATCGGCCGTAGCTTCTTTCAGGCCTGGCCGAGCGACAGAGTTTATCACCTTTTCGGTGACCCGGCAACCGTGTTGCGCCTGCCCCGACCTTCCGAATATGAGCCGGCCGTCGTTCCTGATACGCTCAGACCAGGTGGTCGGTTCAGCGTCAGTGGTCCGGTGGAGGCTACCGGGTCGAGGTTCGAGTGGCTGCTGCAGGGCCCCAAGCGCGTTCGCGCTTACCGGTCGTTCCGGGGCGAGACGAGCTACCAGTTGCCGGGACTGGACCTGGCGCGTGGATCCGGGGACGTGATCAGTGGGACGATAGCGTGCCAGGGCACGTTTCCTCTGGGCGTGCCATTGGATACGGTACACGTGCCGAGCGGGAACTACGCGCCGGTCGCAAGGTCGTGCCGGTTCAGCGCTTCGGTCCAGGGAGATTCCGCAGACCTCGGTGTGCTGCGCGATTCGCTCGAGTACACCCGCACGCCGGCGGCGGTGACCGATGCTACCGGCCCGGCCGTCAGCCTCTTCCGGAACGGCAGTCGACTGGACAACGGTGCGGTCGTGCCGGCCGAGTTCGAACTCGAGGGAGTGCTCGCCGACAGCTCTGGAATCATGATTGCACCGGTCGCCGGCGCGGTGCCGTCGTTCTTCGTCAACAGCCCCTACAGCTCCACCGACCTTACAGACCTGCTGTTGTTTGACAGCGGCTCGTCGATGACGGCGCGCTTCCGCGTGCCGGTCAAACTGGCCGGGCCGACCGATTCGCTCTTTGTCACGGTTTCCGACAACCTGCTCAACCGGACCGTGGCCGGCATCGCGGTGGAGCCACTGCTGTCCGACGTGCTCAGAGTCGAGTCGGTGCTCCCATACCCGAACCCGGTGAAGACCGGCTGTCGGTTCACCTTCGTGCTGAGCCGGCCGGCCGACCTCCGCGTGCGAGTCTACTCGCTGGCGGGTCGGCTGGTCCGGGACCTCGGATTCCGGTCCGCCGACTTCGGATACAACGAGGTCGAGTGGGACGGCCGCGACCGCGACGGCAATCAACCCGCGAACGGAGTGTACCTGTTTGCCATTACCGCTCAGGTCGACGAAGGGCCCGGCCGCAGGCAGCGGGTCACTGTCCGGGACAAGCTGCTTGTTCTGAGGTAGGATTTGACCGCCGTGGCCCTCTATCCGGAGTCCTTTCGCTTGACCCTGACGCCCACCGACCTATAATTATCAGTGACTACCAAGGAGACGTCCGTATGAGGAAGAAAGCCTGCTGGTTGGCGCTTGCGGCCCTGCTCGCGGTCGCGTCCGCCAGCCAGAACCCCGGGGCCGTGTTTTTGATGATCTGGCCCGCGGCCCGACCCACCGGTCTCGGCGGCGCCTTTACCGCGCTCGCTGATGATGCAAGTAGCGTCTACTACAATCAGGGCGGCATGGCGTTTCTGGACGGGACCCACGCCACGCTGATGCACAGCAACTGGCTACCGGGACTCTATCCCGGCATGTACTACGAGTACGCCGGGCTCACGCATCAACTGAAGGACTACGGCAACCTCGGCGTGAACATCATTTACCTGACCACCGGCGAGACCGATGTCGTCAATGACCGTGGGGACTTCCTCGGTCGCTACACCACATTCGACGTGGCGGTGGCGGGCGGCTACGGCTACCCGGTGCTCCCCAACCTCGGCGTCGGCGTCGCCGCCAAGTTCATCTACTCCTTCCTGGTCCCGGAATGGGTCTGGAAAGCGATGCCGGAACTCGGCATCGAGGCAGGCGGAACCGGCATCACCTGGGCGCTGGACGCAGGCGCCCTGTACAAGCCGTTCAACTTCCTGCAGGCGGGCCTTTCCTTCACGAACCTCGGGCCGAACATCTCCTACACTTCGTCCGGCGAATCCGACCCGCTGCCGAGGATGATGCGACTGGGCGTGGCCTATTTCCCGGTCCAGAACAACGTCGTATCCGTGGCTGTCGTTCCCGAGGTGCAGAAGATTCTGGTCGGGATGTTCTACGACACGACCGGCACCAAGCCGTTCGGCCGGAAGCTGCAGGAGGAAGTTCGCGACGCATGGAAGTCGATCGGGGTCGAGGCGAAGTTCATTGACCTGCTGTCTGTCCGGCTCGGCTACTTCGAGGACCTGACCGGCCAGCGCGGGGGCGTCGTCATGAAGAACGTGGACGGCGAGACCTACCACTACGGCCTCGGTGACGTGTTGACCCGCAAGAACCTCGGTAGCGTCAGCTCCATCGGCCTCTGCTTCGGGGCCGGGGTCGAGTTCGCGAAGTTCAAGTTCGACTTGAGCATGGACCAGTTGATCTACGACTTCCCGACCTCCAACTACAAGTTCTCCTTCTCCTACCAGTTCTAGAGCAAGTTGACTGCAGCTCCAATGTACCCAGCAGGACGGGTCTGTGCCTAATCTGACGGTCGTCGGCGCCCAGTGGGGTGACGAAGGCAAGGGCAAGGTTGTAGACTACCTCAGCCACAGCGCGGACGTGGTCACGCGCTTCCAGGGCGGACCAAACGCCGGGCACACGGTCCATGTGGAGCGGAGTACGTTCACGTTCCACCAGATACCGTGCGGAATTCTGAATCCCAAGGCTACGTGCGTGGTCGGGTGCGGCTGCGTGATTGACCCGTACGTCTTTGAAAGCGAGCTGGCAATGCTCCGCAAGCGGAAAGTCCCGCTCGGCCAACGGCTGGTGGTCGACTCCCGGGCGCAGATGATCCTACCCTACCACCAGCAGCTCGACCGGCTGCGGGACGAGCAGTCGGCGAGACAGTCGATCGGCACCACCGGCCGGGGAATCGGTCCGGCCTATGCGGACAAAGTGAACCGTACGGGCATTCGGGCCGGCGACCTGCGGTCGGAAGAGGTCTTCAACGACAAGCTGAAGCACAACGTAGCGGCGGCCAACTTTCTGCTGATGGAACGGTACAAGGCCGACCCGATTCCATTCAAGGCTACCGCGCACGCCTACTGGCAGGCCACGCGGCGCATCGCCAAGATGGTCGGCGACGGCAGCCGGATGCTTGAGGATGCGCTCGGGCGCGGAGAAAGGGTGCTGTTCGAAGGCGCGCAGGGGATGCACCTCGACATCGACCTCGGCACCTATCCCTACGTCACGTCGTCGTCAACCTGGGCCGGCGGGGTTGCGCCGGGGACCGGAATCAGCCCGGTCTGGCTCGAAGAGATAGTGGGCTGCGCCAAGGCGTACACGACCCGGGTCGGGCTCGGGCCTTTCCCGACCGAGATGAACGATGCCGAGTCTCAGAACCTCAGGAAGCTGGGAAGCGAGTACGGAGCCACGACCGGCCGGCCGCGAAGGTGCGGCTGGTTCGATGCGCCGGTTGTCCGGGCCGCGGTGCGGCACAACAAACTGCAGGCCCTGGTCATCACCAAGCTCGACATCCTCGACTCGCTCGACGAGGTCAAGCTCTGCCGTGCCTACCGGCTGGGCGGCCGGGAGGTCAGCGAGTTCGACCCATTCCATGCGGCCGAAATCGAACCGGTCTATGAGACGATGCCGGGCTGGCGCCAGAAGACCACCGGTTGCCGGACGTTTGCCGGACTGCCGGTGAGGGCCCGGCGTTACCTGGCCAGGCTCGAAGAACTCTGTGAGTGCCCGATTGCGCTCGTCTCGGTCGGCAGCGAGCGCAGTCAGACGATTCCCTACAAGTCGAGGAAACTGGGCTGGCTCAGGCAGTGACGAGTGACGATTGCCAATTGCCGAATCAGCGGACCTCCGACTTCTGCCCGGATCTAGTCGCCAATCGACAATCGGAAATCGCCAATGCCTGAGATTAGGCTGATGCGCCGGGTGCTGGCGAGCAACGATGCGCTCGCCGCGGCCCAGCGCGAGAAACTCGACGAGCACGGCGTGCTCGGCATCAACATCATGTCCGGGCCCGGCGCGGGTAAGACGACGCTAATTGAGCGGACCGCGGAGGCGCTGGGACGCAGGTACCGGATTCAGGTAATCGAGGGCGACATCCAGGGCGACCTCGACGCGTGCCGCGTCGCGGCCAAGGGCGTCGGCTGCGTTCAGATAAACACGCAGGGCGCGTGCCACCTCGACGGGCTGATGCTCGGTCCGGCAATGGGGGAGATCGACTTCGCCAGGCTCGATCTGCTGATTATCGAGAACGTCGGCAACCTCGTCTGCCCGGCCGAATTCGTGCTGCCGGTTCACCACAACGTCACGGTTATCTCGACGCCCGAAGGCAGCGACAAGCCGGTGAAGTACCCGCTGATGTTCTCCAAGTCCGATGTCATCGTCATCAACAAACTGGACCTGCTGCCGCATGTTGATTTCGACCTGGCCGCCCTCAAGAAAGCGGTGCGGAAGCTCAAGCCCGGCATCACCTTCATCGAGCTGTCGGCCAAGACCGGCGACGGCGTGGACAAATGGGTGGCGTGGCTCGAAGAGAAGCTCCGTACCCGTCGCAAGAAGCGTCCGGCCCGCCCGTCCCGCTCCTAGCCCGCCGCTACTCAATCTACAGTCTGAGATCTGAGCTGCCCAGGACGGTCAGCCAGCTTCTGCTGCGATTCGGGTCTCTACCTTAACCTCGACCTTAGCCTTGCGCCCGCGGCGCGACTTGCCAGATCGGCGGGGGAGAGCTTGCGGCCTGCGGCTTGAGGCTGCGACGAAGTCCCGCTTCGTCTCGCTACCTCAACCTCTACCTTGACCTCAGCCTCTTCCTTTGATGGCGCTTCCCGAAATGGGGTGCCTGTCCCTGATTCCTCCCTTGACC
>Ga0136653_10000440_pt1 | contig 21918 bp, 21 predicted proteins | sample LakKivw275mmetaG_FD_94866 | JGI IMG/M metagenome (GOLD analysis project Ga0136653, IMG submission 94866) | Anoxic lake water microbial communities from Lake Kivu, Rwanda to study Microbial Dark Matter (Phase II) - Lake Kivu water 275m metaG... | ecosystem: Environmental > Aquatic > Freshwater >...
CTCGGCCTGACGGGAGCCAAGCAGTTCTGCGACCGCGGCGCCTGCGGCTCCTGCACCATGATCGTGGACGGCAAACCCGTCCTCTCCTGCATGATGCTGGCTATCGAGTGCGACGGCAAGACCGTCGAGACCGTCGAAGGCATTGCCGCGGACGGCCATCCTCTGATTGAAGCCTACGTGAACAACCACGCCATGCAGTGCGGCTACTGCACACCCGGCTTCGTGGTCGCCTCCAAGGCGCTGCTGGATCGCAACCAGGACCCCAGTGAGGAGGAGATCGTAGATGCTTTGGCGGGCAACCTGTGCCGCTGCAGCACCTATCCTCAGCATCCCATCGCCGTGAAGGAAGCCGCCGCAAAACTGCAGGCGGCAAAGGCAGCCAAGGGGGAAAAATGAAGGAATTTAAGCATTTCAACGCATACAGTGTAGACGAGGCCGTGGCCCTCATGGGCCGCTACGGCGAACGCGCCGCCATCATCGCAGGAGGCACCGATATCCTGGGCAAGATGAAGGATTCCATCCTGCCGACCTACCCAGAGGCGCTGATAAACATCAAGACCATACAGGGATTGAGCGACATCGCGGAGGCGGGCGGCATGCTCAAGATAGGCGCGCTGACACTGCTGGCCGATATAGCCGACAACCCCATCATAAGGTCCAAATACGCCGCCCTGGCGCAGGCCGCGGGCAGGACCGCCTCTCCTCACCTGAGGAATATGGGCACCATCGGCGGCAACATCTGCCAGGACATCAGGTGCTGGTACTACCGCAACCAGAACAACAGGTTCTCCTGCCTGCGCAAAAAGGGCGGCAGGTGCTACGCCATCAAGGGCGATAACCGCTACCACTCCATCTTCGGCGGCAGCGTCTCCGGCGGCTGCTTCGCCGTCCATCCCAGCGACACCGCCCCGGCGCTGGTAGCGCTGGACGCCAAAATCGTAACCTCCAGCCGCACCATCGAAGCCGAGAAGTTCTTCGAGGTCAAGCCCGTCAAGACCACGGTGCTCAAGGCAGACGAGATTGTAACCGGCATACAGGTGCCAGAGCCGCCCGCGGGATCTTCCAGCGCCTTCCTCAAGTTCGCCCTGCGCAAATCCATCGACTTCCCCATCGTCAACTGCGCGGTCATGGTCAGCCTCAAAGACGGCAAGGTCTCTGTTGCCAGAATCTGCCTCAACGCCGTCCACGTCATCCCCTACAGGGCGGTCAAGGCGGAGCAGGTCATAACCGGACGCGCCCTCGATGAGGCGGCTGCGGAGGAGGCAGGAGCGACGGCTGTGGCAGAGGCCAAGCCGCTCGAACATAATAAATACATGGTGGTGGTTGCCCGGACGCTGGTTAAAAGAACGCTGCTGGCCTGTATAGGGAAGTAACGGATGACCGATCTGCTGGACATTATCGCCGGCTATCTAAAGCGCGGTGAAGATCTGGTGCTGGCCAGGGTCATCAATATCAGGGGCTCAAGCCCTCGTCACCTGGGAGCAGCTATGATCATACGCAGGAACGGCGGGATCGAAGGTACTGTAGGCGGTGGCCTGATCGAGGCAACCGCCATGAGAAAAGCCGTCGAATTGTTTCGTGAAAAAGGGTTTTCACGACTCTGGTTCGATATGACTGGTGATGATTTGACTGCTACGGAGATGGTTTGTGGAGGGGAGTGTGAACTGCTGATTGAATATCTACCTGCTAACCGTATTACGTCTCAGGTATTTGAGGGCCTGCTGGCGGGCAGGCGGCATAATCATAGAAGTTACTTGATCACTGAGCTGCCTGCCGCCGATGAGGGCTCCGAGTCGCTGGAACATATCATATTGGCCCCGGGCAGCACCTGTGCCACCGGTTCGGATGGGTCTGCCGGATTATCAGCCAGGCTGACGGACACTGTATGGAGCTTAAATGAACCTGCTCTGGTAGATATCGAGGGTCATCAGTTCTGGGTGGATATTGTGCTCAATACCGGAGTCCTTTACATATTTGGCGCAGGGCACATATCGCGCGAGGTCAATGATCTGGCGGCCAGGGTGGGATTTGCGGCCGTCGTGCTGGACGACCGCGCCGAATATGCCAACCGCGAAAGGTTTGCACTGCCTGCCGAGGTTATTGTACTTAAATCGTTTGAGAACTGTTTCGAGGGATTTCAGATTGACGATGACAGCTATGTGGTTATCGTTACGCGGGGCCATGTTTACGATAAAACCGTTCTGGCACAGGCATTACATACAAAAGCAGGCTATATAGGCATGATCGGCAGTATCCCCAAGAGGGACGCCATATATAGGGCGCTGTTAGCGGACGGCTTCACCGCTCAGCAACTTGAGAAGGTGCATTGCCCCATCGGCCTGAAGATTGATACCGAGACTCCTGCAGAGATAGCGGTAAGCATTGTGGGAGAATTGATTGCGCAGAGGGCACAGAAGAGGAAATGGAAAAGCCAGGCATCACGGCCATAATCCTGGCGGCCGGGTACTCGGAAAGAATGAAGCAGTATAAGCCGCTGCTGGACCTGGGAGGCCGGCCGGTCATAGAGCGGGTTATATCCGCGTTTATGGGCGCCGGAATAGCCCATATACATGTTGTCGCAGGCTACTGCAAGGAGAAACTCATTCAGGCGCTGGCCGGACTGAGTGTAAGGATTATAATAAACGACCGTTATGCAGCGGGCATGTTCTCTTCAGTACAGGCAGGGGTAAAGAGCCTGGATTCATCGACGGAGGCGTTTTTCCTCATGCCTGCCGACGTGCCGCTGGTGAGGCCGGAGACTATTCGATATATGGTGGATGTGTACAGTCGTCGCAGGGGAAAGATTTTAATACCTGTATTTGGTTCAAGGCGGGGGCATCCTCCGCTGGTAGCCGGCCGGTTTGCCGGCCCCATAATTGATTACGATGGGGAAAACGGACTGAGTGGTGTATTTGGCCTTTACAATGCGGATATTGTCACTTTGCCGGTCCCGGACAGCAACATTTTACTTGATATGGACACGCCCGAGGATTATGCGTCACTGCGCGAGAGATTGCGGCGGCTGAAAAGTCCAACCGCTGCTGAATGCGACGTAATAATGAGCGATATTCACAATGTGACGGACGCGGTGATCGCTCACTGCAGAACCGTGGCGGCGGTGGCGCTATTCATAGCCGATAAGATGAACGGGCGCGGTTGTAATATCGACAGGGAGCTTCTCATGTCCGCTGCCCTGCTGCATGACCTGGCAAAAGGACGGCCTGACCATGCGGTTGAGTCTGCACGTATAATACGCGGTATGGGATATCCCGCAGTGGCCGAACTGGTCGAGACCCACATGGATATCATCCCCGGCAAAGGCGAAACAGTCAGCGCTGCGGAGGTGCTTTATCTGGCCGATAAACTGGTCAGCGGCGATCGGGTGGTGTCTCTGAAGGAACATTTCGGCCGGGCCGTTGACAGATACGGCGATAAAGCGGAGGTAGCTGGCCGGATCAGCATCCGTTATGAGAATGCGACAGCCATTTTAAATCGAATTGAAGCGCAGACCGGCAGACTGAATATCACCAATCAAGAGACAGCGGGAGTTCATCTGTGAGCCTGGCGCTGAAAACCATTTATCTTTGCACATGAATCAAATCCGGAGGTATTAGTGAGATGCTGTTCTCGATGTTGCTGGCAGTTTTGGGTTTTATGATGGGCATGGCGGCTAAAAATAATAAGGCGGTTAAGGAACTGCTCCGTGTACGCAGCGCCACATATGTAATCATGACCAGGGATAAAACCAGAGGCAGGCGCTTCATGATCAGGGAGGGGAAATTCTCTTCAGATACGGTGCTTAAGGACTTCGACCTGGCGCTGGTTTTCGAGAATGCCGATATCGGATTCAAGACACTGGCACTGGGTGGAGATACGGGTCTGCAGGTGGCCATGAACAACTATAATTTAAAACTGGAAGGCAACCCCGCCATGTTTAATTTCTTCGGCATCCTTCTCTCAGTATGCATGGGCATGATGAAAAGGAAGTGAGCAGGAGTTTTGTATAGGAAATCAGGGGAAAAGAGATGAAAATAAATTTGAGCTACGGCAAGTTTATAAAAATAGAAGACTTCGCCAGTGATTCCATAATCGAGGTTCCAGATAACTGCACGGTGCGGGATCTGCTGGTATTTCTCAAACTGCCGCCCTACATACAGAAGGCCGTGATTGTACATGTAAACGATGAACCTGTCTGGAATGCGACGGTGCTCAAGGAAAGCGACTCGGTTAAGCTGTACCGCCTGGTGAGCGGGGGATAGAAAACAACCGAGCTTAACCCCTCTATATAGCTTCACCTTGTCTTAAGGTTCTCAAAGTCAATGGGGCTGTAGTGCAACTGCGGAAGTGTTATTTTAGGTATGCCCCATTGTAAAATAGGCATGATTTACAGTGGAGGTTCAATGAAAAAACTGCATGTTCTTTTGACAATATTGTTACTAATTTTCCTTTGCATTGGCGGGTGTGTTCAAAATCAAGAAGCGAATGCGCCCCTTGGTGTTGCCATTGAGTTTACAGATCACGCAGCCTGTGCTTATATCGCCCAGGACAGAGGCTATTATGAAGAATCCGGCCTTAAGCTCTCTGCCTATGAAATGTATGTGACTGGCACGGCTTTGGCGGCGGCATTGTCCCGGGGAGATATTCAGGTGGCTTATATCTGCCTTGTGCCTGCCGTAAGTGCTTATGCTAATGCTGGTGTGCCGATAAAAATAGTATCGGGAACCCATAAATACGGTTATGGGCTGGCAGTTAATCCGGACAAGGTAAATACTATTCAGGATCTGGAAAAACCGGGTATTCACATTGGATGTGTGCAGACAGGTTCTGCCGCTGATGTCGCTCTGCAAAAAACGATAGATAAGTATGGACTGAACAGGGAAAAGGTCATGAAAAATGTGCAACAAATGAATCCCCCCAAGCAAATACTTGCAATACAAGCGGGAAAATTGGATGCGGTTTTTTTACCTGAACACTGGGCAACTATGGCGGAAGGCTGCGGTTTTGAGATGCTGTTAACCGCCAGGGATATTTGGCCTGGTATGCAGGGTAGCGTTCTGATAGTCAAAGAGGAACTGATAAGCAGCCATCCTGAAACGGTCAGGAAGCTTGTGGAGGCCTCTCAAAAGGCTACGGATTGGGTTGCAGCAAATCCCACGGCAGCTGCCGGGATTATAGCCGGGCAGCTGCAATCTGCTGAGAGCCAGGTTTTCCCTATGGATGTGGCGGATACAGCGAAGCAATTGCCAATTACCTCCGATTTAATGCTGCGATCTATGAACAGATTGGAGTATAATACCGAAATTGATCCTGTTATCGTTCAGCAGACGATAGATTATATGGGGTCATTGGGTTATATCAAGAGCAGCTTTAAGGCAGAGAGCATTCTGGATTTAAGGTTTATTAAGTAGTGAAGTTTCTTAAAGCAATCAGGCCGGGATGGGGGCTATTACCGGTAGCCATTTTTTTAGCATTGTGGGAAATAATAGCACGGATTGATATCTTGCCGGGCAATTTGTTATTGCCCCCATTTTCTGAAGTGGTAGCGGAGTTCTACCGATTGAGTATGAACGGAGTGCTGGGTGAGAATTTACTTAGCAGTCTTATACGGGTACTGATCGGATTTTGTGCAGGATCTATTGCCGGCGTCGTCACGGGCACTGTTATGGGGTGGAATAGGGTTGCCGACAGAGCGTTCAATCCTCTCATCAGTCTTTTCTATCCTATTCCTATACTTGGCTGGATTCCGTTGCTGATGCTGTGGATAGGTATCAATGAAATGCTCCCGATCACTTTAATTTTTATCTGTTCGTTCTTCCCTGTCCTGTACAACACCATTACCGGAATCAAAAATGTGGACAAGGACTATATCAGAGCAGCCAGGAGTCTTGGAGCATCGGATATGAAAGTGCTCACTACCGTGGTTATACCACTGGCTCTGCCTAACATTTTCACCGGTTTTAGATTGGAAGCAGGAATGGCCTGGAGGGTGATTATCGCCGCGGAGATGGTAGCCATTCCGACTGGCATCGGTGCTTTGCTCATGAAAGCAGAGAGCCTGATACGTATTGATATCATCATTGTTTGTCTGATTGTCCTGGCAATCATGTGCCTGATTTCCGAGAAGTTTTTTGCATATCTGGAAAATAGAATAACAGCCAGATGGAGTCAGCATGCCGTTCATAACCCTTAAGCATGTTAAAAATTTCGCTTGCCGAAGTGTTGACCTGGAAATTCGAGATAAAGAGTTCCTGGTTCTCCTGGGGCCCAACGGGTCTGGTAAAACTACGCTGCTCAATGCTATCGCAGGCCACGTTGAGTACCAGGGGAACATACTTTTCGATGAGATTTCGATAGATAGGACTCCGGCAAGTAAAAGAGGGGTTGGTTACCTGTTTCAAAACCTGGCATTGTTTCCCCATCTTGACATCGCTGCCAATATTGCTTACAGCCTGAAAGTAAAGAAATGGTCACAGCAGAAGATACGGGAAAGGGTAGGCGAATTACTTGAACTGGTGAACATCAAACACCTTGCATCCCGATATCCGGCCAATCTCAGTGGTGGGGAAAAACAAAGGGTGGCTCTGGCCAGAGCACTGGCTGCATCGCCTGAAGTACTGCTTCTTGATGAACCGATGTCCAGTCTGGATGAGCAGACCAGTAAGTATTTGAGAACCGAATTGAAACGGCTTCAGCGTCGCCTGGGTGTTACCACCATATATGTCACCCATGACCTGATGGAGGCGGTCAATATTGCAGACAGAATGGCCATTGTTCTGGAGGGAATGATTGAACAGGTAGACGAGCCGGAAAAGATGTTGTTTTTTCCCTGTAACGAAAGGGTCTCCGATTTCATCGGAGCGCCCAATATACTGGACTGCGATTACTGTAAAAGCACTGCGCAGGGTTTAATGGAGGTAGGTTGTGGAGAATTAAAATTAGTTGTTCCCCATGACGGCGACACTATTCATAAAATAGCCATTTTACCCCGGCATGTGCATGTTTCAGGAGACAAGCCTCGTGGACCGATGGCAAACAGTTTCATGGCTAAAGTCACCGATATTATGCCCCGTAACGACATGGTAAGGCTCCGTATTGAAGTAAGTGATAAAGAGATGGTGGCAGAAATACCTTACCATTTCTATGAACAACTGGATTTGGCCATAGGTAAGGAGATTTACGTTATTGTAAGGGCGAGAAAAATCAGGGTGTTTGAATACAAAAATTTGTCCGCTGATAAAACAGGCGTGGAATAATATCGCTTCATGGTAGTCATAATAGAGATTATTTAAATCAGACCTTTTACCACTAAGGGCCAATTGGGCTAATATGTACCGGCTTTATTCAAAGGCAAAACATACAAGGTGATAACGGTCTGAACGATTCGTCAGAAATCTTCAAAGCTGTTTAGACTTTGCATCCTCCAGCCTGACATCGCGGATATCCAGCAGACGATATTCGTTTTTTGATATCACGCCGCCTGTCGATAAAGACAATCGCTGTTTGAAGATGGGGCCGTTTGTCACAACGGTATGGTATTCACCATTTTCGCCGCAGGGATCGATATTGTTCTTTTTAAGGTAATCCCTGAATGAAGCGTCCACTTTCCTGCCCACCCATTTTTCATCCAGGCGCCTGGAATTTACACCTACGACTACTGCCTCAAATCCAAGTTCGATAAACTGATCGAGTAATTCACCGGTAGGTTGGCCCCAGAGTGGCTCCAGCGCCTCGATGCCGATCTCACCGCATACCCGCTCTACCCACTCCTTATGCACATCCAGGTAGATGTCTCCGAATATCATTCCTTTAACTCCGGTGGGAAGCAGCCTGCGCACTCGGGCCTTGAAATCACGCTCGTAGCCGTCCCAATTCGTCTCATACTGCGCTACCTTTATGCCCATGGCGGCGCCCTGTTGCCTGATCAGGTCGGCGTTGGTGCCGTGAAACCTCACCCTTTTCTCATCGTTGGAAATGAAGTTCACCAGATGCGAAACCTTATAGCCAAGGTGCAGAGCCTGGTAGAGCGCCATACAGCAATCCTTGCCTCCGCTCCACGATACGATGTAATTGCCACCTTTTTCCGCCGCGGTTTTTCGGTCCATTCTTTACACCTGCAATTCCCGTTCGCTGTAATACTCATCCAGGTAGCCAAGGATGTCAGCGCGCGACAGTTGATTCTTAAGACTGTAATCGTAAAGGGTATATTCGTGATCCGGGCTTTTAAGAGGTTTGAACCAGATGTGCGGCGGTTCATTATCGCTGCGGGTAAATCCGGCCTGTCGATTAAGTTCCAGCCACGATTCCCACATGCGTGAACTTGCCCTCTTAAGTTCAGTCGGGGTTTTTTCAATACCCGTGACGGCCGAGTATAGATCGGCCATTGTTTGCAGACTATAAAAGCGAGAGATGTATAGACGGTGGCATTGGCCGAGCATATTGAAAAGTCCGAAGAAGTCCTCACCGTGCCTTGCCAGGCGTCCCAGATTGAAAGAATCGGGTGTAAAGAGGCGTTCCATATCCGGCGGGGGTACGCCGCATCGTACAGCCTGTTTTTTTATATCGGCAAGGGGCCATCCCGGGCTATAGGAGGGCGCCCCCATGGCGGCGGCCACGCCCAGAGTTCGGCCGGGATACACCAGCATACCCAGGTGCATGGGGAGGAATCCGCTCATACGCGGATCGAAGGCTATGCATTGTCCTTTGACCACGTTCTGCACCCGCCCGGCAGCCAGGTTGCCCAATTTACGGGCGGCGCTCAATATCCCATCACACAACACGGCTCCAAACCCTTCGCGGGCGGCTGTCATGCGCACCAGAGCCAGCAGCGTGTCGTATTTGCGATCGAGCGTCATTCCGTTGGTATCACGTTTGTTAATGATTCCCTGCTCATAAAGGGTTATGACGAAGTCGGCCAGGCCGTTGAAACTGTAAACACGATCAATCCCCAGCCTGTTGATCTCATCATAATATCGTATGGCCATGGCATATCTGTCGGCAATTGAGCCGTCGCTGCTGTAGCCGAGGGCGTGGGAATAGGTCATGGCGGCCATGTCCATAAAAACGGCCGTATCGTAGCTGCTTCGATAGTCGGGCAGGTCCAGACGGTCCTTGTCCGACAGGGGGCAGGTTGCACAGGCGATCTTTTTACGGGCTGCTTTGTGCAATTCATAAAGCTCTGTCTTGATCTCATTTAAATTGGGTGGGTAGGGTATAAGCTCTGTGGAATTGCGCGCTACCACACCGGGAGGTATCCACGTGGAGGTCATGGTCATGGCGCCGCCTTTCATCATCTCGCCACGCAGGTGGTAACTATTGATCTTCTCTATGATCCCGTCAACTATTCCACGCAGCCGCTTCGGATCGGCCACCTCTATGGACCTGCTGCCCATGCAGGCCACGATAGCCTTGAGCTTCTTTGATCCCATCACAGCGGCCAGACCGCCGGATCCGATGGTGCCCCCCTTATCGATATGTGTGACCGAGATCGCCGATTGCCTTTCCCCGGCTGTCCCTATTGGGATGATGCTGCAGGGTGAATGTCTCAGCCTGAGCTCGTCGGCCGAGTCGAACCCATCCAGCCCCCAGATATCGGAAGCATGCTTCAGGCTTACATTATCGTCTTCAATGACAAGATAGACCGGCCATTGCGATCGTCCCGTGATCACCAGAAAGTCGTAACCCGAAGATTTCAGGAAGTGGCTGAAAACCCCGCCGGCATTGCTGTGAGGGAAAGAGCCATTAAGCGGGGATTTATAAACAGACATGGTCTGGGAGGCGCCCGGTATGAATGTGCCGTTGAAGGGCCCCGTGCCGATTATAATGGCGTTGCCGGGGGAAAGCGGATCGACATCGGGCCGTATAAGGTCGAGGGCCAGCCTGTTGTTGATGGCGGCGCCGCCGATGCATTCTCTGACCAGGTCCTCGTCCAGAGGCTGCTTGCGAGAAGCGCCGTCCGAAAGGTTCACATAAAGTATGTTGCCTGCGTATCCGCCCAGTTTCATATCAGATCTCAACCGCCTCTTTACTTGCCGTCAGGGCGCCGTACGGGCAGTAGCGGGCGCAGATAAGGCAGGCGTCGCAGTCCTTGCTAAACGTTACAGCGAACTCATTGGGGCGTCCCACCAGCCGCTCAACTCGGATACACGAAGCGGAGAGGCTGAATTTATTACCGGACCTGAAAGAACAGCGCAGCATGCAGGTGATGCAGCCGGCGCATTTAGATGAATCGGCCTCAATGAACCGCTTGCCTTTTGTCACCCTGGTTGTCATAGCATATACCTGTCAAAAAGTTGGGACGGGTCTGAAGACCCGTCCGCAAGAGCGGTCGCAGCTATAGTTACGGGCGCAGATGAAGCAACGCCCCGACAGCTACTTGTTCGGGCGTAGCTGAAGCAACGCCATTACGGCTTAGCCTGCCAGTGCGCCGATGCCCAGCTTTTCCATACGGTCTTTGCTGGGCTTGCCGGTTGCCTTGTCCCAATCGCGTATCTCGTAATACTCGGGCAGCATCTTGGCCATGTTGGGCACGTTGCCTTCCTGCCCGCCGTCGGAAATGGGACGCAGCGCTATTTCCGGCAATACGTCGTCCTTGGAGGTGACGCCGAATCGGCATGTCATGGCTCTCATCATCTGGAAAATGCGCTCGCCTGCCTTGAGAATGGCGTCCTGGTCAACTCCCCAGCCGGTGGAGGCATTGATCATATCCACAATCGACTGTGTAGACATCATGGCGAAATGGCAGATGCCCAGAGCATCGGTCAGAGAGCGCCAGTCTTGAGAGAGCACTACCATCGGGGCCTTGTCGTCTCCCCAGCGGTCTCCGGGATTCAGGCCGAGATCCGGGTTGCCCATGCCGTTCTCCACAAGGTAAGCATCGCTCTTATTGTGATCCGCGCCGCGGTTGCTGGTGGCGTAGGCCAGGCCCATGCAGCTGTAGGCCCGCGGATCGTGCATGGGGAACTCCAGGCCCTTGACCTGCATGGCCTCGCCGGGGCGGTTATACCTGGCTGCCATGCGCTTGGTACCCTCCTGTACGATCTTGCCGAAGCCCTCGTTCCTGGCTATTAATTCAATCAGCTTCAGTGCAACGTCTATGTCGCCCCACTTCAACTCCAGGCCGCCCGTATCCTTGCTGGTGATCACACCCTTCTCATAGAGGTAGAAGGCGAAGGCGGCGCTGGAACCGCTGCTGATGCTGTCGAAGCCGTAGCCGTTGATCAGCTCGTTGAAGTGGTTGATGGCGCCCATATCGGCTATCATCAACTGGGGGCCCCACGCGATGAGCGTTTCATACTCCGGTCCCTCCGTGGGTTTATCCGTCTTGAAGGGCCCGTCCTTGATGTGCAGCACCTTGCGACACCCGATGGGACAGCCGAAGCAGGCGGTATTGCCGACCTGGTATTTCTCGGACTGTGTGACTCCACTGATATCGGTGGCCTCAGGCATGGTGGCGATAGTGTAGTATTTGGTGGGCGTGTCGCCGTAGGCGATGCCCGAATCCACCCATCCGCATGTTCCGGTATCGTGCATTATAGTTGTGACAAAGCCGCTCTTGACCTCCTCCATGGCGCCGCGAGCGAATTCTCTGAACTTCTCGGGGTCCTTCATGGGGATCCTGGCCTTGCCCCTGACTGCAATGGCTTTGAGTTTCTTGGTTCCCATAACGCAGCCCATGCCGGCCCGGCCGGCGCAGTGGCCGTCCTCGGTCATAATGTTGGCAAACAGCACTTCGTTTTCCCCGGCCTGGCCGATGCAGGCCACGCGAGTGCGCTGGTCATCGTACTCTTTGCGTATAGCTTCGATCGTCTGGTAGGTGTTCTTACCCCATAAGGCAGTTGCGTCTTTAAGCTCGGCTTTACCGTCCTTGATATACAGGTAAACAGGTTTGTCGGATTTCCCCTTGACTATGATTCCGTCATAGCCGGCGAAGCGCAGCTCCGAGCCGAAGTGCGCCGCGCCGTTGGCATCGCCATAGTAGGTTGTGTAGGGCGAACGGGCCGCGACCACCCAGCGGCTGAAGCTGGGGCCGCCTGTGCCGGTCAACAGCCCGGTCATGAAAATGAGCGGATTATCGGGGCCCATCGGGTCTGTTTTGTCCGTGGTAAGGTCCGCCAGATAGCGGCAGGCGATGCCGCCCGCGCCTATAAAATCGCGTGCATACTGCTCATTTAGAGGCTCATCCTTCAGCTCTTTTTTTGACAGGTCTACAACAAGTATCTTGCCCATGTATCCATACATGGCGGCTCCTCCTTACCTGTTATTTTTCGGACGTCTCCGACCTCCCGCCCTGCAGCGATAATTAGAAATCTACCGGCTTGCCGTCGTAAGCGCAAATGAACATTTTCTCTATATCCTCGCTTTCGGGCACCCTGGTTACGGCGATAGTCATAGCCTCGTTTACCGCCCTGTCGATAAGATCGGGCAGGGCTTTCATATATTTATCTTTATCGATCTTAAGGTCTTTGACTGAAGAGCTCTGACCGACATCTTTCACCAGTTTACGTACAGCCGCAACAAGAGCCTTACTGCATTCTTTATCGCTACCCTGCGCAATGCCGCAAAAACGGGCGATCTCTGCGTATCTCTGAAGGGCCTCTTCCGAACCATTTGCCACATATTCCATGGTATATGGGAGATATAGCCCCATGGCTACGCCATGCGGTGTATGGAAGATGCCCCCCAGGGCGTGCCCGCAGCTATGTGCCAGTCCGGCCATGCCGTTGCCGAAGCAGGTGCCGGCCTGGCTGGCTGCATACATCATGTACTTGCGGGCTTCTTCATCCTTGCCGTCATCGTATGCTCTTTTCAGGTATTCAAAGATGTATTTAATGGCAAACAGCCCCGGCCCGTCTGTAAACGGCGTGCGCCATGTCACCGTATAGCCTTCAATGGCATGTGTGAGGGCATCCAATCCGGTGGAGCCTGTTACATGTGGCGGCATGCTCATAACCATACGGGGATCGAGGATGGCTATGTCAGGCAGTGTCTCATATGAGCCCAGCGCCACCTTTCTGTTATGCTCCGTGTCCGTCAGTACGATCGCCCAGGTGGCCTCGGAGCCGGTGCCGCTGGTGGTGGGGATGCAGATAAGGCGGGCCTTGGCCCTGAGGTTATAAAAATCGGACGGCGACATATCCAGCGGACCTATGCCTGCGCAATAACAAACCATGGTTGACTTGCAGGCGTCCATGGAAGATCCACCGCCCAGCCCGATAAACAAATCCGGTTTGTAATCTTTAGCAATAGCCGTTGCCTTTTCCACGGTCTGAATTGAGGGATCAGGCTCGACCCCGTCGAAAACCTTGCACTCGATATTGGCTGTCTTCAGTTCAGCTATGACCAACTCGTGCAGGCCGAGCTTGACGATGTTGGTATCCGTGACTATGAATGCGCGTTTGGCCAGGATAGTGTTGAGATATTGCAGCGAATCGTCGCCAAAAACGGTAAACGGGACACCAAAAAACTGCATATTGCCTCCTCCTCAGTATGAATACCAGGAAACCTTAATTCTATTGACAGTGACGTTTATTCAGGATATTCCGTCTGGACCTGCGTTACGCAGTTAACCAGCTCCTGCGCTGCCTTGACGGCGCGCATGACCTTGCCCATGTTGCCTGTGAGTTTGAGCTGGCGTGTAACGATGGCCTGGATGGGGTCTATTTTCTTCTCGGCCACCTTGCGCCAGGTAGCTATTGAAGCTGATAGAACGAATTCCGGCTTATACTTATCCTTCTCCGCCGCCGGTATGACATCGACTTTACGGCATTTGCCATGCCACAGGTCCACATACTGGTAGCCGGGCTCTTTGACCGCTCCCCCCGGCTCGATGATGAAATAGAAGTCACCTTCCCATGTTTTTGCCGCGTCCTCATAAGGTTTGCTTGCGTTGATCGCATTCATGAACGCGGTTGCCCACTCCAATGTTCCAAATACTGCCATACCATACCTCCCTGAATTAGTTTTGCTGGTATTCTATGCGGACAGGAAAGGGATGTCAACAGTGCTCAGTTACGGAGATTGTCAGCCCTGCCATGAGTATAGACTCTTTGAACTGGTTGATTGTTGTTTAAATAGTATAAAATGGTTTTTAGCAGTATGCAGGAATAAATGGATAACGGGCAACACTGCGGAGCGTATAGTATGAAGGGACGCCTATGAAACGCCAACCGGAAGAACTGAAGAATGTCGGCTACGAGCTTTTCATAGCCGCGTTATCAGTTATCGCTATAGCAAATATTCTTATTTTTTATCTTACCCGGGACCGTGACATAGCCGGTGTGCTGGGGGCGATGGACTGGACCTACAGCTTCATATTCCTGGTGGACTTCATAATGCGGCTCGCCCTGGCTAAATCCAAATCCAACTATTTTTTCAAACAGTTCGGCTGGGCCGACTTATTGTCGACATCGCCGATAAACTGGGCCAAACTGCTTCGCCTGTTCAGGATCGTACGTACGGCCAGGATGTTGATCGGCTATGGACGAACCAACATTATTCGCGAACTGAAGGATTACAGCTCGGCAACCGCTTTCCTAACCGTGCTTTTCCTCATCATGATCATACTGGAATTCGGCGGCATAGCTATAGTGAAGTTGGAGAACAAGGTACCCGACGCCCAGATTCAGGACTGGCAGGATGCCATGTGGTTTATCTATCAGACGATCACGACCACCGGTTATGGAGATGTTGTGCCCGTAACCGGTGAGGGACGTTTCGTGGGGGTCCTGGTTATGACGGCCGGCACGGCGCTTTTCGGCACACTTACGGGTTTTGTGGCGAACGCATTTCTGCAAAGACGTGGGGGTAAGAAGTTGGGCAGGCAAGCGAGCGATAGCCAGGATGATCAAGGAGTGACCCTGTCGGAGATCAAACGTCTCGTACAGGAGCAGAAAAGGTCCCAGATGGAGCTCGAGGCCAAGATCGACGAGCTTGAGAAATTGCTTTAGCAGATAAGGCGGCAATCAGTCGATGCTGTCCTTGGTGCTGGGCACGTTGCCTGAAATGCGCGGGTCGATACGGGTGGCAGTATCGAGGGCGCGCGCCAGCGCCTTGAAAAGCGCCTCCGCTTTGTGGTGGTCGTTCTTGCCGGTCAGCACCCAGGCATGTATGTTGATGCGCGCCTCCTGGGCGAAGGAGACGAAGAAATGGTCGACCAGGTCTGAATGCATCTCCGATATGGTGGCCTCTTTGATAGCAGTCTCGATAACGGCATGGCCGCGGCCTGATATATCCAGCGCCACCAGCGCTACAGCTTCGTCCATGGGAACAACCGCATTGGCCATCCTGACAATGCCCTGCTTTTCTCCCAGCGCCTGATTAAAGGCACGGCCAAGGGTGATGGCCACATCCTCGACGACGTGGTGCTGATCGGAGCCGTTGGCCGATATTTTAAGGTCGAAAATGCCGTGCTGGGCAAGCTGGCAGAGCATGTGGTCGAAAAAGAGGATGCCCGTGGTTATCTCGTACCGGCTGCTGCCGTCGATATTGACCTCGACCTTAATCGAGGTTTCCTTTGTTCGGCGGGCGATGCTTGCTTTGCGTTCGGACATTTTCACCTCTTTATTGCTGGTTTCAGGCAAAGGTTATCACATATCCCTGAGGGCGGCAATTACGCGGAGCGTATCTTCCGGGCGTCCAACGCTGATGCGGATATAGTCCTTCAGTTCGGGCGTCTCGAAATAGCGTATGAAGATTCCCTTCTTCTGTAGCCCTAAGTAGATGTCTTTGGCGCTGCGGTCGAGCACTGCGCAGAGAATGAAGTTGGCCCGGGAGGGATAGGGCTTAAGCCATTTGAACTGCTGCAGTCCCTTGAAAAGCACGTCCCGCTCTTTGACCATCGCATTGACAGTGTTTTGCAGGTAATCAAGATCGGCCAGCGATTCAAGGATTGCTACATAGGCGGCCATGTTGATGTTGTAAGGCTGCTTTATCTTCATCATATAGGGCACGATATTGGCGGGACAGATGCCGTAGCCTGCCCTCAGGCCGGCTATACCCGCCCACTTGCTGAAGGTGCGTAGCACTATTAGATTCGCATATTGTTTGACCAGAGGCGTGAGCGAGTTGCCGCTGAACTCGACGTAGGCTTCGTCGACTACCAAGATCAAGTCTCTGGACAAAAGCTCTTTTATCTCAGCTACGCCAGCCATGTTACCGCTGGGATTATTGGGGGAGGCAATGAAGATGAGCTTTGTTCCGGCGTCGATCACCTTTTTTATGGCGGGAAGGTCGAGCGAGAAATCCGGCCTGCGGGGCACTTTTATCACCTCTCCTCCAGCGATCACCGTACAAAACGGATACATGCCGAAGGTGGGTGGGCAGTTGATGACCCTGTCTCCCGGCTCGATGAACAACCGCAGGATGATATCGATAAGGTCGTCGCTGCCGGCGCCCGCCACGATAGAATCTGCTTTTACACCTGTGTAAACAGCCAGGGCTCTGCGCACATCCCTCTGGTCTGGATCAGGGTATCGATTATAGTCCTGGAATCCGGCCAGCGCCTTTTGCACCCGCGGTGAGCACCCGTAGGGATTCTCATTGCCGTCCAGCTTGGCGGTGTCCCCTGCCGGCACTTCGGCGCGTCCGGTCAGCACGTCCACCGGATCGACGGGAGTATAGGCTTTCATCCCTTTAAGCCCACCGCGGACCATTTTTTCAACATCTTTTGAATTGAGCATTTTACATCAGACCCGGCTGCCATCCATTATAGAAAGGCAGCGCTCTCATTTTACCATTTCACAGATGAAAGCTGCATGCTAACGTCATTGCGCGGCGCATAGCGACGAAGCAATCTTGTGCTGTCATGCGGGGACACCAGATTGCCGCGGCTTTCGGCCTCGCGATGACGTGGGTGAGACAAGGCTCGAATCTAAAGACCGAAAACCCGCACGGCGTTTTCAGACAGGAATAACTTCTTCACCTCTTCGGTTAACTGCAGGGCATCCAGGTCCTTGAGGCACATGGCCGCGGTAATCATGGGGTAATTGGTACCGAACATGACCTTCTTTTTACCGTTTTTTTGCATGTATGTCACCAGTTCAGGTGGAAACCTCTTGGCGACGTAGGCCGAGGTATCGATGTATACGTTCTCATGCTTGGTCGCCACCGCGATCATTTCTGTCGTCCATGGATAACCGATATGTCCGCAGACTATTTTTAATTCGGGGAATTCGAGCGCAACCTCGTCGATATAGGGAATGGGCCTGCCGGGCTCCGACGGGCAGAGCGGTCCGGTATGGCCGACCTGACAGCAGAAAGGAATATCCAGATCCACACATTCGGCATACAGAGGATAATAGCGGCGGTCCGTCGGCGGAAGGTTCCACAGCCAGGGCACGATGCGCAATGCCTTGAATCCGAGCTCTCTGACGCAGCGCCTGAGTTCCCTGATCGCCTCCATCGGCCGGTAAAGATTAGCCGATGCCACTCCGACCAGCCTGTCCGGATATTTTTGAACAAAGGCCGCTACTTCATCGTTGGAGATAAGCGGACCGTCCGGGCTCCACCACGCGCATATCAGTCCCCTGGAAACATTCGCCTGATCCATCAGGCTGATCGTCAACTCCAGCGGCAATTCAGAGGCGAGCTTCTCCTGCCCGGTCCACCTCCTTAAAGAATCGAACATCCGGTGGTTGCCGAATCTCATGGTGGGATGCTGCATCCAAACGTCTATGGCCGCATTCTCGGTGCTCATCGGTTTCTCCTCCGCATAAGAAATAATTAGTTTTGTATAAAACTATTTTAACATGCTAACGGAGGGATGTAAACGATATAGGGTACAATCCGATTGGGGAGCTACAGTTTGTCTACGTTGTGGCTGATTCTGGTCATGAGTTTAAAGAGGGTGTTTTTTTCCTCTGCGCTCAAGCCCTCGAAAAGCTGTGTGTTCATTTTCTCGGATATCTTTTCCAGTGCCGGCTTGATTGTCGCGGCCTTTTCCGTGACCTGAATATTTACCAGTCTCTTATCGTTGCCGTCCCTTACCCTGGTAACGTAGCCGTTTTTTTCGAGATGACTGATGACTGCCGTTATTGTAGATTTATCTTTAAGAGATAGCTCGGTTAAGTCACGAAGGTGGAGGGTGCCCTTTTTATCCAGTATGTGAAGTATGTCGCCGTGCGAGGGAGCTATGCCGCTGATACCGTGCCTGGAAAGCTCGGATTCGAGATAAGCAAACAGGCTCTGCCGTATGCTGTTAAGCGTATACAGGAAATTACCGCGATGTACCCTGATCATATGTTACACCATAACGAACGGTTGCTCAGATTTATTTATTTTTCCCTTTTTTCAGCCTGATCCTGACGACGCCGGCATGACCTGTCAGTCCTTCGCTGTCGGCCATCAACGCGGCCGCAGGGCCCAGCCTCCTGATAGCGCTATCTTCAAGGGCGATGATACTGCTGATCTTGAGGAAATCCAGTACGTTCAGGGGTGAGCTGAAGCGGGCGCTGCCCCCCGTGGGCAGCGCATGGCTGGGTCCGGCTACGTAATCGCCCAGCACAACCGGTGAATACTGGCCGATGCAGATACAACCGGCGTTCCTGACTCGGCTGATGTAGCGCTCTGCGTTTTTTACCATGATTGACAGATGTTCCGGCGCATAAAGGTTGGCCAGATCTATAGCCTGCTCCATAGTTTTCACTATGATGATCAGGCCGTTCGACGTCAGAGCCCTGCCGGCTATGGTTTTTCTTTTCAGTCCTGAAAGCTGTTTTTTGAGTTCAACCTGCACTTTATCCGCCAGTCCCTCCGAAGTGGTTACGAAGATGGATGAAGCCATGACATCATGTTCCGACTGCGCTATCAGATCAGCAGCGCAGAAAGAGGCATTCGCAGTTCCGTCGGCAATCAGCATGACTTCGCTGGGACCTTGAAGGGCGTCGATATCAACCAGGCCGTAAACCATTTTCTTGGCAGTCGTAACGTAAATGTTGCCAGGCCCACAGATCTTATCTACACGCGGCACCGAAGCGGTGCCTAAGGCCATGGCCGCAACGGCCTGCGCGCCCCCGATTTTAAATATGCGGTCAACGCCCGCGACAAAAGCCGCGGCAAGGGTGCCGGCCGGCACTTTCCCATCTTTACCGCACGGCGTGGCCATAATTATCTCTTTTACTCCGGCCACCCGTGCTGGAATGGCAGTCATCAGTACCGTGGAAGGATATGAGGCGGTGCCACCGGGTACATATATTCCCACGCGCTCGATAGGCAACACCTGCTGCCCCAGGCCGTCTTTGAAAAATCCGCGCCCGTATATTCGCAGGCAGGTTTTATGGAATTTCACCAGGCGCGCGGCCGCGAATTTAAGCGCATTCATCAACCGGGGGTCGACGGACGTGAGGGCCTCTGTCACTTCTCGTGGTTTAACCTCGAGCGATTTCAACCTGGCGCCGTCGAAGCGCTCGGCATAGGCGATTAGAGTCTGATCCCCTCCTTTCCTGACGCCTGCAATTATCTCACGTACGGCAGTTTCGATCCTGCCGCCAGGATCATATTGAATGCTGCGTTCCAGGATTTTCAAGGCCCGCCTGTAATCCCGTATCACCTTCATTTTTTACTCACCGCCTCCCGGAAAAGCCTGATCAGACTATTAATTTTATCTTTTTTTCCACGCTGTTCCAGGCTGCGCCTGTTGCCTATCAGGCAGGCCGTAGACTCGAACAGCGTGTCTATGATTTTCAACTTATGTCGGGACAGTGTTTGACCGGTCTCAGTGTTTTCGATCAGCATATCGGCATCCTCAGGCAGATAGACCTCGGTTGCGCCCCAGGTAGGTATAACACGATAACGGGCGATGTGCTTGTCGCGTAAATATCTATCAGCTATGTTGATATATTCCGTGGCGACACGCAGGGGCACCATTTTGCCCGCAGCCGCGAGGTCGCGAAGCGAACCGATGCTATCAGCCGGTATATCCTGGCTGACTACAGCCACTATGCGCACCCAGCCGAAGCCGAGGTTGGCCAGCTCGGCCACCGGGCTGGATGGGAACTGGTAAAGGTGATCCAGCAGCCAGTCCCGTCCCGTGATGGCCAGGTCGAAGTTACCGTTGGCAACCTGTTGCGGCATATCCTGGGGCCGGATAACTTTAATGCTGAGCCAATCGATATCGCAGGAGGGACGCCGCCTCAAATCGCTCTTTGAGTATCCTTCAAGCCTGATACCCGTTTTCTGCATGAAAGTTTCGGTGTGCACCTGTTGATGGCCGTCGGCCAGCGCCAGCCATACATCACCGGCGCGGGCGCTGCCGGCAAGGTTGTTGTTTACAGCAAAAACTGTTTTTTCCGGCGCCTGCCAGGGTTTATTTTTGGTTGAGGCGGATGCGGCAAACCGTTCAAGCAGGCCGCTGCAGTCGCTGTTCTGAAGACTATTGCAGTTGGCAATAATGCAGGCGTTGCTGCCGCATATCCTGCGCACCGGCTTCAAATTCAGGCTTCGCAGCGCGTCCTCATTTCTGACGCGAAGCACAGAGAAATCTGCGTTCTCCGGCGGGTACGCTTCGGTGGATCCCCAGCAGGGGAAGATGCGATATCTTTTCAGTCGCATTTTATATGCGGCTGCCTCAGCCATGGCAGGATATTCAGTCACTATACGCCAGGCTGCGGTGCCGTCGGCCATCGCCTGCTGGGATATGTCCGATGAAGTTGCGCAGGCCATGTAGATATCTGAGATGTCGTATCCGAGGTCGGCGATTTTCAGCACGCGGCTGGCCGGATAACGGGTCAGCAGCTCCTGCAGCCAGTCGGAACTGCAGATGCCGAAATCGTAGTTGCCTACAGCCACCTGTACGGGTATATCCCGCTCGTTAAGCATCTTGGCTGTCAAACCCGGCATGGCCTGCGACCGCATGCGATAGATGCGGGTTCCCGAGTTATAATTATCGAAGCCAAGTCCTGAAGAGCTAAGGAAAAGCGAGGTTCTGGCCAGCATTTTACCCTTGGGCAGGGCCAGGCGCGTGTCCGCTATTGTTCTACGTGGCAAGCTTGTTGAATCCTCCGATGATATTTATGACCTCACCCACTGTGGATGCTTTTCTCCGTGTCTTTGTGAAGTTATCGACTAAAGTCAAAGAGGCAGGACGTGTCCCGACTGAAACCGACCAGCGAGCCTGCAATTGATTGCCGCAGAAATTAAGTTCGGCGATAAGTCCGACGTTGCGCATGGCCGCCGCCGCCTCAAACGCTGCATTGACTGTCTCCGCTGATTCTCCTGAAGCTTTCACGGATACAGTTTTCTCGGCCTTTTGTTTCGACCATGGTTTTACCTTGTCGGTAACAGTATCCAGGTAGAAGGCGAAGCCGCAGGCGGGAATATCCCGACCGCCTACCAGGCCTATCAAATTATCATACCTGCCTCCGCTGCATATCCTGTCGCCGCCCGAGGTTATCTTGAAACACAGGCCTGTGTAGTATTCGAAGCCTCTGATGGATGTAAAGTCTATTGAGTAGCCGATCTGCATCTTATCCAGCAGTGCGGTCACCGCGGCAAAGCCGTCGATCTCGTTCCTGACGCTTTTAGAGATGGCGGGCATAGCCTTGAGGTTGGCCAAAAAGCCGCTTGATTTACCCTTCAGCTTAATAAGAGATGTTATCGCGTTAACCACTTCCTTATTCTTGCTTTTAACGCCGGCAAAGGCCTGCCAGTTGCCTTCGAGGATATCATCGAGCAGGGCTGCCTTGCTATCGCCGTCCAGCCGGAGCTCTCCGATGAGAGCTTTTAAAATGCCGGCGTGCGACAGCTTGATTTCAGGTTTTGCCAATCCCATCGCGCCGGCAATTTCCAGCGCCAGGGCGATCACCTCGGCGTCCGAGGCCCGGTCGCAATCGCCCAGAAGCTCAACACCACACTGCCATTTCTCGCGGTTCTCACGTCCCGTCTCCTCAAATGCGAAGACGTTGGTGATATAGTAGAGGCGTGCTA
>Ga0136653_10000441_pt1 | contig 21912 bp, 24 predicted proteins | sample LakKivw275mmetaG_FD_94866 | JGI IMG/M metagenome (GOLD analysis project Ga0136653, IMG submission 94866) | Anoxic lake water microbial communities from Lake Kivu, Rwanda to study Microbial Dark Matter (Phase II) - Lake Kivu water 275m metaG... | ecosystem: Environmental > Aquatic > Freshwater >...
AACTCAAATCGCTCGGATTGCCGCATGGAGCCCTCCTTTGGAGGCATCTTAGCATGCGACAGTTTAAATGTGGCAAAAATACGACAGTTCAATTGCGGCGTAACATGAGCCGCCCTGGAGCGTTTATCGACGGTCGTGATGGGAGGGCATGAAGAAGGGCTGCAGCGACCATGCGGAGATCAGCCTGAGACGAGTGTCCGATGAGGGCAGCCGCAGGCCTCCGAGGAACGGAGACACGCACAAGAATTTAATTGAAGGGCATTAATCCCCCCAACCCCCCTTGGCCAATCAAGGGGGGATGAGAGGTCCGCGTCTCCGGCAGAGGTCGGAGGATGGGTTTCCTTCAGCTTATTAGATTTGCCTGGAGTCTTGGGCCTGAGGAGCCGAGAAGGACATAAGTCTCAGGCGATTCTTGATCGGAGCCGGGAGCAAGGCCCTTCTCCTGCCCTCCCATCGATTACCGCGATTGACTAATCCGGTATTTGCATCTATATTGAATGCATGTTCGGAAGCATAGGACCGGCGGAGCTCATCCTCATTTTTATCGTCGCCCTCCTGGTCTTTGGCCCCAAGAAGCTCCCTGAGATCGGCAGGTCGGTGGGGAAGGCCATCCGCGAGTTCAAGAAGACTTCCGACGAGATCAAGGGGCGCATCGAAGAAGAGATCGAGGCCTCGGAAGTGAAGGACGCCGCCAAGGCGCTGGAGACCGAGGCCAGAGAGATCAAGGACAACATCACCAAGGAACTCGAAAAACATGACGCTGAGGAAGGGAAAAAAGTCTCCTGACGAGATGACCTTCCTTGAGCATCTCGAGGACTTGAGAAAAAGGCTGTTCAACGCCTTCATCGCCGTCTTCGTCGCGGTTATCCCCTGCTGGATCATCGCCAAGCCCATCTATCGGATCATCGCCAGACCCGTCACTCAGTATTTGCCCGCCGGCACAAAGCTCGCCTTCACCCATCTGACCGCCCCCTTCATGCTCTACATGAAGATCGCTTTCGTATCGGCCCTCGTCTTCACCTCGCCCTACGTTTTGCTTCAGCTCTGGTATTTCGTCGCCCCGGGCCTGTACCAAAAGGAAAAGAAGTATGTCTTTCCCTTCGTTTTCTTTACGACGATCTTCTTTCTCTTGGGCATCCTCTTCGGATACCTCATCGTCTTCCCCTGGGCTTGCCGGTTTTTCCTCCAGCTGGGATCGGACTTCCAGCCGGTCATCGCGGTGGACCAGTATTTCACCTTTGCCCTGCGCGTCTTGCTGGGGATCGGCCTCGTCTTCGAGCTTCCGACCCTCATTTACTTCCTGGCCAAGATCGGCGTGGTCACCGCCCGCTGGATGATCAAGAACTTCAAGTACGCCGTGCTCGTTATTTTCATCATCGCCGCGGTCATCACGCCCACTCCGGACATGATCACCCAGAGCATCGTGGCCGTCCCGATGATGGGCCTCTACGGCCTCAGCATTTTGATTGCCCTCGTCGTCGGAAAAAACAAGGAAAAGCGGAAACGGACGGCAGGCACAAACCCTGCGGGCTAACATGAAGACAAACGCGCGAAGGCCCGTCCTCATCGGGCTAACCGGAACAAACGGCGCCGGCAAAGGAGAGGTTGCCGCCTATCTCAAGGGATTCGGATATGCCTATCTCTCGTTATCCGACATCCTCCGGGAAGAATTGGCCGCCAGGGGGCTGGAAGCCAGCCGGGACAACCTCATCCGGACCGGGAATGAGTTGCGCGCGGCGCACGGACCCGATGTCCTCGCCCGCCGGACGATGGAGAAGGTTCGGGGGCCGTCGACGATAGACAGCATTCGCAACCCGCGGGAGGTCAAATTCTTTAGGAAACAGAAAGGGTTCGTGCTTGTGGCCATCGATGCCCCGATCGAAGTCCGCTATGCACGGACCCGGGCCAGGGGCCGTGACGAGTCGGCCGCAACCTTCGACGAGTTCAAAAGGAAGGAAGAGCTGGAAATGAACGGAAACGAGACGGGCCAGCAGATCGCCCTGTGCATGGCCATGGCCGACCGGACCATCTTCAACGACGGGACGATCGAGGAACTGCACCGGAAAGTGGAGGAACTCCTATGACGAACCCCCGCATATCCAAAGACGCCTACTATCTCGGGATTGCCCGCGAGGTCGCCCGTAGAAGCACTTGCTTCCGGCGGTCTATAGGGGCTATCATCGTCCGCGACGAACAGATCATATCGACGGGATATGCCGGAGCTCCGCGCAAGACCCGGGACAGTCTCACCCACGGATTCTGCCTCAGGGACAAGCTCGGCATCCCGCACGGCCAACGCTACGAACTCTGCCGGAGCGTCCATGCCGAGCAGAACGCCATCATCAACGCGGCCCGGGCCGGCGTCAGTCTCCTCGGGGGGGACATGTACATCTTCGGCAGCAATCCGGGCCAGGGAAACGTCGTCGACGCCTTCCCCTGCTTCATCTGCAAGAAGATGATCATCAATGCCGGCTTGGACCGCATCATCTGTTCCGCAAAGGACGGCACGATGAAAATCTTCACGGTGGAGGGCTGGACTAGAGACTGGCAGGAGTCGGATATCATCGACGACATGCACCAATACGGGAAATGACATGAATCGCGGCAAAAACTCCTTTCGGGTTTTTCTGGCCGCGCTCCTGGCCTTGTCCCTAGCGGGCGCCGCGAGCCGATCGACGCCCACCGCTATCCAAGACGTCGGACCCCGGCCCAAAGAGGGCGAAGTCGGGCTCCTCAAGCTCCTCGGCCTAGAGGCTTCTCCCGAGTCCATCGACTACGTCCAGAACAAGACGCAGTTCCAGCTTCACAGCCTCCTCACCGAACAACGCCACCCTAAGACCTGGAACTTGAGCGAACAGATCTCCAAGGACACGGCCGCCGGCCTGAGGATGCTTTTCTCCGTTGACGAGGACATCACGGCGCGCCTCGATGCCCTGGCCTCCGAAACAAAAGAGATCGACGAAGCCGTCGGAGCGATTGAAGAAGCCATCCGGTCCGGAAATAAAATCTATATTTATGGCTGCGGCGCGACGGGCCGACTGGCCAAGCAGATGGAGAGTTCGTTCTGGAGGCCCTTCTGGAAAAAAGTCAGAGGCCAGGACAAAATCCGGATCAAACTGGGAGGGGCCGTTCCCGAAGATATCGAGGAACGCCTCATCGGCGAGATGACAGGGGCCGACCGGGCCCTGATTTCGTCGCTCGAGGGCTTCGAGGACCTTCAGCTCATCGGCCGTCTCCAACTCCGGGACAGGGGCGTCCGGAAGGGCGACGTCATCATCTGCGTTACGGAGGGCGGCGAGACCTCGTCGGTCATCGGAACCATTCTGGGCGCCCTTGACCAATGGAAGGCCGAACCTGGGTATGACCCCGCCGTAAGCAGAAAGAACCTTTATTTCGTCTACAACAATCCCGACGACAAACTCCTTCCTTTTCTCCGCAGCCGCAAGGTGATCGAGGAGCCCGGGATCACTAAAATCAACCTGACGACGGGGCCCCAAGCGATCACCGGCTCGACCCGGATGCAAGCGACGACGATCGAAACCTACGTCGTGGGGAACATCCTCCAGGCCGCCGTGCGGAGGATGCTGACCAAGGCGCTTTCGTCCAAGGAGATGGCCAAGATCGGATTCGACGGTGAAGCAAGCCTTGGCAGAAGCTTTCGTGATTTCGCCCGGATCGCCGAATCGGTGAAAGCCGCCATCCCGGCCATCGTCCCATTCACGGATGTCGAGACTAAGGTCTATGAAGCCGGAGGGTTCTCAACCTATTTCGGGACGAGCGGCCTCATGACGGTTTTTATCGACAGCACCGAACGGAGCCCGACGTTCCGTCTCTTTCCCCTAGATACGATCAGGGAACCGAAGAGACGTTGCTGGATCCAGGTTTGGACGGGGGCGCTGACCATTAACGACGCCTGGCTGGCCTTACTGGGCCGCCCGTTCCGCGGCCTCGACCCGGAGTTTTACAGAAAGCCTTTCGAGGAGGAGATCGAGGACCCTTATCTCAGGACGGTTGCCCTGGAGAGTTTAAAGCGGGCCGGGAACGACCAAACAGGCCTCTATGATTTCTCCTTTTCGAGTTTCAACCTAAAAAACCGGAGCCCCCGGGGGGGCGATCTCGGCGTCGCCGTCTGTCTCAGCCCCGAGGAAAGGGATCTCGAGCGCGGCGATTCCCCTATCCGGAGGTTTGTCGACCTCTCCGCGAAAAGCGGGGCGCGGGTCGTTCTGGTCATGATCACGAACCTCCCGGACAGGGATACGGCGAGGATCGAGAAGGGCCTGCGGGAGAACATGGCCGATAACGCCGGCGGACTTCTCGTCGTTCCCGTCGGAATCGACGCCTCAAACGATCCCTTCGGCGTGAAGCTTCAGATCGCGGCCAAAATGCTCCTCAACGCCCACTCAACCGCGACCATGACCAAGCTGGGCAAGGTCATCGGCAATACGATGACCAATGTCAGCCCGAGCAATCTCAAGCTCATCGGCCGGGCCACTTTCCTCATCCAGTCCCATGTCAACGACGCATTGAACAGGCCGCAATGGGTTCGCACTCTGGGCCGCCGCAAGCCCATTTCCTACGGCGAGGCCAACGCCGTTCTATTCGACTCCATCGCCTATCTCAGGGGCAAGCGGGAAATGGCCGGCCAGACAGCGGAGGTCGGCTTGTCGATCATCAGGATCCTGGAATCCCTGAAACAAAAACGCGGGTTGACCTCGGACGAGGCCCTGAGGGTCCTGGGGAAAACAGGCCTCAGCGCTTACCTGTCCGAAAAAAAGTAGGGGTCAAACCTACTCTTTTGACAAACGCCGGATCACAAAATAAACATTTGCGTTTATCATATTGTCAAAAGAGTAGGTTTGACCCCTACTTGAGAATCCCGTACCCTTCACTTCGTCTATGTTCATGAACTATCCATCAAGAACAATTATGGCCAGGCAGCTAAGAATCCAATATTCGAACGCATTCTATCATATCACTTCCAGGGGGAATCAGAAACAGCCAGTGTTCTTTTCGCCATGGGACAGGGCTAGATTCCTAGACTGCCTTAATGAGGCTCACGAAAAATTTGATGCCCTTGTGCACTCGTACTGCCTGATGCAGAACCATTACCACCTCATGCTCGAAACCCGTCAAGCAAACCTCTCGAAGATTATGCATTTCATAAATACATCTTTCACGATCTATATCAACAAACGGTACAAAAGGGTTGGACACCTCTTCCAAGGCCGCTTTAGGGCAGCCCTAATCGAAGCGGAAATTTACGCCCAGGAACTCTCCCGTTATATCCACTTAAACCCTTTACGTGCCGGCATTGTTAAGCGTCTAGAGGACTATCCTTGGTCGAGCCTTCGCGAGTATCTCGGCCAAAGGGAGCCTCCTCGTTGGCTTGATACAAGCTTTGTCCTGGGCTTATTCGGAGATGATACTGATGATGCGCGCCTCCGATACGCTGGATTCATCTCTTCCGCTCTCATTTCAAATATTGCCAGCCCGTTCAAGAATGAAAATGGAGGAACTCCGGCCATCTTGGGAAGCAAGGGATTCCTCGAGCGCATCAAGGAGAAATATCTCCAGGGGAAAGCTCCCAACCGAGAGTTCCCGTTGCTTAGGCAATATAGAAAGAAGCCGCCCCTGGAAAGAATCCAATCTGAAGTTGTGGAAGCCCTCGGAACTGCAGACAAATTATCGAGAAACGCAGCTATTTATATTGCCCATATGAAAACAGATTATAAGTTGAGTGAAATCGGATCTTTTTTTGGCTTTAGCCAATCAGGAATCGCTAAGATCTGTCATCGGATGGAAAAAAAGCTTTTATTGGATGGGGATCTTAGCCAGACAATCGAAGGTGTGAAAAGAAATCTGTTTTAGATTGAAGATTGGGGTCAAACCTACTCTTTTGACAGAATGACAAAAGTTAATGTTTATTTCAGGGGTTTTTGTCAAAAGAGTAGGTTTGACCCCTACTTTATTTTTTTCGTGTAGATAATGCGGTCGTCCCCGGGCCTGTAGAAATCGGGAACCCGCGCGACCTCTTTGTAATCCAGCCCCAAATAAAATTCCCTGGTGCGGTGATACTTGGGCTGGCCGGCCGTTTCGATGAGAATGAGCCGTCCCTTGAGACGAGCCACGGTCTGTTCAAGCCAGCGGACGAGCTCTTTGCCCAGGCCCCTTCCCTGCTCCTTCGGCGAAACGGCCATCCAGTAGAGATCATAGGCGCCCTCGGTGAGCGGCGTCGGCCCCCAAGTCATGTACCCCCCTACTCCCCCGTCCTTGGCTTCCACGATGACGACGTGGTAGTCCTTTTGGCCGGGCTTCAGGAGGTAGGCGTCGATGAGTTCCTCCGCCACCTCGATCTCGCCGGGAGTGAACATGCCCGTAGCCTTGATGAGGTCCATGACGACCGGCTTATCGGCCGGCGCCATCGGGCGAACCATAAGACTTTTTCCTACGCAAGGCGTTGTCGAGCATGTATTTCCAGAATCGCGGGTATTCGATGCCGGCGGCTTTTAAGGCCCGGACGTATCCGGCGTCTAGACTGATGTCGGGGTTGGGATTGACCTCCAGGATAAAGATGTTCCCCGCCTTGTCCATGCGGAAATCGACCCGGGCATAATCCCGGCAGCCCATGGCCCGGAACGCGTCCACCGCCATCTGTTGGAGCTTTTCTTTCAACGCATCGTCGATCGGAGCCGGGCAGATCGGCACCGTCGTCTTATACATGATGTGGTCCTTCAGCCACTTGGCCTCGTAGCTGCAAATATGGGGCATGGACTCCGGTACCGTCGAAAAATCGATCTCGGACACGGGCAGAGCTTGGATTGTCCTGTTCTCCAGGACGGCGACGTTGAACTCCCGCCCCTCGATGTATTCCTCGACCAAAGCCGGCTGCTTGTAAAGGTCCAGGATCCGCTTGACCTGGGCCACCAAGTGCTCCGAGTCTGAGACGACCGAATTGGGCCCGATCCCCAGGCTCGCGTCTTCGGCATTGGGCTTGATGATGACGGGGAAGCGGACCTCGAGGGCCTGATCCTTCGAGGACAGCAGCTGGCTCGGCGCGGTCGGCAAGTTGAAGGAGCCAAGGATGGCCTTGGCCATGTACTTGTCCTGGCAGACGGCCAGCGTCCGGGACTTGTTCCCGGTGAAGAACAGGTGAGTCAGCTCAAGGGTGGCCGCCACGTTCGACTCCCACTGCGGCCGGCCGTAGAATCCCTCGCACAGGTTGACCAGGACCTCGATGTTCAGATCCTTAACCCGGCGGAGGAAATAGAAAAAGCTCTTCTGCAGGGTGATGATGGTCACCGGGTAGCCGAGCTTCTTGACGGCTTCGGCGACGTCTCTGGCGACCTCGGCGAGAGAATCCTCCGAGATCTTTTCTTCAGAACGCCCGGTGACCGGCTCGTAGTCGTTGTAGGCGATGCCGACGTTAGGCAGGGGATCCGTCATTGCTTCAATTCGACCTGATGATAGGCCTCACCGACGGCCGGTCGGACGGGCGCCCGCTTCAAGCCATAGCGCTTGCAGGCTTCGTCCACGACGCGATGGATAAGACCGGAATACGTATACCCGGCGGTGCGGGCCGCCTTGGGCATACAGGAATTGTCCTCGGGATTCGGCAGGACGCCCGGCAAGGGATTGACCTCCAGGATGTTGGGCGTGCCCGCGTCGTCGAGGCGGACATCGATGCGGCACCAGTCCTTGACGCGCAGCACGGAACACGTCCGCGCGATCACGTGCTCGATGCGCAGCTTGAGCTCGATAGGGAGGTCTGCGGGGCAGTGGAAGATCTTGAGAGGATTCTCCGGCCTGTCCCAAATCCACTTGGCTTCGTAAGAATAGATCGGTGTCGCCCCTTTGGGGAGCTGAGAGTGGTCGATCTCGACGATCGGCAGGATCTCGATGTCGGGGGCGGCGCCAAGCACACCCACGGTAAACTCGCGGCCGCCGATGAAACGCTCCACGATGACCGGCTCCCGATAAAGAGAGGTCACTTCATGGACGCGTTGGCAGAGCTCGCGCGGCGTCCGGACGACCGAGTTATCCTTGATCCCCTTGCTCGATCCTTCGTAGAGCGGCTTGATGATGGCCGGAAGCTTGATCGTGCCGGGAATCTCCGCATCCGGTTCGACGATCCAGAAGGGAGGGTTGGGAATCCTGTAGTAGGAAAGGACCTCCTTGGCCCGCGACTTGTCGAGGCAGATCCCCAGGGTCATCGGATCGGAGCCCGTATAGGGGATGCCCAGGATCTCGCAGATCGTGGGGATGTGAGACTCCCGGTTTGGCCCGACGACCCTTTCAGCGACGTTGAAGACGAGGTGCGGCCGCAGGCGTTTGAGACGAGCATAGGCTTTTTCGTCGGATTCGATCAGGAAGACTTGATGTCTTTCCTGAAGGCTGTGCTGAATGGCGGCGATCGTCTCGTCGGAATCACATTCAGCGAGCAGATCGAGTGGAGGTTCGTCCTCCTCTTCTTTCTTATCGTTGCTGTGTCCGCGGCCAAGCGAAGCTTCCATTCCGGCTTTTGAGCTGTAGAGCAACGCTATTTTCATCGCCGTTACTCTTCCAGACGACTGAGGTTCACGAAAGTGCCCATGAGTGTGATCATCTTTATTCCTCTTTCCTTGTTTTCAATTTCACTAATAACCTTTCATTCAATTAAAAATATATATGGTTTTTTTCAAATGTCAATATTTTTTTTCATGATGACCACTTTTTTTTGTAGAAGACCGTATAGAACCCACCATTAGTGGTGTCGAATGATTTCCTTCACCCGCATGAGCTGGACATCGGTCGATCGCTCCATTTCCTCCAGCCGCGATCCGATGGAACGGATGGCTTCCCGGATGCCGGGAATGAGGATGTGCTCCAGCGCGTTGACTCGCCGGCGCGTCACTTCGATTTCGCGGGATAGAATTTCGACAGACTTCCACAGCCGGGCCGTCTCCAGGAGGACAGGAAGGAGCTTCTCCGCCTTCTTCAAGCCGATATCCAACTCGGCTTCCGTGTTCAGGAGGTCGTAAGACGGAAGGCGAAGGGATGCGATCCGAAATTCCGGGATAGCCAGGTTGACAACCGTCTTTTTTTCGACGGCCAGCCGAAGCTCGCCCTCCGGCATGAGCCTCTCGATCTCGTCCCGCGAGCTGCGGCCCCCCGCGAGAGCGAAGGCGAGCGAGATTGTTTCGAGCCCCGGGCTGACTTCTTCTTGGAGGGCCGAGAGCCGACGGATCGTTTCCAAGAACCGCCGCATAATCTCCTCGAGCTTGTCTTTGAGAAGCTTGTGGCCTCTCTCGGCCAGCGCGAGCCGCCGCCGAAGTCTCACGAGCTCCATCCGGTTGGGATTGACGTTAATCTTCATTTTAATAATATTGTTCCAGATATTCCGGACGGACCCTTTTGAGCTCGGCCTTCGGGATAACCCGCAGGAGCTTCCAGCCCAGGTCGATCGTTTCGATGACCGTTCTCGCAGAAAATTCGCCCTGCCGCACGAATTCATCCTCGAACTCGTCGGCAAACTTGAGGTAGAGCTTGTCGAGGTCCGTGAGCGCAGCCTCTCCTAGGATCAAGGCCAGTTCCCGGGCCTCTTTTCCGCGGGCGTAGCAGGCGAAGAGCTGGTTGAGAACGTCGGCGTGATCCTTCCTCGTTTTGCCGGCGCCGATGCCCTTGTCCTTGAGCCGCGACAAACTCGGCAGGACATCGATCGGCGGATAGATCCCCTTCCTGTGGATCTCCCGGCTCAGGATGATCTGCCCTTCCGTGATGTAGCCGGTCAGGTCGGCGATGGGATGGGTCTTGTCGTCCTCCGGCATCGTTAGGATGGGGATCATCGTGATGGAACCCTTCCTCCCCTTGATGCGGCCGGCCCGTTCGTACATGGACGCCAGGTCCGTGTAGAGATATCCGGGATAGCCGCGCCGGCCGGGAATCTCCTTGCGCGCGGCCGAGATCTCGCGCAAGGCTTCGGCATAGAACGTCATATCGACGAGGATGACCAAGACATGCATATCCAGGTCGAAAGAGAGGTATTCGGCGCAAGTCAGGGCCAGCCGCGGCGTCGCGAGTCGCTCGATGGGGGGCTCGTTGGCCAGGTTCAGAAAGAGAACCGCCCTCTCCAGAGCGCCGGTCGCCCGAAAGTCCTCGATGAAGAAGGCCGCTTCTTCGAAGGTTATGCCCATCGCACCGAAGACCACGGCGAACTTCTCCTCTTTTCCCAAGACCTTGGCCTGGCGGGCGATCTGGGCCGCGATCCTCGAATGCGGCAGGCCGCTTCCGGAGAACAGCGGCAGCTTCTGGCCGCGGACAAGCGGATTCATCCCGTCGATAGACGAGATCCCCGTCTCGATGAATTCCGAGGGATAATCCCGGGCGTCCGGATTGATCGGGCTTCCGTTGATATCCATCGTCTTCCGAGCGATGATCTCCGGACCCATGTCCCTGGGCCTTCCCGAACCGTCGAACACACGGCCGACGATATCTTCGGAAACCCCCAATCGCTGGGACCGCCCCAGGAACCGGACCCGCGCACCCTCAACGTCCAGTCCCACGGTGCCTTCAAAAACCTGGACCACGGCTTGCTCGGTTGAGATGTCGAGGACCTGGCCGCGGCGCAGACGACCGCCGGCGGTTGAGATTTCGACGAGCTCGCCAAATTTGACGTCCGCGACCTTCTCGACGATGACCAGCGGGCCGGCGATGTTGGATATGGTTTGGTATTCCTTGTGCATGGGACCCCTCAATTCCGGCTCCGGGAGAGTCTCCCGAATGCTTCGTCCACCGCGGCCGATATCTTCAGGAGCCCGGCCTCCTCTTCGGGCAGAAACTTCATCTTGGTGATGTCCTCCCGGACGCCGAGGGCCAGGACGCTCTCCAGCTCTGCTCCTTCTTCGATGGCCTTCTCCGCCGACTGGTGGAACCGGAGGATGGCTTTGAGCATCAAGTGCTGTTTCTTGAGAGACGTGTACGTATCCTGCGGATGGAAGGCGTTCTGGTGGAGGAAGTCCTCCCGAATGGAGCGGGCGGATTCGAGGATCAAACGCTCCTTGGCAGAGAGGGACTCCACGCCGACCAGGCGCGAGATTTCAAGAAGTTCCGACTCGATCTCCAGAAGTCGCATTGCCTCCTGGCTTAAGTCGACAAAGTCCTCGGCGACCCGGCCTTGAAGGTATTTTTTAACATTCTCTCTATAGAGCGAATAGCTGAGGAGCCAGTGGATGGCCGGGAAGTGGCGGGAATTGGCCAGCCTGTCGTCCAAGGCCCAGAAGACCTTGACAACCTTGAGCGTCGCCTGGACGACAGGGTCCGAAAGGTCGCCCCCCGGCGGGCTGACGGCCCCGATGACGCTCAGCGCACCCGGTCTTCTGTCCTTACCCAGGCAGACGACCTTGCCGGCCCGCTCGTAGAACTCGGCGATGCGGCTGGCGAGGTAGGCTGGGTAGCCCTCCTCGCCGGGCATCTCTTCCATGCGGCCGGAGATCTCGCGCAAGGCTTCGGCCCAGCGGCTTGAAGAGTCGGCCATGAGGGCCACGGAATAGCCCATGTCACGGAAATACTCGGCGATCGTCATGCCCGTATAGATGGAGGCCTCCCGGGCCGCCACGGGCATGTTGGACGTGTTGGCGATGATGACGGTCCGCTCGAGAAGCGGCCGTCCCGTGGTTGGGTCCTTGAGCTCGGGGAAACTCAGGAGCAAGTCGGCGACCTCGTTGCCGCGTTCGCCGCAGGCCACAAAAACGATGATCTGGGCGTCCGACCATTTGGCGAGCTGGTGCTGGACGACGGTCTTGCCGCTGCCGAAGGGCCCGGGAACGCAAGCCGTCCCGCCCTTGGCCAGCGGAAAGAGCATATCTAGAACCCTCTGTCCCGTGACCAGGGGTTCATCGGGCATCAGCCGTTCGGCCACCTTCCTCTGCCGGCGTATCGACCAGGTTTGGAACATCGGGATTTCCCGTGTCCCGTTCTCCGTTCCGATCCGGGCCACGATTTCCGAAACGCCCAGACTTCCCGATCGGACCTCGATCACAGAGCCCGAACAACCGGCCGGAACCAGAATCCTGTGAACGATGAGCGGCGTCTCCTGGACCTCGCCCAGGATGTCGCCTTCCTCGACCATCTCGCCCGCCCGGCACCGCGGCTTGAAGTCCCAGGTCCTCTCCCGGCTCAGGGGGGGCATCTCGATGCCGCGGCCGACGAAATCCCCTTGCCTGGCCCGGATGATGTCCAGCGGCCGCTGGATGCCGTCGTAGATGGAGCCGAGGAGCCCCGGCCCGAGCTCGACGCTCAAGGGTCTGCCCGTGAGAAGAACCGGCTCGCCCGGTCCTATGCCCGTCGTATCTTCGTAGACCTGGACGTATGCCCGGTCCTCCTTGAGCTCAATGACCTCGCCAATCAGGCCAAGTTGCCCGATCTTCGCCATGTCGTACATCTTCGCTCCAAGACAATCCGAGGCAATTACGAGCGGACCGGCCACGCGAATGATCTTACCCTGTCTCATCTCTTTCCCTTCCGTTTCACCAGAGAATCCGAGCCCGTGGCCCGAACGGCCATTTCCTTCAGCCGAACCTCAAGCTGGTCCGATATCCTCCTGTAATCCGAAAAGCCCACGACGACCGGGCCGAACTTCTTTCCGATGGCTTCGAGTTCTTCCTTCAACGGCTCGAAGTAACGGACATGAAGGAAGCAGAGGGCGTAGTCCTCTTTTTCGAGGATGGCCATGACGGCCCGGGCCTCATCGACGGTCTCCGGGGAAAACACCTTCAGGCCGAGGGCCCGGAAGCCGAACGTGAGTCCCTCCTCGCCGACGATCGCGACCTTCATCCCCTCAGACATAGGTCTCGCTGATCCTTTCCTTAAGGACTGAAGCCGGGATCCCATGGATCTTCCCCGAAACGACCATCCGGATCAAGAAAAGCTCTTTTTTCTTCGCCAGCCCGTAAGCATAGACCGGATCGGGGCCGAAAACCGTATATCTCGCCCGCCTCAAGTGAGCCATCAAGAAATCTTCAGACGCGCGCTCAAGGTCGATGAACGTCTCCCTCTCGCCAAGCGCCCGGACCGAGCTTTCCCACAAGCCGGCATACGGTGTGGACGAAAGTCGTGCCCCGAATTCGGAGAAAGGCAGGCCGTAGTTATCGAGGAACAGACGTTCCTCCAGGAATCCTCCTCGCAGCACGACGGCTCGAAACCTCTCCTCCGGCAACTCGAGGTACCTGGCCCGGAGGAAAACCTTGATGTTGCCGAGGTCGATCCGGCGCCTGAGATAGTCGGCAATGAACGGGCAGCCGAGTTCGCGCCCGAGGCCCAGAGCTTCCTGGGGATCCGAATCCCGCCGGAAAACCTCCAGGACGGGCTTGTCCAGGATAACTTCCGAAAGGAAAGAAGAAAGATCGGCCTCTTCCCTCTCGATCACCCGATCCAGTTGGACTGACGTCCGAATGTCCGGGAAGTCCTCGGAAAAGCGGCCGGCCTCGCCGAGGGTCCGGAGGGCGGAAGAAACGTCCGCGGCCTCGGCGGCCTCCTCAAACGCCGTCCGGCCGACGAGAAAGTTCTCGAGGGCCCGGACCCGGCCGATGGCGTATGCGTAATCGAGAGCGGAATGCCGTTTCATATCTTCAAAATTCCGGCGATGAGGTTCTCCAGCCCCGGCCGGACCTCGTCCAGAAGCTTGGCCCGATCAAAGGGCTCCTCCCTTTCTCCGTCCTTCAGGATGACCTTCCGGACGAGAGAACGGCGCCGGACCGTTGATGCAGTCAGGGCCTTTTCCAGAACCTCTGTGATCAGATTCTTTTTCGCGGCTAAGAGCTCAATTCGCCCTTCGAGGCGCGCCTGGGTTACGATCCGCCCGGCCTCGAGACGCGCTTCGCGCTCGGCCTCCCGGAGCAGGGCGCCGGCCAGCTCGCCGGCCTGCCGTTTTGCCTCCTCCTTAATTTCCGTAGCCTTCTGGAGGCATTCGGTCCTGGTCCGTTCCGCTTCGGCCCTGGCATCGTCCAGGATTTTATCGACGATCTTTTCCAGGCTCATCGGTCGATCTACGGAAGCTTGACTCCATTGAGAAGCAGAACCGTGGCCAGAAGGCCAAGGACGGCATACGTCTCAACAAGAGCGCCCATGACCAGAGGCTTCATCGATTCCTTCGGCTGTTTGGCGACCATGTAAACGCCCGAAGTGCACACCTTCCCCTGGTGGATGGCGGAAATAAGGGCCGCCCAAGCTACGGGCATGCAGCCGAAGAAGATCGCCCACCCCTGGTTTACGGTTGGCTGGATAACGTCTCCGGAGACCAGACCGAGCTTAAGGATGACCAGGAACCCGCTTAAGAATCCGTAAATGCCCTGGGTGCCGGGAAGCGCGACCAGAAGAAGAACGCTTCCAAACTTGCCCGGGTCCTCGCTCATGACGCCGCTGGCGGCTTGTCCCGCCAGGCCAACACCAATGGCGGAACCGATGCCACCCAAAATCACGGCCAGGGCCGCGCCCGAAATTGCCAGCAATAATCCTAAAGTCATCTTCGCCTGACCTCCTTATATCGCGTTAGGAATCATCTATTCGACAAACTCCATATATTTATTCTCAAGCCGAAAGGCTTTGAAGGGCTTTCCCCCTCCCCTGTAGAACTTGGTGAAGAACTCGACGAACTGAAGACGCATGGAATGGACGAAGCCTCCCAGGAATCCGATTCCCAGGTTGAACAGGTGGCCGCCGACGAAGACAACAGGAGCCAGAACCCAGCCCGCGACCGGGATCTTGAACACCGTCTGGGTCAGATTGTTGACGACCATGCCGATGACCCCGGTGGCCAGGCCCAGGGCCAGGATGCGGGAATAGGACAATGTATCGGAGACGTAACCGGAGATGCCGTAAAGGCTGTAGAGGCCGCCGAAGAAACGGGCCAGCGGATTCTTGCTCGGATTGGCAAAAAACACGACGGCGGAGGCCCCGGCAATGGCCAGGATCCCTGCGAGCGAACTCCGGAGGACGAAAAAAAGAATAAGGGTCGGCAGAAGAAGAAGCCAGCCGCCCTTGACGACGGCTTCGGCGAAAGCTTTATTTCTGATCGCGTTGACCATACTGAGGAGCGTTCCAACCCAGACTTGGATGAAGCCCAAGAGAAGCGATAGACCAAGGAAGGCGATCGGATTCTTTAAGGTATCAATGAGGAGGAGCGGGCGGATCGGGAACCCGAACCAGCCGCCGAAGAGCGTGCCCAGGACGATATTGGACAGCCCGAGGTAGAGGGCGAGAGTGGCGAACAGCCGGGCGCCTTTCGACGGCCGTCCGAACTTCAGATAAAGGAGGCTGAGCGCAGCGACGAGAAAGCCGTAGCCGCCTTCGCTGACGCAGAGCCCCACGAAGAGAAAGAAGAACGGCGCGAGGGGCGCCGTGGGATCGAGGTTGCCGCGCTGGGGCAGGCCATAAAGGCCGGTGATGATCTCGAACGGCTTCGCGATCCCGGCGTTCTCGAGGATAACCGGCGGTTCCTCTTCCGGAAGCGGCTTGCGGAAATAGACTTGGGCGGCTTCGGCGACCGAAGATATCCGCGAGGCAAGTCGCTTTTTGTCCGCGGCCCGGACCCAGCCTTCGAGGCAAATGACTTTCTCCGTTTCGCCGAGGAGACCCGCGGCAAAGGCTTTCTCCCGCTCGTTTAGGAGAACGTCGTGGACGGACATCAGGGCCGTTTTGTGAACGGCCAGGGCCTTCATCCTGTCATCAAGAGCGGCGATATCGGCGTTTATGCGGGCGCGCTCTTCGTCGTTCCTTTCCAGGATGTCGCCAACCCTGTCTCCGGGACGGGCCTTCTCGACCTGGGCGTCCAGGGAGAAGGGCGCGGCATGGAGTTCCCTTAATAAAGGTTCGATTTCGTTCCCCGAATCCCGTGGAAAGACCATAAGGATATGGGCAAGCCTCCTGTTGCGGGCGACGATATCGAACCAGAGAGGCCGGTCCTGGGCCAACGCTGAGAGCTTCTCCACTTCGGATGAGGGCAGGATCACCAGCCTGAACTCGGTCGTAGGCGCGCCCCTAAGGATCTCGAGGGGGAAGCGCAGGGCACGGAGAGGCTCGAGAAATTCCGTTTCTTTGCCCAAGAGCCGCGTCTCCTTCTGCCGATCGTTCTTCAGAGATTCAAGCCTCTCCAATTCGTCAAGGACGCGGCCGTAATCAAAATCCAGAACTCTTGGCCTCGATTTCCTGGACAGGACAGGCTTAGGACGGAGGAGCCTCTTCAACCCGCCTGTTTCGTCCCAATCGGCGAAGACGTCAAGGGTATGCTCAAGTCGAGACAGGATGCGATCGGCATCCGAGAGATCGACCGGGGACGACCGGAGCTCGAAGCCTTCAAGCTTCACCTCTTCGACGTGGACAACCCCTTCCTCCTGAAGGGAGGACAGGAGTTCCGTCTTCAGACTCCGATGGACGAAGACATGAACCTTTTCGATCGGTGCAACGGCCACGGCTTAAACAGAGCCTCCATCGAGAACCGCCGCCAGCCGACGCTCCGCCTCAGCCACGGCCCGGTCCATCAACGGCCCGGCTTCAGCCCGCATTCTGGCGATCTCCTCGTCGGTCCGCTTTCGGACCTCATCGGCGTCACGCCGTGCCTTATCGATCAAGGTCTGAGTTAGCGACTCCGCTTCCCTCCGGGCCTTTTCGAGGAGATCATCCCTGACTTTCCGGGATTCTTCCTGGGCGGCCTGAATGAGCCGCGGGCCTTCGATCTCTCTGGCCTCCCGGACGAGGGCGGCAGCCTGGTCTTCGGCTTCCTTGATCTTCAGAAGGGCCCCGACGGCCCCGCTTTCGACGGCTTTAATATCTTCGCTCATTTCTCTGGCCATAAAAGATTCATTATATCCAATTCACCCCGGTTTATCCACGAACTCTCTTCGGAAAACTGACGGAGGCGCCGTTTTGATCAAGCTCAGGCTCTGCTTTGTTCGTGGGCGCGCTATGCGGTTACAGGAGGAAAGTCGCTTGAAGATAATAGGTCCCGGGGCGGAGCGATCTCCTGAGAGCCTTCCTTTCGAGTTCCCCCATGGGGGAGCCACGATCGATCGGCGGCGTCTTAAAAAGCAGGGTCCCCCCTGCGCTAAAAATCTTTTTGAGGAATAAGTAGGGCATGCCTTTCTCGATGTAAAGGACGAGCTTCGGTTTTCGCCCGCGAGAGGCTTTGAGGACGGCGGTCAGGAGCTCGATGTCGCCTTCCTGGAGCAGCTTGTCCGAAAGGTGAATCTTCGCGCCTCGGGAGGCCAACTCGATGAGCCCGGGGTCCGCACCCCCGTGATAATAATAGACCAGAAAGCCGCCCCCTTTCCTGGCTTTCTCGGCGAGTTCCGACAACCGGAGGACGTCCCGGGCATATTCTCGATTCGAGGCATGAAGAATGAATCCCTCCTCAGCCAAGGCCAAGAGAATGGAATAAGACGATCGGTCCGGCTGATCGTCGCGTTCGAAAGGACCGCGCGCCAGATATGCCGCAGAGGAGCCGCCCTTGGCACAGGCCTTCCGGATGGCCAGCAACTCGGAGACGTCCGCGCGGGCATCATCGGAAGAGTAGAAATGAGCGCCGGCCCCGCAGAGCAATTCCAGCTCGAGGAGGTTGAACCGCCCGGTGTCCAGGAGGTCGAAGCGGGTGCCCCGGCCGCGGGCGGTCTTGACCGCGTCCAGGATATCGTTGAATCCATACTGGTCGTCCCGGAGGACGAACTCTCCTCCTTTTTTCACCTCATCTAAGAGCGCAAATACCTCAGACATCTGCCTCGTCCGGAATAAAAACATTATCATCGGGGTATAGGGGTGTCAAGAAGGAGGGGTCAAACCTACTCTTTTGACAAACACAAGGGCAGCCGATTTTTTGTCAAAAGAGTAGGTTTGACCCCGGCTTGATTCTGCTTTATCATCGGCGTGGGTATCGGCATGAAATCCTGCGTCGTTTTATTCTCCGGGGGGATAGATTCCACGACGGCGCTCTATTGGGCGCTTGCGAGGTCCGCCAAAGTCTTCGCCCTCACGTTCGACTACGGTCAAAGGCACTCGGTTGAGGTCCGGATGGCCAAGCGCCTGGCCCGGAAGCTCGCCGTTTCCCATGCCGTCCTCAAGATCGACCTCACCCAGGTCGGAGGCTCCGCCCTGACGGACGCGGCAATCTCCGTTCCCCAATGCCGGGACCTCGAGACTCTCAAGACCGGGATTCCGCCGACCTATGTCCCTTTCCGGAACGGCATCCTCCTGTCCCTGGCGGCGGCTTGGGCCGAAGCGAAGGGCGTTACGGACCTCGTCTGCGGATTCAACATGATCGACTCGCCGAATTATCCGGATACCCGGTGCGAGTTCGTCCGGGCCATGGAAGAGGCCATCAACGCCGGAACGAAGGCCGCTTTCGGAACCCCACGGATGCGCGTCCTCGCCCCCTTCGTCAAGCTCAAGAAATCCACCATCATCCGGAAAGGAATCGCCCTCGGCGCCGATTACTCGTACTCCGTGTCCTGTTACGCCGGCGGCGAAGTGCCCTGCGGCGCCTGCTCCTCCTGCCTCCTGCGGAAAAAGGCTTGGCGAGAGGCCGGCTTGAAGGACCCGCTCATTGCCCGGTTACGAAAGGAAGGAAAACTATGAGCTGGATATTGAAGGCCAAGGACAAGTTCCAAGCCGCCCACTTTCTCCGAGAATACAAAGGTAAGTGCGAGAAGGTCCACGGACACACGTTCCAGGTTCAAGTCGAAATCGAAGTTGCCGAGCTCGATAAGGCGGGGATCGGCATCGATTTCATGGACATCAAAAAGCGGCTGGCCGGGATCCTTCCTGACCATACGCTCCTCAACGACGTCTACCCTTTTAATCCGTCCGCCGAGAATCTGTCCCGCCATTTCTACCGGGAGCTCAAGAAGCTCTATCCGGTCAAGGCCGTAACCGTTTGGGAATCCGAGGATGCTGCCGCGACCTACTCTGAAGATCGCTGAGGTTTTCGCCTCCGTTCAGGGCGAGGGTCTTCGCCAGGGCGAACCGACGATTTTCGTGCGGTTTTCGGGATGCAACCTTCGTTGCCCGTTTTGCGACACGAAATACGCTTGGACGGGCGGAAAAGAAAGGACGCGGGATGAGGTCGTAGCGGAAGTCCTCCGACTGCAACACGATTTCCCCGCGGTCTGGGTCTGCTTGACGGGCGGCGAGCCCCTCCTTCAGGACATCTCCGGGCTTGTCCGCGACTTCAAAAAAGGAGGATTCAAGGTCCAGGCCGAGACCAACGGGACGGTCGACCGCCTGCTCCCCGTGGACTGGTATACGGTTTCTCCCAAGCCTCCGGAATATGCCGTCGAGCCCCGGTTCCTAAAAACGGCCAAAGAAGTGAAGCTTGTGGTGAGCCGGGAACTGAGCTTCGAAATCGTCCGCGAAACCCGAAAGAGGTTCCCGTCCGGGACACCCGTCTTCCTCCAGCCCGAGTCCAACCGCCGCCGGAGCGCGACCAAGGCCATGGAGATCCTCGGGCAGAGCCTTAAGGAAGGGCTGGAAAATATCCGGGTTTCCGTCCAGCTCCACAAAATCCTGGGGATCCGATAATCAACTCTGGCGATCGCCGTCAATATTTTTTCCAGAGGGCTCCCCACTCCGTCTTCATGAAGTGCCGGATGCGCTTTCTGCCGATCGTCGGATACCACATCAGGTCGTGATAAACGTTGGACGCGAAGGGCGCCCAGAAGACCAGCGGCGAGTGGAGAAGAAGCCGCTCGAACGGCCGGAGAAATCCCTTCCGGATCATCTGGTCGCCCCAGATGACAAAGCTCCGCCGGGCCTTGAATCCAAAGTTCATCTCAGAGACGTCCTCGCCGGCGATCTCGACCTCGCGAAGGTCGCCCACACCCAGCCCGCGTTCGTGGGCCATCCGGATGTAGGGGATGTCCATGGGCTCGAATCCCATGATTTTGGCCGCTACAGCGTCGATGGCCAGAGAATCGCCACTCGCCAGAATGACGTTCTTGATCTCCGGCAGCATGGTTCGGGGCCCGGCGCCGTTCCCGCAGACGGTCCCGTCCATGACGACGAAAAGCCCCGGATGGAGTTCCCTCTGCATGTAAAGGAGGTCGACCAGGACTTCGTGGATGTATTTATGGGCGTAGTGGCGGACCTCTTTGAGCAGCCCGCCGAAGGCGTTCTTCACCGCGCCCGTCGTCGTCGAATGGCCGTGGGTCTTGACCGTGGGGAGGTGGAGGATGCTCTTTCCGACGTAGATTTTCGGGATGAGGATGCCTTCCGGGAAAATCTCATTGAGCTTGAGAAGCGGGCTTCGGAAGGAGTAAAACATCCACTCGGCCTCTGGAAGCGGAATGAATTCCAGTCCGTATTTATCGAGGACAGACAGCCATTTGTTGTTCCTTGCTCCCTTTATCGGATTGGTAACGACCGTCTTGTTTTCTACGGGAATAAGTTTCTCCCGAGAGTAACCATCCTCAAGGAGCGTCCGGACGGCGCCCTCGACCTGCCAGGGCTGGCTCGAACAAGACGGGAAGTACTTGGTCCAGGAGAGATTGAGCTTGATCAGGATATCCCGATCTTTGTTAAGGAAGCGTTGATAATCGGCTATGGACATGACGACGCGGATATCGTCGAGGATCGTCTCCGGCGAAGTCTTCAAGACGGCGACTCGGACCCGGCTCATGAGATCACCTCGGGCCAATAATCAGAATTACGGCGGCAATCCAGAGAAAGAGGTCGAGGAGAAGGGGCGTGTCCTTGATGATCAGGGACTCGGGGGAGCCGCCCTCAGCCTTCAGATGGATGATATAAAGATAGCGGAAGATGCCGTAGAGAACGAAGGGGACCGTAAAGATAAGATTCCGCGTGCCGAATTTGGCCACCGTCTCCTCGGAGATCGTATACAAACAATATGCGATGAGCGTGGAGGCCGTCACGACCGAGATCATCTGGTCAAGGAGCTCGGTGCTGTATTCCTTGAGGACGGGGCGGTGGTTCTGGGCATTGCTTTCCAGGAGGACGATTTCGTGGCGTCTCTTGCCTAAAGCCAGGAAAAGGGAGAGGAGCATCGTGCAGACGAGAAGCCAGGAGGAGATCTTAACTTCGATGAGCAGACCCCCAGCCACGACCCGGATGACGAATCCGGCCGCCAGCACGAAGACATCCAGGATGACGATATGTTTGAGCCAGAGCGAGTAAAGGAGCTGCAGGACGAGGTAAGCTGCGGAGATGATGAAGAACTCGCGGTCGAGGATCGCGGCCACGGCCAGTCCGCAGACCGCAAGAAGAATGCAGGACAGGACAGCGGGGCCCATCTTAAGCCTTCCCGAGGCCAGCGGCCTCTTCGACTTGACGGGATGGAGCCTGTCCTCAGCCAAATCGTGAATGTCATTAAAAACGTATTGGGCGCTCGCGATCAAGCAGAACGCCGCGAAGCCCAGCGCGGTCTCCAAGACCAGCGCCGGATTGAGATGGCTTCTGGAAAAGATGAGGGGGGCAAAGATGAAGAGGTTCTTGATCCACTGCTGCGGCCTAAGCGACTTGAAGACTTCGACGATCACGTTAACGTTCCCCCCTCCTTTATATATTCTTTAAGAAAAAATTTCAACGCAGCAAAATCATCCGGCACCGTCCATAGAGTTTTTCCCCTCCGGCTTTTTGAGAAAATACTTATATCCTGACCTCGTCAAGTAAACGCCGAGAAAAATGACGAGCCCTCCGCCGGCCTCGACGGCGGAGATCCTTTCGGAGAGGAAAAACCAGGCGAAGATCACGGCGAAGACGGGATTGAGGTTGCTGTAGATTCCCGTCTTTGTATTCCCGACCGTCCGGACGGAACTGCAGTAGACGATGAAACTGACAACCATGGCCAGAACGGCGGAATAGAGGACCGATGCCCAGGCGCCCCGGCTGATGGAGGACCAGGGAATCCGGACCACGTCCGCGGCGGCGAAGGGCAGGTAG
>Ga0136653_10000442_pt1 | contig 21908 bp, 21 predicted proteins | sample LakKivw275mmetaG_FD_94866 | JGI IMG/M metagenome (GOLD analysis project Ga0136653, IMG submission 94866) | Anoxic lake water microbial communities from Lake Kivu, Rwanda to study Microbial Dark Matter (Phase II) - Lake Kivu water 275m metaG... | ecosystem: Environmental > Aquatic > Freshwater >...
CCTAGCCGCTCCGGCGGCCACGGGCTCCATCCCGGCGGCCGCAGATCAGGAAGATTTCGTCAGCATGGGTATGACGACGGCGCTTAAGACGCGACAGATCTTGGATAATGCTCAAGCGGTCCTGGCCATCGAGTTCATGGCGGGTGCTCAAGCCATCGATTTTCGCAAGCCCATCGAACCGAGCCGGGGGGTCAAAGCGGCCTATGACGTCATCCGAAAGCACGTCGCCCGCCTCGAGGAGGACCGGCCTCTCTATGACGACATCAACAAACTCAAGGATGTCGTCGAATCGGGCGAGATCCTGGATGCGGTTGAATCCGCAGTCGGAAAATTAAAATAGGGGGGCGGGGCGAGGGGGAGCATATGAATGCGGGAAGGGTTGCTCTCGTCACCGGAGCGGCGAAGGGGATGGGCCGTGCGATCGCCGTCAAACTCGCGGACGAGGTTTCGGCCGTGGCCGTCCATTGTTTTCATTCCAGAAAGGACGCGGAGGACACGGCGGCCGAGATCCAAAAAAAGGGAAAGCGAAGCGCAGTCTTCGCCGCGGACCTTGCGGACGAAAAGCTGGCCTTGGGCTTGGTTCGAGACGTGGAAAACGAGTTCGGCCGGCTCGACATCTTGATCAATACCGTCGGCCCTTTCTTGGTCAAGCCCTGGCAGGAGCTTGACGGCAAAGATTGGGACAGGATGTTCCGGGAGGTCCTCGAAAGCTCCTTTTTCTGCCTAAAGGCCGTCCTGCCCGGGATGAGAGAAAGGAAGTGGGGGAGGATTGTCAATATCGGCTATAGCCGGGCCGAGCATTTGGGCTCCTTTCCGTCCATAACGGCCTATGCCGCCGCCAAAGCCGGGCTGCTCATCCTGACCCGGACGGCGGCCGTCTCCGAGGTCGGGAACGGAATCACGATTAATATGGTTTCTCCGGGTCTCATGGAGGGCGGCGCGCTTCCTGCCGGCAAAGTCCCGCCGGCTTCCATCGGGACCTTCCGCGACGTCGCTGGGGCCGTTGCCTATCTGACCTCTGAAGACGCCGGCGCCGTCACGGGAGCGAACCTCATCGTTTCCGGCACCTGGAAAATGTGATCTGGAGAATTCAGGCCTGAGAAAATCGGGCCCGAGGATACGTCTTCCAAGGTGGGCGGTTGACCGCCGATCAGTTCGTGGAGGGAAGACGTGATCAAAAAGCTTTCTCATGAGGAATTCATCAGATTGGCCATCGTTAAGTTAAGGAACGGGAATTTTAAGGGGATCCACTCCGTTTACAGCGGCTTCAATGAAGCCTTCCGGAAGTATTATGAGGATGAAGACCCTGTGCAGGTGACGAACGGATTCGGTCAAGAAGGAAAGCTCGTTATCCGGCCGGTCAAAAGCGGGGTCATGCTCTATCTGCCCGAGGACGTTCCTCAAGGGGACAGGGGGGAGCAAGCCCTGCGAAAGATGGGCCTGTTGGAATGAGGTCTAAAAAAGGCCGGCGTTTTTCACTTGACAGGCCCGCAGCGGCCATCAATAATTTGGGGTGATACGAAGGAGCCCTATCATGAAGACGTCCTTGCCTAAATGGCACAAGATCCGTTTAGTACTCTTTGCTACCATCCTTGTCGCGTATTCTTTCGCAATTCCTTCCCAATCGCCGGATCGGGCTCCCGCGGCCTGGCCCGATGAATCCGTTGGCTGCACGAGCATCCAGGTCGGTTGTCTGGCTTCCGAGGACGGCTCGGTCATGACCTGCCACACGTGCGACGGGAATTACCGAATGTGGCTCAACGTCGTCCCTCGGGCCAAGTACGGCCCCAATGCCATGAACAAGATCTATACGGGGAAGATGCACACCGAGACCTCAACAGATACCCGGGCGATGACCCAGACCGGCGAGATTCCCCAGGTTCCCGAGACCTTTGCCTTCCTCAACACCGCCTATCCTTGTTTGAACGAGCACGGCTTGGCCATCGGCGAGACGACGATCATGGGGAGGGAAGAGCTGTACAACCCCGACGGCATGTTTATGATCGAGGAGATCGAACGGCTCATCCTCGAGCGCTGCCGGACGGCCCGCGAGGCCATCCGGTTGGCCGGAGAGCTGGTCAAGAAATACGGATATGGCGATTATGGCGAATGCATCACCATTGCCGACCCGAAAGAAGTCTGGCAGTTCGAGATCTTTGGCGCCGGTCCGCTCGAGAAGGGCGGGGTATGGGCGGCCGTTCGTATCCCTGATGATCACGTCGGCATCTCCGCCAATATCCCACGCATCGGGATGATCGACCTCAAGGACCCCGACCACTACATGGCCTCGGATAACGTTTTTCAAGTGGCTCAGGACATGGGATGGTGGGATCCGAAAAGCGGCAAACCTTTTAAGTTCTGGGAGGCTTATAACGGCCGGAAACCCTATATGATCCGCGAATACTACGTCCTGAGCACTGTGGCGCCTTCCCTCAAGCTGGATAAGGACGCGGCCGAACTCCCGTTCTCCGTCAAGCCGGACAAGAAACTCTCTGTCCGGGACGTCTTGAGGCTTTACCGTGATACATACGCCGGGACCGATTTCGACATGACTAAAAATCTTCTGGTCCCCAAAGGACGGAACAGCACGGAGATCGTCAAAAGCCCGATCGCTAATCCGTGGATGTCCCGGGACATGATCATCCTCTTCAACACTCTCAAGCCGGGGACAATCGAAGCGGCCCGGCCGATCCCCATCTCGGCCTGTTCCTATGCGACGGTCCTCCAGCTCCGGAGTTGGCTGCCTCCGTCGGTGGGCGCCATCTGCTGGTTCGCGTTCGACAATCCAGCCGGAAGCGCCCGGATCCCCATTTTTTCCGGGGTTACAGAACTTCCTCCAAGCTTCGAGGTCTGTGCCCAGCATAGGTTCCGGATGGACTCCGCGGCCTGGGCTTTCCGGCGAGCGAACCGCCTGTCGACTCTTCGCTGGGGGGAAACAAAAAAAATCATGGAGGATACGATCTCGGAGTCTGAGAACAAGGCTTTCGCAGACCTGCCGCTCCTCGATAAGAAAGTTCTGGAGATCATAAACAGCAAGACGCCCGATAAAGAACCGTTCACGGTCAACGAGTACCTGACCAAATACACCAACGATTTCGCGCGGGCCGCGATCCAGAAATATCTGGAACTCGGGGACAAGTTTTGGGGTATGTTCTGCCGCGGATTCTGACCGGGATTAAAGAACGTATTTATAAAGATTCATCCCGGCCGGGATCTTGGCCTTTTCCTTGTAGATGTCCCAATAATGGGTTCTGGCTTCTCGTAGCTTTTTATAAAGTGGGTGTCCTTCATCGGGGACGTGGGTCGTTACAATCTTAAGATTTTTGTCGACTAAGACGAGCTTGGCGCACCTGTTCAAGATGCCGGCCGTGCCGACGCTGCAGGCGGCAATGAGCTCTTTCGACCGGACCTTCTCCAAAAGCTCCCCGTAGGAGATATGCCGCTCGATGACCGGGATCCCCATTTCTTTAAGAACGGCGACCATGCCGACGATCGTCACGGACGGGAGGATGAGGTTGCTCTCCGGGATCTTGATGACGGAACCGTCGCGGAGGGCAAAGAGACAGCAGGAGGAATCCCATTCTGTGATCTGGCGGTCCTCGATGTTCTGACCCGGGTTATCGTCAAGGAAAAGGGCCGCGGCCGCCTCGGGGGTGATCTTCCTGGCTTCGTCGATAGCCTTGACGCTCATGAGGTAGTTGATGCCGAGCTTAAGACAACCGGTTCCATTGACTCCCAAGGCCCGAACAAGGTGAGGAATGACAACACCGCAGAACGGTTCGCCGAGATATTGGTCGTAACGGCAGGCGAGGGCCCGGACGGCAGGTTGGTTGGGGAAGGTAACTCCCATAGAATGTTCTTCGTCGACCGTGAAAGGCCTGAAGTATCCCTGGGCATCGAGAGCGGCCATCTCCTCAAGGAAATCCCGGATATCCCGATCCTTGAAATACTGATGGATGAAGATGTTTTCAAGCTCCTCGGATGACGGAACCCAGCCCTGCTGGTCCTTGCCGAGGTTGAAGGCGATGCCCCTGCGGAGCCGCTCGAGGTTCTTGTGCCAGTTGAAGAATGTCACTTCCAGCTGCCCCTTGGGATTCTTTTTACAATAAAAGCGGATGCCTTCGAAACAGATGAATAGGGCGTACATGATGGAACGAGAGAGGGCAAAGACCTTTGCCTCAGCCCCAAAGATCTCGAATTGCTTGTTGGGAAGAAGGTAACGCATCTGCTTGGGCATCCATTTCACGCCTTCGAATTTCGCCATGAGAGATCTCCTTATGACGACGCTAAAAAAGGTGATTATACATCAGCTGCGGCTCGACGTCCAAATCATCCTTTGTTAAAGGAAGCATCTTGTATGGCCTCCTCCGGGCATTGCCCCTGCGTCCTTGTCTTGATCACACGAAAAGAGACGCCTTCCTTGCTAAAATAAACCCGCGCACGGCCTGCTCGGCGCTTTTTGAGGGCATTCTTCATGTTGACCGTTCGATAAGGGATTCCAGCGCGCGGAGGAAAGCCCGGGCCGTTTCTTCATCGTCGTAATGGGCGAAGCTGGCCCGGCAAAGGGTCAACTTCCCAAGGTGGCGAAAAACCGCCGCCGAATAGTGATTGCCGTCGGCGATCTGGACAGCGCTCTCTTCCCACAGCCGGCGCTTGACATCGGCGGGCGTGAGGCCCTTAATCTCGAAGGCGAACGTCGGATCGCGTTCCTCGCAGCGCAATGGATGGGCTGGGCCGTAACACCGGAATCGGTTGGGATCGAACCGCTTGAATCCCTCAAGGACAATCCGGCTGAGGCCGCGCTCATAATCTTGGATCGCCTCCATGACCCGTTCGAAGCGCGGGCGGCGGAGCCCGGCTCGGGAGGACCGGCCGAAGAGCTCGGCCTCCAGCCAAAGCAGGTAATTCAGAGCGGCCTCGAGACCAGCCAGATTGGTGTTGTTGAGCATGCCCTGCTCGTATTTGAAGGGTGTCTCGTTCTTGTTCGTTTCGACGCGGTAGGGTTCGAGTTTGTCAAGGAGTGCCTTTTTCCCGTAAAGGACCCCGAGCATGGGACCGAAGACTTTGTAGCCGGAAAAAACCAGGAAGTCGATATCCAGATCCTGAACATCGATCGGCCCATGGAGGGCGTGGTGGACCGCGTCGACACAGACGAGGGCGGGGGATCTCTGGCGGATGAGGGCGATGAGCGTTTTCAAGGGAACGATGGTCCCAAAGCCGTTGGAAGCCATGGTCACGGCGACGATCCCGGTTTGACCGTCGACAAGGGAAAGGAGGTGGTCGATGTCCAGGGTCCCTTCAAGGGTTACCCGAGCCCGCCGGACATCACAGCCGCGGCCGCGGCCCCAGACGTCCTCCCAGGGGGAGACGTTGGCCATATGATCGAGATCGGACACCACGATGCTGCCGTGATCTGGAACCCAGGCGCGCATGGCCACCGCCAGGTTAAATAAGGCATTGGTGGCGGATAGGTGAAAGCTGATCTCTTCAGCGGCCGCGGCGTTCAGGAAATCGGCGGCGACCCCACGCACTCGATTATGGAATTCGGCCGTGGATTTTTCGCCTGGGGTGACGGCCCCGGGCATGGGATTGAACGACCGGGCGGCCTCAAACGAGGCAGAGATGGCCGAATCGACCATTAGGCTTCCGGCGCCGCTGTTGAGATAGATGCGCTTGTTCCCGAACTCGTCTCGTTCAAGCTGGGGGAACCGGGCCCGTATCCTATCATGGATTGAAGGAATGGATTTTGGCGTTGTCATAGAAGGCACCTCGCAGATTGGGCTCTTCGCTCGAAGACCTTAATGTATTCAATCCCGGGGCTGGATTCAAATCTTTTTCGCCTTTTTCGGCCGCTTTCATTATAATGGCCGACGTCCCGCGCGACAAAGGAGGGAGCATGCGCCGAAGAGATTTCATGAAGGAGACGTTGGCTTTCGGGGCCGCGGCCGGGACCACATTGGGATCGTCCCTCGCGAATGGGGCTGGACCGGCTATCATAAGCGCAGGTCCAGACCCGCTTGTCGAGAGGGTCAAGACCGCAATGCTGACCATGCAAAGACAGGCTTGGGAACAAGGGGTGGCGTCTCAGGCTTTATTGGAGTGGGGCGACAGAGACCTGACCATCCTGATGGCCAAAGAGGCGGTTCTGCGAATCTATGATGACGGAAGGCTCGGCCAGGTTTGCGATAATCATGGCGTCACGGACCCGGGATCGAACGGAGAGCCCGTCCTTTACGCGGCGAAGCTGACGGGGGATCCTGTTCTCAAGGCTGGTGCAGAGCGGATGTTGGACTATTTCCTGCACAAGGCCCCCAAGACAAAGGACGGGACGTTTTATCATATCGACAACAAACCGCAGGTCTGGATCGATTCCATGTACATGGCGCCTCCCTTCCTTGCGGTCGCCGGACACCCTGCAGAAGCCCTGAAACAGATCGAAGGTTTCCGCAAGCTTCTCTGGAACGAGAGGAGGAAGCTTTTTTCCCATATCTGGGATGACAGCTTAAATGGATTCGCCCGGCAGGCTTTCTGGGGAGTGGGCAATGGCTGGGCGGCTTCGGGCATGACGCGTGTCCTCCGCGCCCTGCCGCAAAACATGACGTCTGAAAAAGGGAAACTCGAGGGCTATATCAAAGATGTCATTGACGGCTGCCTGGCCTATATGCGCGCCGACGGATATTTTCACGATGTCGTCGACGATCCAAAGACCTTCGTCGAGACCAACCTCTCCCAGATGATGGCCTATTCCATTTATAGGGGGATTAAGGGAGGCTCAATCGACGTCTCTTATAGACCGGTCGCGGACAAGATGAGGGACGCGGCTCGGGCCAAGGTGGACCGGATGGGCTTCGTCCAGGACGTCTGCGGATCTCCGACGTTTGAGGCGCCGGGCACCGCGACCGAGGGTCAAGCCTTTTTTATTCTTATGGAAGCGGCCCATCGGGACCTCATCGGGTGACGATCGCCCGAGGCTCAGTGCCTATGCCTGTGGTGGGCGTCGGGCCAGTGGACGTGGATATGGTCCATTTCCTCGTGCGCGTGTTCGTGGCTATGGGGCTCACGGGGTTCATCCGAGTGAATATGGGCATGGTGGATATCGCTATGAACGTGCTTATGATCATGGACTATCTTTAGGTGTCTGTGGCGGTGGCCGTGCTTTTCCAGAATGATGATCCCAACTCCCAGGGCCATAAACAGAGCAGCGGGAAGCATGAACCAATCCGGTTTCTCCCGGAGGATGATGAGTGAGCCGACCCCGCCAACAAAGGGCGCCAGGCTGAAGAAGGCCCCGGTTCGGAAGGCTCCGAGCCCTTGGAGAGCCTTGATGAAAAGAACGAGGCTCGCCCCGTAGCCTACTGCACCCAAGAGCAGAGCGAGGACCGTTCTCTGGTCGAGAGGAATCTTGTGGCCGAGGAAAAAGGCCAGGCCGAGCGAGGCCGCTCCCGCCAGGAATCCCTTCATCTTGGCGATCTCAACCGGGTCCTTATCGGAGATGACTCGGGTCAGGTTATTGTCCAATCCCCAACAGGCCATGGCGATGAGGATGAAAAGGGGTCCCCCCGGACTGAAACGGCTCCGGCCGGGGTCCCAGGCGGTGAAAATTCCCGCCAGGGTCATGAAGCCGAGGGCCAGCCACAGTCTTCTTTAGGCATGCTCATGAAAGACAATAACGGCGATGAGCGCGGTAGCGGCTCCTTCGAGGTTAAGAAGGAGGGAAGCCGAGAAACCCATAGTCCGGGCCAGGCCAACCATGAGGCAGATTGGGCCGACGACGCCTCCTGCGAGGATGGCCCCCGCCAGCCAAGGCCAATCGCTTCTATCTAGAGGGGAGTCGATGGTCCCGGAGGACTCCGGGGCGTTTTTTCTCGTCCTCAATCGGCGTAGGCTTGAATAAAGGATGAGGGCGATGAAGGCGCCAAGATAAAGAAATCCGGCCAGAACGACGGGCGATAGTCCCTTGAGGAGAAGCTTGCAAAGGGGGGCGCTCAAGCCGAAGAAAAGGGCCGAAAGGATGGCGGCGACGATCGGCCTTTCGCTCATGGGATCAGAAGCTTATTCCCTGACCTCTGCGCAGCGGATGCCGCGGGGGTTGAAGCATTTGTTGCAGGAGATGCACTCAGACGCGGTGATCTCGCCCTCCCGAAACCTGCGGACGAGACGAGGATCTCGTATAAAGGGGCGGCTCATGGAGATCATATCGACCCGGCCTTCCGAGACGAACGTTTCGGCCAATGACAGCGTCCGAATCCCCCCCAGGCCAGAGACCGGAATGTGAACGGCATTTTTGATGGCCGCCGCTTTGCCAACGAAGTATCCTTCCTGGTCCAAGGAGAAAGGCCCCTGCCAAACCGATCCCCGACCTGATTCGGCCATCCCGCCGCTCACTTCGACCGCATCAAGTCCTTCGGCCTCCAGGATGCGGGCGATTGCGACGCTCTCGTCCGGGTCGAGCCCTCCTTCCAGAAAGTCGGTTGAATTTAACTTGGCCATCACGGGAAAATCTGGCCCTGTCGCGTCCTTGATACCCCGGATGATCTCGACGACGACCCGGACCCGGTTTTCAAGCGGACCGCCCCATTCGTCCCCGCGGCGGTTCGTATGGGGTGAAAGGAAGCCTGAAAGAAGATAGCCGTGGGCAGCGTGGAGCTGGACACCGTCGAATCCCGCCCAACGGCCTCGGCGGGCGGCGGAGACAAAGTCACGAATGAGGTTCTTGACATCGACGGGAGTCATCTCTCTAGGCATAGACTTGGAGGACGGATCATAGACCGCGGAAGGAGAGATCGGAGTCGAACCGCTGATCCTTTTCTTTGTCTGTCGTCCGGCATGAGCCAGCTGGATGAAGATTCTCGACCGATATTTGTGGACGGCGTTCGCAATCCGGGCTAAGCCTGGGACGAAGTGGTCATCGTAGATGGCAATCTGCCGGGGGCTCGCCTTTCCTGACGGCTGGACGTAAGCGTGTCCCGTGATGATCAACCCGACGTCACCCTGACTCAGGTCTTCAAATAACCTGATCTGCCGGTCCGATATGGACCCATCGTCTCTGGCCATGTAATCATGTGTCGCAGAGCGGACAAACCGGTTGGATACGGTCAGGGGGCCGATGTCGATGGGCGTCAGGAGAATAGGAGCGGCCTTCTTATCGTTCATGACCTGATTGTATAGGAATCAGGACTGGCATTCCAGGCTTGACTTTATTATGGGCTTTATAAAAAATATGATCCGGTTCGTCCGGGGCACTGGTCCCGTACTCCGCAGGAGGGTCGTTTCGGACAAGCCGGACCGGCGTTTCATTTCCGACCACCATGCTGGAGTTTCGGAGGCCGCCATCCGGGAACAACGAGGATCTGAAGGATTGAGCGGTGATAACCGAGGTCGAAAGGGAAGTTCTCGAGGCTCTGGACGGACTTGGAATTTCCTATATCCGTCATGAGCACCCGGCCGTCTTCACGGTCGAGGAGGCCGAAAGATATTGGGGAGGCCTTCAGGGGGCGCATTGCAAGAACCTTTTCCTGCGCAACAACCGCGGGAACCGCCATTACCTGGTCATCGCCGAGGCCTCCCGAAGAATCGATCTCAAAGCCCTGAACATGAAACTTGCAGAGGACAGGCTCAGCTTCGCCTCGCCCGAGCGTTTGATGAAATATCTGGGCCTGGGGCCCGGCTCCGTGTCCCCCTTTGGCCTCATCCATGATAAGGGCCGGGAGGTCCGGGTCATCGTGGACGCAGAGCTCAGGAACGCCGCGGGTGTCAACTTTCACCCCAATATCAATACGTCCACCCTGGGGTTGTCTTTTTCCGATTTCGAGAAGTTCCTCGCCTGGTGCGGGAATCCCGTGGTATTTATCCACTTATGATTGTCAGGAGGAATCCATGAGCAAGATTATCGCGGTCGCCGTTCTTGTTTTTGCTTTGCCGCTTCTCTCCGGCGAGCTCGGGGAACCCGAGCACGTCACGGTCCAGCACATCCTGATCGCGTTCCAGGGAACCATCCCGGACGCCGGGATCACCAGGAGCGAAGCCGACGCGCAGAAATTGGCCCAGGAGCTTTTGATGAGGGCCCGGCAGGGTGAGGACTTCGACGCTCTGGTCAAGCAATACACCGACGACGCGTACCCGGGCATTTACAGCATAGCCAATACCGGCAGGGCGGCGGACGCGGGCAAGCAGGAATTCTCCCGCAGCCGCATGGTCAAGGCCTTCGGCGACGTAAGCTTCGGACTCCAGGTTGGAGAGATCGGGATGGCGGCTTATGATCGGGAGACAAGCAAGTATGGCTGGCACATTATTAAGCGACTCAAGTAGAAAAAAGGAGGGGGCCATGTTCGTCTTTCTTTTTGTGCTTTTGTTGGGCTCCGGGACGGGACTCGCGGATGAGTTGAAGGTCTCCGAGCCGAAGATCCCCTTCGATCCGCGTTTTTACGTCTGTTATAGAGCCCAAAAACCCATCACCCTGGACGGCAAGCTGGATGATGCGTCCTGGAAAAAAGCGGAATGGACGGAAAGTTTCCTGGACATCGAAGGTCCGAACAAGCCCCGGCCGCGTTTCCGCACCCGGGTCAAGATGCTTTGGGACGACCAGTACTTTTACATAGCTGCCGATCTTGAAGAGCCGGCCGTCTGGGCGACCCTCACAGAACGCGATTCCATTGTTTATGACGACAACGACTTCGAGATCTTCATCGATCCGGACGGGGACACGCATAAATATTGCGAGCTCGAGATCAACGCCCTCAATACGGTCTGGGACCTCCTGCTCCTTAAACCTTACCGCGATGACAGCGACGCGGCCGTCAACGCTTGGGATATCCAGGGGCTCAAGACGGCCGTATCGGTCAACGGGACGCTCAACAATCCGAAAGACAAGGATAAAGGCTGGACGATTGAGGTCGCTCTTCCCTGGTCCGTTCTGAGAGAACTCGTCCCCAAGAAAAAAGAACGCCCCGAATCGGGCGACCAGTGGAAGGTGAACTTTTCCAGGGTGGAATACAGCGTCACGACGGCCGACGGACGCTATATGAAGGCCAAGGATCCCGCAAGCGGGATTCCCTACGCTGAGGACAGCTGGACCTGGTCTCCCCAGGGATTGATCAACATCCATTACCCGGAAATGTGGGGATTCGTGGAGTTCACGGACAAGATCGTCGGCAAAGGCGAGGAGTTGTTCTCTGATGCCATTGAGGAGCCTGTCAAATGGGCTTTACGTAAGATTTACTACAGGGAACGAGCTTACCGGGACACGAACGGATCCTATACGACCGATCTGGAAGCGCTCGGCCTGGGGTCCGATAAGGTGCTCAGAGTCGGCGGATGGATCTATCCGCCTTTGATCCAGACGACGGAAAGACTCTTCGAAGCGGTCTATCGAAACGAGGAAGGCGGGAGCTGGCACATTCGGCAAGACGGCCTGGTTTGGAGATCGGAAGCCCCGGTCCAGTAAATGAAAATAAGGAAAACGCCATGAGAAGATGCTTTGGCCATTGGATTGTCCTGGGGCTCTTCGCCATAGGAGCCGGGTCCGGTTTAGCCCAGGGCCTGCCCCAGGCTAAGCCGGAGGATGTTGGGATGGCGTCGGAGCGGCTTGCCCTCCTCGATGTCCTGTTAAATGGAGCCTTGGCCCGGGAGGATTTCCCGGGCGCCGTTCTCCTGGTCGCACGGAAAGGCCGGACCGTTTGGCGGAAAGCCTACGGTCAGAGCCAACGGATTCCCGAAGGGCGGCCCATGGACGTCGACATGATCTTCGACCTGGCCTCTGTCACCAAGCCCGTTGCGACCGCGACGTCCATCATGATTCTTGTCGAACGCGGCAGGATCAGGCTTTGGGACAAGGTCAAGGATTATGTTCCGGAGTTCACGCCTTATATCCTCGAGGGAGGGATCCCCGGGGAAGACGCCCGTCTCTGGCATCTCCTGACTCATACCTCGGGCCTACAGCCCTACCTAGATGCCAAGGAGGTCGAACAAAAATACGGGAACCCGTGCTCGGTGGATATCTTGGTCAAGGATATCGCTGGCCTTAGGAAGGGCTCTCCTCCGGGCACGACCTTCACCTACAGTTGCCTGGGCTATATCGTCTTGGCTTATATTGTGAAAAGCGTCAGCGGGCAGACCATCGCTGAGTTTTCCGCCGAGAACATCTTCAAGCCTTTGGGCATGACGCATACATTCTACAACCCTCCGGCGGATTTTCTGGACCGCTGCGTTCCCACGCTCGTCTATGACGGGATACCCCTGCGCGGTGTCGTGCATGATCCCCTGGCCAGGCTCCAGGGCGGAATTTCAGGGAATGCCGGTCTTTTCTCTACGGCCGATGATCTAGCGATATTCTCCCGAATGATGCTCAACGGAGGGGAGCTCGGAAAAGTCAGGATTCTAAGCCCCTTGGCCGTGGAACGGATGACCGAGATCTTCCCGCGGACCAACAGTTCCGGCAGAGGTTTGGGCTGGGACCTCGATTCGGATTATGCGACGGTTCGGGGAGACCTCTTCGGCCCCTCATCCTACGGCCATTCCGGCTATACAGGGACTTCGATCTGGATCGATCCCGAGACCCAAACGTCCGTAATCTTCCTGACGAACCGGATCCACCCGGATGACAAGCGCGATATCGTCGCCCTGAGGAGCCAAGTGGCCAACGTCGTCGCCGCGTCGATCATCAAGAAATGATCGATAGGGTCATAACAGGATTTGACAGAATTCCAACCTTGTGTTAATTAATGCCGGCGCGATAAAATGAGGGCCTCATGACATCCCCCACGGAACGTAGCATCTATATCAAGATCTCAAAAAGCCACGAACTTTTCTCGAAATCCATCCAAGCCTACCAGAGGTATCTTCAGAACGATGTGGCTGCGAGCGATCCGATCTATTACCGGGCCAGGAATCTTCTCAAGGAGGGGAAGATTTTCTTTGATGAGACGCTCAAGGAAGCCAAAAAGCTCCTAGGGCCCATCCCTGTCTACGCTGGCAAGGAATTCGAAACCTGGAAGACCCGCGTCCTGGAGGAGAATCGGATCGTCATTCACGGCGAGAGCCCGGACGAGGTCAAGGCTGCCCTCGTCGGCGATGAATTTATCAAGAACATGATGTCGGAAGCCGAGATCGAAGCCTATGTCATGGATCACTTTGATGCCCAGCGATCGGGCAAGCGAAAGCTGGTCAATATCAAGGTCAGGATGATGCTGGACAAGCTGCTCTCGTTGGCCGGCCAGGGCCAGGAACTTCAGAAAGCGGCCCAAATAAAGCATCAAACCCATCAAGCCTGATCTCATCGCCGGAACTCCGTTCCGGAAGACGATCTTTCTATTTAGGAGGCGGACATGGCGGTTAGGATCGGAAGAAGGGAATTCCTCAAAGGCGGAGCCGCTTTGGGCTTCGCCGCAGCCTTGGGCAAGGGAAATCTCACGGAACTCAGCAGGGAAAAATCTATGGTCGGGGTGGGAATGGGCGGAGACCCGGGGAAAGCCACTCGCGGTGCCCTGAAGCTTCTTGGAGGGATCGAGAATTTCGTATCCAAAAAGTCCAAAGTGGCTGTATTGGCAAATGTCCAAAGCCGTCATCCGGGGACATTCACCCGGGCGGAAATCCTGCGCGAGACGCTCAGGCTTTGCCAGAAGGCAGGCGCGGCCGGAGTCGACTGTCTCAGCCTTCAGCCGATGAAGCAATGGGAGGACACGGGACTGATCAAAGTCGTAGAAGAGGAGGGAGCGAGGCTCAAACTATTCGATCCGAAGGACGAATCGCTTTTCCGGGCAGCCCGGGTTGAAGACGGCCGGTCGCTCACCGAGGCGAAGGTCCTGAAAGAATTATTTGACCACGATGTTTTTATCAACATGCCCATCATGAAGGACCATGCCGGAAATAAGTTCACGGGAACTATGAAGAACCTCATGGGTCTGAACTTTTCGGTCTCCAACCGTTCCTTCCACAAGCCGAACTGGAAAACCGACCCGAACGACATCGCCCACCTCGAACAGTGCATTGTGGATCTGAACAAAGCGATCAAACCGACCCTGAACATCGTTGACGCCACGGAGTTCATATCGACCAACGGGCCTTTCGGACCCGGCGAGCTTCTCAAGCCCGGCAAGGTCGTCGCCGGAACGGATAGGGTTGCCGTGGATGCCACCTGTGTCTCCCTCCTGGGCCTCAAGGCCGAAGATATCGTCCAGATCGTTCTGGCATCCCAGCAGGGGTTGGGCGAAATGAATCTTTTGAAGGTCAAAATTCGCGAGGTCAAGGTCTAAGAAGTCCGTGATGACATCCTTATTGAAGCGGGCGCTGGGAACTCTCATGGTCGCGCTTATGCTGGCCATTGCTGGTGTGGTTTTTTCTCCGTTCTCCCTCTCCTCCCAGGAATCCGGACTCTCGGCCCTCTTGCCAAAAGAAAAAGATCCCCAACTCGCGGGCTGGGCGCCGGTGGGGTCCCCGCAGGAGTTTGAGGGAGACGATCTCTTCGTTTACATCGACGGAGGTGCAGAGATCTATCTGGAGTACGGATTCAACCGGGCGGTTGTCCAGGATTATGGAGATTCTAAAGGAAGAATCGTTTCTCTCGAGCTCTTCGAGATGAAGGACCCAGCCGCTGCCTTCGGCGCCTATAGCTTCAAGACGACCGGGAAAGGCAAGCTCCTCGATCTCGGGCAGGGGGGGGAGCTTGAAGATTATTACCTAAACTTCTGGAAAGGCGAATATCTGTTCACCATCACAGGGATCGACGACGACCAGGAAACCGTGCGCGGACTGCTCGCCGTGGCCAAGGCAGCGGCCCATTCCGTTCCCAGGGAAGGGGGGCCCCCTCCGATCATCGAAATTCTTCCCGTCGAAGGGATGGACCCCGGGAGTATTCTATATTTCAGGGGCCGCTTAGGCCTGAACAACGCTTTTCCTTCGGTTGCCCCTGGAAACCTTGAGGTCCGGGAGGGAGTCCGGGCCCGTTACGGGCAAGGACAACTGATCGTCCTTGATTGCGGCGAAGGCGAACCCGTTCGAAGGTCCTTCAAGTCTCTTAAAGCGATCTTTCAAGGCGGAGACAGATTCAAGGATTTCGTCGAGTCCGGCGGCGCCATCAGCGCGGCGGATGACAAAGAAACGCCCTATCGCGCTTTTATAATCAAGGGTTGGGTTCTCATAACGGCCGGCCTCGAAGCGGGAACCTCCGAAGGGCTCATCAACTCAATTCGGCCGAAACTCTGACGGCCGTTCCTCCCGGCCGAACACCGGATCGGCAAATCTTTTGGGTCCGACGGATTCCCGAAAGCGAAGAAGTCTGATTATCTGATTAATTGAATACCTGCTTCAGGATATCGACGACCCCCAGCGCGTACTCGACTTCAGATATGGGGATATTCTTGTTCTTGGCGATTGTCGTGAACCGGCCGTCCTTGTTGCTGTCCTTGGTGACGATAAGATAATCGGCATAGGGGGCCACGGCGTCGATCATCCGTTCATTGTCGCTCTTTGGCGCACCCCTCTTGGACTCCCCGCCGATATGGACCGCAATGATGAAGATCTTTTTTTGCTTGCAGGTATCGATGATACTTTTGAGACGCGCCTCTTCGCTTTCTAAAGTCAGCCCCGACGCGCCCATGCCCTTGAGAGAGGCTCCTATGGCGAAGACTATTGTCTTGTAGGACGTCCCCTTGGGGAACTTGGCCAGGTCGCTTTTGATCTCGATATGGAAACCGGGGCCGGATTCTTTCCCTCCAAGACCGACGCCCGTGCCGAGCATTTCAGCGGTCGGGACATCGCAATAATCATAAGCCAAGCTGGCTTCTTCCATCACGATATTAAGCGTCTCGACGTCGGGGCTCTGCCCGGCCGAGGTCGTTAGGACAGGCATCTCGGCCTTCGGTACGTTTTGCGAGAAAAGCCCGCCGGCCAGGAACGCGATCCCCATGATCAGGCATAATGTCGTTCGTCTCATGTAAACCTCCGTTATTTCTTATCGGGTTCGAGGAGGACGACCATCGCCTTGACCGCCTTGATCCACCAGGGAGGCGAAGCGGTCTTGATCCGGCCCGCCGTCCTCTTCTGGGAGTCATAGAAGGCAAGATGGTTATACTTGACGAGGAGCTGGTCCCCGAGGTCCCACCAGGCCTTGATAACCGTCTGGGCGTTGTTCAGGCAGAAGCCGGTCAAAAATTGGACGGCCTTGGCGGGTTTTTTATTATAGAGATCAAGGGCCTGTTTGTCGATCTCCGGGATGCGGGCAACGACCGCCGCCTCATACTTCGCTTGGGCCTCCTTGACGTCCTCGATGGCCGCGTTGTAGACCGGTTGAACATGGAAATCGGTATAATCGAAGGCCCAGCGGGCCGAATCCCGGTTGAGGGTCCAGTGGTCTCCAACGGCGAAGGATTTCGGCATCTCCGAGATGCCGGCATAAAACGGCATGTAGCAGGCGGTGTCCTGGGGCCCGAAGGATATCCAGATGATGCCGCCGATCGAGTCGGGCAAACCCCTCCGGCACTGGGTCAGCGTCGTGTATTCGACGTTCGAAACGCAGATGGTCCTAGTATTCCTGTAATAGTTCGGGTTCTGGAATGGGCCGCCGCGGATTCCGCTCGTTGTATCGAAGCGCGTCCCCTTGGACTTGTCGCGAGTGATGGCCATGATGTCCTCAACCGAGAGTTTCTTATCGGGTTTGATGGAGAAGGGGAAGTCCATGTTGGGGGTTTCCGGATTGAATGTCTGTGAGGGGGCGACCAAGTTAAAGAAACGCCATAGGCGCTGGCGGCGGCCGTCCGTGCTTACGGCGCTCCCCTCAGCTGGTGAATAGGCCCGTTTCCAGCTAAACGGCTTGCCGCTTTTGGGGTCGTAATAGCCGTTGTCGACAGCGTAGGAGATGACATTCGGCGAAGCCATAAAATAATCGGGTTTGCCGAGATCAATCTCGCCGATTCTCGACTCGTTGGGGCAGACACTCACCTGGTCGTCCGGGACCCTCTGGGCGCACCAGATGGCCCCGGGCTTACCGCTCTGGGGGGTCCATAGGGGACCGACGGGCATGATCTCAAAGATCCAGACCTCGTTGGGATCGGATACGGCCAGCATTTCGCCGTCGTCATTAAATCCGTAACCATATTTTTCCGCCAGCTCGCCCATGATCTTGATGGCTTCCCGGGCCGTTCCGCCCCGTTCCATACCGAGTAAGGTCAGCATGCTGAGATCAAGCACGGCCGAGGGCGTCGCGTTGATCATCTTACGTTGCGTCCCGATAGTGGACTCGCCGATGGCGACCTGTTTCTCATTCATGTAGCCGAACATCCCATGATGGTAGGAATAAGTATGAGGGACCTCGGTGATCTCCGTGCCGGTAAAATCTTTTTTATAGAGGTCCCATTTGAGCCCCTCGGCGGGCGGCCAAGTCTTGTACTGGGAGATGTGATAGATCTTCCTCATCTCGCCGGGCTTGTGGTCCGCGGCAGGGACGTGCCGCCAAGTCCAATCGCAAATCCCGCAATCGCAGGTATGCGTCGTCATCGTTGAACCGTCTGCAGAAGCATCTTTTCCGACTAGAATGGACGTGCAGCTCCGGCCCAAGAAATCCAGGTCCGTTTCTTCGGCCCTAGGAGTCTGGCCTCGGGCGAGAGCGAAGACCGAGATCAAGACCGCCGTGAAAACAATCCATTTCATTGGATGCAGTTTTTGCAATTCATCCCTCCTTGCTTATCGCAAATGATCATTTTTCTTCTTTGGTCATGATATCCATGACCTTGACGGCTTTCTGCCATAGCTCCGGGTTAGGAACCTTGATCCTTCCCGCTGTCCGCTTTTGGGCATCGTAGTTTCTCAAGTGGTTGTACTTGACGAGGAGGTCGTCGCCCAGCTTCCACCAGGCGTTGACGACGCTGTTTGCGTTGTTCAGGCAGTAGTCGGTCAGGAACTTGGCGGCCTGGAGGGGGCTTTTTTTAAAGAGCCCGGCCGCCTTTTCGTCGATCTCCCGGGTCCGGGAGGCGGCCCCGGCCTCCCATTGGATTCGGGCGGCCTGGATGTCCTCGAGGGCAGGGCCGTAGGCAGGTTGAACGTGGTAATCCACATAATCGAAAGCCCAGCGGGCGGATTCTCGGTTGAAAACCCAGTGATCGCCGATGGAAAACGACCTCGGCAACTCGGTAACGCCGGCATAAAAAGGGACATAGCAAGAAGTATCTTGGGGACCGAGGGCGATCCAGACGATGCCGCCGATGGCGTTCGGCAGCCAGCCTCGGCATTGGGTCAGGGTCGTGTATTCGACGTTGGGGACGCTGATGAGCCGCGTGTTGCGATAGTAATTCGGGTTCTGAAAAGGACCGCCGCGGATCCCCTGGAGAGGGTCGAAGGGAGTGCCCTTGGATTTGTCTCTGGTCAGGGCCATGACGTCTTCAACCGAGAGTTTTTTATCAGGCTTGACTGAAAAGGGGAGGTCCATATTCGGCGTATCCGGGCTGAGCTTGAGGGACGGCGCCACCAGATCTAAAAGCCGCCACAGCCTCTGCCTTCGGCCTTCGCTTGAACTCGCGCTTCCCTCGACCGGGGAGTAAGCCTTCGTCCAGTTGAAGGGCTTGCCGCCGCTGGGATCATAAAGTCCGGCCTCGACGGCATAAGAAACGACGTTAGGGGAAGCCATGAAAAAGTCGGGCTTCTGGAGGTCGATCTCGCCGATCCGCGATTCGTTCGGGCAGACGCTGACCTGGTCGTCGGGGACACGCCGGGCGCACCAGACGGCCCCCGGGGAGCCGCTTTTTGGCGTCCACAGCGGTCCCACGGGCATGATCTCGAAAACCCAGACCTCGTTCGGGTCAGAGACGGCGAGCATCTCCCCCCCGTCATGGAAGCCGTAGCCGTATTGTTCAGCCAATCCCCCCATGATCTTGATGGCCTCGCGGGCCGTCCGGCCCCTTTCCATAGCCAGGAGAGTCAGCATCGTGATATCCATGATCCCGGAGGGCGTCGGATTGGACATCTTGCGCTGATTCCCTATGGTCGCTTCGGCGATGGCGACCTGCTGGTCGTTCAGGTAGCCGAAAACGGCGTGGTGATAACCGAACGTATGGGGGACCTGAGGGATCTCGACACCCGTCTTGTCCTTGAGGACCATGTCCCATTTGAGGCCCACATCAGGCGGCCAGGTCCGGATCTGGTTAATGTGGATGATCGTCCGCTTCTCTCCCGGCCTGTGATTGGCCGCCGGCACGTGATGCCAGGTCCAGTCGCAAGCGCCGCAGTCGGCGGCATGGGTGCTCATAACGGAGCCGTCGAAAGAGGCGTCCTTGCCCACCATAATAACCGTGCAACCGCCAGATTCATCGGCGAATATATCGGCGGCAGGTTCATCACCAGGGAGAAGGCTCTTCCGGGAAATGATCAGGCAGAACGCTAGGGCGGCGGCAAAAAACCATCGCTTTTTGAGTGTCATCGGGCACCTCCGGAGGGTGGCCTTGATATCGTCAATTGAGAATGACCTTCTGAGTTTCCGCTTTCGCCGGGTCGTGGAAGTAGTGACCCACGCCGTTCTTGACCACCTCGGCATAGCGAGGAACGCCGCGGACGACGATGCCTCGGTCGGGGTATTTTTTGGAGAATTGGCGCAGGATCTCCAGAGTCACTGATAGGTGTTGGCCCACGCGCTTTTCCATCGGCCAGCCGGATTCATCATAAGGGACGAACAGCCTCTTCTTTTTCGCCAGGCTGAGCAGGAAATCGTCCTTGCCGTCGAGCAGGAACTTAACCGTCTTCGGACCGGTGGGCTGGTCGAGGAAGGGGATGGGCGCCTCCAGGAGGAAGGGAGAGGTGTCGGAGTGGTCGCCGATCTCCCTATGGGACAGGCCGCGAAAACCGGAGGGAGAGGGTTCGACGTGGCTATTGAATCCCTCCATGGCCTTAACGGTCAGCGAAGCCAGAGTTGCGATCCTCGATGACCTTTCGGGGGCTACGATGCAGTTCGTAACCGGGAACATGGTTTCTGCCCCGTGAAGGTCAATCGCAATATCGACGTTCTCTTTCCTCATGATCTCCATGGCTCCGAATGTCACTTGTTCCATGCGGGGGCCGTTCGGCCTTCCCGGCCACGTCCTGTTCGTGTTCCGGACGTCGATGAACGACAGGAGCTGTCTTTCAGGATAATGGATATAAACGTCGGGGTCGGGCCACTGGTCGAGGGGGGAAGCATCGCGGTTTCCCATCCGGAACCGCTTTGATCCCCACGCGGTTGGGATATCGTAGTAGAGAGGATATCCGTCGCCGGGCCGGGTGTTCCGGCTGGCACTGTTGTTGAAGAAGGGAATGACGATAACCGTACCCTTTTCGACGACGGTATTCTCGATGACGATGAGAGAGGCCAGGAGTCCGGCCGGCTCGTTGGAGTGGGTATCGGCCATGAGGATAACCTTGCCTCCGGATTCCTTTCCTTCAAGGTAAAAAACGTTCGTATCGGCCATGGTCCCTTTAAGCCGAGGAGCGCGTTCGCTGAGTTTTACGACTCGAGTTACGCCCGGACCCTGGACGACGGGAATCTCAAAGTGACGGTGCTTATAGAGGGGCGCCCCGCCGATCGCGAGGAGACCGACCACGAGGATGACCGCGGCCGTTTTGAACGTCTTTTCCTGTTTCATGTCTATTCCGTCGCTCATTTGATTCGCAGGAGCCTCAGGATGAGAGGAATCATGACCAGGAGATAGAGTACGAGGTCATCCTTGCTCTTTTTTTCTCGGACGAAATTCCAGAAGAGCAACCCGGCCAGGAATGCACAGATGACATGATAGGCGATCATGATGACAAGGCTCATCACATGCTCCACCTGACCAGGAAGGCCAGTTTCGCGCTAAAAATGACCATGAGCAGGCCGACGGCCGTGATGACCAGCCAGGGGACCCAGGTGCTTTTCAGAAAGGTCCCGTAAGGCCCTTTGTTATCGGTGACCATAAGGCTCAGGCGGCCGATGAGGGCGGTGGGTGGGAGCCCGTCGCCCAGGGGCCATAACAGGCTGAGGCCCGAGATGACTACGGTTGCGTGATAACCCAGAGAATCCAGATACCAGATAAGAGGAATGCCGATGATCGCCGCGCCTCCGTAGGTAAGAACTCCTTCGGAGAAGGGGATGATTACGGGAAAGAGGACGAACAAGAGGACCAGGGGAATAGAGATAACCGCGAACGAGAAAAGTCCGCGAACTCCCGTGGCCGTCATGACCTGTTGGAGCATTCCGATGACGACCATCGAGGAAAGGAGGGGAAGGAGCCTCCTCGTCGTGACCCGGGACACGGCGAGGATTTCGATCCTTCGGGGGCTGAGGACCCAGGCAACGAGGGAAGCCAGGACGAACTCAAGGGCCAGGCCGAAGATCGGAGTCGCAAACGGCTTGACCCTGTAAGCGATGACCAGGCCGAAAAAGACGACAAACGGGAGGACAACCCTCCACCAGGTCATGCCCTTGGGGGCTTCCGGCATCTCGTCCAAGGCCTGGGCAATGTCCTTGCCTCCTTCCTTTCTCCAGCCGAGGAAAATCACGGTGAACGCGCCGAGGATAAGGACCGGGATGCCAAGAGGAAGCTCAAAGCCGACGTAAGGGATCGCTGTTCCGGCGCACAGGACCATGGCCCAGATGTTGACGGGAGGGGCTGCTGCGCTCAGGCCGGCCGTGATGAAGAGGATCGCGGTAATTCTCTTCTTGGAAATCCCCAAGCATTCAAGGGCCATGGCTACCGGAGCCCCGACGACAAGAAGCGACACACTCCCGGCTCCCGTCAAGGCTCCGGGGATAAGGACAATGATCATCAGGATGAGAAGGGCAGCAAGGCGCCGGCGTCCGAAATGCTTTAGCGTCGCTCGAACTGCGTAGGTGATGCCTCCCGACTCGCTGACGATGGCCATAAACAGGGTGGCCGTAAAAAAGACCAGGATGACGTCAAGATAAGTGAAGGCGC
>Ga0136653_10000443_pt1 | contig 21879 bp, 32 predicted proteins | sample LakKivw275mmetaG_FD_94866 | JGI IMG/M metagenome (GOLD analysis project Ga0136653, IMG submission 94866) | Anoxic lake water microbial communities from Lake Kivu, Rwanda to study Microbial Dark Matter (Phase II) - Lake Kivu water 275m metaG... | ecosystem: Environmental > Aquatic > Freshwater >...
GCCTTGAGAAGCACTTTGAGATCGCGCTTGTCGTCGGCGGTCAGCTTTCCCCTTGCCAAGGCCTTGATCTTATTCAGGGTAGCCTGGCGTTCGCCGGCCCCGAAACGGCCGCCGCGGATGGCGCCGGAACGGCCTTTCAGCCCCTGGATGATAGCGCCGCGATTGTCGCCCAAATTCTGCAGCGCGCCGCTCCGCGTAGCCCGGTACAGCTGGCGGCTGAAACCGCCCGGTCCCGAAGACAAACGAAAATTCCGGCCGCCGGATAGATTGACTTTGGCCATAAATTATTTAAAACTCACCAATAAATCCCTGATATCATCCAAATCTTGGTAGGTCAGGCCCAGCTTCAGGCGCTGGGAATAAAGATGATACATATCCTCTTTGACGGTGTAAGGGGAAGGCTTGATGCCGTGCCTTATTTTCTCCCGATATTTTTCAATCAGGTCAAGGATAAGGCGGCGGTTGTCTTCACCTAAGTTGCGGTAGCGGGGATTGGCGCGCAAAAGCGCCTCCAGTCTCTGCTTGAGCCGGTAATCGGTCTGGTCGGAGAGGTCGTTGGCGACGTCTTTAAGGTCCATAAATTTTATTTTGACGGCTTTAATTTATTCCCCCGCGCCCAGGAGCAGGAGGCGGGAAAAGCGATTATATTATAACAAAAAATGCCCGAAAATACAAAAAAAATACAAAAAACCGGCTCTTGGGCCGATTGGAAAAAGTTAAGAAATTCCGGGCGTGAAGGCCGCGAGCGGGCCGGCGAGGAAGGCTCCGCGTCGGAAACCGCGCCGACAGCGGCGCCGGAAATCGTACGAAATTTTTACAGGCCGTCGTATTCGCGCATGGTCAGCTGCGATTCTATCTGCTTGACCGTTTCTATGACCACGGAAACGACGATGAGCAAACTGGTGCCGCCGATGGCCAAGGACTGGATGCCGGTGAAATAGCGCATCACCAAAGGCAAAACGGCAATGACGCCCAAAAACAAAGCCCCGACCAAAATGATCTTGTGCGTGGTGGCGGCCAAATAGTCACTGGTGGTTTTGCCCGGACGAATACCGGGGATAAAGCCGCCTTGCTTCTGTAAATTTTCGGCGATTTGCGTGGGATGAAAAATAACTTCGGTATAGAAATAGGTGAAAGCGAAAACAAGAAGGAAATAAATAACCCCGTAAAAAAGCTGGTTATTGAAGAGGCGAATGGTACCATTGGCCAAATGGGCGATCCAGGCGGTTTTGGCGTGGACTAAAAATTGGGCGATCATGGACGGGAACAGAACTACGGAAATGGCGAAGATGATGGGAATAACGCCGGCCATGTTGACCCTTAAGGGTAAATGCGTGCTCGTGCCGCCGTAAGCGCGATTACCGCGAATTTGGCGGGCGTATTGCACGGGAATGTTTCTTTGGCCCTCGTTGATGATGACGACGCCGACAATAGTAATTAAAGCGATCAAGGTGAAACCAAGCAATAAATAGAGTTGGGTTTGGTCAAAAGTGACCGCGATCTGCTGGATGATTTTTGGCAAGCGGGAAATGATGCCGGCGAAGATGATTAAAGAGATGCCGTTACCGACTTTCTTTTCTGAAATCAACTCACCGATCCACATTAAGAAAATGGAGCCGGCGGTAATGGTAATAATCATGATCGTAAAGTTAAAAGGGCTAATGGCGCCCAAAATACCGCTGGACCCGCGCTGTAAAATCGTGATCATGCCGTAAGCCTGCAGAGCCGCCAAAGGTACGGTCAGCCAGCGCGTCCACATGTTTATTTTCTGCTGACCGGCTTCTTCTTTCTGCATTTCCTCTATTTTCGGCACGATCATGCCCAGAAGCTGGAAGATGATGGAAGAGGTGATATAAGGGGCGACGCCCATCATAACGATGGAGAAAGTTTCCATGCCGCCGCCGGAAAACAAGTTCAACAGACCCAAAATCTGGTTGGAAGCGAACAAATTCCTTAAAGCGGCCGAGTTCACTCCGGGAATGGGGATATGGGCGGTGAAACGGAAAATGGCCAGCATAAGCAAAACGAAAAGCAGACTGTTTCTTAAGTCTTTGGCTTTCCAAATTTGGGTCAATTTGCTGAACATAAAGTCTAATTATTTTTCCGGCGCGTCCGTCGGCGGCTTGGCCGCCTTGGTCTCTACGGCCTTAGCCGTGGACGCTTTCTTTATTTCCGGCGCTCCGCTTTGCGCTTTAACGCTGGCGCTCATTTTGACGCCGGCGAAACTCACCTGCGCCGTCAATTTTCCCTTGCCTAAAATTTTTACCGGCCCTTGGGGATCGCCGATCAGTTTTTTGGCGAACAAAGACGCTGGTTCCACCTTCTCGCCGTCTTTAAAAAAGCGATTTAGCGCCTTAACGCTGACGACTTGGTTCTTCGGATAAGGGGAACGGAAACCGCGCCATTTCGGAATTTGCAAAAGCTGTTTACGCAAGCCGAGGCGTTTCAGGCCGGACACGCCGGCGCGCGCCTTCTGGCCTTTTAAACCGCGGGTGCTATACGTGCCGTGACCGGAAGCGTTGCCGCGGCCGACCCGTTTCTTTTTTTGTCCGGCGCCCCGACTTTTATTGAGATTATGTAGCGATAACATAAAAAAAATTGAAAAATTAAGCTTTATTTTTCCTCCGCTTTTTTCCGGAACGATTTTTTCTCGTTTTCTTTCCTAGAAACCTCGGCTTGGCTTGGCTTGGAAGCGATCGCGGCTTCGCCCGACCGCGTCTCGCTTTTCTCCGGGCGGCGCAAAGTCTTTAAGGCCGCCAAAGTGCAACGGGCGTTATTAATCTTATTTTTTGAACCCAAAGCTTTACTGGTCACGTTTTTCACCCCGGCCAACTCCAAAATCACGCGGCTGACACCGCCGGCGATGACGCCGCGGCCCTTTTTCGCCGGTTTCAAAATAATCTTAGCCGCGCCTTCCTTATGATAAAGCTCGTGGGGAATGGTTTCGTTCACGATCGGCACAGTGATTAAATTCTTTCTGGCGCGGTTAACGGCTTTATTAACGGCCATGGTCACGTCGGCGCCCTTGCCTAAGCCGACGCCGACCTGGCCTTTCTTGTCGCCCAAAGCGACGCAGGCGCGGAAATTCATGCGCTTGCCGCCGGCCATGACTCTGGTAACGCGGGCGACTTCCAAAATCCGCTGTTCCATGTCGTCGCGCCGATCATCGCGTCGGTCGCCGCGCCGCGGGCCGCGCGGAGGACGCCGAGGGCCGCCATAAAGGTCCCGGCTGACGGTTTGCGCCGCGCCGTTAGTCGCGCTTGGGGTGCCTTCTTTGGCCGCCGCTGGCGCCGATGCCGCTCCCCTTTGTATATTTTTCTCTTCTTCCGCCATAATATCTGCCATAAATTAATTATACTCTGCTAAAAATTTAAAACCAGCTTTAAAAGTGCCGCTTTAAAATTCCAAACCGCCGGCGCGGGCACCTTCGGCCGCCGCCTTGACGCGGCCGTGGTATTTATAGGGGCCGCGGTCAAAAACGACGCCGGTAATTTTTTTGGCTTTGCTCGCCAAGAGTTTTCCCGCTTCTTCGGCGATTGCCAAAGGCGAAGTTTTAGCGCCAGCTTTAACCTCGCTCTCCTTAACGCTGGCTAGGGTGCGGCCGGCCGCATCGTCTATCAACTGCAAAAACAGGCCGCGACCGGAACGAAAAACGCTTAGACGCGGGCGAGTCGCTGTGCCTTTGACTTTGGCGCGCACGCGCCGACGACGACGTAATTTCTGTTCTTGTTTAACTTTGCTTTTTAGCATATTTATTCTTATTTCACGGCTTTAGCCGCGGCTTTGCCGGCTTTGCGCCTAATAATTTCCGTGGCGTATTTTATGCCTTTGCCTTTATAGGGCTCCGGCGGTCTTAACTTGCGAATCCGGGCGGCGGTTTCGCCAAGCAAAGCCTTATCGGCGCCGCTTAAACTCAAAACATTGCCTTCCACGACCGCCGTTACGCCCAAAGGCAGGCTAAAAACGACCGGATGAGAAAAACCCAAAGACAAATTAACTTTCTGGCCGCTGACCGTGACCCGATAGCCGACGCCGTTTATTTCCAATTTTTTAGTAAAACCCTGGCTGACGCCGATGACCATATTTCTGATTAAACTCCAAAACAAACCCCAAAGAGCGGGCGCCGCTTTGTCGTCCGGATTTTTCGGGGCGACCCTGATTTCCTTGGCGTCCGCTTGAACGCTAACAGCCGCCGGCAAGCGCAAATTCAATTCGCCCTTCGGTCCCTTAACCTTGAGCTCTTTGGCGCTTAAAGCGGCGGTAACGCCGACCGGTAAAAGAATTGGCAGTTTACCTAAACGTGACATAGACAATGCTTAAATGATAATTTAAAAAATTTCGCCGATGACTTCCCCGCCCAATTTCTGCTTTCGGGCCTCTTTATCGGTCATCAAACCGCGGGAAGTGGAAATAATCGCCAAACCGAAATTATGCAAAACCCGGGGAATTTCTTCCTTGGTGACGTAAATTTTCAAACCCGGGCGGCTAACGCGGCGGATGGCTTTTATTTGCGGCTGGCCGCTGGCCCGATATTTCAACTCAATTTCCAGTTCGTCAAAACGGCTGCGCCGGCCATTCAAGCCGCCGGCGATAACCGCCGCTTTTTTTATCCAGCCTTCTTTTTCCAAAATCTTGGCCAAAGCGTATTTCAATTTGCTCATTGGCAAAAGCACCTTCGGCTTTTTCACAGCCGAGGCGTTCCTAATGCGGGTGAACATGTCGGCGATGGGATCGGTCATATTTTTAACTCATGTTTAATTTTAATGGCCGCTTACCAGCTGGACTTTCTAATACCCGGCAAATCGCCGTTATCGGCCAATTCGCGAAAACAAATGCGGCACAATTTAAAGGCGCGCATATAGCCGCGATTGCGGCCGCAACGCCAGCAACGGTGGATGACGCGAGTGGAAAATTTCGGTTTTCTTTTGGCTTTAACGATCAAAGCGGTTCTGGCCATAAAATTGCTAATTATTTATCCTCTTTTTTAAAAGGGAAACCTAAAGCCTTAAACAAGGCCAAGGCTTCCTCGCGGCTTTTGGCGGCGCCAGCCAAGGAAACTTCCAGACCGAAAGCTTCATCAATGTCTTCGGCTTTAATTTCCGGAAAAGCGGCGTGTTCTTTAAAACCGACGGTCAAATTGCCCTGCCGGTCAACCAATTTTTCACTTAGGCCGCGAAAATCGCGCACGCGCGGAAAAGTTATGTTAACCAATTTCTCCACGAAATCGTAAAGGCGGGCGCCGCGCAAAGTCACCTTAGCGCCGATAATCATGCCCTCCCGGACTTTGAAGGCCGAAATTGATTTCTTGGCAACGGTAAAAACCGGCTTTTGGCCGCTGATTTTCATCAAACCCTTGGCGACGGCGTCTTTAACGTCTTTTTCTTTGGCGGCCCGGCCGAAACCGACGTTTAAAACCGCTTTAACCAAGCGCGGCGCCATTAAAGAGTTTTTATAACCAAACTCCGCCTGTAATTTAGGGACAATAACTTTTTTGTATTTTTCTCGTAAACGCATAATTTTAATCAATAATCTCCTGGCATTTGCGGCAAAGTCGAAGTTTTTTGGCTTTCTTGCCCTCCCCTTTCATAATTTTAAAACCAACGCGCGTCTGCCGGCCGCACTTGGGACAAACTAAAGCGACGTTGGCGAGACTGAAAAAAGCGGGAAACTCAAGGCGCTGGCCCTTTTCGTTCTGCCGGCGCGGACGCATATGTTTGATTAAAAGATTAAGCCCTTCCACGCTGACTTTATTTTCTTTCGGCAAAACTTGCAAAACTTTGCCGATCTTGCCCTTGTCCTTGCCGGTTAAAATTTTCACTTTATCGTTCTTTTTGATGTTCATAATTTTTCGCTTCGCTTTTGCCCTTTACGACTTAAAGGACTTCGGGGGCTAAAGAAGCGATTTTAATAAAGCCGGCGCGCCGGACTTCTCTAGCCACCGGCCCGAAAATGCGGGTGCCGCGCGGTTCCTTTTTCTCTAAATCAACTATTAAAACGCAAGCATTATCGTCAAAACGCAAGCGCGTGCCGTCCTGACGGCGGATTTCCTTTTTCGTCCGGACAATAACGGCCTTGACGACGTCGCTTTTTTTAACGGCGGCGTGCGGCTGGGCCGACTTGACGGCGGCGATAATAACATCGCCGATACTGGCATAACGCCGGCGATAGCCGCCCAAAACGCGGATGCACTGTACGGCCTTGGCTCCGGAATTATCAGCTACTTTTAAATAGGTTTGCACCTGAATCATATATTTTTTAAAGCTTTTAACCTTTAACCACCCGCCAGCGTTTATCGCGACTTAAAGGGCGGCAAGCGGCAAAAGTGACGCGATTACCGACTTTATATTCATTCTTGGCGTCGTGGACTTTATAGCGGCGGCTGGTAATAAAGCGCTTATGGTATTTCGGATGTTTTTTCACTCTTTCCACTTTAACGACAATCGTTTTATCATTTTTGTCGCTGACGACGAGGCCTTGAAATTTTTTCACGGTCGTTTTCCTTTCGGCCATATTATTACGGTTTATTTAATAAAGTTAAGATGCGCGCCGCTAATTTTCTGACGCTTCTTAATTCCCGAATATTTTTCAATTGCTTATTGGAATCTTTAAAACGCAGCTCCCGTAATTTTTCCCGATTGCTAGCCAATAATTTCTCCAGTTCCGGCCGCTCCTTGGTTTTTAATTCTTTTTTATCCATAAATTTAAATTTCAACTCGGCTTAGGCTTAGTCTTTGCTGACAAATTGGCACTTAACCGGCAATTTATGGCCGGCCAATTCCATGGCTTTTTTGGCCGTGGCTTTGTCCACGCCTTCCATTTCAAACATAATCATGCCCGGTTTGACGATGGCGGCGTAATAGTCTACGGCGCCCTTGCCCTTGCCCATGGGGATTTCGCCTCCGTGGGCGGTCACCGGCTTGTCCGGAAAAATCCGAATCCAGATTTTGCCGCCTTTCTTCACGTATTTCGTCATCACCCGGCGGGCGGCTTCAATTTGGCGCGAAGACAGCCAGTGGGCGGTCAGGCTTTTCAGGCCGTAACTGCCGAAGCTGATATTTAAAAAGCGAGTGGCCTTGCCGCCGCGGCGCCGCTTCTGATCTTTTCTCCATTTGGTTTTTTTGGGCATTAACATATTTAAGGGGAAATAAATTTATTCGGCGATAACTTCGCCTTTAGCTTCCTTGTCCTTGGCGAAAACCTCGCCCTTGTAAATCCAAACTTTGACTCCGATAGCGCCGTAAGTGGTGTGGGCGGCGCCGCGGGCGTAGTCAATGTCCGCCCTTAAAGTCTGCAGGGGGACTTTGCCCCAAACCAGCTTTTCCGTGCGCGCGATTTCGGCCCCGTTCAAACGGCCGCCGACAACGACTTTTGCCCCTAAGGCGCCGGCGCGCTCAATCTTGGCCAAGGCCTGTTTCATAACTTTGCGGAAAGGAAACCTTTTCTCCAAATCCAAAATCATGCTTTGGACAATTATTTGGGCGCTTAAATTCGGTCGCGACACTTCTTTGATGTTCAAATTTATCTCACTGGGCCGGAAATTTTTTAAAAATTTATCATGGAGCTTTTTTTTTAATTCTTCCACGCCATTACCGCCGCGGCCGATAATGAGGCCGGGTTTGGCGGTGGCGATGTTAATCTCCAGCCGGTTTAAGCCGCGGACGATTTCCACTCTGTCTATGCCCGCTTCCTTGAACTGGCGCAACAGATATTTGCGAATGCCCACGTCTTGCTTAATGTTGGCCACGTATTTGTCGCCTTTTTCAAACCAAACGGAGGGCCAAGTTTTAATGACGCCTAAGCGAAGAATTTTCGGATTAACTTTTTTCCCCATATATTAACTGGCTCTAAATTAATTAGCCGGACTTGCGGCGGAAAATCTTGGAGACAAAACCTTTGCTGGCCCCGCCCTCTATGGGCGCGTGCGCGCGGCGGCCCTCCCAGCGCGGCTCAATAATTTCCTTACCTTTTTCCGATTGCGCGCCTGTCTTTATCGGTCGGTCCGCGGCCTTTTCCGGCTTTATTTTTTTAGCTGATTTTTGGCTTTGTTTAGCTAATTTTTCTAACTTAACCGGTTCCGCCGCCTTAAGCGCCTTCTTCTCTTTCTTGCCGCTCGGTTTAATTTCCGCCAAAAGCAAAAACAAATGGCAGGCGCGTTTCTTTAGGGGCGTCGCCCGGCCGTGGGCGCGCGGCAGCCAGCGTTTCAGACTGCCGGCCTCATCAGCGCGAATTTCCTTGATATATAAATTGTCCTTATCTAAATTATAGGTGGAAACGGCGTTGGCCACACCCGAGTTTATGAGTTTAATAACCGGCCCCGCCGCTCGTTTGTTTACAAAGTGCAATTGATCCAAAGCCGCGGCCACCGGCAAACGGCGGATAACGTTAATAAGGGCCCGAACTTTATAGGGAGACTGGCGCAAATGTTTTAAACTGGCTTTAACTTCCATATTATTTAACGGCTTTTTGTTCGCTGGCCTGGGCCTTGGCCATCTTACCGCCGTGACTTAAGAATTTACGCGTCGGCGCGAATTCGCCCAAGCGATGGCCGACCATGTTTTCCACGATGTAAACGGGCACGTGTTGCTTGCCGTTATGCACGCCCAAAGTGAAGCCGACCATATCTGGCGTCACCGTCGCGGCCCGATCCCAAACTTTGATGATCGTTTTATCGCCCGGCCGCAATTTTTTGATTTTATTTAAAAGGCGCAAATTGACGTAAGGACCTTTTTTTAAACTTCTGGACATAAATAATTATCACTGCTTAGTATTCGGCTTATTTCCGGCGACCGCGGCGTCTGACGATTAAACGGTCACTCGGATGGCGCCGTCTAGTCTTAACGCCTAAAGCCGGCTTACCCCACTTGGTTTTTGGATGCCTTAAGCCAATGGACTGTTTGCCTTCGCCGCCGCCATGGGGATGATCAACCGGATTCATGGCCGTGCCGCGCACCGTCGGCCGAAAACCGCGATAGCGGCTGCGGCCGGCCTTGCCTAAAGAAATATGACGCCGGTCCGGATTACTGACTTGGCCAATGGTAGCCAGACAGCCTTTCTTCACCAAGCGAATTTCGCCCGAAGGCATCTTCAACTGGGCGTATTTGCCTTCCACGCCCATGACATAAACGACATTACCGGCGCCGCGGGCAATTTTCGCCCCTTGACCCGGCTCCAATTCCACGGCGTTGACGGGTAAACCGGCGGGCACGTATTCCAAAGGCAAAGCGTTGCCGGTTTTTATCTCAATTAATTCGCGAGCGCTCATGATTTTATCGCCGACTTTTAAATCCACGGGCGCGATAATGTAGCGTTTCTCGCCGTCGGCGTAAGCCAAAAGAGCTAAACGGGCGCCGCGGTTGGGATCGTATTCCAAGGCTTTGACCAGGGCCGGGATCTTAAATTTGTCGCGCTTGAAATCAATTTGGCGCCAGTAGCGCTTAGCGCCGCCGCCGCGATGGCGTATGGTGATTTTCCCTTGCGCGTTGCGGCCGCCGCGCTTTTTCTTGATCATAACTAAACGCTTTTCCGGCTGTTTTTTGGTGATATCTTTAAAATCATCGAAGCTGGCTTCGCGTCTACCGGGAGTATTGGCTTTGACTATCTTTATGCCCATATTAAAAATTAAACGCCTTCGTAAATTTTAATCGTCTCGCCCGGAGCCAAAGTGACAATCGCCTTTTTCCAAGCGCGGCGTTGACCGGTGATACGGCCGCGGGTAACGTGCTTGCCGCGCATCTTTATCAGATTGACTTTTACGGGTTTGACGCCGTAAGCGGCTCGCACCGCTTTGGCGATTTCAATTTTATTGGCTTCAACCTTGACCACAAATAAATATTTGTTTTCCGCGCCCAAATGCGTGGCCTTTTCCGTAATCAAAGGTTTTAAAAGCAGACGATAGGCCCGGCCGTATTTTAAGAGCCGGCCGGCTTTGGCCGCGCCCTTGATAGTCGGCGCGGTCTCGGCGTAAAGATCTTTCATGCTGACCGTCTTTGGTTTGGCCGCGGCTTTAACTTCGGATTTCGCCTCTTTCTTGGCCTCTTTCTTGGCGACTGCCTTATCCTTCTGCCGGGCGGATTTTTGAACGGCCGGGATCGCCGGCGCCGCCTGACTGTCTCGCGCCTGATTTTCCGGCGCCGCCGTTTCCGAAGAGCTTTGTTTATTTTTCCTTTTGCCGAATAAGGCCATATGTTTAAGCGCGGTAACGGGCCGTCAAAATTTTAACCGCGTTCTCCGTCAATAATAAATTTTTATAATTTAACAAATCCAAAAGATTAAGGTTTTCCAAATTACTTATTTTCACGCCGGCTAAATTGCGACCGGCGTAACCAAGTTTCTTATCTTTAGTGTCGTTAATGATTAAAATATCGCGGCGCTCGTCTTTTAAAACGTTTTTTTCCAAAAGACTTAAAACGGCGGCGAATTTTTTTGTCTTGTAATCGTCCACCTTTAACTGATCCAAAACCACCAGGCGGTCATTGGCGACCTTATCGGATAAAGCCATTAACAAGGCTTTTTGCTTCATTTTTTGGTTTATTTTCTCTTTGAAATTGCGCTCTTTGCGCGGCCCGAAAGTTATACCGCCGCCCTTCCATAAGGGCGAACGGGAACTGCCGACCCGAGCCCGGCCCGTCCCTTTCTGGCGCCAGGGCTTTTTGCCGCCGCCCCTGACTTCCCCGCGGCCCTTGGTATGCGCTAAAACCTGGCGCCTATTGGCCATTTGCGCTCTCACCGCCTGGTGCAATAAATCGCTCTGGGCTTTGACGCCAAAAATTTTCTCATCCAAGACTAAATCTTTCCTGGCTTCCGCGGCTTGGTTGTAGACTTTTATCTTTAAAGACATAAAAATTATTTTTCCGGGGACGCGGTCTCGGCGCTCGCTTCGGCTTTTGTTCCCGCCCTCGCTTCGGCGGGTTCAACCGCTTTAGCCTCTTCGTCCGCTTTGACTTCTTCGTCCGCTTTGACTTCTTCGTCCGCCATCACTTTTTTTAAATTTACCTTTAAGTCACCCGGGGCCTTAATTAACAAGAGGCTGTTCGTGGCGCCCGGGACGGCACCGTGTAAAAACAGGATATTTTGCTCCGAGTCAATTTTTGCGATCGTTAAATTCTTGGTGGTCACTCTTTCATTGCCCATGCGCCCGGGCATGCGCGTACCTTTAAAAACGTGAGCCGGACCTTTGGGACCAATGGAGCCGGGCATGCGCTCCTGATCCTTATTGCCGTGGGTCTTGCGCCCGCCGGCGAAATGATGGCGCTTGACCACGCCTTGGAAACCTTTGCCTTTGGAAATACCACTGACGTCAACAGTATCGCCGACGGCGAAAGTTTCCACGCTGACAAGGTCGCCCGGTTTAAAAGGGGACGAATCTTCTAAGCGAAATTCGCGCTGATAGCGGGGCTTAACGTTTAAACCCTTTACTTGTCCCAACTGCGGTTTTTTAAGATTCTTTTCTTTTTTTTCGCCGAAAGCCAATTGCAAAGCGTTATAGCCGTCTTTAGCCTGATTTTTCACCCGGGTAACCGGGCAAGGGCCAGCCAAAACCGGGGTCACGGCCATGACTTTATCTTTTAACCAAATCTGGGTCATATTCATTTTTTTTCCCAGGATGAATTTCATAGGCTTTAAAAACAAAAAACTGGCCTTTTAAAACCAGCGGGAATGGAAAAATAAAAAAATAGCTTTTTCTCTCGCTTTTTATTATTTTTTTATGCTGGTTTACCTCCAAAATTTAGCTAATTTTCGTATAAACACTTTCTTTCAGGAAAGAGTTATTTAGACGAGCCTTAGCTTGCTTATGGGTACTGTTTATCCTACTATATCTTTATCTCCACGTCAACCCCGGCCGGCAGGCTTAAATTAGTCAAATCTTCTATGGTTTTAGCGGTCGGATCAATAATGTCTATCATCCGCTTGTGGACGCGCATTTCGTATTGGTCGCGGGCGTCCTTATGGACGAAAGTGGAGCGGTTGACCGTGTATTTGCGCTTTTCCGTGGGCAAAGGTATGGGACCGAAAAACTGGGCGTCGGAACGCTCAATGGTATCAATTATCGTCCGCGTGGACTGATCAATGATCTTATGGTCAAAGGCTCTGATTTTAATCCTGATCCGCTGTTTGAACTCTTTTTCCTCTTTTTTGGCTTCGGGCATAATGGCTTTAGGTCTTTTATGCTTATTTATTTTTAAAGGTGTCATAAATAAACACTACAACCCCGCCCTTTAAGGAAGAGCGAGGCTAAGTGTCCACTTATTTCAAGATCTTGGTGACCACGCCGGCGCCGACGGTGCGGCCGCCTTCCCGGATGGCGAATCTCTGCTTCTCTTCCAAAGCGATGGGGGCGATCAATTTAATGGTCAAATTAACGGTGTCGCCCGGCATAACCATCTCCGCGCCGCTCGGCAAAGTGATGTCGCCGGTCACGTCGGTGGTGCGGATATAAAACTGGGGTTTATAGCCGGTAAAGAAAGGCTTATGACGACCGCCTTCTTCTTTGGATAAGACGTAAACTTCGGCCAGGAATTCGGTATGCGGCGTAATGGAGCCCGGTTTGCATAAAATCTGACCGCGCTCCACTTCATTTTTCTTGGTGCCGCGCAGCAAAACGCCGGCATTGTCTCCGGCCTGACCCTGATCCAAGGAGCGGTTGAACATTTCCACACCGGTGACGGTGGTTTTCTTGGTTTCCATCAAACCGACGATTTCCACTTCGTCGCCGACCTTGACAACGCCCCTTTCAATGCGGCCGGTAACAACCGTGCCGCGGCCCTCAATGGAGAAAATATCTTCAATCGGCATCAAGAAAGGTTTGTCAATTTCTCTCTTCGGTTCGGGAATGTATTCATCCAAGGCCTTAACCAAATCCAAAACGGACTGGGCATCCGGGCCGGTCGGGTTTTCCAGGGCCTTCAAAGCGCTGCCCCTGATAACCGGGGTCTTGTCGCCCGGGAATTCATATTTCTTCAAGAGGTCGCGAATTTCCTCCTCCACCAGATCGATCAATTCCTTGTCCTCAACCATGTCGCACTTGTTGAGGTAAACCAAAATGTAGGGGACGCCGACTTGGCGGGCTAAAACGATGTGTTCTCGCGTCTGCGGCATCGGGCCGTCAGTGGCGGCCACGACCAAAATCGCGCCGTCCATCTGGGCGGCGCCGGTAATCATGTTTTTGACATAATCGGCGTGGCCCGGGCAGTCAACGTGCGCGTAGTGGCGCTTCTCGGATTCGTACTCCACGTGCGCCGTGGCGATGGTAATGCCCCTGGCTTTTTCCTCCGGCGCGGCGTCAATTTCATTAACGCCTTTCTTGGAAGCCTTAAAGCCTTTGGCGCTCAAAGCCGACAAAATGGCCGCGGTTAAAGTGGTTTTCCCATGGTCAACGTGGCCGATGGTGCCAACGTTGACATGGGGCTTGGTGCGTTCAAATTTTTCTGCCATGTTTTTGTTGTACGGCCCCCGTTTGCCGCGGGGTTTCTTTCCCTTAAAAAGGAAACCAGCCGAACGAATTAATTAATTTAAAATTTATAAAAATTTCTTAATTAGCGATTTTCCGGAGCCGCCAGATCTTGACCGCGACCCCTTATTCTATCTCCTGGGCCTTGGCCTTGACTTGCGGCGATATTTGCCACGCTTTTCTGGCTTCATCATCTTCTTCCGGGTAGGCGGCACTCTCCCGATTTTTCCACATCAGGATTTCGCGATTAATTTTATCAGTTAAATCTTCTTCTGTCAAATTCGCGGGCGGCGCCGGATTTTGTGTCGCCGGATGCTTTTTCAGCAAATCTTCCTTGTCCACCAAAGCCGCGTATTTATCCAAATCCATAATCACATAAGCGTCCTCGGGCGCCTCGGGATTGAAAATAATCACGCGGTCGCCGGTTTTCTTAATTAGGCCCAGAATTTTTTTAAATTGAGCGGGAAACATATATTTAAAAATATCTTACAATCTTAGACCGGCGCTCCCCGGCCGTCAAGCCGCCTACGAGCCGCCGAAATCTTAGCGCCCGGCCTTCTCTTTGATCGTTTCCAGTATGTTTTTCGGCACCTCGGCGTAACGGGAAAATTCCATGGTGTAATTGGCGCGGCCCTGGCTCATGGAGCGGAGACTGGTGGCGTAACCGAACATTTCCGCCAAGGGCACTTTCGCTCGGATGACTTTAATGTTGGCCCGTTCCGTCATTTCTTCTATCTGGCCGCGCTTGGCGTTTAAGTCCCCGATAATATTACCCATATAGTCTTCCGGTGTCAAAACTTCCACCTTCATAATCGGTTCCAACAAAATCGGGCTGGCTTTCTGGCAAGCTTCCTTAAAAGCAAAAATAGACGCCATTTTAAAAGCGATTTCCGAAGAATCAACTTCGTGGTAGGAACCGTAGAAAACGGCCGTCTTAATATCCACCATGGGATAGCCGGCGACGACGCCGGTTAGCATCGCTTCCTTGACCCCTTTTTCTATGGCGGGGATAAACTCACGGGGAATAATGCCGCCCTTGATTTCATCCACGAACTCAAAACCGCCGCCTTGGGGCAAAGGTTCCACGCGCAAAGAGCAATGGCCGTACTGGCCGCGGCCGCCGGATTGTTTGATGTACTTGCGTTCCGCTTCCGCCACTTTAGTGATGGTTTCGCGATAGGAAACTTGGGGCTGGCCGACGTTGGCTTCCACGCCGAATTCCCTTTTCATGCGGTCAACGATGATTTCTAAATGCAGTTCGCCCATGCCGGAAATAAGGACTTGGTTCGTGTCCTCATCCGTTTCCACGCGGAAGGTCGGATCCTCTTCGGCCAAGCGCGACAAAGCCACACCCATCTTTTCCTGATCGGCCTTGGTTTTCGGCTCCACGGCGATTTTTATAACTGGTTCCGGAAAAATGATGGATTCCAAAAGCATAGGCTGGTCCTCGGCGCATAGAGTATTGCCGGTAGTCGTGTTTTTCAAACCAATGACGGCGGCGATGTCGCCGGCGTAAATTTCCTTTATTTCCTCGCGGTGGTTAGCGTGCATTCTTACCAAACGGCCGATTCTTTCCTTATTGCCGGTGGACGCGTTGAGGATATAGGAGCCAGCGGCCAAAACGCCTTGATAAACGCGGACGAAACAAAGCTTGCCGACGAAGGGATCGGTGGCGATTTTAAAAGCCAAGCCGGCGAAAGGTTTACCGTCGTCCGCTTTAACCAAATAATTTTTCTCGGGATCGCGGACGTCAGTCGCTTCCACGTCAGGCACGTCCAAAGGCGAAGGCAAATAATCCACGACCGCGTCCAAAGCCAATTGCACGCCGATATTCTGTAAAGCCGTGCCGCATAAAACCGGATAGAACTGATTGGCGATAACACCCTTTCTAATGGCCGCTTTTAATTCTTCCAAACTGACTTGGTGATTGTTTAAATATTTTTCCATGACCGCTTCCTCGCATTCCACGGCTTTCTCCACTAATTCATTGTAATACTCTTCCACTTTTTCCTTCATATTTTCGGGAATAGGAATCTCTTCCACCTTCTCTCCGAAATTGCCGGTAAACTGGTAAGCCTTCTTAGTCAACAAATCAATCACACCCTTAAAATCGCTTTCCGCGCCTATGGGTAATTGCAAAGCCACCGCCTTGGGGTTTAAGCGGCCGCGTATGGAATTCAGACTCATATAAAAATCAGCCCCCAATTTATCCATTTTGTTAATGAAGCACAAACGCGGCACTTTGTACTTGTCGGCTTGGCGCCAGACGGTCTCCGATTGCGGTTCCACGCCAGCCTGGCCGTCAAAAACGGCCAAAGCGCCGTCTAAAACGCGCAGGGAGCGCTCCACTTCCACGGTGAAATCCACGTGCCCGGGCGTGTCAATGATGTTAATTTTTTTGTTTTTCCAAAAGCAGGTGGTGGCGGCAGAGGTAATGGTAATACCCCGTTCCTTTTCCTGGGCCATCCAGTCCATTTCCGCCTGGCCTTCATGCACCTCGCCGATTTTATGCTTCTTGCCGGTATAATATAAAACGCGCTCGGTAAAAGTGGTTTTGCCGGCGTCAATATGGGCCATGATGCCGATGTTTCTCGTGTTTTCCAAGGAATAATCACGGGGCATATTAGACAATATTGTTAAAAATAAATAAATTCTATAAGGAGGGACGGCTCCTATTTAAAATTGATATCGGGCAAAATTTTAAATACGAACCGTCCCGACACTTAGCGGGAGAAATGGGCGAAAGCCTTGTTGGCTTCGGCCATCTTGTGCACGGCTTCGCGTTTTTTCACGGCCGCGCCCTCGCCATTGGAGGCGTCCAGAATTTCCGCGGCCAATTTTTCCGCCAGGGACCGGCCACGACGGCTTTTGGCGGCCTCTATCAGCCAATTGCAGGCCAGAAAATAGCGGCGTTCACCGCGCACCTGAAAGGGTACTTGATAATTGGCGCCGCCGACGCGCTTACCCCGCACTTCCACTAAAGGCGAGACTTTTTTTACCGCTTTGTTGAAAATATGCCGCGGGTCCTGTTTAGTTTTATCTTTTAAGATATTGAAAGAGTCGTAGACGATTTTCTCGGCCACGCTTTTCTTGCCGCGGCGCATGACGTAATTAATAAATTTGGCGATGCTGTTATCGCTGTATTTCGGATCGTTGTTTATCGGACGCTTGGGAGCAGATTTACCGCGCATAAGTTAGGGAAAAATTAAAAATTTATTTCGTTTTTTGTTTATTTCGGTTTCTTGGCGCCGTAGCGGCTACGGCCCTGGCGCCGCGCTTCCACGCCGGCGGCGTCAAAAACGCCGCGCACCACTTTGTAGCGGACGCCGGGCAGATCTTTGGTCTTGCCGCCTTTGATCAAAACAATAGAGTGTTCCTGCAAATTATGGCCCATGCCCGGGATATAGGCAGTGACTTCCATGCCATTAGAAAGCCGGACGCGAGCGATCTTTCTTAAAGCTGAATTCGGCTTTTTCGGCGTGGTCGTAGTCACTTTTAAGCAGACGCCCTGTTTAAAAGGGGCGCCGTGGGCGAACTCTTTCTTTTTCCGGTGTAAAGCGTCCAAACCCGTATGCAGAGCCAGGGACTGGCGCCGTTTGGCCACTTTTTTCCGGCCCTTTCTGACTAGTTGATTGACGGTAGGCATATTTAAGTAATAAAATAATCCTGAATTTTCAGGATAGAATTAACTTATTTTTACACTAATTTAATTTAACAAAATCCAAAATATAAGTCAAGGCGTGTGTAAACGGAATTTTTCCGCCAAGGTTTAACTAGTACCGACAATGAGGCGAAAAAGCAAATTGACCACGGGCAGGATGAAACTGCCGGCCAATAAAACCACGAGGATAATGAGGATAAAACCGGTTCTTTCCAAACTTAAATAGCGCACACGGGCCGCCGGTCGCAAGAAAGCGGCTAAAATCTTGGAACCGTCCAAAGGCGGAATGGGAATGAGGTTAAAAACCATTAAAATCAGGTTCAAAAAGACAATAATAGCTAATAAGCCGTTAAAAGTCAGGCTATACATAGGCATAAAACGCAAAATCAAGCCAAAAAACAGGGCGATGACAAAATTCGTCGCTGGTCCGGCTATAGCCACTTTCGCGTCACCAAATTTACGGTCGCGCAAGTTATAGGGATTATAGGGCACGGGTTTGGCCCAGCCAAAAATAAAAGGCATACGTGTAATCAGCATGACTAAAGGTAAGAAAAAAGAACCGAACCATTCCAAATGCGCCAAAGGGTTAAAGGTTAAACGGCCGGCGTCCTTGGCCGTGTTGTCGCCCAAACGCCAAGCCGCCCAGCCGTGCATATACTCGTGGGCGACGGCGGAAAATATTAAGACGAGAATTTCAAATACTTGCAACATATCTAATTTTATTAGGCTCTTCCCTCTTCCTTAGTTTATTTTAACACAGCTTGCTTATTTTTTAAAAGGCTGTTAGAATAAAACCGTTAAAATAAGGCTTCAACCATTATGGGCAAAAAATGCGATGTCTGCGGCCGGAAAGCGACGCGCGGCGCCAGCCGCTCGCACTCCAACGTCCGCACCCTGAAAAGACAAAATATCAATTTGCAAAGCAAAGTTATAGACGGCGTGCGCCTGAAAGTCTGCACGTCTTGTTTAAGGACAATGGCTAAACACAAGGCCTAAGAAGAAAAGAGCCGCCTGAAGGCGAAGGGCTGGACCTGAAAACAAAAAGCTAAACCCGAGGCAAAGAGGCGTGACTGAATTTAAAGCAAAATTATTTCGGCAATAAAAAAACCGCTTTTGCACTCTCAAGAGCGGTTTTTCTGATGTCGGGCGCCTAAAAAGCGCGCCCGCTTAAGGAATGATTTCTTTAATTACGGGAAAAATTTTTTGCGCCAAAGGCAAGGCCGCTTTGGGGATAAAGAGACGATTACGGCATTGAGCGTGCCAAATCAAATTAGGGGTGTTTAAATGAAAAACGCCAGCAAACAAACCATCGCGATGCCCTTCCGCTTCGGCCACGAAAAGATTGGTGTCGGCGTAGGAAGCATCTTTGGAAAAGAGAAAAAAATTCCCTCGATAAGCACCGACTAGCTTGAGCGCGTACAGGTCGCAAATTTCCACAATCTGATCCTGACTAAAGCGCAAAGATTTTAAAGGGATTCTAAAAGCCGAAAAGATTTCCGGAAAATTGCCATTGGCGGCAATTTCATAGACCGCAATTGCAGTCGGCCCGGTCGCCAGTCCCGGCTTGTTCAAATCCCATCTCTTAAAATCGTCGTCAATACCGCCTTTAAACACGCGGACGGAGTTATGCAAAGTCCTTTTCCCTTCTAAGGCGCCAATAGTGAAACCGCTCACCTCGGGAAGTAGAGTCAGGGAACCGTTCGTTAAGTTAAGTTCATTGTCGATCGCCAAGAGCTTAAGAAGCCTCCCTTTTTCTTCCGCTTCTTCCGCGGGCGGGAAACGGCCAGCAAGAATTTTGTCTAAAGCCGCACCAACTTTTCGCGGGTCAAGCCGGCGGGCGTTCGGAGCCCTTACTCTGGCAGCTATCTCCTCCATTTTTCCCCTTATCTCATTAAGTAATTCAATATCAACATCCTTAAGCAAGTCATTAGGGACTTTAGGGATTAATAACTTTTTTGTCGCCATGATGCTTTTATTTTTAAAGAAATATAACCGTCACCTGCCCCGACGGCTGGAGAAACGGGGGATTAAAAAGTGTCAAATCCGTTTATAAAAAAATAGCATAAAAAAATAGAAGAGGCAAGGCGCATTTTAGATTTACTTAATAAAAATAAAAACTAACTATAAGCAAGCTCATTCTTTTTTCTTCTTAAAAGATAAATCAAGGCGGTTAAAAATAAATAATATAATCCTCCCCACCACCAATTAAAACCCCTAATTTGCACCGCCGCCCAACTCGGCCGGGCCAATAAATCGGAAAGGATGAAGATAAATTTCAAACCCAAATAGGCGGGCAAAAAGAAAAATGGACCTAAAGGCGGAATAAGAGCGGACAAACACAGGCTGGCCAGAAGCGCAGTCAAGATAAAAGGAAAGGACCAAAGTAGAAGTAAATTGGTCAAAGGCGCGATCAAAGACAGCTGTTTGAAATTAATTAGGGCAATGGGCAAAATCGCGATCTGGCAAACCAAAGTCAGATTAAGCGTTTCCAAAGCGACTTGAAGCGCTTTTTTCCAACGCGAACTCCGACCCTTCCCCGCCAGCAAACGGCGAATGACTTTTTGCCCTAAAGGATATAAATAAATGATGGCCAAAACGGCGGCGAAGGAGAGCTGGAAACCGACGTCGGCGCGCAAAATCCTGGGATTGAATAAAAGCATTAAGGCCGCGGAAGAAACCAAGGCGTTAGTCATGTTGGCTTTGCGACCGTAAGAGACGGCCAAAAGAGCCAGACCGCCCATAAGAGCCGAGCGCACGGCCGAGGCGGCCAGACCGGTAATAATGGGATAAAAAATTAAAAAAGCGAAAACCACTCTTAGGACCCAGCGTCGGCTCAAACCCAAAGCCAGAAAAAAATTAATGATAAGAGCGCTTAAAATCGTGATGTGGGTGCCGGAAATGGCGATCAAATGGCTAATGCCGACGCGAGCGAAAAGATCCAAGTCGCTTCTTTCTACGCTCCGGCGATAGCCCAAAAGCAAGGCGCCGGCCAGACCGGCTTCCGGCTCGGCCAAATTACGATCCAACAAATTTTTCAAGCGCCACTTGAAGCGCAACAAAGTGTGATAGGCCTTCTGCCGCCCGCTCAAAACTCCCGCGGCCGCCTCTATCTTCGGATAATACAGCAGCGAATAAACGCCGTAGCGGGCCAAATAGCTTTCGTAATCAAAATCCTCCAAGACCGGCGGCGCTTCCAGTTCCCCGCTTATCTTTAGAAAATCCCCGTAATTATAGGCAGGATAAAGAATGGTCGTGATCAAAACTTTGCCACCGGCGCAAACGGTCAAACGCCGACTTTTTATATCCACCTCCGCCTCCTCGCAAACGCGGCCGACGAAACTGACTTTCTCGCCGTTATGGGCGGCGAGATCCCCGGCTTTTATCTGTTTTTCAAAAGCCCCGGGTTTACAGCCGATTAAAAATATCGCCAAAATAAAGAGCAAATTGGCGAACAAAAAGAGGCGCGCCGGCGTCAAACGACTAAAAAATAACCGCGAAGCGAAGGACCGCGGCCGCGTTTTTTTAAAAGCCATAAAAAAATACCGTTAACAAACGGTATTATAGGCTTAAAGAGATGAAAAAAAGATAAACAGCTGCGCCTGGCTTTCCGGCCGCTCTAAGCTTAGCTCTTCTTCAACCACTTTAAATAGGCCTCGGCGAAGGGCCTTAAATCGCCGTCCAAAACTGCGTCCACATTGGCGGTTTCATACTCGTTCCTATGGTCTTTAACCAAACGCTTGCCATAAAGGAAATAGGAACGAATCTGCTTGCCCCATTCGGCTTTCTGAACCTCACCTTTAAGTCGCCTCTCTTCGTTTTCTTTCTCTGCCAAAGCCAGGCGATAAAGCTTGGCTTTCAGAATCTTCAAGGCGTTCTCTTTGTTCTGGTGCTGGGACCTTTCCGTCTGGCAGCTGACCGTGATGCCGGTGGGCAAATGGACGATGCGCACGGCCGAATTGGTGGTATTGACACTCTGGCCGCCCGGCCCGCTGGAGCGGAAGACATCGATGCGCAGGTCTTCCTCCCTAATGACCAGGGCGGCATCGTCTTTCAGTTCCGGGATAACTTCCACCAGGGCGAAGGAAGTGTGGCGCAGGCTTTCGGCGTCGAAAGGCGAGACGCGCAGCAGGCGATGGACGCCGTTCTCGCTTTTTAGGTAGCCGTAGGCATAGGGGCCGGCCAAGCGCAGGATGACGTTCTTGATGCCGGCCTCGTTGCCGGCCAGGCGATCGAGGATTTCCACCCGCCAGCCTTGGCGCTCGCCGAAGCGCAGGTACATCCTTTCCAGCATCTCCGCCCAATCCTGGGCGTCGACCCCGCCGGTGCCGGCGTGAATAGAAAGCAAGGCGTCGTCGCGGTCATATTTCCCATTGAGCAGGGAGAGGAATTCCAAGTCGGAGAACCTTTTTTCCAGCTCGTTGTATTTCGCCTCTATCTCAACGGTCAGTTCTCCATTCCGCTCCTGCTCGGCCAGGGCCAATAGTTCCTCGGTTTCCCGGATCTCCTTCTCCATCTTCTCCCAGACCTGGACGGCCGATTCTAGCTCCTCCGCCTGCCGGCCAATTTGGACGGCGGCCGGGCGGTCGGACCAAAAATCCGGCGCCGCCATCTTTTGCCGCAGTTCCCGAACCTTCTCGGCCTGGCGGTCGATATCCAAGAGCGCCTTCGCCTTCAGAAAGCGTTCCCGGAGCTCTTCCAGTTTCTTGAGCAGCTGTTCCATACCTTAAAAGTATAACAAAAAAGCGCCCGAAGCAAGAGGACGCTTATCGCC
>Ga0136653_10000445_pt1 | contig 21822 bp, 16 predicted proteins | sample LakKivw275mmetaG_FD_94866 | JGI IMG/M metagenome (GOLD analysis project Ga0136653, IMG submission 94866) | Anoxic lake water microbial communities from Lake Kivu, Rwanda to study Microbial Dark Matter (Phase II) - Lake Kivu water 275m metaG... | ecosystem: Environmental > Aquatic > Freshwater >...
GCCGTCCACCATACCGTGGTCAGATTTAAGCCGAAGGGCTCCTTTTCGCTCCATAATATCGATTACAGCTGTTTGCGGTGCAATTTTTATCTCATAATGGCCGGCTGTGGGGAATGTGGTCTGGAACTCCACCCCGGCTGAATTACCCGGTCCTAAAGTTACGGCATTACTTTTCACAAGAGTTCCGTTTATTGTCAGTTCCGCCATGAATACCCCTGCGGCATTGCCCGTGTTTTCAATGCGCATGCTGATATTTGTGGGCTGGCCCGCCATCACAGGTAACGGGGAGATAGATATGGGATCAAACTTATAAACGGCAACATTTTGTGCGGGAGGCTGTATTGGAGGTTGCTGCTGGGCTGGTGAAGTTGTGGCCCCTACGCACCCGCAGAATTCGGATAAAACCAGCATGGATACAAGCAAAATACTGGCAGTATAAATTTGCTTATCTCTCATATTCGCCCTCCTCCGCATACCGGCTGTTATACTTGTTCAAGGTGTTCGCCCCTTTAAGGATTATAAGGTGCTTCACCAAAGTTTTCAAAATGTATTCAGTTTTAACCCTGCAACATGTATAATCCTCTTTATTAGACCTGTCTACGTAAAAAGCGGGGACTAATAAACTTGATTTAGAGGAGGTCATTATGCCTTTTGCTATCTCACAGGGCATAAAACTATATTACGAGGTTACGGGTCAAGGTGATCCGCTTGTCCTTATCATGGGTTACGGCCACCATTCCCTGCACTGGGGCGCCCTGCCGCAGCAGTTAGCCGGCATAAATTACCAGGTCGTTCTAATGGACAACCGCGGCGTCGGCAGGAGCGACAAACCGGATGTGCCCATGAGTATCAACATGATGGCGGATGACGTCTGTGGGGTAATGGATGCGGCCGGGCTTAAAAAGGCCAGCATTTTCGGCGTATCTATGGGAGGATTGATTGCCCAGGTCTTTGCATTAAATTACCCGGACAGGCTGACCAACTTGGTGCTGGGCTGCACATTTCCCGGTGGATCACACACGGCGCCCACTGATCCTGAGGGCATGAGAATTCTATTTGATTATGACTATCTTGGGAAAATGACGCCCGAGCAAAGATCAATGACCGTTTTCCGTTTTTTCTGCTCCGAAGAATTCATCGAGACAAACAAAGGGGCCTTTGATTACTATCATAGAGTGACCAAAGAGTACCCGACGCCCCTGCATATCTTCAAGAGACAGTCAGAAGCGATATCAATGGAGGATACCTGGGACAGGCTGCCTTCCATCAAAGCGCCTACCATGGTGATCAGCGGCACCGATGACAGGCTGGTGAACTTTAAAAATAGCGAACTGCTGGCCAAGAGGATACCGGGCGCGGAGCTAACCCTGCTTCAGGATAAAAGGCATGGATTTTTCATCGAGGCCGTAGATTCAACCAGGATATTTATCAACGGCTTCATGAAAAGGCGAAGCCAGCGATAGTTGCAGTCACCTCGACACCTTAGAAAGCGGTGACCGCCTCCAGCTTTCGCGGGGGATATACCACTTCCGACTTGGGCGGCATCGGGCTATAGACCCAGTCGGCGATCAATTCACCGCACTCTATCCCGCCCATGCTGCGAGTACCATTATAGGTGCCGCGTAACAGCACCGTCTGCATCTCGAAGGACATGCAAAAGAGCGCCGCTTTAGAGCCTGACGGGATGGATTTCAGGTCATTGCTGTATACGGATGAGGCGAAGATAACACGGTCTCCGCCTGCGGTCTGCGCCTGAATCACCGGTATTATCACCGGGTACCCGTCCGTGTCCACATAAGCCAGGAACTTCAGGTTATCAATCTTGTCTATCAGTTTGCGTGTGAAATGATTGAGCACCTCTTCGCCTTTACCTTTGCCTGCCAGCGTTTTGGCTATCATGGTCTTGACGGCCGCCTGTATTACATTGGTCATGGGCAGCGCTTCTTTGCCGGTATGGCCCACCAGGTCCATGTAATAGACCGTATGGATGCCGAAGTATGCGTTATAGCGGAACATCGGTGTGTTATTCAGCAATTCGTATTCATTGCCCGCTTTGGTCGTACGGGTGAAACCGGCCTTGCCACGCCACAGGTTCTTGTCCAGCGTCATGATGAGGAACCCTGTTTTGGGATTCCTTCTGATGTTGGCTTTGCTCATGCCCTCGGAGAACTGACCCCAGAACATCTCGGTGGGAGAGCAGGCCTGCAGAGTGGAGATAAGCGTCAAATGCGGCAAACCCGACTCGTTGACCGTGGCAATCAGCCCGATCTTCATCTCGGGCTTAAAGCTATCGATATCCTGTTCAGAAAAAGTCTTCAATAAGTTCTTTTGTTCCTGCATCGCCGACCTCCTTCAGACGTTAGTGTTTTCAACCCTGGCAGCCCCAGTGACGAAGATTTTATCGGGGTCCGGCCCCGAACTTCTGGCGATTGTCTCGAATCTGGTCATATCAGCCTTGCTCAAGAGAGGCGTGGTCGCGTATTCCCATTCCATATCCAACCGCCGGTACTTGTCACGGCAGAGATTATTGAAAGCGCAGAGTTCCCAGCGCTGCATGTCATTCTCCAGCGTGGTGTGTATAAAACGGCCGATGCGCTGTATAACCGCCTCCTCTGCCGTGGCTCCGGGTATAAGCGGTGTGCGGATCCAAAGCTGCTTTGCGGGATTTGCCCTGATATAGTCACGAACGTGAATGAGGTTTTCCAATATCTTCCGGTTATCGTGGCCGGTATAGTCGCGATGTTTCTCAGGATGAATTTCCTTGACGTCGAAAAGAATAAGGTCAACGAAAGGCAGGATCCTTTCCAGAGACGCTGTGGAACACATCCCACAGGTATCTACGGCGGTATGCACTCCGTTTTCCTTCAGTTTGCTCAACAGGCCGGCACAGAAACCTGCCTGCATCAGGGGTTCACCGCCGGAAAGGGTTATACCTCCCCCTGATTTATCGTAATAGACTTTATCTTTCAGAAGCTCTTTTAAAAGCTCTTCCTGCCCAACTATTTTCCCCAGTACCTCCTGCGCGCCGGTAGGACACTCCTGTGCACACTTACCGCATGACACGCATCTTTGCCTGTCTCTCTTGATGCCGTCCTCTGTTTTTGTCAGGCAGCCGGTTGGGCATGTTTTCAGGCATATGCCGCACCCGATGCAGCGCGACTCCATCCAGTGCATCTGGGGCTTGAAAGAAATGCTCTCGGGATTGTGACACCAAAGGCAATTTAAAGGACAGCCTTTGAAAAACACAGTTGTACGTATACCCGGTCCATCCTCGGTGGACAATCTCTGGGTATGCAGAATTATGGCCTTGTCGCCCCGGACTATATTTTCCGGTATTGGCTCTATGCCGGCCTGTCCATCGGCTTCAACTGGCGCCTGCTCTATTCTCATAGTCGCCTATCTTACATGCAGTGGCTTTCGCGGGCGATTATCTCGTTCTGAAGCTCGCGGCCGATCGATGTGAAATAGGCATTATAACCGGTTACACGCACGAGCAGGTGCCGATAAGTGTCCGGATTTTTCTGTGCATCGCGTAAAATATCGGCGTCTATCATATTCACCTGTAGCGCGCTACCCCCGTTCTCAGCGTAACTGCGCAGGAAGGCTATAAATTTGGATTTATGCTCGGGATCGCGCAGCAGGGACGGGCTGAAGGTCATTGTATGGCTGGCGCCGTTGGGTAGTACGTTTAAGTATCCTTCCCAGTCGCCGTTGCCCGCCGGATCCTTGCCCCCCAGCACTTTCCCCACGGAATTCACGTTGGCCGTAGGACCGTTGATGTCGGCTCCCGCGCAGGGGCAGATCGCATTGGACAGGAATTGTCCCTTGGGCCTGCCGTCGGGGCTGGCCGGCAGGATGAACCCGTCGCCTACCCAGTAGTTCCAGGAAAGCATGCCGGGGCGATATTGTTTACCCGTAGCAGAAGTGCGGTATTTCCAGGTTTCGCCGGCCCACAGGTCCATTACATCTTTGCCCAGGTTATCCGCCTGGTCATCATCCCTTCCGTATTTGGGCGCTTTATTTAACGCCCTGGCCTGCAGAACCTCATGCCCCTTCCAGTTGTTTTTGAGCGCCTGGATGAGCTCCTGCATGGTGCATTCTTTCTGATCGAAGACCAGGTACTTGATGGCCAGCAGGGAATCCACGGTTGTTGCATAGGTCACAGCCTCCACCGTGATGAAGCTCAGCTCGGCCCCGCCCTCGTTAACGTCCATGCCCTTATCGGCACATCCTCTCACCATGCACGAGAGGTAAGGCGTGCGTAAAAATTTGGCTCTGATCCTGTCCGTCCAATTGTACAGCTCGGCTGCCCGTTTCATTAGATGCACGGTCTGCGTGACATAGGCGTTCCAAAACTCATCCCATGTCCGGAATCTGGTCGCATCCCCTGTGTCGGCTCCCCAGCGTTTGATCGGCTCCTGTTTGCCGGTCATGGGGTCTACCCAGGGGATCATGTCATATCCGCCGGTGAGCGCGTGCTCAACGGCTTTGAGAAGGTTAAGGTTGATATCAACCGTGCCAGAACGATCGTTTCCGCACATAGTATTTTCAAGGCACCCGACCGGCGCATAATCGAAAACGTTATCGGCGTTGATCAGTTTTTCTACGCCGGCCATTTTTGCTTCGCGCAGCATTCCTGCGATCGAGCGTTCGTCGAAGTTCAGCAGGAAGGGTGATCCCTGGCTTGATGCGATCATGTCGATCACTTTCTCCAGCAGCCTGTCCGGGCTGTGCCGGTGAAGGCGGACATTCGGCTTGGGCTCAAGCAGGGGGGTCAATTCGTCGATCACCTCGAGCATTCCGTAGGTCAGGTCGTTGCTGAGGTCGACTCCGCCCTTACCCATGCCGGAGAGAGTGATAAGCTGCCCGAAGCCGGCCGTGATGCCCTGGTTGCCCCCGGTCCTTATCATGGCATCGTAAGCAGTGTTGCAATGGATCCAGAAGCATTTCAACAGCTCTTTGCCGAACTCGCGATCCATGCCTTCATCCAGCGACTTTTTCCAGAAGGGGTAGAGGTACTGGTCCGCACGACCGAAAGATACACCCGGCCCGGGATAGTTCTCATCGCTCATAACCAGCATGTGTGTGATCCACAGCGCTTGAATGGCCTCCCAGAAATTATGCGCCGGCTCCCACGGCACCCGGCGCAGCATATCCGCCATCTTGAGAAGCTCATTTTTTCTGGTGCTGTCAGCTTCATTCTCGGCTAGTTGCGCGCAGACCTTGCTGTATTCAAAAGCCACGTCACGCGCCATGGTGGCGGCGACCAGCATGGCTTTAATCTGATGGCCCTTTTTACTGTCGTACTCATGCTGTGATAGGGACGACAGTTTCCGGTTTAATTCCTCGTGTATGCTCTTCCAGCCCTCGCGCAGGATTCTTGAATAGTCTGCTATGATGTGCCCGCTGGTTGCACCGGCGTTGCCGTAACCATGGTTATGGAACCAGAACTCGGCGGCGCGGGCGCCCTTTTTCCCGTAGACTGCTTTGGAGTATTCCGCCGCTTCCTTCTGGTTGAAACACCTGGAAGTTTGTACGTTGAAGCGGCCGCCGGCTATCAGATCGCCCGGCAGAACCTCATGCGGGAGGTAATACACCATGACTTCCCTGATAAACCAGGCCTGACGCTCCGGCAAACTCCATTCCCAGAAGCCCTCGGGAAGATCCACTTTAAAGGATGCCTGCTGAAAGGCGCCTGTGAAAGTCGGGAAAAAGGTATAGGTCTCAGGCACAATATAGAAATTGCCCTCCTGATACTGGATATCCCAGGGTGTTCCCGTAGTGAAGCCGGTAAACTCGTTGTTCCACTTCCGGTTGTTGCCCTGGAAATAGTAGTCACGCAGCCATTTGATGCGGGGTGAGAGATTGCGCGGTTCCTTGATCGAGTAGCGGGGGGTATTACAGCTCTGGGTGGTCATAGCCTTGCCCTCCTATTCCTTGTTAAACAGCTAAAATGAACGCGATGCCGAAATTGCCCTGCGGTAATACTGTAATTTTAGGAGTTTGGCTGGTTTTGTCAACCACTTTTATCACTTTCACGTGTGTGTGTATACCGGCGGGCTGGGTTGAAACAAGTGGAGGCGGGCATGCCCGCCTCCACTTAACGCTATTAACAGAATTGACTATTTCTCAGCCATCAGCTGTTCGTGTCTAACCCTCTCCATATCGGCAGGGAAAGGCTTGGCGGCCATTAGATAACAGATTCCGCCAAGGATGCCGCCGATGCAGGCTATTGTCAGTGCAGTACCCAGCGCCTGGGCATCCTGCCCCAGTGCATCGGAGATAGCGCCGACAAAATAAGGGCTCCAGCCGCCGCCGAAGACATACATACAGAAGACCATCAGGCCCCAGACGAGCCCTTTCTGAGCCGCTGGTGCTACGTCCTGTGACAAGGCGCTCAGGCAGGGTATTGCCATTACATTTAGCACACCGTAGGCGATTACAAGTACCAGGCCTATGCCCTTCATCTGAAAGTAGATAGCCCCTGCAAGGCAGATGGCGCTGAGGAATATCGTGATCGCAGGTATATACAGCCGGCCCCTGGGATCCTTTTTGAACCAGACGTCCGCGAGGATGCCGCCCAGCGGTGATCCGACTATGGCGGCCAGGACGATAGGCACCATCACGGCATTGGCGGCTGCGACATCCACTCCCCATGCCCTGCCCACATAGGCAGGAGTCCAGAATAGAAATGACATGGACATGATGTTGGCCAGGCCATAGCCTACCAGCACCCAGACCAATGAGGGTATCTTGAAAAGGGTTTTTATCGATTGCCCGAAGGTTACCTTGAAACCGGTGGCGGATTGTGTGGCTACGGTCTTGTAATCTTTCATGAACAGGGCCAGTATGCCTAGGATAACGCCCGGGATGGCGAAGTACAGGAACGGGGCCTGCCAGCCCTGTGTCTTGGCTATAGCGCCGGCCAGCACCGATCCCAGCGCTATGCCCAGCGGGACTGCCATGTTAAAAACTCCCATGGCTGCGCCGCGCGCCTTATGCGAGTAAGCGGCGCCGACCATGGCTGTGCCGCCGGCTGAGAATCCGGCTTCACCCACGCCGACCAGGCTGCGGGGAACGAATAGAGACCAGAAATTCCAGGCCTTGCCGGTCAGGAATGTAAAGCCGCTCCACAGGATCGCCATAATGGCGATGGACTTGCGCCTGCTCCATCGGTCGACCAGATAGGCTACAGGGAATGAGAATAGTGCTATGCTGAGGAGGAAGACTGAACCTAAAATCCCCACGTCGCCGTCGTTCAGGTTCAGGGCGGCTTTCATCGGTTCGACCACCGCGGCAACCACCTGCCTGTCCATGTAGTTGACCATGTAGAGCAGCGTGCAGATGATCAGGATGAAAAGCGATGCCCCCTTGCCGGCTTTGTATTGCTTGGAATCACCAGTGTCCTTTACCACTACATACCTCCTTATAAAATTAGTTTGTATTGAAGTCGCCCCCGGCGGCCGATTAAGTTGCAATAACAGGCGCGGCGATAACGCCCCATATTACCTTTCCGCAGCTACCCAGTCAAGCGAAATATGAATTGTGAATAAAGTAGTACTTGTTAACCGTCGAAACACAATTGGTACAGGTTTGTTTAAAATGTTCCTTTGCCGATCATAAAGTAACAGCCGCCGCACTGGAATATTACAGTGCGGCGGCTGTTAAACTGCTTGTTGATACCTTGAATGGCTTAGTAGTTCTCAGCCAGCACTTCGTAATAGGATTGCGGGTGCCTGCAGGCCGGACACTTCTTTGGAGCTTCGCTGCCCTCGTATACGTAGCCGCAATTGGTGCAGTGCCACTTAATCTTACCTTTTTTCTTGAAAACCTCGGCTTCTGCCATGTTGCTGATCAATTTTCTGTATCTGGCCTCGTGGAATTTCTCCACCGAAGCTATCTGATCAAAGGAGCCGGCCACCTCGGGGAAACCCTCCTCCCTGGCTACCTTGGAGAATTCCTGGTACAGCGCTGTCCACTCCATCTTCTCGCCTGCCGCAGCCTCTTCCAGATTAGTCCCGGTATCTTTAATCATACCTGCCGGATAGGCAGCTACGATTTCTACATCGCCTCCCTCCAGGTACTCGAAAAAGATCTTGGCGTGCTCCTTTTCATTGAAGGCCGTTTCCTCGAAGATATCGGCAATCTGCATGAATCCGTCCTTGCGCGCCTGGCTGGCGAAATAGGTATACCTGTTCCTGGCCTGGGATTCTCCGGCAAAAGCCTTGAGCAGGTTTTGCTCGGTTTTAGTTCCTTTAAGTGATTTGCCCATAGTTGAACCTCCTCTTTACATCATTCCAAACATTTTTACAGGATATCTGCGGTGTGTAAGTGACGAAGGTCACCTGTCAATATATGCAGTATTATTAAGTAGCATTTCCTGGCCACATGCGGTTTAAGGCCTGTCATATAGCTTTCCCGGTCTGTGTCGCGTATTTATACAGCCTGGATAGCGCCCTGATGGTGATGTCGCTGGCCGGATAGACCGGGAATCCGTTCTGCTCGAAGGCGTTTTTCAGTAAAAGGTTGCCCTTCCTGTCCTCGTCATCGTCCAGGAAAGGATCAAGGGCTACGCTTAAAAATACAGGCTTGCCCAATACGTCCCGGCAATAGCAGCTGCCCTCGAGCATCATCCCAATAACCAGGTTCATATGGTCGATTGCTTCATGTTTGCGCGCCCGGCGTATATACCTGAACTGATCGAACATAAAAACCAGCGTGTCGATGTTATCGTCTTCCGCCACGACTTTGATGATGTCGCTCAGGCTGCCCTCTTTCTGGAAGACTTTATAGAATATGGGCCAGGCATCCAGAGGGTTGCCGATGCTCGTGCCCGCCCGCGGCACCAGTTGCCTCAGTCTGTCCAGTGTTTTCTCGCCGAAGGGAGGCACGGCCATTCCCTCGGCTGCGCAGAGGTCGGTCTGGATAACACTGAAGCCGCCCGAATTGCTCACCAGTGAAACACGGTTGCCGCAGGGCAAAGGAGAGTGACTGAAAGCGGCCACAGCATTTACCAATTCGTCGTGGTTGCTGGCCTGTATCACGCCGCACTGCCTGAAAAGGGTTTCCCACACCGCGGGGGTACCGGTCAACTGGCCCGTGTGCGACCTCGCCACGCGGTTGCCGTTATCGGTCAGCCCTCCCTTGACTGCTATCACCGGCTTCCTGCAGGCTGCGTACCTGAGCGCCTCGTGCAGCCGTTTCCCGTTTTTCGATCCCTCGATATAAAGGGCAATTACCTTTGTTTGCGGATCATCTGCCATATATTCCAGGAAGTCGGGACAGTCGAGATCCGCGGCATTTCCATAGCTGACTACCTTGCTGAAATGCAGGTTCTTGGTCTTGCCGAAATAAGAAAAGGACTCCGCCACGCTGCCGCTCTGGGCGATTACCCCTACGTTCCCCTCAACCTCGCTGGATTCAGGGACGATGGCCAGCCCCGAGCGTGGGCAGTATATGCCGAAGCAATTGGGGCCGATTATCCTTATCTTGCCGGCGGCAACGTCCCTCAATTCTTTTTCCAGAGCGTGTCCCTCGGGAGATCCTGTTTCGCTGAAGCCGGAAGTAAAGATATGGGCCGCCCTGATCCCCCTCTGAATGCATTCGCCGACTATCCTCGGAACAAGATTAGCGTTGACGCCGATGATGGCATAGTCGATCGGCTCTTTAATGTCGAGCACACTGGAATAACACTTGCGGCCGAAGATCTCAGTGTACTTGGGATTAATGAAATACACATTGTTTTTAATCTTTGTTTTAAGCAGGGCAAGGGTGGCTATATCGGCAACCGGCGAGGCTCCTATAATAGCAACTTTGCCGGGATGAAAAATGCCATCCATTTCATCGTAAGTCGATTGTTTCATGTATGGAGCCTCCTTTCCGTAGCACTGCCTGTAAAATATAATCTAACTCTGCTCAGGGCGCCACCAAAATATGCGCAGTTTCGAATTAAGCAGTTCAAAATTATATAATATTCAGGCCGGTTCATTTAGTTTGTCGGCTGATTGATACTTGAGCTATCAGAGAGTTCTATGGCAATTATGAACAGGGAGGTCAGTAAATGAAATTCCGGATCACTCGCACATCGGTCCTTTTAGTGGCGGGCGTGGCTGCTGCGTTGATGCTTGGCTCATGCGCCGCACCTGCGCCTGCAGTAGTTACACCTTCGACACCTGCTCCGCCAGCTGTTGCGCAGCCTGTCATCAGGGATATAGCCGGAGCACTGGAATGGCATCCCAACGAGGAGAACGTTCTTATTTGTGCCTGCTCAGATCCTGACGGGAATCCTCTAACGTATTACTGGACTGCCGAGAAAGGGATTATCAAGGGAGAAGGACAGAGAGTTAGCTGGACGCCGCCGGAGGAACTGGGAGAATACGAGATAGTAGTAAGGGTGACCAATGATAAAGGGGGAGAGGCCACATCCAGTAAAAAGTTTGCGGTAGTTGCACCTCCACCTCCACCCGAAGACAAAACGGTTTATTTAAAACTTACGCCTCCCTCTGCAACTGTAGCCACGGCAACCGGCCGTGTCAGGTCATTTTTCATGTCAGAAATACAGTGTGAAATTCCCGGCCGGGATCTGTCGGAATTTACCTATACCTGGACTGCCAACGGGGGTAAACTGACGGCGGAGGGGCTTGATGAGGGTAAGGCCAGCCGGGTGGGTTGGCTTGCCCCCGGCGCCAACGGACTATTTATTGTGAAAGTAAAGGTTACCGACAAGGCGGGCAACTGGGCTGAGGGTGAAGTGACTTATGAAGTGCTTTGCTGCCGTGATCCCTAATTTAAAAAGTGAATGCAGGGAAATAATAATGGTATTCTCCAATAATTTTATACAGAGGACTGTATTGACGGCTATCTTTTTTGCTGCATTATGCATAACTGCTTCCTGCGCCGCACCCGCACCACCTCCGCAGGCGAACCGTGCGCCGGTTATCCGGCAGATTATCGGCTTCTCAGAGTGGTCACCGCAGACGGAAGGTCAGTTGACCTGCATCGCCCTGGATGAGGATGGCGACTTGCTTGAGTATACATGGATTGCAGATAACGGTACCGTAAGCGGAAACGGGACGACTATAACCTGGACGTCGCCGGCCACCATGGGCAAGTACAATGTCACGGTAACGGTCAGCGATGACAAAGGCGGGCAGGCTACTGCCGTTCACGAAGTAAAAGTAATTATAAATGCGGATGGCAGCGCCGGTGTGGATGCGCCGGTCGTGTTGAAAATGTCACTTCCTTCCCGGGATGTTGTGACCGGATCCAAGCGGATGCGCATCTGGACGGCCTCACTGATAGAGTGTATTATCGAGGATGCGGAAGCTAAGGATTTAAGATTCAAATGGTCGGCGGCCAGCGGCAAACTGCAGGCAGCCGCGGGCACGAGTCTCAATGAGGGCACGGCTGGAAAAGTTAGCTGGATAGCCCCCGGTGTAGGCGGTGATTTCAAGGTCGATGTCCTCGTGACCGACGGCAGCGGCAATGAGGCCAGAGGTACTGTGAATTTCGAGGTTTTCTGCTGCAGCCCTGAATAAAGATGGAACCGAGCAACATTGTTTTTCTTGAACAGCCGGCGCTGCGCCAACCCGATCTGGTAGCGGCCTTTATCGGCTGGCCCGACGCTGCACAGATTTCCACAGGCGCTGTGGCTTACATGATAAAAAAGCTGTCCGCCGTTAAGTTTGCCGAGATGAAATCCGACGATTATTATGATTTCGCCAAGATAAGGCCCTCCATCAATGTCGATAACGGTATGATGTGGCCAATCAGTATGCCGGCCAATAGTCTTTACTACTGGCATAATCCAGAGGGGCCCCGCGATCTGATTATTTTCAGCGGCATTGAGCCGCAGATGAGATGGCAGTCGTATGTCGAAGTTATTGCTGACCTGGCAGGCTATTACAACACGCATTGCGTGTATGCCGTAGGAGGACTTTACGACAGGATTCCCCATACGCGGGAGACACGTATCAGCGGGCTGGTCAATGAACAAGCAATGATCGAGGTGCTGGAAAAGGCCGGCATAGAACCAGTGAGTTACACCGGACCCAGCAGTATCCACGGTCCTTTGCTGAGCGTCTGCGCTATGCGCCGCATACCGGCCGTAAGCATATGGGGGCATGTACCTTTCTATATACGTGCCGAGAGCAATCCGATGGTATGCCTTGAAACCGTAAAGAAAATCGCTGCTCTGTTGGCCCTTGATCTTGATCTCGGAGATTTGAAAAGATCAGCCGACAGCCTGTGCGGAATACTGAACAAGCTGATCTCCGAAAACGAGCAGATGCGCATTTTCCTGCGGTCGTTGGAGGAGCAGTACGATCTCGACGGGAATGCCATAGGCGTCGAGCCCGAAGGATCGGAGCAGATCATCAAGGACATCGAGGATTTTCTACGGGACCAGCGCCACGAAGACTGATCGGACAAACAGCCACGGATCGACGCATGGTAGCGGCGCAGCCGGGCGACGGAACAGGAGATGCAGCGTCACATGTTGCGCCGGTATTTGCCACCCACTTCGTAGAGTGCGCCTGTGATCTGGCCCAGCGAGGCGTAACGGGCTGTTTCCATCATCTGCTCGAAGATGTTGCCGCCTTCGCGGGCTACCTGCTGCAGTTTCTTAAGCGATTCTCGTGCCCTTGCCGAGTTGTCCTTCTGAAATGAGCGCAGATTGACTATTTGGTCCTGCTTTTCCTCTCTGGTCGAGCGGCTGAGTGGTATATCAAACGGAATCAGGTTGCCTTCCCTGGGATTTAGAAAAGTATTGACGCCGATGATCGGCAGCTCTGCTGAATGTTTGCGCTGCTCGTAGAGCATCGACTCATCCTGGATCTTGCCGCGCTGGTACTGCAGTTCCATGCCGCCCAACACCCCGCCACGCTTTGAGATGCGTTCGAACTCATCCAGGATGGCCTCCTCTACCAGATCGGTCAATTGCTCCAGTATGTAGGATCCCTGCCAGACGTTCTCGTTCTTGGTCAGGCCGAACTCCCGGGTGATGATAAGCTGGATCGCCATAGCCCGTCTGACCGATTCTTCGGTGGGCGTGGTTATAGCTTCATCATAGGAGTTTGTGTGCAGGGAATTGCAGTTGTCATAGAAGGCCAGCACCGCCTGGAGTGTGGTGCGGATATCGTTGAACTGTATTTCCTGTGCGTGCAAAGACCGGCCCGAGGTCTGTATATGATATTTAAGTTGCTGGCTGCGCTCGTTGCCGCCGTATTTTTCACGCATCGCCACTGCCCAGATACGGCGGGCCACCCGTCCGATTACAGTATACTCGGCGTCCATGCCGTTGGAGAAGAAGAAAGAGAGGTTGGGCGCAAAGGAATCGATGGGGAAGCCCCTTGAAAGGTAATATTCCACATAGGTGAACCCATTGGCCAGCGTGAAAGCTACCTGGGTTATGGGATTGGCTCCAGCCTCGGCGATATGATAGCCGGAGATGGAGACGGAGTAGTAATTGCGTACGTTGTGATTGATGAAGTACTCCTGGATATCCCCCATCATTTTGAGCGCGAACTCGATGGAGAAGATGCAGCTGTTCTGCCCCTGGTCCTCCTTGAGAATATCGGCCTGGACGGTTCCGCGGACGATGGAAAGCGTCTGCGCTTTGATCCGCGCGTGCTCGTCCGGTGCGGGAATCCGCCCGTGCTGTTCTGTGAATCTGTCTACCTGCTGGTCAATGGCTGCGTTGAGAAAGAAGGCCAGCATTACAGGAGCCGGGCCGTTTATGGTCATGGAGACCGACGTATTAGGCGAGCACAGATCGAACCCGGCATACAGTTTCTTGATGTCCTCCAGTGTGCATATAGATACGCCGGACTCTCCGATTTTGCCAAATATGTCAGGACTTTCCTGAGGGTCTTCGCCGAAGAGAGTGACGGCATCGAAGGCTGTGGACAGGCGCTTGGCCTCATCGTTTTGTGAAAGGAAGTGAAAGCGCGTGTTGGTGCGCACGGGCCCTCCCTCTCCAGCGAACTGGCGCTTAGGATCCTCCCCCTTGCGCCTAAAAGGGAATACGCCCGCGGTATAGGGATAGTGTCCCGGCACATTCTCAAGCATAAGGTACTTAAGCCTCTCCCCGTGGTCTTTGATGTCCGGCACGATGACTCGCGGAATATTGGTACCGGCCAGTGTAGTATCGATCAGCTCTACCTTGTATTCCTGTCCGCGCACACTGTAGCGGAAATAGTCTCCGCTATAGGTCCTGCGCAGTTCGTCCCAGCCTGCCAGCAGCTTGCGGCATTCCGGTTTGAGCTTATCGTGCAGCGAGGCTATTCTCTTTTCAATAGCTTCCCGTGCAGGCTCATCTTCGATTTCCACCAGTGCAGAGCGTAGCTCCTGGATGCGGCGGGCGATCTCCGACTGTTTATGCACGCTCTTTTTATAGTCTCGCACCGTCTCGGCAATTTCACCCAAATAACGTATATGGTCAGGCGGAATGGCGAAGCGTACGGCACTTGTGTGCGAGATCCTGTCTTCAGGTACATTACAAATAAATTGCCGTCCGCATTTCCTGTGGATACATTCGAGAAGCCTGGCATACAAGCCGTTCACGCCCTCGTCGTTGTAGCGTGATGCGATGGTGCCGTAGACCGGCATGCTTTCCAGTGGCGCATCGAACTTTTCGTGTGTACGGCGCAATACCCTCCTGACATCGCGCAGGGCGTCCTCGGAGCCTTTTTTATCGTATTTGTTCAGCACCACGATGTCGGCGAAATCCAGCATGTCTATCTTCTCAAGTTGCGTCGGCGCACCGAACTCAGCAGTCATGACGTAAAGGCAAACGTCCGATATGTCCACTATGGCGGTATCTCCCTGGCCGATGCCCGCCGTCTCCACCATGACCAGGTCATATCCGGCCGCTTTCACCACTGCGATGGCGTCCTGGATCACCTCGGGGACCTCCGTCTTTGATCCTCTGGTAGAGAGGGAGCGCATATATACATTGCCACCATATACGTAGTTCATGCGGATACGGTCGCCCAGCAGTGCGCCGCCCGTGCGTCGTTTGGAGGGATCGGCTGAAAGCACCGCCACTGTTTTGCCGGGATTGTCTGCCCTGAAGCGTAATACCAGTTCATCCAGCAGGGAACTTTTACCTGAGCCTCCAGTGCCGGTTATTCCAATCACCGGGGCTTTGCTCTGGGCGGCTTTGTCTTTCAAGATATCGCTGTACCTGTGCCATGGATCGACTCCCATCTCGGCCAGCGTGATCATGCGAGCCACTTTTGCCGGTTCTTGCGTGTTGAGTTTGGCAGGCGATGGAATGGCTGCGCCGCGTTTGGATTTATCATGTTCGGAAGCAATGCCGATGGTGTGGAAGTCGCAACGCTGCAGCAGGTCGTCTATCATACCTACCAGCCCCATGTTGCGGCCGTCTTCGGGATCGTAGATGCGCTCAATGCCGTAATCCTGCAACTCCTTTATCTCGTTGGGGCGTATGACGCCTCCCCCTCCACCAAAGATACGGATATGTCCCGCCCCCAGCTTGTCGAACATGTCCTTCATGTACTTGAAGAACTCCATGTGGCCGCCCTGGTAAGAGGAAACAGCCACTGCCTGCACATCTTCCTGGATGGCCGCTTCCACAACCTCGCCTACCGATCGGCTGTGACCGAGGTGTATAACCTCGGCGCCACCTGCCTGGATCAGCCTGCGCATTATGTTGATGGCCGCATCGTGGCCATCGAATAGGGCCGTTGCTGTTACGACCCTGACCCTGTGCTTGAGTTCATGACGCGCGTGCTTGCTTTCGCCCATGTCTACCCCTTTATGTGAGATTGGATTAAGTACTGCAATATTTTAGTCTAAACCGCCAGATTTAACCACACCGGCCTATCTGCCGGCCATGTCGCTGCTACCCAGATCCTCTCGTTGAACATGCGTTGTCCCGTGCATGCGGAGGAATCGGATTTAGCAGTATTGATATGGCGGGATATAATAATGATGCACGGTCAGATTAACAATCGGACTGATTGCACTCTTTAAAACATATCCGCTGAGTCAGTTACCGGATATAGATGAGATAATCGAGTTTATCAAGCGAATGTCATAGAGATAGGTAGCTTAAGCGGATGGATTATTGATAGAATAACTGGATTAAAGTGTCCGGCCTGCCGGACATAGGAGATTGGCTATGAGAAAAATGGTGTTGACATTGCTTGTTGTTATGATCCTGGCGGCAGGATGTGTGACAGTGGTGACAGCCCCGCCGTCAATTCCTCCGACAGAAAATCCTGTTACGCCTGCGCAGCCGGTAACAACTTCACCGCCTCCTGCACAGGCGACAACCCCATCATTGAATCTTCCAGAAGTGGCTATATTTAACCTCGTCCCCGCCAATATCGTGTCGGGCAGTTATGCAACCCTCACATGGGATGTGCGAAATTCCTTTGATGTAGAAATAGAGCCCGGTTTCACGATCATCCGTCCCCAGGGTTCCCAGCCGGTCAATCCACCATATACTACGACATACAGGCTGACCGCAACTAATGCCCAGGGCTCTATAGTAGCCACTACGACCCTGACCGTATCCGGTGTTCCTCCCAACATTGATACACCTGTGATCAAGTCATTCATAGCCAACCCTTATGTGATTCGCAGCGGAGGCTCTTCAATATTGAGCTGGCAGACGGTAAACGGGTCTTCCGTGTCTATAGATAAGAACGTGGGCACAGTTTCCGGAGAAGGCAGCACACAGGTATCGCCGACCATCACGACGACCTATATGTTGACAGTTACCAGCCCTGAAGGCGCCCAATTCCAGACGGTAACGGTCAACGTTAAATAGTTGAGCCGAATTTCCTCAGTTGGTCAAGCTGGCGATTGATCTCGGCAAAAACATCGGCGCGGCCGCCGCGGAATGCACGCCGTGATTGGCGCTGCCGTGCCCATTGATCGATAACTGCCAGCCGCAGATATTTTTCCCTGCCTTTTTCATCTGTTACCACGCGCCTCTTCAGGTTTCCTCCCATCTTCAATATCCCTTTCTCCATAGCGCTGTCGCGGCCCGGATCACAGACTATCCAATGTCCCAGCCATACTTCGCAGTCCACATGGTCCCTCTCATCTCCCAGTTCCTTCAGCCGTCCGGGCAGGCCGCTTGCGCTGCCCATCCGGCTCCACAGCAAGCTGTCCGCTCTGATGCGGTACACGCGATAACGTGAGGGTATCCCGACCGAGCGAAGCATGGCGACCAGTAGGTTGGTCTTACCTGAACACATGCCCCATCCCTTTTTCAGGACATCGGATGCTTTGAGGTCCCAGTCCTCGAAACCATATGGCAGCTCTTTGACGAAGGCAAATATTCTTTCGAATCTTGCCTGACGATTCCCGCAGTTGCCGGTCAACTTCAGCACTTCGCACTTTATCTCGTTACTGGTGTCGAAATCGCAGAGTTCGCTTGGCTGGAGATAGGTGTTCCGGTTGAACGTCATGGGCGCTCCGTCCTTATCTCAACTATTTTATTGCGGCCGCTCAGACCGCTGGTGATACGCACCTGTGATCTGGCGATCCTGAAGTGCTCTGCCACCAGCTTGATAACAGCCTCGTTGGCCTTGCCTTCCTTCGGCTGTGCTTTAACCCTGACCAGATAACCTTCATCGGTTTTCACGATCTCTTCCCTGGATGAGCGAGGGTTGACTCTGATTCTTATCTTCATGCTGATATCTCTCCCCAGAGGCCAGCCTGTTTGCGCTTTTTCGATTTACTGATGAACGAAGGGCCTGAATCCCCGATATGGCCGATCAGGTGGGCCCTGGTGATTTTATTGGTTATATCGCAGCTGCTTCTGGTGTAAACGCGGATGTAATTATCTGTTAAACCCGAATAAATCTGCGAGCCCGGGCGCACCTCTTTCTCCCAGAGCACCTCTCTGGTCTGGTGGATGAAGCGAGCGGCGAACTCGTGAGCAGAGACGGGGGTCAATTCCAGCATGATACTACTGCGTTGCTTTTTAATACTTTCTTTGACTTTATCCGCCATCTTTGCCGCCATGGTTCCCGGCCTGCAGGAGTAGGGGAAGATGTGCAGTGCGGCGAATTTCATGCTGCGGCAGAATTCGAGGCTGTACGTGAAATCTTCATCAGACTCACCAGGAAAACCCACTATGATATCGGTTGTCACTGATGCATCGGGGACCGATGCGCGCACCGTTTCTATTGCCCTTCTGAAAATATCAGTCGTGTAATGTCTTCCCATTCGTTTAAGCACTTTATCGCTGCCACTCTGCAGTGCTATATGAAAGTGGCGGCATAACCGTCTGTCCTGCCAGAGTGCCAGTAACTCCGGTGTTATCTCCTGTGGCTGCAGTGAGGAAAGGTGTAACCTTTCGGTAGATGTTTCATGCAGGACAAGTCTGATCAGGTCTGCCAGTTTCAGGCCCTTGCTGAAGTATGAGCCGATCTCAGTGCCCGTAAGGACGATTTCTTTATATCCATCGGCGGCCCTTGAACGGATTACTTCGACCACGGAGTCAGCATCAATGCTGTAGACTGTCGGGCGAACGAATGGTACTATGCAATAGGAGCAAAATTTATCGCAGCCGTCCTGTATTTTTACAAAGCTGCGTACTCTGCCGTATCCCTGGGCGGGTATGCAGTGTGACTGTTGCAGGGGCCCGGCCGTCAATAATTCTGCCAGCGCCGCTTTTTCCCGGTTGCCCGAGATCATATCGGCGCCGCAATTCAGAAGATCTTTTCGTGCCCTTTCCGCGTAGCAACCTGTGACTGCAATGACGGATTCCGGATTGAGTGCACGCATCATCCTCACGAGATGGCGTGATTTTGCATCGGCTGCATGGGTCACGCTGCACGTATTTATTACTATTAAGTCAGCAGTGTTGCCGGATGTTATGGTAACGCCCCGGGATGATAGCTCTGCTGCCAGTTCCTCTGATTCGGCCTGGTTCAGCTTGCAACCAAGAGTGTGTACGGCGGCTGTAAGAGTCATACTCATGTATATTGTGGAATTATATGGACGTGCGCCGATCAACGTCAAACCGGCTTTCACTGCTGCGGAATCGATTTGCGCCGGCCCTCCTACGTCGACAACTTCTTGTAGAGCATGGGAAGACGGTGGGGGAGCGTTTCGATATCGTCCAGAACTTCGTAGCCTATATCATCGCACATGGTTCGCAGATAATCGTTGCCGGCCGAGTCGACGGTAAGGCAGAAGGGGGTAATGTTTTTTTGTGATGCTTCCATAAGCGCCATCTTGGTATCGTGGATGGCATATTCCTTATCGTCGTCATCGTAACCATAGAGGGAATCCTGCGGGTAACCGTCGCTGACCAGGAAAAGCAGTTTGAGCGCGCTGCCACAAGCATCCAGCCTGGCAATGGTATGGCGTATTGCCGGGCCCATACGTGTGCCATGGATAGGGGCTATCTGGTCAACCCTGCGCTTTATCCTCTCGCCGAAGGATTCGTTCAGGTCCTTGATAACCAGGAACTGAACGTTGGCACGGCCGTGGCCGGAAAAGCCGTAAATGCCGTAATTGTCTCCCAGTGTCTCAATGGCATGGCAGAGCAGCACTATGCTCTCTTTCTCGAGGTCTATGATGCGGCGGCGCGGCTGCATGACAAATTTCATGAAATCGTACTTGAACGACTCTTCATACTGCATAGTCGGACGGTTCTTGTTGATAAGGTCGGCCGTGGAGCCGCTCATATCCAGCAGAAATGCCACCGCCACGTCGCGCTGGATTTTTTTCTTCTTTGTGTAGACCTTTCCCGTAGGAGTATGTCCCGCCCGCCTGTCTATCATCTCGCCGATGACCAGGTCGAGGTCGAACTCATCCCCGTCGTCCAGGTTTTTAGCCTTGTAGAGCATCTCTGCCGGCAGCCGCTCGAACTGGCGCTTGATTTCGGCTGCCAGCGACCTGCGATTTTCCAGCGTTTTATCGTAGAAATAGTTGTTGCCCTCTCCCAGCACCTTCTCTCTGACACAGCACCAGGATCCGATATAACGCTTCTCCCTGAAGTCCCATTCATCGTAATAAGATAGCCGTTCATCGGCTTCCGCCGGCAAAGGATTGACTGCATCCGTGGACCTGTAGCGGTCGACCTGTGAATACTTGTCAGGTGAGAACTGGTAAACATGCACTCCGCGGGGCAGGGAAGCTGAAGAGAGGCCGCTGCCCGGCAGGGATTTAACGTCTTTAATATCAGTAATACCGAGTTTCTGGTCGGCCAGCTTCTCCATGTCTTCCGCCGACATGGGCATATTGGACTTCTGGCCGGTCTCGGCCTTCATTTCCAGATCGAGTTTGACTTTATCCATTTTAAAGTTGCCCATGAAGTCCTCGCCTTCAAGGTCGGATATATTGGGCTCCCTACTATCTGAACCGTATCCGCCGGCGCCTGAAACAAGCGCCTTTTTGGGTACCGTCAGAGCGATCTGATAGATGCGGATAGCGGCCTCAGCCGAATCTTCCACAACAGCAGAAGAAACACATAGCAGATCGAGGACATCTTTGGCGGCGTTCAGCGGCTCATACAGGGCTTCCTTGTCAACAGCCAGGACAGCATCGATCTCCAGTCCCTCCAGCAGCGCTATAAAGGCGCGCCGTAAAGTTATGCCGGATATACCGGCCAGTGCCAGCAGGTTGTACTCCTGCATGCGCCGGTAACTGCGCTTCAGTCCCGGGTAGTAATACTTGACGAGGTAATTGATGCGTACGTTCTCTACGGCCACAAAGGTCTGCATGGCCAGCCCGGGATCATCGAAAAGAGCAAAATATTTTTCAAAATGTGAACAGCCGTGTCCGGTCTCTCCCTTCAACTGGTAGCGCAGATCTTCAAAAATTGTGGATTCCTTATCAAAATCGAAATCAAAGGAATTGAACTCGCTGTGCGCCACCTGTTGTGTGACAACAGCTTTATACCAGTTGAAATTATCAAGGTAGCCGGCGTATTCCATGAATGAGGCCGGTATAAATACCTTGATATGGCCGTCGGGGGGATTGCCGGACGCCAACTGGTACCACCAGGTATTACGCAGCGATGCAGTGGACCCTTTGACTGAGGTGAAGTCCACCTCTTTGCCCGTCAGGGCTTTGCAGTAAACCTGCATCAGCGGTTCGATCGTAGCGAACTCGATGCCGTGATAACTGTCGGCGGCCTCTGAGTCAGGCTGTTTGATTTGATCATTAGCCACGCTCATTGTAGCCTCATGGACCTTTTATTCAAATATGGCTGTAACGACTTCCTTGAGGGATTTCTGAACCTCGGTATCGTCTGTGATCGACCATACGGCTGCCACCTCGCAGGCGCGCCTGGCCGGTATACCCTGACGGATCATACGGGCGGCATATATCAGCAGGCGGGTGCTGACAACTTCTGAAAGGTCCTGCTCCTTAAGGTTGCGGATCTTCTCTCCCAGTTGGGCTAATTTACCTGACGTGTCTTCATCCACGCCGGCCTCATGTGCGATAATGCGGGCCTCGATGCTCCTGGGTGGATGTGTAAACTCAATGGCAACAAAGCGCTGCCTGGTGCTGTGCTTGAGGTTCTTAAGTATACTTTGATAGCCGGGATTATAGGAGATGACCAGTATGAAGCTGTCGCTGGCTTCCAGCATCTCACCCTTCTTCTCGATGTACAGCGATCGGCGGTGGTCGGCAAGAGGGTGAATCAGCACAATGGTATCCTTGCGGGCCTCCACTACCTCGTCCAGGTAGCAGATGCCGCCGCTCTTTACCGCGCGGGTCAGAGGGCCGTCCACCCAGCGTGTTTTATCGCCCTCCAGCAGGTACTTGCCTACCAGGTCACTGGCAGTCAGATCCTCATGGCAGGCGATAGTGATCAGGGGAATA
>Ga0136653_10000446_pt1 | contig 21791 bp, 15 predicted proteins | sample LakKivw275mmetaG_FD_94866 | JGI IMG/M metagenome (GOLD analysis project Ga0136653, IMG submission 94866) | Anoxic lake water microbial communities from Lake Kivu, Rwanda to study Microbial Dark Matter (Phase II) - Lake Kivu water 275m metaG... | ecosystem: Environmental > Aquatic > Freshwater >...
CGGTTACCTATAAAGAGATTTATTTCCAGGGATATAACGGAATGATGTCCCGGACAGTGCCCGTAACGACCATCACCCGGCATTTTGACAACTGGGATATGCAAGGCAGCATGCCTGACATGCTGATATCGGATTTCATCCTGTCTATCCGTAATCTGTTCAATCTCGCCATCGTGATTGACGGGCAAGGCTTCGTGTCCATTATTAAGCGCAAGGATCTGGTACTATCAGGACATGCCGTTTCCCTTGCCGGGAAAGCGGTCCGGGGACCAGTTGTCACGCCGAGCCTGGAAAGTGCCGGGATCTCGCTGCACTGGGAGCATGATCCCGGAGACCTGTTGTTTTCGGAAGGGTTCAAGGACGTGTACGAAAACGAAAAGCTCCTGAAGTCACCCGTGGAAACGATGGACGACCTGGCTGAAATTGAGCCTACCCTCAATGAGATCCGGCTGGTCCGGAGTCTTGGGCTCTATTACCAGTATGCTGGGGAAGAGGTGGATGAGGTCATGGAATACACCTGGCGAAAATATTCCATTGACTTTCAGGATTTCAGACTGGGGGCTAATCCCGAGGAGTTCACGGCCAAAGCCTCGACTTTACCCATGGTCCATTACCAACGGGAGCTGGGAGGAGCCTTTATCCGTTGCCCCCAGGCTGCCCAGAAATCCAATTCCATTATCAGGAAGGAGAGTACACCATGTACTTTGAGGCTGCTATTTTACCATGGGATGATGGCGGATTCGGTCGGAACGCTCTATCCTTATGGCTCCTCGGACTCATTCGACAGGGTAGGGAACCCGCTCCCGGATTCCAATCTGAGTATTCGCTGGGACGGGGAAACCGGGCTGTATAACCAATTATGGAAGGATTACCTGACGTGGTGGAAAACAAAGAAAATGGTTACCTGGATCATCACTGATCCAACCAGTCTCGAGTTTTCTAAAATCTACGAGATTGCCGGTAACCATTATCTGCTGAAGAGCCGGAACATCGTGCTCCGGGACGGGAAAGTAGAACCCTCCGAATGCGAGTTCTACCTTCTCTAGAATTTATCCATGAACTTCATTTCCTTTTCCACATCCTCAGTCAAGGTGTGTGCATAGACCATGGTTTCCCGGATGTTGGCATGGCCCAGAATCTTTTGGAGTGCGGCCAGGTTGTGGGTATTGCGCAGGAAAACCGTAGCAAAGGTGTGACGGGCGCAGTGAAAGCTGATTTCCTTGGTGATTTCACAGTCCTTGGCTACAAGCTTGATGTACTGCCTCATGTTTTGTTCGGCAATGCAGTTGAAGATGGTGCCATTTACCCGGTAAGGACCCTCGTCCTCGATGAGTTGCTTTGCCATTGCGCTGAGCGGAATCTTGATGGTCTTTCCCGTTACGTTCTTGGTTTTATAGGGCACGATTACCAGGATGTCGCCCACGATATTGTCCATCGATACCCTACGAATGTCCGAAATCCGGAGGCCGGTCATGCAGCCAAATAGGAAATGTCTGAGGACATTCTGGCGGCTTTCCGAGAGACTTCTTTTGCGGTAAAGCTCGATCATTCTCTTGAGTTCTTCTTCAGTCAGGAAGACCCGATCCGCTGCACCTCGCTTGACAGGATTCTTGACGATCGGGTTTTTCTCGATCATGCCTTTCCGCACGGCAATGTTTATATAGGACCGGATCGTCTTCATGTTATTATGCCGGGTATTCAGATCGTTCTTGAGGGTGGTTTTCAGGTACCGGTTGTAGTTGATGAAGAATTCCTCGGTCAATTCGTCGGTAATGATCCGTGACTGATAAGCCTTTAGTTTGGCAAGTATGCCATTATGCTGACGGATAGTACTGTCGGTAATTTCGCCTTTGCGCTCCTTGATGGCCCGATCCATAAAGTCAATGAAATCAAACCCATAGGACGGTCTGAAGTATTCCAACTTTAGCGATTCCGGAGTAATAGGAATGTTTTTAAGCTGAAATTTGACTAGAATATCGTTGATTTTGGCTACAACATCCCTGATAATCAGGTTGCTTTTATCCGACCCTTTTATCGATTTCTTAACCAGGCACTTATCCTCATCCCATTGATTTGGTGTGAGATAGACACCAGTTTGGAAGGTCACACGCTTGCGCTGCATATACACAAAAACGAATACCTGGCCGGTTCCTTCCTTTGTGAGGTCCTTTGAATTGTACCTCACAACGGGGCCAGGCATCTTTCCGGATGCGTTTTGGATGCGTTTTAACACTCTTTTTGTCATGATTGACCTGTTATCCTCATTTTGCAATTCGTTGGATAACAGGTCTTTGGGGTTTTGGGTAATCTTTGATTTACCCTCCAAGTGATCCAGCAGGGATTCGAACCCTGGACCCCATCCTTAAAAGGGATGTGCTCTACCTGCTGAGCTACTGGATCAACCGTTCAAAAAACGTGCGGCAAAGATACTATTCCATTCATTTCCTTCCAAATTTATTTTGCGGACAGGCTTTAAAAGGAAAGGCCCTCATTGGGAGAGGGCCTTTCTGAAACCTAAACCTAAAACTAAACCTATGAAAAAGTACCTCAGGCATTTGGGCTGCCTGGTGACCCCCTTGTTCTTCAGGATTGGTCACGAGAATAACGTACAAAATACATACCATATTGCAGCCATTAGGTCGCAATTTTTTCGATTAACATAAAATTAACAGTCAGGCCTCCGGAGCGGGAGTGACCTTGATGGTAATGATCTCATTCTTTTTATCGAATCCGATCACCAGGGTATCCCCCTCCTTGGCTTTGGAATCGATGATGGTTTCAGCCAAAGGATCCTCCAGGTATTTCTGTATGGACCTCTTCAGCGGCCGTGCTCCGAATTTCAGGTCATAACCCTTGTCGGCCAGGAAATCCTTGGCAGCGGGTGCCATTTTTACATTGAATCCGAGCCTTTTCATCCGGTCAAACAATCCGTGAAGCTCAATGTCGATGATCTTATGCAGATGCTCTTTTGTCAGGTTGTTGAAAATGACCACATCATCAATCCGGTTCAGAAACTCGGGTGCGAATGTTTTGTTGAGGGCTTTCTGGATTATGTCTTTCTGGTAATCGCCGCTGGATTCTTCCTGGGGGCGAATGTTGAAACCCAGCGACTGGCCGAAATCCTTCAGCTGACGGGTTCCGATATTAGAGGTCATGATCACTATGGTGTTCTTGAAATCAACTCTCCGGCCCAGGCTGTCAGTAAGTTGTCCATCATCCAATACCTGCAGGAGGATATTGAAAATATCGGGATGGGCCTTCTCGATTTCATCCAACAGCACAACTGAATAGGGTTTTCTCCTGACCTTTTCAGTCAGCTGGCCGCCTTCTTCATACCCCACATATCCGGGAGGAGCTCCGACTAACCTCGAAACGGAGAATTTTTCCATGTACTCGCTCATGTCCACCCGTACAAGAGCATCGGCCGAATCGAACAGTGTCAGCGCAAGAACTTTGGCCAGCTGCGTTTTACCGACTCCGGTCGGTCCCAGGAACACGAAGCTGCCGATCGGTTTGTTGGGATCCTTCAGCCCTGCCCGGTTTCGCTGGATAGCCTTCACAATTTTTCTGATGGCTTCATCCTGGCCGATGACTTTCTTCTGGAGCTCCGCTTCCATGTTCATCAGCCGGGCACCTTCAGCCTGTGCAATGCGCTGAACGGGTACACCGGTCATCATGGCAACGACCTCCTCGACATTCGGCTCATCCACCACCTGCCGGTTTTCCATCAATTGCTTTTCCCAGAGATCTTTTTCCTTCTCCAGGTCGACCAGCATTTGTTTTTCACGGTCCCTGTGCCGGGCCGCTTTTTCAAAATCCTGACTTTTAACGGCTTCTATCTTGATTTTCCGGGCTTCCTCGATCTCGCTTTCCAGCTTTATGATTCTCTCCGGTACCGAAATATTGGAGATATGAACCCTGGAACCTGATTCGTCAAGAGCGTCAATGGCCTTGTCCGGAAGATGCCGGTCGCTGATATACCGCTGAGTCAGGTAAACACAGGCTTTCAGCGCTGCATCCGTGTAAATGACGTGATGATGCTCCTCGTATCTTTCTTTGATGTTGTGAAGTATCTGGAGGGTTTCCTCGGGCGAGGTGGCTTCAACCAGCACCTTCTGGAAACGCCTTTCCAGGGCGCCGTCCTTCTCGATATGCTGCCTGTATTCATCCAGCGTGGTGGCCCCGATGCATTGGATCTCACCACGGGCCAGTGCCGGCTTCAGCATGTTGGCCGCATCCAATGATCCGGTGGCACCCCCTGCACCCACTATGGTGTGTATTTCATCGATAAAGAGGATGACATTATTGGTCTTGGCCAACTCATTCAGGATGGCTTTCATCCTCTCTTCAAACTGGCCACGGTATTTGGTCCCGGCAACAATGGATGCCATGTCAAGAGCAACCACGCGCTTGCCAAACAATACCCTCGATACTTTCCTTTCCACAATTCTCAGAGCAAGGCCTTCTGCGATGGCCGATTTGCCGACTCCGGGTTCACCGATGAGAACCGGATTATTCTTCTTCCGGCGACTGAGGATCTGCGCAATCCGCTGAATCTCAATCTCACGGCCTACTATCGGGTCCAGACGCCCCTCTTCGGCTGCATGAGTGATATCAATCCCGAAATTATCCAGTACGGGAGTGTCCGATGAAGGCCGATTGGATTTGGCATGACCCTTGGGAGCGTCACCCGGAACCTCCGAATCTTCTTCCTCGTCATGGTATTCTTCCTTGGAGGAAGGAAGGCTCTGATTCACCTGATGCTTGACCATGCTGTAATTGACGTTCATGTCTTCCAGGATCTGGGTGACCAGGCAGTTGTCATCCTTGAGGATGGCCAGAAGCAGGTGAAGGGTGCTGACTTTCACCGGTTGCAACTCGCGGGCTTCAAAATAAGCCAGTTTCAGGATCCTTTCCGCTGGTTTCAACAAAGGAAGGTCCTTCTTGGCGCTCACCAGCTCGGCGGCTTTTCCCACGCGTATCCGGCTCTCAATCCGTCTTTTTACCTCGGGTAAATCAACTCCCAGGTTAACCAGGGCATCGATGGCTTCACTTTCCCCCTCCCGAAGGATGCCCAGAAAAAAATGCTCCGGACCGATATAATCATTTCCCAGCCGTATCGCTTCCTCCTGGCTGAACAACAGCACATCCTGTATCTGTTTTGGAAAATTTGATTCCATAATAATCACCTTTCAAAGCGGAAATCCTGACAAAAAGCGCCTGCCAATGTGGCAACCCCCGTATGCATCAATCTTTCGTTGCTTTCCTTTGTCATTAAAAATCAGGACTTTCCTGAATGCATCAAAATTATAAAACAAACCGGCTCATAAGGACACAAATAATGAGCCAAATATTAACACCGCACCTGTTCAAATATATACCTGAAATCATAGGCCGGGGAAGAAAAAAGTGGTAATTTTGTCGATCTTCAAAGCAGGGATGTTGATGTTGTATCTGATTTATTTATAAACACTTATGATAGAAGGCGAAAGAATTGTCCAGATCAATATCGATGAAGAGATGAAGTCATCTTATATCGATTATTCGATGTCGGTTATCGTGGCCAGGGCTTTGCCCGATGTCAGGGACGGACTCAAACCGGTTCACCGCCGTGTTTTATACGGGATGAATGAACTGGGAGTGGGAGCCAACCGACCCTATAAGAAATCAGCCCGTATCGTAGGTGAAGTGCTGGGAAAATATCATCCTCACGGAGACAGCAGCGTTTACATGGCTATGGTCAGGATGGCCCAGGACTGGTCGATGCGTTATCCTCTGATCGAAGGGCAGGGAAATTTTGGGTCTATTGACGGCGACAGCCCGGCAGCCATGAGGTATACGGAAGCACGCCTTGAAAAGATGGCCGAGGAGACCATGTCAGACATCGATAAGGATACGGTTAATTTTCAATTGAATTTCGATGATTCCCTCGAAGAACCAACCGTCTTGCCCACGCGCATCCCCAACCTGCTGGTTAACGGATCTGCCGGCATTGCAGTCGGGATGGCTACCAATATGCCGCCGCACAACCTTTCCGAAACCGTAAACGCGATTATAGCCACGATTGATGATCCTCAGATCACCGTTGAAGGGTTGCTGAAATATATCAAAGCTCCCGATTTTCCTACCGGAGGTATCATTTACGGCTATCAGGGGGTGAAGGAAGCTTTTGAGACTGGCCGGGGCAGAATAGTCATCAGGGGAAAAGCCTCCATTGAAACCCTGCCCAGCGGCCGCGAGAGGATCGTTATCACGGAGATTCCCTATATGGTCAACAAGGCTGAGATGATCATGAAAACAGCCGACCTGATCAACGACAAGAAACTGGAAGGGATCTCCAATGTGAATGACGAATCGGACCGGAATGGGATGCGTATCGTCTTTGATCTTAAGAAAGAGGCTCTGTCCAATGTAGTCCTTAACAACCTATACAAGTACACCCCTCTGCAAACCTCTTTTTCTGTCAACAATATCGCCCTGGTCAACGGGCGTCCCCGGATTTTGAACCTGCGCGGGCTCATTGATCACTTTATTTCCCACCGGCATGAAGTTGTCACCAGGCGGACGCGCTTCGAATTGGAACAGTCGGAGAAGAAAGCACACATCCTGGAAGGTCTTCTGATCGCTTTAGACCATCTCGACGAAGTGATTGAACTCATCCGCAATTCGAAAACGCCGGATGATGCCAAAACCGGCCTGATGCAGAATTTCGGCCTAACGGAAATCCAGGCCAAAGCCATCCTGGATCTCCGCCTTCAGCGACTGACCGGGCTGGAGCGCGATAAAATCCGCCAGGAATACGAGGATCTGATGAAACAGATCGACTGGCTTAAAAAAGTTCTGGAAGACGTGGGTTTGAGAATGGAGATCATCAAGAGCGAACTGATTGAAGTCAGGGATAAATACGGGGACGAACGCCGCACGGAAGTTGTATATGCGGCCGAAGATTTCAATCCCGAAGATTTTTATGCCGATGAGGACATGGTCATCACGATCAGTCACATGGGTTATATCAAACGCACCCCCCTGACTGAATTCCGGACCCAGGGACGGGGTGGGGTAGGAGCCAAGGGAAGCACCACCCGTGACGAGGATTTCATAGAACACCTGTACGTGGCGTCCATGCACAACACCATGCTCTTCTTTACCGAATCCGGTCGCTGTTTTTGGCTGAAGGTCTATGATCTTCCGGAAGGGACTCGGACCTCAAAAGGGCGGGCCATACAGAACCTCCTCAATATTGCCCAGGAAGATAAGGTGAAAGCGTATCTGAGAGTTGGCGATCTTTCTGATTCAGAATACATTAATAGCAACTATATCATTCTCTGCACGAAAAAGGGCGTGATAAAGAAAACCCTCTTGGAAGCCTATTCGCGCCCCAGGCAAAACGGGGTCAATGCCATTACGGTCAGGGAAGGGGACCAGCTGCTTGAAGCACGCCTGACCAACGGTAACCACGAGATTCTCATGGCGGTCAGATCGGGCAAGGCCATTCGCTTCCACGAAAGTACGGTCAGGCCGATCGGCCGGACTGCTTCGGGTGTAAGGGGGATAACCCTGGCAGGAAAGAGTGATGAGGTTGTCGGAATGGTCTGTGTGGAAAAGGAAAGTGAGGATATACTGGTTGTATCTGAAAATGGCTATGGAAAAAGGTCCAGCATCCAGGACTACAGGATCACCAACCGTGGCGGAAAAGGCGTCAAAACGATCAATATCACCGACAAGACCGGTCATTTGATCGGCCTGCTGGGAGTGACCGACGATGATGATCTCATGATCATCAACCGTTCAGGCATCACCATACGCATGGAGGTTGCCCAGCTCAGGGTTCAGGGACGCGCAACACAGGGCGTAAGGCTGATCAATCTGAGGGAAAATGATGCCATTGCATCGGTAGCAAAGGTCGGCAGCGAAGGAGCGGAAGAATCTACAGCAGTGGGTGGGGAGCCGGAGGTTGAAGATAATGAGCAAAATAACCTGGCCGACGAGAACCAGTGACCCGGGTTTTGATAAATGTGGCATTATATTTGACAAAAGTTGATGCTGACTGATTGAATCTTAATAATTTTGCGACAAACTGATTAATTTTTTCTGTCATGAAAAGGATAATTCTTCTTTTAGCCGTTGTACTTGTTGGGGGCATGGTGATAGGGCAGAGCAATAAGGTTGTAACTGCTTATAACCTTATAAAACCCGAATACAATGAGCTGGATAAAGCCAAACAGGCTATCGACGAAGCTGCCGTCCACCCAAAGACGATGGTAGACCCGAAAACCTGGGTTTACAGGGGGTGGGTTTACTATAAGCTTTATCAAACCAAGGATGAAAAATTCAAGAATCTGGATCCCGATCCGCTGAAAGTGGCCTACGAATCATTTATCAAGGCTAAAGATCTGGATATCAAGAAGAAGTGGGAGGAAGAATTGAAATTCAGGTTCACCCAGGTTTCGGCTGATTTTTTCAACCGTGGCTCATCGGAATTTGAGCAGAAGAAATTCAAGGAATCCTTGCAATCCTTCGAAACCGTTATCGATATCAGCACACTGCCGATCCTTAACATGCTGGATACCGGTGCCGTGTATAATGCCGCACTGGCTGCCGATGAAGCTGGTATGAATGAAAAAGCACTTGAATATTACTGGAAAACAGCCAATTACAACTACGGTGGCTCCGAAGTTTTCCACTATATCGCCCAGATCCAGCTGAAAGAAAAGGATACAACCGCTGCCATGAAAACATATGAACAGGGGATTGCCAAGTATCCGAATCAGTCGGCGAACCTGTATGTTGCTGTAATCAATATCTTCCTGGATAAAAAGGACCTAAACAGCGCTTTCGGTTACGTTGAGAAAGCCTTGGAAAAGGATCCTGCCAACCAAAGTCTGTGGCGTGTTTATGGTGATGCCTGGCAGAACAGAGGGGATAGTGACAAGGCTGTAGAGGCTTATAAAAAAATGATAGAAATTCGACCTGAAGATTTTTTGGGTTATTATATGGTTGGGTATATCTATTTTAATCAGGGTTATGAAGAAAATGAAAAAGCAAACGCGATACCTTTAAGTAATGAAGTCGGCTATAAAGAAGCTATCGCTAAGGCTGATGAAAAATTTAGGCAATCACAACCATTTTTTGAGAAAGCTTATTCGCTAAAACAAGATGATGGAGATGTTTTAAAGGCGTTGAAACAACTGTATTACCGTTTTAAGGATGATGCCAAACTGAAAGAGATACAGGCGAAAATTGATGAATTGAAATAACTATCTAATCAATAAGATAGGAAAGGGGCCGTTTGAGCTTATCCTTTATAAATACAATTTAACATAATATTAATTATAAGACAAGAATACGCACCTGAAAACAGGTCAATCAGTTCGCAACTTGTCTTATCGGCTCACCGTCATTTTCCTGGTTTTGGTGAAACTGCCAGCACTCAAGGTGTAGAAATATTGGCCGGGTTCCAGTGAAGAGCCGTCCAGTAAACATTCATTACTCCCGGCTGGTTGCTGTCCCAGCCGGATCCTGTCGACAATTCGTCCAGTGATATCGCGAAGGATCAACTCGACTTCTGATGGCTGGCTCAGATGATAGGTTATTCGCGAAAAATTCGTGAAGGGATTGGGATAATTCTGGTCGATCCCTGATGCAGACCGATCGGCAACCGGTGTACCGTCAATCAGGTTGCTGTGGTCATTCAGGTTCATTCTGATCATGAACAAATCATCCCCGGTGCTGTACCAGGCCTGATCATTGGTAAAATAGTACCAGCAGTTCCCGAATAATATGTTAGTCCGATCGGAGCCGATATAATAACGCCTTGAATCATAAGCTTCCTCGTATTCCATATTATTGTAAAACTCGACGGCCGCCAGATAGTTCTGCCCGGCTACCAGAAATTCCCCCTCCCCATCCTTGACCAGCGGTACGGTGATCCAGTGGTTTTTCAAGATCGTCGAATCCATCAGGATCATGTCGGATTCCAGCAGGCGGTAAGGTGAATCGGTTTCAGGATCGTAGCGGAATAATACCATCCGGAATGAACTCTCGATATCGGCGCTGCTGATATAAACCGACATGCTGTTCACCTCGATGTTGTTTTTTATAGGATACCAGACTCCCATCAGGTCACCCTCATGAGGTACAGTATACCATTCCCAGGACGAAAAAGTAATTTCCGGTTCTTCGTCACAGCGTGAGAACAGGCTGTCCGTCACGTTGAAATAGGCAAAACCGGTATTGTCACCCGGGATTTCATCCGGTTCTTCAGCCCGGGCCGTAAAATCGATCCGGTAATGCCCGAAATTCTCCGGAACGAACTGGTTTTCAAGCACCATGGTGTCCGTGAGCCCCGGATATAACGTGACCTGGGAAGACGATTGATCGTAGATGACCTGGTTGTTTTTAGTGACCTTGACATTGAGTTCCGTGTCCCATTGCTCGAGATTTCCGAAATTCTTAATGATTCCCTGGAAATCATATCCGGCCAACTGGGTTTTGGGCAAGGCGAAGAAGAATCCTTCCTGGGTATCCTGTCCGTTATCGTAATCAGCCTGATAATCCAACAGTTGCAAGTCATTGTCCCAACCTTCCATGAAGGTGATGTCATCAATCATCCAATAATAAAGCTTAGCATCTCTCCAGGTGATCCGGAATTGCACAGCAGGCTGGTTTGCAGCCACATCGGTAATGTTGATATGCAGGTCCACCTTCTGACCTGCTGAGATGCCCCCCACCCTTTCGCTGATCAGGGTTCCCATCTTCATGTCATAAGCGGCCCAATGCGCTCCGGCATCGCTGGTGACTTCAAAAAGCATTACTGATGTCGACCAATACCTGAAGTTCTGTTCCACTTTGACCAGCACAGACGGATGAGCCGAACAATCAATGACCGGACTGGTTATGGAGTTATTCAGTGCGATGAAATTGTCGTAATGGCCGAGGTCCTGGTTATAACCCCCAAGGTTCAAAGCCAGGAATCCGTTGAATTGAGTGGTTGAACCGAGTGGGGGTTCATTGGTAAAAGCTCCTACCAGGGTCGTATCGGCCCAGTGCCAGTTATAGCCCAGGTCTAGCGGATCCTGCAGGCTCCATCCTTCAGGTAACAACCAGCCCATTTCGCTTCCGGCGTTTGCCCAGTCAAAATCTTCGGTCCAGAATACATCGCCTCCTCCTTTTAACTGATTTGCAGTCTTCCGGGAAGGCAGGTTCCCTTTATCGGCTACTCTGGGAGGCTCCACAGGCATTGGCCTGGCTGTCTGCCCAAAACTGCTTGTTGCATAAAGGAACAAAAACACTAGGAGAGAAATTTTTTTCATGGTGTATCAGATTAACAATAATAAAGTTAGGCAATCCATTGTCTGATTTCCTCAACCGGATGAATGTTTTTGATTTCCGGGATGATTTGGCTCGTAAACAGGTTGATTTTCAATTGATCCGGCTTTTAGTATCCTGGGAGAACAGGCAAAGAACCAAAAGCAATCGAACCCAGTTGTTGATTGAACCTGCTCAGATAATCAGTTATTCGTTCTTTTCATTTAATAAAAGCAGGTTTGGCAAATCATTTGCTTAGGTCTCGTAGAGTCAACATCCAAAAATAAAAGCCATGAGAACCTTAATCATCCTTGCAATTATCCTGTTCGCCGGAGCAACTGTCTACCCGCAGACGACCAGGTCAGCAAGGGAATCCAAAAACGAGAAAGGCAGTTCACGTTCAGAAACCAGTTCGCGCAGCGTCAGCCGTTCGGGCTCGAAATCGTCTCAGGATAAAAAATCCGCTCCCTCCCGTGCTTCGAAATCTCAGGGTAGCCGGACCGCCGATTTCAAACAGAAGGCTCCTTCCAGGGATTACGGGCGAAGCAGCGCAAGCCGCTCTGTGCAGGAAACCAGGCGAGTGGCTGAAAATCATGATCGTACCTCTGGATCGGTCAGCCGCAGTACCCAGGCTCCCTTGCGTCCCGAAATGAAAGGCGGAGGCAATACGACCAGGAGCAATGAAAACCGGACCGTACGTCCTGACAATACCGACCGTTCCCGGAATCAGACTTCCTCCGCTACCCGTGTATACCGGGAAGCGAGAAACACCTTTACCCGCGAAAACGGCACGGTCATGCGCCACCAGAACGATGATGTATTTGTTTCCCGGCGCTTCAATCTTGATTTTAACAATTTCGACGACCTGAGAAGGTCGGATGACTTCAGGAGAGAATTCCACGACTTTGACAACTGGAATCACAGGAGACACATCCGGATCATTAATCATTATCACTACCGTTATGTTCCGATACCACTTGAGATCAGAAGGGTCCGTTACATTTATCGCAGACCGGTTCATATCGACTTGATCTGGACTCCTCGGTTGCTTCACAGGTTCATGTATTACTACCCGACCCACAATTACTGGAATGTCGAATATGGCCAGGAGATCGAAACGATTTCTGCATACGATGCAGCTGAATGGGTCGGCACTGTCAAGAGACTTTACGGAAAAGTGGAAGAGGTCTATTACTCGCCCGAAGATGAAAACTACATTCTTTACATAGGCGCTCCGTTCCCCTATCAGGATGTCAGTGTGGTGATCCCGCGGCACATAGCCAATGACATTTCGCTCAGCCCGAAATGGTATTTTGAGAATGAACACATCTGGGTGGTCGGTCTGATCAACCTCTGGGAAGGCAAACCCGAAATTGTGGTCAGGGACGAGGATCAGATCAGAAGATATTGACTTTAGTGAGTAGTGTTTGGAGAACCATTGGGGGAGTTCCTGCAACCGGGAGCTCCCCTCTCTTTTTGTCGAAAAGTTGTCTGGCTATTGATCCGGTTTAATCATTACTTTTAGCGGCATGAAATGAAATTAATCAAGGGTACAGATTGTTCCGCAAATCATTGATAGGGATCATTTCAGAGAAAAGGTACGGAATCATAGGTACGGTTCTGGTACACATGCTTGTTTTTGTCATTTTCCTGGTTATCAGGGTCAATACCCAGAGCAAAGAAGAAGCAGAATCCATCACTATCGACCTGACCACCCTGGAAGAAATCAGCAAGCTGGCAATCCTGCAGATCCCATCAGCCCTCAGGTCTCCTTCTGATGCAAGGCAAGCCAGGAATATCGCGGTTAATGAAGCTGAAGACAGGGTTGAAAAATACGATGACTACCAGAATTACAGGGTTCCGGACCGTACAGCGGAAAGAGAAGCTCAGGGGCGGGTGAGCCAGGCTGTCAAGGATATCATCAAGGAAAACAAACTTAATCCGACTGATAGGGACGTTCCTTACACGAAACCTAAACCGACCGGTTTCTATGAGGCGAAAAAAATAGAAGAGGAGCAGGTTTACCAGGGGCCCACCAATATCTTTTACAAGCTTGAGGGACGCAAGGTTTCCTATCTGCCCGTGCCTGTTTATAAGTGCAAGGGAGAAGCGACGGTCCAGATTGATATCCGGGTCGGACAACGAGGTAAAGTCGAATGGTTGTCAGTCAATGCTTCCGGTAGTGATTCCAAGGACCCCTGTTTCCTGGATGCTGCACGGGAAGCTGCCCGGCAAACACGGTTTAATTTCAGCACATCGGCTTCCCTTCTGCAGCAAGGGTATATCATTTATCATTTCATAGCCCAATGACCATGGACATAAAAAAACCGCTGATTCAAGCGGTTTTTTTTTATTCAAAACTTTCTGTCAGGCGTTTTTGAAAGCTTTCAATCCGGCGAAGATCGCAGATTTTCCCAGTTGACGCTCAATGCGCATCAGCTGGTTGAACTTGGCAATCCTCTCACTGCGGCAACCTGAACCGGTTTTGATATGACCGGCACCGGTTGCAACTGCCAGATCTGCAATGGTTGTATCTTCGGTTTCACCCGAACGATGCGATATGAACTGAAAATAACCATTTTTCTTGGCTAATTCGATGGTCTCAAGGGTCTCGGAAAGGGTTCCGATCTGGTTGAGCTTAACCAGAATCGAGTTTGCTGCTTTTTTCTCGATGGCTTCTGCCAGGATCTTCTTGTTGGTGCAAATCAGATCGTCACCAACCAGTTCAATGCGGTTACCCAATTTCTCGGTCATGAGCTGCCAGCCTGTCCAGTCATGTTCAGCCAAACCATCCTCAATCAAAACGATCGGATATTTATTGACCCAATCGGTCCATAAAGCAACCATCTCCTCAGATGTTTTTGCCGATTTATCGGATTTGGAGAAATGATATTTACCACCCTCCATCATTTCGCTGGTTGCTGGGTCAAGGCAGACGGAAATATCCTGGCCGGGCTTGTATCCGGCTTTAATAATGGCTTCCAGGATGACTTCCATGGCTTCTTCGTTGGATTTAAGGTTCGGAGCATAACCGCCCTCATCTCCGATTCCGGTGGCATAACCCTTGGCTGTCAGAACAGATCTTAACGAATGGAAAGTTTCAACCCCCATGCGGATAGCCGTGGCAAAGTCCGGAGCATTATGCGGGGCTATCATATATTCCTGAAAGTCAACGCTGTTCTGGGCATGAGCTCCGCCATTGATAACGTTCATGCAGGGAACCGGAAGAACACAGGCGTTGGTTCCACCGATATAGCGATACAAGGGAAGTCCCGTACTTTTTGCGGCTGCATGCGCAACGGCCAGGGAAACTCCAAGGATTGCGTTGGCTCCGAATTTGCCTTTGTTCGGAGTGCCGTCCAGCTCAATCATGGTATAATCGATGTTCCTCTGATTATAAGCGCACATGCCTGTGACAACAGGAGCAATATAACTGTTGACGTTATCGACGGCTCTAAGGACGCCTTTGCCACGGTAGCGCGATTTGTCTCCATCACGCAGTTCAACGGCTTCCTTTTCCCCGGTTGAGGCTCCGGACGGTACAATGGCACTGGCGCTGATCCCGTTTTCCAGCCTGACTTCCACTTCGACTGTCGGATTACCCCTTGAATCCAAGACTTCCTGAGCAGCTACTTTTGAAATTTTCATGATATAATAAATTGATATTCAGATGATAGTGTTTATTTTTCAAAGAAGTGGTAAATATAGGCAAAATGTAGGCCCGATCAAACTATTTTTAAGTCGGATCCATAAACTTACAAACATGAGGCTTTTCACCGGGATGCCCGTTTCGGAAACTTTCAAGGAAGCATCTGAAGCCTTGTCTGGACGGAATCGCCATGCAAAAGGCATACGTTGGATTCCCGCAGGTAACCAGCACGTGACCACCTGTTTTATTGGTGAAAATGAAACGGTCAGATTGCCGGAGATTATCGAAAAGATGGACCTAATTGCTAAAGCTGCAGATCCAATCCCGTTAAGTCTTGAGAGGATCTGCCTTTGGCCGAACAGGAATCCTTACATGGTCTGGGCTTTGTACCAGGAGAACGAAGCATTCACAAAACTCTACCGTTCACTGGAGTGGAGCCTTCTTGGCCAGGCCGGAAGCGGAAGCGTCAGACCACACGTGACACTTGCCCGTTTCAAGGAGTGGTCTTCCTATCGGCAACTGAAACTTTTCAATCCTGATTTTCCTCGTCAACTCCTTGTCGATCACTTGGTACTATATGAGTCCAGGCTAAGTCCGCAGGGTCCCAGCTATTTTGAAATAGCAAGGTTTCGGCTGGAACTTACCCTTCAGCATCCCTGAAGTCTGCCGTCCAAACCGACTCCCCTACCCCAAAGTCGAAAGCGCATTTTCTGGCCAGCACAAATAGATAATCCGACAAGCGGTTAACATACCGGATCAACATCAGGTCAACGGGGATTTGCCGGGATAGACGGATGATGGCTCTTTCCGCCCGGCGGCATACCGTTCTGGCCACATGACATTGAGCCACAGCAACATGGCCTGCTGGAAGAACGAAGTTCCGTAAGGGGGGCATCTGGCCCATCATCCGGTCGATGGCCAGTTCCAGGTCAATGATATCCTCATCCAGGATCTTCGGTAGCCTTTCTGCCAGGGATGATTCGTCCAAGGCCAGTGAGGAAGAGACTACAAAGACCCTCTTCTGGATAGCCGTGATCCGTTTTTGCTCTACGGGATCCGTAATCATAGACCGGATCAATCCCAGGTGGGCGTTCAATTCATCAACCGATCCGTATGCTTCGAGCCTGGGATGATCCTTGCCGACCCGTGTACCGCTGGACAGGGATGTTTCTCCCTTATCCCCAGTACGAGTGTAGATTTTCATGCTTGATTTTTTTTCTTGCCTTTTGTTTTGCCAGTCCTCTTTTCAACGTTGTTCAGAACGGGTTTACCCTTATTGAACCGCAGAACCTGGCAACGGATTTCACCGGGATGATAATCTTCCTCTTCGAGCTGCCATTGCAGCGGTTTTACCTTAACACTCTGATTGCAGATGTCTTGAACGGTAATGACAGCTTCCAGACGGCCGAAAAGGTCAACCGTCCTTTCCAGTGTGATAAATGCAAAGGCATAGGTTTCACCGATCACATAATGAGGATGTAAAGGTTCAATCAAACACTCCCCATTAGGCCTGTAACGTATTACGGTTGCTTCAATTTCCTGTCCGGGCTTGAATCTGTAATGAACATAATCTACGACAGGAAGGCGATGGAAATTGCCTATCGTATCTTTCAGGATGTAAAACTGTGCATTTTCAAAAGTCTTGATATCCTGGATACGGAAAGTATAGTTTTTCCCTTTTTTTAAGGTCATAAAGCGTGTGGTCAAAGCCGGCAATGACAAGATCAGTTCACCTTTCTTTATACGATCTATGCGGCATGCCAGATAACTGTACCCGGGCTCAATGCCTTCCGGCTTGTCGATGGGACAGGGCCATTCCAATCCATGAAGATCCTGGACCCATGCAATGTATTGGAGCTTGCCCAGGAAATCTTCCTGTTCGGTGATACGCAGCACAAGAAAATCATATCTTTCCCCTACCCGGTAATAGGGATGATCCGGTTCAAGGAATATCTTGCCGGAACAGTTGATCTTGTCAATGGTACAGGTTATTTGCTGACCGGTCTTTAGATTATAATTAAGGTAAAATTGTTCAGGCAGCAGGTATTTCTTCTGGTCGGGGCCCAGAAGGATCCAGTTGACCTCATCGGTGCCCGGGAGTGTCAGCTTGTTGGTGATAACAAACGGGAACTTCTGTCCTTCTTTATAATTAACCTGCCCGGGCATAGGACGAATTGCTGAAAAATGACTTCTGTAAAGATGCAAAATTATCAGACAAGGAAGCCCGAAACTGTTCCCGGAAGGATATCAGGCGTTAGTAACGTTCGTCCGGACTCTTGTATGAAATTCCACGAATCCGGTAATCCTCGTTCTCGTCAAAGAAAATCATGAAAGAAGCCTCCTGGTTATCAAGGAGCTTGATGACATCCAAGAACATGATGCGGTTATCGAAAACCCTGACCTGTTTATAACGGACTGTGCCGGTCTCAAGCTGCATTTTCCTGAAAGAGGCAAGCAAGCTATCCGGTCCGTATTTGTTGGTGAGATGGCTTGCTACGTATTTGGAGATAAAAGTACTGATATCTTTTTCCGAGCCATGGGAGAGAAGGCTGAACAATTCTCCTGATATCTCTCCCAACCGGTTGGAAGGCAGGGAGTCAAAACATTCGGTTTTCCTTCCCATCAATTTGGGAGGATCGGGGTACTTGAATACTATTCTTGCCAACTGGTACGGCATATTCTGGTTTCCGTCACGGAATCTGTTGGAAACGAGAATAATTGTGACATCCTCTTTCAGATACCGCAGGAAATCAGCATAAAACCTTCCATTCCATCCATTATGTGCAATCACGTCGGTATTGCGTGAGGACTTGATTACCTGCCATCCATAAGCCGATTTGGAAACAGGATTGATGCTTACGGAAGGTTCCGGATAGTAATACAGTTTCTTTGATTTCTCATCCAGGATCTGATCACCCAATAGCGCTAAGTGCCAAGCCATCAAATCGTTCACTGTACTTAAAAAACCTCCGCTTGCCCTGCGGTTCCAGGAAGGGCCGTCATCGAGCCAGCCCGAATCCATCGGTCTTCCCCAGTCGTTGCAATAACTGTACCCATGGGCCAGGACACTGTTCGACCAATCTGGAAACCGGTAACCTGTCCTTTTCATCCCTGCCGGTTTGAACAAATACTGCTGAACAAAACTTTCATAGTCTGTGCCCGTGATTTTTTCGATGACAAGACCCAGCAGGTTGTAACCGGTGTGAGAATAGTGATAGGATGAATCTGCATATTCCCGGTCAGGTAATTGTTTCAGCCGGTTGATCAGTTCTTCGCGGGTGAGGACTTCCGTAGACGAACCGATTTCCACCGGTAGCCCGGACGAATGTGTCAGAAGGCGGTGCAGGGAAATCTTTCTCAGCCCTGCCGGGAAATCGGAAAAAAAAACTCCAAGGGTGTCATGGACATTTAGTTTTCCAAGCATTTGCAGTTTGAGGATTGCAGCACCTGTAAACTGTTTGGTGAGAGCTCCGATATTGAATACTACATCCGGCCCGTTGGGAATTTCCAGTTCGCTGTTGGCAAATCCATAGGAGCGAATAAGTGGTGGTGCACCCGGAATCTTAACGAGGACGACTCCGCTGAAACCATTCTCTCCTTCCCAGTCTAAATACGTGCTGATGACTTGAAGCACAGAGTCTTCCACTGTGACTGCTGTCCGGGTTCCCCGGTTACACGATTCCCCAAGCAGTAAACCTGCTGAAAGCAAGCCGGTCCAAAAAATCAGGTTTATTCCCTTCACGCCGTAAAAATACCACCCTGAATGATACCGGGCGATGCTGGAGAGATGAAAAATACTTAAAAGATGTTAATTCAACTCCTTAGTCAGCTTTTCCGTCATCCTGAGAGCCAGGCGGGAATAATTTGCATAGAGGCTGGTCAATGCTTTCCTTGCTGCCTCAGGTGAACTCTCATGAACCTGCAGGAGTTTGATTTCCAGACGTGCCTGATCAGAAAGGATTTTCTTTTCGATCTTTCCTACCTCCTTTCGAACCGTGTTGATATACTTTCCGTAGCCGCTATTGATCAATTCAGAAAACCGGACAAATTTCCAGAATGCATGCTGGTCATCCCGCTCGTGAATGTCAGAAGGTGGATTGTAATGATTATCAATGGAATTCAGGTAACCGGGGCGGTTAAACCCGGCAGGCATGGATGCAACACCGGAATAAAGTGGCAGGAACGGTTGAATGTCAGGCCACTGAGGAGCCAGCCAAATTACGCATCCCAGATCGGCTGGCATCCAGTTTCTCAACTCAGCCACAAAACCATAAACGGAAGCCTTGCCGCAAATCATGGTGCCATTGACCTGATAAGGACTTCCTTTGGTGTAACCTTCACTTTTGTCCAGATCAGTCCCTTCATAATGGGATCGCAAAATGAACATGAGGTTTTCCTTGGACAATGGTTCGGCTGGTTTGAATGAAAAGGGAAAATCATCTTTCAGGCCAAATCCCGTTTTCAACAGGTAGTAAGCACCCCAGGCACGGTTTACATTTCCAGGGTTGCTGATGCTGTTTTTTGCTGCATAACAATCCCTGAAGCGAAAAGGACCATCGGTCGCCGGATCGTACCATCCTCTTTTCACCGCATATTCGATCAGGTCCGGACAAGCGAGAAAATGCTCCTGGTCAGAAAGATCCACTTCCCGGATCGTATAATTATTGGGCAAGATCATCACCTGATCATCGGGAATTCGCTGGGCTACCCAGTGCTTACCGGCAACAACCGCCAGGACCCAGGCTTCATTCTGGTCAGCGATGGAATAGGTTCTTCCGGAAGAGGTGTATCCAAACTTTTCAATCAACTGCCCTGCAAGGACTACGGCATCACGGGCGGATACGGTCCTTTCCGCCATCAGTTGCCTCAGGTTATAACCAATGCCCCCATTGGTAATTTCCGGATTGTCTTCGCGGGATGGACAGGAATTGGAAGCAATACAGACGCCATACTCGTTCAGGTATGAATCTGAAAAATCCATGCCAGGCATCTCCAGCCAGAGATATTTATTGGTAAACGGCGGCTGGTTTATCCGGCCACCATTCTTGAGAACGAACTCGGAACCTTCATGGTATGCCTCTTTCGATACGGCATACCAGTTCACCAGCTGTTTTCCGTAATCGTCCTCAATATGGGCGAATAAAACGGAACCGTCGACCGAGGCATTACGCCCGACCAGGATGGAAAAACAATTGAATTCGTCCTGGGCACGGACCATAGTGCTTAACAGGATGAACAAGGTGAGAATAAGGGTCTTTTTCATAATTGATAGGTTTGGTTAATTACGCCATGCAGATGGCTGGCAGGATTTCAGTATTTGGGTTAACAGCCCGGGGCCTTCGTAGATAAAACCAGTATACAATTGAACCAGATTGGCGCCGGCATCCATCTTATCCTGTGCATCGGATGCAGACATGACTCCACCCGATCCGATGATGGGTAACTCTGAACCCAAACGATGCCTCAGGTATCTGATAACATCACTTGAAATCTGACATAACGGAAAGCCGCTAAGGCCTCCTTCCCCATATCTGGCAATTTCGTTTTCAGAATAGTCCAGGTTGAACCTGCCGGTCGTGGTATTGGTGGCAATAACACCATCGATGTGTGTTCCCAGAATCACTTCAACCACCTCATCCAGCTGATTGACTGACAAGTCAGGAGAAATTTTAAGCAGTATCGGTTTTTTGACAACCATCCTAGCCCTTGAATTCATCAACCGGGTTAATATCCTCTCAAGATCCGTCTTATTCTGGAGCTTGCTCAAGTCTTTAATATTAGGGCAACTCACATTCACCGTAAAATAATCCACGAAAGGATACAGCTTCTCAAAACAGATGGCAAAGTCTTCAACAGCGTTGATATTGGGTGTTGACGAGTTCTTGCCGATATTGCCTCCAACAATCAATCCCCTGGGCTTTTTCTTTAACCTCCGGCAAATCACTTCAACACCATCGTTGTTGAATCCCATCCTGTTAATCAGTGCCTGATTTCTGGATAACCTGAAGAGACGCGGCTTGGAGTTTCCTTTTTGTGCCAGCGGCGTCACCGTTCCGATTTCCACAAACGAAAATCCCATGTTTTTCATAAAGCGCAGAGCCCGTGCATTCTTGTCAAGCCCTCCTGCCAGGCCAACCGGATTTTTGAAATTCAAACCCATCAGGGAAACGGGCGCTATCCTTTGGTTGGTGATCCGCCGGTTCCGAAATCCAAACATATAACCAAAAACAGGGAAAAAACGGAAAAGGATGAAGGTGATTTTATGAATCGTTTCCGGGTTTAACAGAAACAGGATCGGACGCAGTATTTTTTTATAGAACATGGGGAGTTCTCAAACATCACCAAAAATACCGAATTAGCCAGAATATTAGTTAACGTCCTTTTCTGGTTTTAGAAATTCATCATAGGTGTGATCAGAATAGAATATTAAAACCTTATCGACGAATTTTTGGTTTTCTTTTTTTTCAGCATGTTGAATATCTGCGACTTTCACTTCTTCTGCAGGTGGTTTAACGGTTGAGGTTTCCGGAATGGAACTAAAGATGGAAGGCTCAGTGATCAATTGGCTGTTCATATTTTTTTGATCGGAATACATGGGACCTTCTCCTGCCAGTAACCAGGTGGCATTTAAACCTTTAAAACGTTGCAATGTTTTGATGATAAAATCAAGGCTGGGATTATTTCGGCCGTTCAGGATATGCGACATGCTGCTTCTTTGCACTCCGATGGCATCCGCAAAGGAACCCGATGTCAGGTCTTCCTTTAAAATCAAATCTTTGATCCGTTGTATCATGTTACAAATGTAAACATAAAGATAAAATATACAAAGTTACAG
>Ga0136653_10000448_pt1 | contig 21735 bp, 17 predicted proteins | sample LakKivw275mmetaG_FD_94866 | JGI IMG/M metagenome (GOLD analysis project Ga0136653, IMG submission 94866) | Anoxic lake water microbial communities from Lake Kivu, Rwanda to study Microbial Dark Matter (Phase II) - Lake Kivu water 275m metaG... | ecosystem: Environmental > Aquatic > Freshwater >...
ACTCTGCAAAATGTATACATATCACATAATAATATAATATTGATGTCCCCGCCTCTTCGGCGGGTCGCCGCTTCTGGCGACTAAAGTCGCCGATGAGGCGACTAACCATTAGACGACGGCGCCATTAAAAACTGTAGACATTAAACTATAAGCACTCTGCTCATCATAACAAAATACAAAAATTTGTCATCTCCAATTTTTAGAAAAAATAGCAAAAAATCAAAACTTTCCCTGTTTAATACCGCTTCTGAGACGCTTCATCAATCCTAAATAAAAAGCCAAATTATGAATCGTCGCCAACCGCTGCCCCAATGGTTCGCCGGTTATAAATAAATGCCTTAAATAAGCCCGGGAAAAATTTTTGCAGGTATAACACTGGCACTCAGCATCTAACGGCTTAAAATCCCTTTTATACTTTGCGTTAATAATCCGTATTTCTTTATAAAATTTCTGTTTTGAATTTTGAAAATTAGAATTTAGAATTTGTTTCGGTTTTCGATATTCGAATTTCGGATTTATATATATCAGTCCATGTCTGGCGTTTCTAGTTGGGATAACGCAGTCAAACATATCAATCCCTGACTTTACCGCTTGAATAATTTGCTCTGGCCGGCCTACGCCCATTAAATAACGCGGTTTATCCGCCGGCAATCCTTTAACCGTCTTTTTTATCACCTCTTCGGCTTTGGATATTGGTTCGCCAACCGCTAAACCGCCAAGAGCATAACCGTCAAAACCAATCCCCGTGATTTCTTTAACGCTTTTTATTCGCAAATCTTGATAAACCGAGCCCTGAACAATGCCAAAAAGCAAAGATTTACGGTTTCTGTTTAGCGGTTTAAGGCGCACGGCCTTACTGCGCTTAGCCCAAAAAGTTGTTCTCTGAACAGCCTCTCGCGCCTCCTCCTTAGAACAAGGCCAACCAGTGCACTCATCTAAAACCATAATTATATCGGATCCCAAGTCTTGCTGAATTTTAATCGCCTTTTCCGGAGTTAAAACAATTTTTTGTCCGCTAATTTCTGATTTAAATTCCACGCCTCGATTTTCAATTTTCCGCCATTGAGCTAAGGAAAAGACCTGATAACCACCACTATCGGTTAAAATCGGGCCTGGCCAATTCATAAATTTATGCAAACCGCCAGCCTTCTTAATAATTTCCGTCCCCGGCTGCAGAAATAAGTGATAGGTATTGCCAAGAACTATCTGGGCGTTTAACTCTTTTAATTCATCAGAGGTTAAATTTTTAACCGCCGCCCGAGTGGCGATCGGCATAAAAAACGGAGTTTCAATCGCCCCGTGGGTAGTTTTCAACCGACCCAACCTCGCTTTGGATAACTTCGATTTTTTTAATACCCGAAACATTTATTTATGACTTAAGGTTTAAGGTTGGAATAAAAAATTATTTTTTATTCCGCATGCCATCGATAGAATTCACCAATAACCTTTTGGACTATCTCTAAATCTACCGCAATAAAATTTTCTTTTTGTAAAAAATCAAAATCTTTATACAACAATTTTTGCAAAATCTGCAAAACTCCCTGGCTTATTTTAATTTTCTCCTGCTTTTGATCTTCGGCTGAATTATGTTTAAGACAAACGATTCCCCCCTTGTCTAAATCAAAAAATAGTTCTTTCCCCCGGGGTTTTTCTTGACAAACAAGGCAATGCTTTATCTCCGGTCTATACCCTAAAAACGATAAAAATTTAATTAAAAAAGCGCTGCTAATAATTTGAATTTTTTTCTGAGGGGACTGGCTGACTTTCCTTAGAAATTTGTTGATTAAAAATAAAATTTTACTATCCGGTTTTTTCAATTTCAATAGATTATTAATTCTTAAAAATAAAATATTAATCTGAGAAATCTTTTCATAGCTACCCAATATATCTCTAAAACGTTCTTTTACCTCTCCGCCGATTAAATGATAATGGCTTTTACCTTTGACTACTTTTAAATTTAATAAAGCAAACGGCTCCGAGACAATTGGAGCCAATTTAGATTTGATCTTCCGACACCCGCGGACAAGAACCTCAATTTTACCATACTCCCGACTATAAAAAGAAATGAGTTTATCGCTTTCCTGAAAATTCTTTATTTGTAAGACAACTCCGCTTAAATATCCATTTTGGGACATACCAGATGATAGAATTTCGACGGCTATCTTTATCCGCCAAAATTCAGGAGATTAAGTTATTTAATTTAATAAAAAATTTTCACCAGGCAATTTTTTAAAACCAACCAAAGTTTCACCGCCTATCATAATTACTTTTCCAAGATTAAAACGATATCTTGGTCATTTATTTTTACTTGTTTCTCAATCAATTCTCGCCTTGGCTTTTTATCATATAAAATATCTCTACTAACGGTTTCTTTATTTAAAAATTCTTTATTCTTATTTAATGTCTGCCTTAACTCTTCGCCCTCAGTTTGAATATAAACATTAACCAGGTCGTTTTTAGTTAATTTAGCCTGTTTGCGTAAAGCGTTAATTTGTCTGACCAACTCGCGAATTAAACCTTGTTGTTTTAACTCCGGAGTAATCTTGGTATTCAAACCAATTTTAAATCCCGCTTGCTCGCCTAATTCCCAATTCTCCCCCTTAGGAAGATCTTTAACAAAGTCCACTCTTTCAACATTCAATTCATCCTTTATTAGACTGGTTAAATCGTCTGACAACTGATGGTCAACGACTAATAATTGACTTAATGTCTGTCGGACTTTAATTTTAGCTTGAGCCCGTAAATTATGGCCTATTTCACAAATTTTCCTTACTGTCCGCATTTCAGCCAATAACTTTTCATCAATTAAATCCTTGTCGGATTCCGGCCAATCCTGCAGATGAACCGACTTACCTTTGCCTTTTACTCTGTTAAACAATTTCGCCAAAAATGAAGCCCTCCCCCGGCGGGATTTAACAGGATGAACTTCTTGATATATATGCTCAGCTAAAAAGGGCATAAAAGGCGCCATTATTCGGCTTAAATGAAGTAAAATTTTTCTCAACACTTTTAAGGCCTCCACTTTAATTTCCCTATCCTCACTTTTAAACCTATCCCTTGACCTTCTGATATACCAAACAGATAAATCATCAATAAATAAAGGGATTTCCCGAACGACATTTAAGTCATAATTATCCATCTTTTGAGTAATTTCTTTTGTCAATAAAACAAGCCGACCGGTAACCCATCGGTCGAGAACGTGGGTAATCTCCTTTTTTTCGTTTATGTCTCCAATTTTAACACTTTGGCTGAACATTTGATAAAAAGCTAAAACATTTAATAAAGTGGTAATGAATTTAGATTGCTCTTTTAAATCCTTTTCTGAAAAATTGAAATCTTCGGCTTTCATTACCGGCGAAGCGGCCAAATAATATCTCACCGCGTCAGCTCCGTATTTTTCCATTATCTCCATCGGGTCGGGATAATTCTGTAATCTTTTAGACATCTTTTTTCCGTCTTCGGTCAAAACAATACCATTAACTACGACATTTTTAAAAGCCTCGCTATTTCTCAGGGCGTTTGACAAAACGTGAAGATAATAAAACCAGGCCCGGGTTTGGTCAACGCCCTCGGCAATGAACTGAGCCGGAAAATTCTCCTCAAATTTCGCTTTATTCTCAAAAGGATAATGCATTTGGGCATAGGGCATCGAACCCGATTCAAACCAACAATCCAAAACATCTGGGACTCTTCTCATAGTCCCGCCGCATTTTTCGCACTTGAAGGTGATTTTATCAACAAAATGTTTGTGTAAATCTTTAGCCTCTTTCCCGCTGGCTTTTTTTAATTCCTGAATTGAACCAAAGACTATTTTTTCTTTACACCGGTCGCAAACCCAAATCGGAATTACCGACCCCCAAAATCTCTGCCGGGAAATAGACCAATCTCTAGCTCCTTCCAACCATTTGCCAAATCTCCCCTGTTTAACGTGAGCCGGAACCCAATTAATTTTCTCCGCCGTTTTCAAAACCCACTCCTTTATTTTCATCACTTCAATAAAAAGCGAAAAGGTGGCGTAATTTAATAACGGGGAATCGCAACGCCAGCAATGGGGATAAGAATGGGTAAAAGGTATTTTCTCAAAAACCAACTCCTTTTTTTCTAAAAGATCAAGAATTTTTTTATCCGTTCTCAAGGGGTCGGACTTCGGTTTTACTTCTTCACCCTGAAAATCGATTATCTCTTCGGTGAAACGTCCATCCATACCCACATGCTGAATAAAAGGTAGTTTCTTCTCCCGACCCAAGTTCATATCGTCTTCGCCAAAAGCCGGAGCAATGTGAACGATGCCGGTTCCATCCTCCGCCGTCACAAAATCGGCTAATTGAATGGTATACAAATTTTCTTTATTTCCCAAATCTCTGTTTAAATAATAATCAAACAAGGGCCGATATCTTTTATTCTCCAAATCCCGAGCTTTAACCTCTTGTAAAATCGTATATTCTTCGTCTTTAAAAATAGCGCCCAAATTTTGTTTAACTAAAATATACTTTTCGTCTCCCGACTCAACCAAAACGTATTTTAAATGTCCGCCAACAGCCAAAGCCACATTGCCAGGCAGAGTCCAAGGGGTGGTTGTCCAACTGAGAACGAACACGTTCTCATTTGCCCCAAGTTTATCAAAAGGCGAACCTACTTCTTTTAATTCTTTAACAGATTCGGGGGTTAATTTAAATTTAACAACCACCGAAATATCTTTCACGTCCTGATAACCTTGGCTGACTTCGGATTGCGACAAAGTCGTTTCACATCTCGGGCAAATGTACATTGACTTATAATCTTCGTAAATCAGCCCTTTGACCCATAACTGTTTAAAAACCCACCAGACACTTTCCATAAAATCCCTATCCATTGTTTTGTAATCGTTGTTCATATCCACCCAACGCCCGAGCCGGCGGATGACCTTTCTCCATTCTTCGGCATAAAGCAGGACCTTGCTACGACAGGCCTCATTGAATTTATCAATTCCTATCTCCTGAATCTGTTTTTTACTCTTAATACCCATTTCCTCCTCAACAATGTTTTCAATCGGCAAACCATGGCAATCCCAACCCCATCTTCTTTCCACCCGAAACCCTTTCATTGTCCAGTAACGAGGGACGATGTCTTTCATTAAACTGGCGACAATATGACCGTAATGGGGCGTGCCTGTGGCAAAAGGCGGACCGTCATAAAAAACAAAATCCCCCTCGGGAGATTTCTTTTTCAGGGATTTTTCAAAAATCTTATTTTTATCCCAAAATTCGAGGATTTTTTGTTCAATTTGAGGGGAATTCATTTCTTGAGACATATTAGATTATAGAATTTTGACAGCTATTTTCACCTGCCAAGATTCAAAAAAATTAAAATATCTGATTTAACAAATTTCTTTATTTTACCAAGTAATTCTTTGAAATCGACCAAAGCTTCACTACTTGGTATAAGAACTAGTATAATTAAAAAATAAAAAACGGACAAGAGATTATATAAAAATAAAAAACTCGCCGAGACCCCCGAGAGATTAAATGTCTTTTTGATCTATTCTGTAACCCTGCCCAATCCTTGACCAATCGGATCATCTATTAGCTCAGTAGTTAGAGAACTAACCTGAAGAGAAATTTGACCGTCAGTAAACTGATCCCTGGCAGTCAAATAGATTTCTTGAGTTAAAGGTAGAAATAAATCAAATTGGGCTAAGGTTGGTCTGATACTTATTTCAAACCCAGCCTCAACTAATGAATATGGCCCACCCTGATAAATGGACAAATCGGAAATTTGCCAAAAAACCTGATGATTATCTCCGTCATACGAGACTGTACCATAACTGGCTTCAGTTCTACCGACCCAGTTAACCCACTCGGGCAGCTGGGTTTTAATAAAAATGCTTTCAACTGGATTGGTCGTATTTTTAACTTGCCAAAAAATCCAATAGCGGGTTTCTTCGCCAATTCTGGGAGGTAATGGTCCTTGGCCAATGGCCAGACGTTCGTCATTATAATAACGAGCGGCCGCCTTAAGCCCCAAATTAGTTCCAATTTTCACTTTTATTTGTTCACCCTTTATCTCCCACTCCCTTTCTTTGCCGACAAACTTACCTTTGGCTAAAATCTGAATTGTCATTTCTGCCTGAGAATAATGGCCTTTTACCGCTTCAAGGCCGGATTTAATTGGCAAACTAAAACTGATTTTACCTTTATCCCCGGGCGAAACCTCCTCAGATAACCATAATAAGGATTGGGACAAACGATTAAAATCTATGTACTGATTATCACTCAATGCCAATTCTAGAGTAAGGTCTTTAACTGTTTCCCGGCTATTATTGGAATAAATTAAATCCACAGGCAAAACTTCGCCCCAGTTGCAAACCTGATATCCCCCGACAAAATCGTCAGATTGTTTCTCCTCTACCCCTGATAAAGGATGAAGGGGATTAACTTGCAATGAAACATTAAAATCAAGCTCGGTAACAGATATCTTTTTCTCTTGGGTAATCTGAAGGAAAGAATCTCCATTATTAATCAGCCCAGCCCGCAGTTTAAAAATCGCCTCTTGAAGACTGCTATTTTCCAAATAACCGCTAAACTCCAACTTCTTTTTTTTAAAAGGACCTAAATCGTTAATCCTCCATTTAACTGTATGTTTATCTTCATCTGCTATAATTTCATCTCCCCCTTGGGCGAGGGAAAAATCTTCCGGACAATCAATAACCACTTCTGTCTGGGGAATTATCTCGGAAGTAATATTCTCTAAATAAATGACGGATTTTATTTCGTCAAAAAAAGAGCCCTTCTCGGGCATATTCCAGGTAATAAAAATTGGAGATTCCAGGGCTACAGAAGAAGACAAATTTTTTTGAAATTCGGAAGAAAAGTCTTGTAGCTGAAAACTTAAATATCCGTTGAAAAACTGCACTTTGTCTGCCTGGCCGAAAATGCGCCCCTTTAATTCAATTTCTTTTAATTCTCCTTTTTTAACATCGCTGAATAACCAAGTACATTGGTCGGCTAAAACTTGATTACATTGAGGCTCGCTAAAAGTCAGAACGAAACCCTGAGAAAATTTTAAAACCGCCTGCACGTTTTTTAAATCTCGCGCTTCTCTATTTTTAATAAATATAGAAAAGGTCTTTTCCTGTCCCGTAATTTGAGTCGGGTCTCCTTCAAGCCAAAAACTAACCCCTTCATCCTGATTGTTCAATCTCGGTTGAACGGAATAATGGAAAAAGCTAATTAAGCTGACGGCCAAGATAAAAATCAAAAAAACAAAAATGAGACCAAAAAAACTCGAAGCTCTGTTTTTCGGTTGTTTTACGCCCATTATGACAAAATCACGAATAACCCACTAATTTCGGACTCCTTGTCTATCAAACAAATAAATATTTGTAGTAACTCGTGACAAAATTAGTGAGACTAACGATTAAGCATTTGTTCAATTGTCGCAACCACCTGAGAATCTTTTCTAAGTCTTTCAATAAACAAAATATGGGCCCGGGTAATCTCCATCTCGCTTTCGGGCAAATGAAATTCGTCGCTGATACCGACTAAAGAAACTTGTGACTGGGGTGGCTGTCCTTCTTCTGCTGGGGTGTTTTGTTGGACTTGGAGATAATAAACATTGCGCAAGACCACTCGGTTAGAGTTTTGTTTAACAATGTTCCCAAAATACGTCCGTCCGTTGGTCAAAAAAACAGCAGACCATGACGTTTTAGCGGCAGAAGAGGAAAAAATTATCAAGACCAAGAAGACAATAACGGCAATCAAAATAATAATTCCAACAATCAATAAAACCAATCCTTTCCGTCCCGCCGCGTTTGACTTCTTAGAATCCAAGATGCTCTCTGACGCCTCAGGCTTCCTCGTTGAATCTAACATAACAAAGATGTTAATTTAATTAATTATAAATAAATTATTTAAACTAAATTGCAGCCGCCTCTTTATAAACCCCGAGAGTTTGTCGGGCACATTTTCTCCAGCAAAATTTACCCGCCCGCTTCCGCCCTCCGATACTCAACTTCCTTCTTAAGTCCCGATCAACTGATAAATTATACATGGATTGAGCTATTTTTGCAACATTATAAGGGTCAATTAAAAGAGCGACCCCTTTGGCAATTTCTGGCATAGAAGAGATGTTACTGGTAATTACCGGCACTCCTTTAGCCATCGCCTCAATAACCGGCAAACCAAATCCTTCGTGGAGAGAAGGAAAAATAAATATATCCGCGCCGGCAAAAAGGGCGTTTAGGTCATCTGCGGGAATATAACCCGGCAAAATAATATCCTTTTTATATTTTGAAAGAGAAATCTTTCTTTGTATTTTTACAAATCTCGTCCCTTTAGCTCCGGCCAAAACTAATTGGCAATCAAAAAACTGGTAATTTTTTGATTGTTCTGGAGAATGAGTCAATTTATTTCTGAACTGTTCATAAGCGGAAATAACCTGAACAATATTTTTTCTTGGATCAAGAGTGCCTAAAAAAAGAAAATAATTTTTTTTAATACCGTATTTGTGTTTTATTTTTTTAACCTCCGTCTTTGTCTCCTTTTTAAAAAAACGTTTATCAAGGCCGTTAAAAATAACCCTTATCTTTTTATTACTTAAGTTAAAAATCTTTTTTAAATCCCTAGCCGTAGAATTAGAAACGGCAATAATCTTCCTTGCCTGTTTTAAGATGCGAGGGATGTCCCTTTTTAAACGGCCAACATTTTCTTTTAAATACAATTCGGGAAACTTATAAATACCCAAATCATGAACCGTTATCACACTATTGCCTTTATAAGAAGACGGCAAAGAAAAAACAGGAGAATGAAAAACATCCAACTTTTCTCGGTCTAAAATAGCGCTGACCAAAAAATGCGAGTAACCGACCGGCATTAATCGGCTATATTGAACAAAGGGGAAAAACCTGATAAAAACATTATTTTGTTTAAATTTGGCTAACCTTTTTTTCTGCACTGAACGGTCAAAAAACAAGATATAGGTATTTTTTTTATCAATACTCAACAAATGTCTAACTAGCTGGTAAGTATAATGACCAATCCCAGCGCCTTCGCCCTTTTCTGGGTTCAAAATTGTCCGACAATCTATGCCAATTCTCATTTTAATAATTTAATAATTAAATTGCCGCGAAACTAAACCCCGCCATACGGGACAATTTAACAATATTATAATATATTTCAAAAAAAAAGCAATGTGCTACAATGTTGATATGTTAAAATATTTTTTATGCCAGTAATAACCGTCAACAAAAAAGTCTATTATGACTATAATATTCTCGAAACCTTTGAGGCCGGGATTGTTCTTTCCGGACCAGAGGTTAAATCAATCAAAACCGGGCAAGTCAATCTTTCCGGGGGCTACGTTACCATTGATGCCAAAGAAATTCCTTGGCTAATCAATGTTCATATCTCCCCTTATCCCCCGGCTTTTGCCGTCCAACAAAACTATAATCCAACTCAAAATAGAAAACTTCTTTTACATAAAAAAGAGATTGCTTCGTTAATCGGCAAAAAAAGAACGCCGGGGCTGACCATTATCCCCCTTAAAATACACAATAAGAAAGGACTGATTAAAATTGAAATTGGGCTAGCTAAAGGAAAGAAAAAGTGGGACAAAAGAGAAACCATTAAAAAACGCGAGGTCAAAAGAAAAATCCAACAAGCCCTGAAGCGAAATCATCCCAATTAAGAAAATTTCCGCTCCACCAGCCAAAATTTTGACCTAAAGACGAGATATTGACAAAATCAGCTTAAACGCTATCCTAATGACGATAGTAATACGCTCTTTCAACTCAAAACTGGAGGAAAAAAGAGAAATGAATGAAAATTCAGAAAACACCCAGAATTCCGACACCAAACTGACAAAAATTCTGGACCTGCTAACGGCCCAGATAGAACTGCTAAAAATTATCCTCTCGAAAAGGTCTGACTCAATTCCCCCCTCAGTAGATGAAAGGTTAGACGATAATTCAGCTCAATTGTCTCCGTCTCCGCCGCCACCTCAACCTATAAAACCCCAACCTCTACCCGTAGAACCTCTACCCGTAGAACCTCAGCCCGTAGCCGCAGAGTCATTCACTCCAGCAAACCATCATAATAGTGATTCTGAGGAATACCCTTTTGCCTCTTTGGAAGACCTAAAAAAAGCCCTAAAAGAGAAATTTCAGCCGAAGCCAGTCGCAGAGCAATCTGTCCCGCTCAATCAGTCCTCAATCCCGACCCCGCCAATCCCGACCTATGAAAATTTTTGTCATAAAATAGAGGTGATATTTAGGGAGACAAGAGAGAAAAGAAAAATCGATTTTAACCTCTTGCAAGAACTATATCAACTTATCATCTCTAGACCGTCGGGGGAGTCGAGAGAGATTGAAGCGAGAACGTTTTTTCTTAAAAGGGACAGGAACTCGGTTAGCAATCCGAGTTGTCCGGCCAAACACGCGGTTGATACGTCCATTTTGGCGACATTAATCGCTAAGGAGCTGGGATATGATGAGCAAAAAATCCAGCCCCTGCGTTTGGCGGCTCTCCTTCACGATATCGGGACAACCCTAATATCGAGAGGAGTCTTAGAAAAACCGGGACAACTCTCGGCCGAGGAACTTACTCTTGTTAGAAAAGCCCCGGCCAACGCTTTTGCTCTCCTAAATCAGCTCCCGGAGACAAAACAATATCCCTGGAATGAAATAATGACGTTTATCCGGGAAAGTAAGGAGAGGGAAGACGGGTCGGGATACCCAGGCGGATTAAGTGGCAAAAATATCAGCGAGCAAGCCAAAATAATCGGCCTCTCTGAAATCTTTGCAACCTTAACCGAGGGTCGGGGCTATCGCAAGGGCCTGCTTCCTTATCAGGCGGTAACTAAGGTTATGCAGATGAAAGGCAAGTTCCCGCTCCGGCTGTTTAAAACTCTATTTAAAATTACGGGTATTTATCCAGTCGGAACAATTGTCGTCTTGAGTAGCGGGGAGTGGGCAATGGTTGTCAAAACTACCGCTATCGAAGGCAGACCAGTAGTAGAGATATTACTGGATAGCAAGAACCATCCATTAACCGAAAAGGTCACCAAAGATTTGACCTCTGAAGAATCTTCGGTGATAACAATCGACGGAGTGGTGACTGAGACAGCAGACATCGAAAAAATACTTATTAAGGATTCTGGAAAAATATAAAATCGCAGGAACGAATTTCTGCGGTTTTATATTTTTTTGTTTAAAAATTCAATTTTCAGAATTTGGAATTCAACTCCTACTCGTACCTTAACGCCTCAATTGGATTTTTCAAAGAAGCCTTCCGGGCCGGATAAAGACCAAAGACCAAACCGACAAAAGCGGCTACGCCCAAACCTAAAAAAATAGCCGTCAAGGAAATGGTAAAACGCCAACCAGAACCGATAACCCTAACTAAAACCAATGAAGTAAGGTAAGATAAACTGACACCGCCGGCAATGCCCGCTAAACCGCCAACTACGGTCAAAACCACTGATTCAATTAAAAAATGAATTAAAATATCTTTATTCCTCGCTCCCAAAGCTTTACGTAAGCCAATTTCCCGCGTTTTTTCCGTAACCGAGACCAACATAATGTTCATAATCCCCACTCCGCCGACAATCAAAGAAATGGCGGCAATTGAAGTCAGAAGAACAGTTAAAACCGTAGTGATTAAGCCTATTCTCTCGATTATATCTTTAGGAGTGGTGATATGAAAATCGTCATCTTTGGGGTCTTCAATATTATGTAAATCGCGCAAAGTTACTTTTATATCCTCCACTACTCCCGGCACTGCCGCTTCATCCTTGGCTAGAATATGAACTTCCTGATAATAATCAACCCCTAAAAGATATTTTTGAGCTGTGGTGTAGGGGACAACCACAAATTTATCCATATCAATAAAAGAGGAAATCTGCCCTTTGGAAGGCAAAATGGCAACCACGCGAAAATATTTATTTTTAATTTTGATTTTTTCTCCTAAAGCGTCGGAAGAACCGAATAATTCTTCTTTAACTTTCGAACCGATAATAGCCACCGCGGCTCGCGATTTAATGTCGTCCTCGGTAAAATAATTTCCTTGTTCCGGATAGATATTATAAATTTTAGCCAGCCAGTCCGCGTTCCAGCCAAGAATCGTCGGCTTATAACTTTCTCCTCCATAAGAGACACTGCCCGGCACCATCAACGAAGGGGTAATATCAACCAAATCTGGAACATTATTTTTATTTTTTAAAGCGTCAATTTCTCTATCTTTTAAAGAGTCGGCAAATAACACATCGGTTATATCTGTCAACCCCTTCGGTTCTTTGCCGGGGTTAATTTGAATAAAACTGCTCCCCAACGTCTCCACTTCACTCAAGATCAACTGCTTCGCCCCTTGACCGATGGACATTATTAAAATAACCGAAGCAATGCCGATGACAATTCCTAAAATAGTCAAAAAAGAACGGGATTTATTCGTTTTTAAACCAATTAAAACATTTTTAAAAATATACTTGTTTCTCATCCGCTTAAAATTTAAAAATCTCTGAAGTAAAGACTCCCAAACAAAAAATTATTTTTTAAATCCGTCTTTGGCAAAACGCCGTTCACTCACTATTTCGTCCCTGACAATCTCCCCGTCCTTTAATTCAATGATTCTTTTTGCCATCTCCGAGGTATATTTCTCGTGGGTCACCATAATAATAGTGTGTCCTTTATCATTGAGCTTTTGAATAACATCCATAACAACCTGACCTGATTTTGAATCAAGATTGCCGGTCGGCTCATCGGCAAAAATCACATCGGGGTCGTTTACCAAGGCTCGGGCAATAGCCACCCTTTGCTGCTCGCCTCCGGATAATTGAGACCGGTCGCGATCTAAACGATGTAACAAGCCCACCGCCTCGATAGCTTTTTCGGTTTTTTCATCCCATAAAGATTCCTTAACTCGAGAATAATAAAGAGGCATTTTAACATTGTCCAAGACACTTATCCGGGGCAATAAATTAAAGGATTGGAAAATAAAACCCATTTTTGCATTTCTGATTTGAGCCAATTCGTCGTCGGTATATTCGTTTATTGATTTACCTTCAAAATGATATTTCCCCCGAGTCGGCCGGTCCAAAAATCCCAAAATATGAAGCAGGGTTGATTTACCCGAACCCGAGGGACCCATAATCGCCACGAATTCACCGCGGTCAATACTAAAACGAACTCCGCGCAAAGCCGAAGTTCCCACCTCCTCTTGGCTATAAATTTTCTCTATGTTTTCGACTCTGATTAAAGACATACTATACGCCATCGCTAAAATAAAAAATCAAAAATAAAAAACAAAACTTCTTTTCTTCCTGATTCCCCAATCCCCGATTTCCCAAATACCCCCTCTCCCCATATTCCCAAGTTCCCATATCCCCATACTCTCACGGCATAATCACTCTGTCGCCCGGCTCAATCCCCTTAATAATTTCAATTCGGCCGTCAGAGCTGCGCAAGCCGGTTTCCACAGCCACTTCTAAAACCTTTTCCTCTTTATCCGGAGACTGGATAAGAATTTTGGCAAATTTACCTCCGTCTTTGTTTGCTATAGCTCGGCTGGGAACGACTAAAACGTCTTTTTTTTCTTCGGTTAAAACGTCTATGTCAGCGGTCATCCCCGATTTTATTCTCTGGTCTTTTTCCAAAAAATTCAAAGTAATTTCATAAGTGGCTACCCCCTCAATAATCGTTTCCGCCGGATTAATACTAACTACCTGCGCCTTAAAAAGGTCATCGCTTGAATAAGCGTCAAGAGTAATTTCAGCTAAATTGCCAACCTTAATTTTAGCAATATCCACTTCTGGGGCGTTGGCTTTTACTTCAAAATCGGCTTGAGAAATAACTGAGACAACCGCTATATTGGGCGAAGCGATTTCGCCAACTTTAGCTTCCTGTTTGGCAACCACGCCGTCAATGGGAGTTTTAAGAATCGTCTTAGCCAACTGGGATTGAATATTTTCCACCGCGGCTTTGGCTTGTTTAACCTGCGCCTTTTGCGAATCAACGTTTAACTCGGCTTGTTTAACCTGCGACTCTTGGGCTTTAATCTGCTCACCTGTAGCGCCTGATTTTTTCAAAATTAACTCGTCTTGAGCCAAAACCAAGGCATTTTGAGCCGCATTAATTTGCGCTTGAGCCGTATTGATATTGTTCTGGTTGGTCACTTTTTGTCCGGCTATTAATTGTTCCTGAGCATTAACGTTGGAAATAGCAGTGTTAATATTAGTTCGGGCTGTATTGATATTCCCCTTATAAATGCCGACGGTGGTTGACGATAAATTTATTGCTCCGTTAACCGCGTCGTTCAAGCGGTCTAAAAATTCTCTAATGGCGGTCAAATAATTTTCTCCTCTGACTAAAAGTTTATCCAAATCATCTTGTTTTAACGGCACTGAGAAAAGATTCGGATTATCGATCTCAGACTTGAGCGACTTCAGCGTCCGCCCGATAGAAACCCTCTGGGATTCAACATCTATTTTTGCCTGCGAATTAGAAGTAGAAAAAGTTAGGTCCGGGTCTTCTGAATCATCATTGGAAAACAAATCGTCAATTTGCTGGTCAAGGGCAGCTGCGGCTTTGGTATAAGCGTCGTCCAAGATATCTTTTATATCGTCGTAAAGGTTAACTAAATCAATCTCAGTTTTGGATTTAACGTCCTCCAGATTCGTTTTAGCGTCGGCTAAGGATTTTTCCGCATTTGCCACTTTGGTTTCAGAAACCTGAACCTCTTCCGGTTTGGCTCCGGCTCTTAATTCGTCTAATTTCGCCCGCTGAGTCTCCCAAGCCGCCTGATATTGAGCTAATCCGGCTTGGGCGCTCTCCCAAGCCGCCTGATATTGAGCTAATTGAGCGGCTAAATCCTCGCTGTCCAAAGTAATAAGCGTTTGCCCGGAATTAACCTGGTCGCCTATTCTGACTTCAACTTTGGCAACGCGGCCGCTCTTTTCAAAAGCCAAATCAACGCTTTTTGCCGGTTCAACCCGACCAATAACGCTTACCTGCTGAACCAAATCCCCTTTTTGGGCGACCACAAAATTATAAGACGGTTCTTTGGTTTGAAAAAAACGAACCAACAAAATTACCGCGACAATGAGCAAAACAATAAGACTAATTAAAAATTTTTTCTTCGGCATATTTTGATTATTCTTCAATTATAAACCAAAATAAAGTAAAAACAACCGTCCTTTTAAAAATTCCGCCGGCCGACCGCGGATAAAAATAAATAAGCAATAAAACCGCCCGCTAAAGCGGTAAACAGCTGCGGCCAGCCCATTATCACCGCCACTTGAACGGCCGTCCCTTTTAAGATAAAACCGACAATCAGCGAACTGACCCCCCAAAGAAAAGCGAATTTCAAAACAGCGGCGAAGATTATGCCCAACCAATAATTTCTCCTTTTTAAAACGGTAAAAACAACCACTAAAATAGCGTTGCTTAAAATAATACAAGGCACTAACGGCGCCAAGGCAGAAGGCAGGGTTCCCACCCCGAGAGCAATGATACTGGGGATTAAACCAATTAAAACGCCGGCGCGCCAACCCAATAAAACTGCGGCGACAAAAAGAACCGCATTGACGATTGAGCCGGTAATTGCCTGAAAACGGAACAAGGGAGCAAAAAAGGCTATTCCGGTCAAAACCGCAAACTCAATGAAACTAATAACCGCCCTTTTTTCTAAAACCAAAGTCTCAAATTTTTTCATAAAAAAATATAACTAATGCTGTCCCGGGGGCAAAATTTCAACCGCCCCTTTTCTCTTTTTAAAATATCTGGTGTGACAAACCAAATGACGCATCTTTCCGTCGGCAAAAAAATCTTGATAAATTTCTTTAACAATCGGGTTTTGATGAGCCAGTCTGACGCTCTTTCTTTTGTCGGCTAAATACAAGCCACCAGCCCTCTTATTTCTAATTTCCGCGTCCGTCGGCACCGGTTGGCCGCCCCCGCCGATGCAACCGCCAAAACAAGCCATAACCTCAACGTAATCGTAGGCCCGGGGATTCTTTTTTAATTCTTCTAAAATTTCTTTAGCTCGGCCAAGTCCATTAATCATCGCCACTTTAATTAATTTATTGCCGATTTTGATTCGGGACTTTTTTATTCCCGCCGAACCCCGAACCCGTTTAAAATCCAATTTTGACAAACCTCTCCCGACTATCTTTTGATAAGCCGTCCTTAAAGCCGATTCCATTACGCCGCCGGTGGCGCCGTAAATCACGCCAGAGCCGGAAGCCGCGCCCAAAGGGCTGTCCAGCTTCCGTCCTTTAATTTTTTTTAAATCAACTTTATTTTTTATTAAAAGATAAGCCAATTCCCGGGTGGTTAAAACATAATCAACCGGCTTTAAACCATTAATTTCCAACTCCGGCCGGGTAATCTCGTATTTTTTGGCCGTGCAGGGCATAATCGAAACAACAATAATGTCTTGCGGATTAAAACCTTGTTTTTTAGCCCAAAAAGTCTTAATTAAACCGCCGGAAATTATGTGCGGCGAACGAACCGTCGTTAAATAAGGGATTAAATCCGAGGCATAAAACTCAACAAATTTAACCCAAGCCGGGCAACAAGAAGTAAGCAGCGGCAACTTTTTTTTGTTTTTCAGCCGTTTTATTAATTCGTCGGCTTCCTCAACGGTGGTAAAATCCGCGCCGACGCAAACGTCAAAAACTTTGTCAAAACCGAGTTTTTTAATGGCGGCGGCTAATTTCTCTGTGACCAAAAAACCGGACGGCAAGCTGAATTCTTCGCCAATACTGGTCCTGACGGCCGGAGCAAATTGAGCAACAACGATTTTATTTTTTCCGCCGGGCAAACCACTGAAAATATCTTTCACCGACCCCCTTTTTTCGGCCGTCTTTTCGGACTCAATAAATTTTGAGTAAAACGATTCCCGCTCTTTTTCAAACTCGCCAACTGCCTCGATGGCGCCCACCGGACAATGGACAAGACATTGGCCGCAATAAACGCAATCTTTGTTGGGACGACGGCTGGGAATTATTTTTGTTTTCCAACCGCGTCCTTCCAATTCTAAAAAATTCACTCCTTGCTGGCGGCAAATGTCAACGCAGTTGCGGCAATCAACGCATTTTGAGGTGTCAAAAACAATAGACGGTCCAAACTGATAAACCGGAAAATCTTTTTTTCGGTCGGAAAACCCGGCAATCTTAACTCTATATTTCTTTGCCAATTTTAAAAGTTGGCAATTCAAGCCCCAAACGCAGTCGTCGCACTCCTCAAAATGCTGGGCGAAAATTAATTCCAAATTGATTTTTCTCGCTCTTTTGATTTTCGGCGTTTCGGTTTTAATTTCCATTCTCGGCTTAACCTCGGTTGAACAAGCGGTTTGTAGACCCTTAACGCCTTTTATTTCCACTAAACAAAGTCGGCAATTGGGCTTCACCTCCAAATCCGAATGATAGCATAAAGCGGGAATTTCAATTCCGCTTTCTCGCGCCGCCTGTAAAACGGTTTGTCCCTCCCGCGCTTTAATTTTTTTCCCATTAATAATTATAAATATCGGCATATCTCTAACTAATAACTTTTTTAATTAAACCGCGAAAGGGAACGGCAATGCTTTTCCCCAGTGGACAAAAACTCGCTTGTTCCAAAACAAACAACAAGTCGTCGAGCGATTTCCAATCAATTTCCGGCCGATTTAAAATTTCATTCAGCCGATAAACCCCTTCGCGGCAAGGCAAACACTTGCCGCAATTCTCATTAATAAAAAATTTAATCCATTTCTTCATTAAAGAGACGGGTTTGGTTTCTTTTGTATTATAAACGATAATCGCGCCAACGCCCCCGACCGGTTGATTTAACTCCTTGGGGGTTAAAATTCGGCCGCTGGCGCCGCCGCCAGCCTGAATAAAAAAATCAAAACCGGAAAAATTATCCGTCTTTTGAAGAATCCGCTTGATACCCAAATTTTCCGGGAATTCGTAAACGCCCGGATGCTTGATTGCTCCGCTTAAAGAATAAAAACGGGTTTTCTTATAAACGCCATTGGCGATTTGATTGACAAAATAAAACGTCTCCACGTTGTTAATTAGGGTTGGACAATCCCATAGTCCCTTTTGCGTCGGATAAGTCACTTTATTTCTTGGTTCGTGTCTTTTGCCTTCAAGAGATTCAAATAAAGTGGTTTCTTCGCCGCAAAGATAACCGCCCGGCTTTTTAAAAAGAATAATCGGTTCTTTTTTAATGTTTTTTTTCAAAATCCGGCCGAATTTTTGATAATAATCTTTCCTTAAATAAACATAAGCGACACAACTTTTAACCGCCTTCAGGGCAATTTTAATTCCAGCAATAACTTCCCCGGGATAACTTTTTAAAATAAAACCGTCCTTAAAGCTGCCGGGCTCACCTTCCGACCCGTTACAAACAACATACTTCCTTTTCCCCGCCGCTTCCTTCACCGCCGTCCATTTCAGATAAACCGGAAAATCGGCGCCGCCCCGACCCTTAAGCCCCGACTCTTTTATTTTTTTTATTATGTCTTCCATATAAAACTTTGATTTCTTCCCCCTATCTAAAACTATACAGAAATATTAACCCGAGGTCAACTCTCAGAATTTGCCGCCACGCGGTAAAATATACTGTAAAAAAATCGCGGGAATGTATAATGTTTGGTGTCTCAAGGATTTTAACAAACTAATTTTTAAACAAATGAATTTTATTTACGAAAATGTGAATTACAAAATAAACGCCTCGGGCATTGTGCCAAGCGTTGGAGACATCGATGAAGCAAGCAAAACGATTCTCGTTGACCGAGGCATTCCGGAAAAATTTCACCAGGGCATCGCCGTCCACGAAATTGAAGAAAGAAAACTTCTAATGAAAGGCCATAGTTATGTTTACTCGCACAACGAAGCGCAAAAAAAAGAATTGGAATTTTACAAAAAAACCTATGGCGATGAGGACGCCCTAAAACTATTGGAAGAAGAAGAAAATCTTGTTTTAGACATTTGTTTACACCGTACCGCTCCGAAAAAAAGCAAAATAATTTTGACCGAATCGGAAAATTCCAACCAATCACCACTAAAACCGATTATTGAAATAAAGAATGCCAAGGAGACAATTTTTGAAAACAAACGTTATCTTATCGACAACAGCGAAAGGTTAATCGGAACATTGGTCGACGTTTATGAAAAAGGCAAGATTGTTTACATTGACCGGGACGTACCGGAGCGATTCCACGAAAACTTGGCTTTGAACGAGTTGGTCACCAGAAAAAACCTTAGGAAAGGAATGGGCTGGACAATGGCGCACGCCGAAGGAAATAAAATAGAACAGGAATTCTTAAATACCAAATACGGCATTCAAGAAGGACAGGAAATATTTAACGACGAGAATAAATTCCAAGCCTGGAAATTCACCAACGAGAAAAAACATTAAAAGAAAAAGGTGGCCATAAAATTATTTACGAAAAAGGCGAAATCCTGCCAAGATAAACAAATTGAAACAAAAAAACAAAAAACCCACTGAAAAAACGGGTTTTTTGTTTTTTTATTAACTAAACAAACCTTCAAATCCGATTCTAAACTTCAATCAAACAATGTTCTTTAATAAGGTAACACCGATTACAAACTTCTCTCAACGCCTCGCGATGGGAAACAATAATAGATGTTCTATTCGAAAGATAATTGGTTAAAAAATCAATGACTTTTCTTTCAGTCGCTGAATCCAAATGAGAGGTTGGCTCGTCCAATAAAAGTATTTCACGGTTAAATAAAATCCCCCTGACCAAATTTATTCTCTGTTTCTGCCCCGAAGAAAGTTTAACACCCTTTTCACCAACAATTGTCTCTAACCCATTTTCCAAACTCTGTACCCAGGACAGAAGGTCAAATTTATCAAAAATGTCAAAGATCATCTTTCCTTCAATTTTTTGACCAAGGGTGATATTCTCTCGTAGAGAAATATTAAAAAGTTCAGTTTCCTGCGAAATTATCGTCATGCGGTTCTGAAAAAATTTCTCGTCAACTTTTTCATACAATTGGCCGTCAATCAACCTTTCGCCCTTGTCCGGTTCGAAAAAATTTATAAATAAATTTAAGAATGTTGTTTTTCCTTCTCCTGACTTACCGATAAGACAAACTTTTTCGCCTCTTTTAAGGCTAAAATTGGGGACGCTAATTTTCTTTTCGGTCCCGGGATATTGAAAAGAAACCCGATTAAATCTTATCTCCTTCCATTTTGGGAACTCTTCACCTCCACCAACTGGTTTAATCGGGGAAACAATCTTACCCAAGCTGCCGATATAAGCCTTCATTTCCATCAATGATTTAAAATTCTCTGATAAACGTTCAATATTACTCCTGACCATAGCGTAAGCGGCGATAAAAAGAATCAACACCGAAGCGGAAATCGCCCCTTTTGACACCTGAGACAATAAAAAGCCGATTGTTGATAAAAACGTCGCGCCAAAAAGCAAATGGAGAAAAAACCACCTATTGGCATGGAAACTCTGTAACTCTTGAATTTGATTATAATTTTCGCCAGTTTTATGAAAGAGTTTTTTTTCAACGAAAGAATAAATACTCAACCTTTTAACCGTAAGGATGTTGGACATAAAATCCGTATATGATTCCAAAAGCGAAGCCCTTTTTTATTTAACTCGTCGGCAATCGGCACCATTTTTCTCGAAAGAAAAGTACTCGCCGATATAAAAATACTCAAAACAACCAAGTTGAGAAAATCAATGGCTAAAGACTCTCTCGCCGTAAAGTAAAAGAACAAAGTCAAATTGGATATACTTTTGGCAAAAGTCCAAAACATATCAAAGATAATCGGCGCCAAGCCATCGGAAATCTTATTCACAAGTGAAAGGATATATCCCGAATGATGGTTTATCAGATCTCCTAACGGGAGCTTTTCCAATGCCTTAAAATATTTAAGACGAATATAATTACTAAACTGCGGACCGAGAGATTCTCCCCATCTTCTAATAATCCGCTGAAAAATCAGCGAGGCTAAATAAAACGCAACGACTAAACGAATGAGATTTAAAAAATCCGATGAAGTAAATTTGCTTTTGGTAAATTCCGCCAGAGTTGCGGGAATAAAAAAATTGGCGAGACCGTCCAATATCCCCGTCAAAAAAACAAGAGCGAATCTCGTTTTAAAACGATCAAGATTCCTATAAATAAATTTCAACACGCTCATATTCCCTCAATAAACTAAATCATTCTCCAATTCATTTTAGCGCCTTATCCACTCCTGATTAAATAAAAAATCAAATAACAAACTTTCCGTTTTTATAAATCACTTTTTTTTGGCCGTTCTCTAAAAAGGCCGTCACTGTCCGCGGCGACGTGGAAATCAAATCGTCATGGATAACCGAATCATTAAATCCCAATCTTTCCCAATTTTTCTTTTTAAAATTTCTTGAATTGCCGCGGAAACACTCTTTATAACTTCTGCCCAAAGCAAGATGCATATTGCCCTCTGTCCCACCCATATTCTCATCATAAAGCGTCTCGGCCATAAATTTTTCAATCCGGGAAAACCGACCGTCGGTCAAAGAAATTTCTCCAATGGCATCAGCGCCGGGTGTTTTTACAATCTGCCAAAGCAATTTTTTGTTTTTTTTAGCGTTCGCTTCTACGACTTTCCCTTTCTTAAACCGTAATTCGATTCCTTTGATTAAATTCCCGTGCGAGTACAACGGCTGATTGAATTTAATCCGGCCTTCGGTCCCCCGCCAATCAGGCGAAGTAAAAATCTCAAAACTCGGTATATTCCTTCCGCCACCTCCG
>Ga0136653_10000450_pt1 | contig 21667 bp, 11 predicted proteins | sample LakKivw275mmetaG_FD_94866 | JGI IMG/M metagenome (GOLD analysis project Ga0136653, IMG submission 94866) | Anoxic lake water microbial communities from Lake Kivu, Rwanda to study Microbial Dark Matter (Phase II) - Lake Kivu water 275m metaG... | ecosystem: Environmental > Aquatic > Freshwater >...
GTACTGGGGTAACCGCTCCATCCATCACATGAGCAAGAAATACCTTACACCGGAGCTTAAGGAGGCCTTTTGGATCTTCAACTGGGAATCGGCCACGCCCAACTACGACAAGATACTATCGATGGGTTTGAAGGGTATCCTGGAGGAAGCCAGAGAGAGGTTGACCAAGCTCGACAGGGAATACATGGAAGAGACGATAAACGGCATCGATTTCGTCAGGAAAAAGGATTTCCTGGAAAGCACTATCATAACACTCGAGGCAGTTTGCCGGTGGTCTAAAAGATATGCCGAGCTGGCCCGCAGTCTGGTAAAATCCGAGAAGGAAGTCCTCAGGAAGGTAGAACTCGAGAATATCGCCGCGGTCTGCGATCATGTGCCGGAGAATCCGGCCCGCACGCTGCATGAGGCCATCCAGTCCTATTGGTTTATACACCTGGTGGTCAACTTCCTGGAGATGCCGCAAGTTGGTTCAGGGGTAAGGTTCGATGTGGTATTCAACCCGTTTTATGAAAAAGACCTGGCGGAGGGTAAGATAACCCGTGAATCGGCTCAGGAACTGGTGGAGTTTCTCTTTGTGAAATTCCAGGAGACCGGCTTTTTACATGCGCCCATCTGGTCGGGGTTTGGCGGTGGAGCGCTGGGATTCCAGACCGTCACCATAGGCGGCGTGGACTCCAAGGGCAGGGATGTCACGAATGAGATGAGCCTTATCATTCTCGATGCTACCATATCGGTTCGCGCCATCGTGCCGCCGCTGGCCCTGCGCTGGCATGACGGGATACCCCGCAAACTGGTGGATAAGGCTATCGAGTGTCTGGCCTCGGGCATGCCTCAGCCTGCCATTTTCAATGATAAGGTGTGTGTGCTGAGACTGGTAAAGATGGGCACGCCTCTTGAGGATGCGCGCAACTACTCCATCAATAACTGCATGGTCCCCACCATACCGGGCAAGAATTTCAGCCACATCTCGGCCTGGGCCAGTGGCGTGCCTGCGCCGCTCTGTCTGAACCAGGCGCTGGGCATCGATCCGCTTGCCATCTACAAAAAAGCCGGCAATAAAGTGCTCGAGCCTGAGAGAATCAGTTCCATGCAAGACCTTTTCGATGCATTTGTGGAGAATTACCGGCTGGTTATACATCGCCTGGTTCGCATAGCCAATATCGCTGATGCTCTTTATAAAGAGTGGGTACCCCGCCCCTTCCTGTCATCGGTCATCGATGATTGTATTGAGAGGGCGCAGGATGTGCGCGATTGGAACTATATGCCCGATTACCGCGATGTCACCCTTTTCGGCCTAAATACCGTGGCCGATTCCCTGACTGCCGTTAAAAAAGTGGTTTTCGAAGATAAGAAGATCACCATGAAGCAGCTCGTTGAAGCTCTTAAGAATAACTGGAAGGGCTACGAAGAGATCCGCCAGTTGTGTCTGCGTGCGCCCAAGTTCGGCAACGATGACGATTACGCCGACCTGATCTCCAGTGAGGTTGCCCGCAGGATCGAGGAGGAGACCAGCAAATGCAAGACCAACTGGGGAACATCGGTACATGTGGATGGTACTGCAGCCACTGCCTGGTGGAGCTTCGGCCGTGTCTGCGGTCCGACCCCGGACGGAAGGATGAGCGGGGATCCCTTCAACGATGGGACCATCTCTCCTATGGCCGGACGCGATAAGAAAGGTCCTACTGCGGTCCTCAAGTCCGTAGCAAAGGTGGATCCTCTCGAAAGCTGGAACCATCTCTTCAATCAGAGCTTCATGCCGCAGTTCCTGGTGGGACACAACGCGGAGATCTTCGCTCAATATTTGAAGACCTTTGCCGACCTGGGCATACATCACGTCCAGTTCTCTACCGTCAACAGGGAGACGCTGGAGGACGCCCAGGAACACCCCGAGAAGTACCTTACACTGATGGTCAGGGTTGCGGGCTTCGCTGCGTACTTTATCGACCTTGACCGCAGCATCCAGGATTCCATCATAGCCAGGACTCCGCAGTGCTTTTAAACTCGCAGGAGATCGGCGGAACGGGCAGCGGTAAAGCTGAAAAGGACCTGAAAGGGCTGGTATTTAATATCCAGCGCTACAGTATTCATGATGGGCCGGGCATAAGAACGACTGTCTTTTTCAAGGGCTGTCCGCTGCAATGTAAATGGTGCTCCAATCCCGAGTCTATCAGTCCGCAGCCCGAGATAATGGTGCGGGAAGCCCGGTGCAACGGCTGCCGCCGCTGTATAGAGGTATGTTCCCCCGGAGCTTTATCACTGGCCTCCACAGGTCTGTGGCTCGACAGGGAGAAATGCGACCTCTGTTTCAAATGCATAGATGCGTGCTGGGAAGATGCCATAGAAGTGGCCGGGCGGTACATGTCTCTCGACGAATTAGTCGAAGAATGTCGCAGGGATGAGCCTTTCTATCGGAATTCCGGCGGCGGCGTGACCGTTTCAGGGGGTGAACCGCTCTTGCAGGCGGACTTTGTCCTGGCCTTGCTCAGCAGGTGCAAAGCGCTGGGTTATAGCACGGCTCTGGATACATGCGGGCAAGTTCCCTGGGGTGTGCTGGACAGGGCGCTCGATATCGTCGACCTCGTGCTTTTCGATATAAAACATCTTGATCCCGACGAGCATCGTGATGGAACCGGTGTGGACAACAGGCTGATCCTGTCCAATCTCGAGAAGGCCATGAGTTCCGGTAAGTCCAGGATCTGGGTCAGGATTCCTGTGATACCGGGATACAACGACTCCAACGAATATATAGAAAAGCTGGCAGGCAAGCTGAATGGTATGAAGGCCGAGAAAGTATCCGTACTGGGTTATCATGAGTTTGGCCGCCCTAAATATCAGTCGCTGGGGAAGGCGTACCAGCTCAGCGGCCGCAAGCCGCTGGGCAATATTCGTATCAACGAGATCGTCGAGATATTCAAGTCTGCCGGCCTGGACGCTACCGCCGGGTATTGATAGAGTCATCAATCGTCTCATCGCTATAAGGTAAATTGCCTGAATATACATAGGGGCTTCGCCGAAGCGAAGCCCCCTGATCTTTCAGATCTGTGCTCCTCCCTACTCTCCCATAGAGGAAAGCCTCAATACTGTGCTTTATCCTTAATCTTTTGTAGCCTTTCTGCTACTCAACGGAGAGCTCGGAAGTTTTACATGCCCTCCCCTTTTGCACGGCCGCAGTCTATCTCTGCTCCTCCGGCAGGGGAGAGCACTCGTGAGGAAAGAACCATTCTACGAACATGGCCTGCTTATTGACCATTTACTGCCTCCCTCGGGGCTTATCGATCCAACTGCCCCTCAATTTCATGCTACTACTAATAACCGTGGGGGTCAAACCGAATTGATAGCGGCTTGCAGCCTGCTTGACGGTGCTACATAATGTTGTGGTCAGGGAGAAACATGATGTCGAAAAAAATGTTGCTGGGTCTTACCGGCAAGCAGTTGAAAGGGCTGGCGGCCGATCTCGGCGAGAAGGAGTTCCGTGGCAAACAGGTGGCCGATTGGATATACAGGCGCGGCTGTCGGCGGATCGATGATATGACCGATCTCCCGTCTCAGTTCAGAATAAAGCTGGATGAATTGTGGGAGGTGGGGCGCTCCTCTGTTGAAAAAATTAGTTCCGGTAGGGACGGCACGTTCAAGCTGCTGCTGTCGCCTTACTATGGTGAGCTGGTGGAGACCGTAGGCATGCCGTACGAGGGACGCTTCTCATGCTGCGTATCCACTCAGGTAGGATGCCCTGTAGGTTGCGCCTTTTGCGCCACCGGCGCCGGCGGTTTCAAACGTAATCTGGCGACCGGCGAGATGATTGACCAGGTGTTGACTGTTGGAGAGGCCGCCGTACGAGAGAAGATGCTCGCTGCGGACGGAAGGGTCAGTCACGTTGTCTTTATGGGAATGGGCGAGCCGCTGCTCAATTATGATGCGACTATGGCTGCGGTGCATTTGCTTAACGAGGAATTGAAGATCGGGATGCGTAATATCACTATTAGTACGATCGGTTATGTTCCTGGAATATACCGCCTGGCCTCCGCAAGTCTGCAACTTACGCTGGCGGTCTCGCTACATGCTGCCGGCGATGGATTGCGCAGGAAGCTGGTGCCGGGTATGTCGCGCTACCTGTTGAAGGATATAATTGCTGCCTGCCGCCATTACATCAACCATACCGGCAGGCGTATAACGTTTGAGTACTGCCTGCTCAAAGGGGTCAACGATAGCCATGCTGAAGCAGCCGCCCTAGCCTCACTGATTAAGGGGCTGAACTGTCATGTGAATCTCATTCCGTTCAACGAGGTTCAGGGGAGCGATTACAGGCGGCCTGAGCCTGCCGTTATCATGGCTTTCCGCCGCGTGATGGAGACTTCCGGCATAACCGTGACACAGCGGGAACAGAAAGGCGCGGGCATACAGGCAGCCTGCGGGCAATTGCGCCGACAGTCAGGACCTAAATAAGTAGATATACGAATTGAAAAATGCGCTGCGGGGACTCCTGGCCAACTTGACTTAACGAGTCACTGTGATAGAATTGACCGGTCAATTAACGATTGACATCAGCACGGATGACGCCCACCCGCTGATTGTGTGGATCGGAGTCGAAATGGATAATTACCCCTGGTTTAAGAATTATGATGAAGGTGTGCCTCGCACACTCGAGCCTTATCCCAAAACGACCATGATCGAGGTTGTCGATGAGTCGGCTAATGCAAAACCCTATCGCGCCATGTTCTATTTCAAAGGACACAGAATTCTTTATCATGAATTTGTGCGGCAGAGCGATGCACTGGCCGACGGCCTGATCGCACTTGGGATAAAGAAAGGCGATCGTGTAGCACTGCTTTTGCCCAATTCGCCGCAGATGGTACTGGCGTTCCAGGGCATCTGGAAGGCAGGCGCGATAGCGGTTCCCATTAATCCTCTTTACACCGAACGCGAGCTTAAAGACGCATTGACCGAGGTGGATGCCGCTGCTGTGATCGTGCTTAATCCGTTCTATGCGGCTGTTAAAAATATCCAGGGAAGCACCGCCATCAGGACCGTCATCGCCACCAGTATCAAAGAATATCTGCCGGCGCATCTGGGCCTGCTTTTCACGCTGGCCAGGGAGAAAAAAGAGGGCTATCGTATATCCCTGCAAAAGGGGGACGTATGGTTTCAAGACCTGCTGCGGCAATATAAAAACTACCCAAGACCTGATATTCAAGTCAAGCCGGAGGACGCGGCGGTTATACTTTTCAGCGGCGGCACAACAGGCACTCCCAAGGGCGCTGTGGGCACACACGGCGCCCTGATTATGACAGCGATGCAGATCAACGCCTGGCTCAGTCCTGTACTGGAGAAATGGGAGGACAGAGTTGCTCTGACCATGCCACTCTTCCATGTTTTTGGATGTGCGGGTGCGCTGGGAACGGCAATGATAAACCATTCGTCCTGCATCCTCATACCGAATCCGCGCGATATCACCGATGTGGTTAAAAGTATCAGGAAGTATAAGCCGGCCTTCATGCCCGGAGTACCCACGTTTTATATCGGGATTATGAACCACCCTCTGGTGAGATCGGGCAAGGTCAGGCTCTCTGGAATGAAGATATGCATAGTGGGCGCGGCCCCTCTCATGGTCGATACCAAGAAGAAGTTTGAGACCATGACCGGCGGAAGGTTGCTGGAAGGCTATGCTATGACTGAGACCATGCAGGCTGCCACGTTAAATTCAGTGGTGGGAGCAAACAAGGAAGGCTCGGTGGGTATGCCGCTTCCCGATGTAGCCATTAAAATCGTCGATGCCGAGACCGGTCGCCAAAGCATGAAAAAAGGTGAGCTTGGCGAGATATGTATTAAGGCCCCGAACCTCATGGAGGGCTATTGGAACAGGCCTCAGGAGACGGCTGATATGCTCAGGGACGGGTGGCTGTACAGCGGAGACATTGGCTACCTGGACAGCGATGGACACCTATTTCTGCACAGCCGCAAGAAAGACATCATCAAGACCAGCGGCTTCCAGGTATGGCCGCGCGAAATAGAGGAGATATTACATGAACACCCGGCTGTTTTGGAGGCCAGCGTGGCCGGTGTGCCTGATCAGTACCAGGGCGAGGCAGTCAAGGCATGGGTGGTATTGAATGCAGGAATGGCCTGTACGGCTGATGAGCTAAGGGAGCATTGCAGATCCAAGCTGTCGGCCTATAAGGTGCCTCGTTTCATCGAGTTTAAAGACTGTCTGCCTAAGACCCAGATAGGCAAGATATTGAGGAGGGTATTGATTGAGGAAGATACAAGTAAACAGGGAGGGGTAACCAATCATATATAACTGCCGCAGTAATAATTATGCAGGGAGGTTGAATTGATAACAGAATCATATCCGTGGTTTAAAAGCTATGACGCGGGAGTGCCGCACAGTCTGGAACCATACCCGACGGTGACTTTCCTGGACGTGGTCGAAGAGGCCGCCAAGAAGAGGCCCGATCACAGGTTTATGATTTTCAAGGACAGGAACATCAGCTATGGCGAGCTTGTCCGGTTGTATTCGGTATTTGCAGCCGCACTCAAGGCTAATGGCGTGAAGAAGGGAGACCGTGTTGCCATACTCCTGCCCAACTGCCCGCAGGGTTTCATCAGCTCGTTTGCAGCCTGGAAGGCCGGCGCCATACCTGTGCCTCTCAACCCAATGTATACAGAGCATGAATTACAGCACTCAATTAAGGAATGCGGGGCTGAGGTTGCCATCGTATTGACGCCCTTTTATGCCACCGTCAAGAAGATACAGCCGCAGACAAATCTCAGGCTGGTCATTGCCACCAATATTAAGGAGTACCTTCCACCTTTCCTGGCGACTATGTTCACACTGCTGAAGGAGAAGAAGGAGGGGCACAGGATAGCGATTCAGACGGGCGACCTCTGGATGGCCGAACTCATGAGCAAGCACGCCGGCGACGCCATACCTGATAATAAGCCTGTCTCTGACGATGTTGCGCTGCTCCTTTTCAGCGGAGGCACTACCGGTGTTCCCAAGGGTGTTATTATCACTCATAAATGCTTGATTGCGGAGGCCTGGCAGCTCAAGGTATGGAACGATAGTGTGCTGACGGAATGGGATGATGTGGTCATGATGATCATGCCGCTCTTCCACGTCTATGGTTTCGCCGGAGTGATGGGCACTTCCATCATGGGCCATAATCCTCTCGCCGTCGTCCCCAACCCACGCGACCGCGATGACGTGGTGAAAACCATAAATAAGGTGAGGCCGGCATACTTCCCTGCCGTTCCCACTATGTTCATTGCGCTGCTGGAACATAAGCTTGTAAAGGCGGGCAAGGTTGATTTCAAATCAATGAAGCTTTGTGTGGCTTCGGCGGCGCCCCTGCTGCCTGAGACCAAGCGGCGTTTTGAGGATTTGACGGGCGGCAAGTTGATCGAGGGCTACGGCATGACAGAGGTGACCGCGGCCATTACCCTGGGTCCGGTTGAAGGCAAATGGACGCCGGGATCGGCCGGCATTCCCTTGCCGGATGTTATTTTGCGGATTGTGGATGTTGAGACAGGTGAGAAAGATATGCCTCTGGGGACGGAGGGAGAGATCGTTGCCAGATGCCCGCAGATAATGGTGGGTTATTGGAACAGGCCGGAGGCTACGGATGAGATGATACGCAATGGCTGGCTGTATACCGGCGATATCGGCTATCTCAACGAAGAAGGTTGTCTCTTTATCACATCACGCAAGAAGGAACTGATCAAACCCGGCGGCTTCCAGGTCTGGCCGCGGGAGGTCGAGGAGGTTATCAGCACCTATCCCAAAGTGGCGGAGGTAGGAGTGGCAGGGATACCCGACGCTTATCAGGTTGAGGCGGTCAAGGCCTGGGTGGTGCTGCGTCAGGGGGAGACCGCGACAGCGGAGGAGATCCAGGCTCATTGCCGTGAGAAATTGACCGCCTATAAAGTGCCCAAGCATGTAGAATTCAGGACCGAATTGCCCAAAACACTGGTGGGCAAGATACTGAAACGCATACTGGTTGAGGAGGAGATAGCCAGGCAAAAAGCAGCAAAGTAATTTCATTGAGGGGTAATTAGGCGTTTGGCGCTTAATCATAATAACAAATCTAAGGAGGTTCTGAACTTGTCCGACAAAAGATGGTTAAAAAACTATGACAAAGGGGTCCCGGCCTCGCTGGAACCCTATCCCCAGAAGACGCTCGTTGACTATGTGGATGATGCAGTAAAGGAACATCCGGATTACCCTATGGTACTGTTTAAGAAGAGGAAGATGTCCTATGCCGAGATCCAGAAGCTCAGCGATGAGTTTGCAGCTGCTCTGGTGGCCAAAGGTGTTAAAAAGGGAGACCGCGTAGCCCTGATCATGCCCAACTGCCCTCAGGCCATCATCTGCCGCTGGGGCGCATGGAAAGCCGGCGCTATCCTGGTACACATGAATCCCATGTATACAGAATCCGAACTCGAACATGCTCTCAAGGACTGCGGCGCCGAGACCGTGGTGGTGTTGACCATGTTCTACAATACTCTGAAAAAGCTGCAGGCGCGCACCAAGCTGAGGCTGGTTATAGCTACCAGCATCAAGGATTACCTTCCGCCTGTGCTCAAAGTGCTGTTCACGCTGGTCAAAGAGAAGAAAGAAGGCCATCGCATAGTGCTGCAGCCCGGCGATTTCTGGCTGACCGACCTGATAAAAGCTCAGGACGGCGCGAAACGGCCGGATATTAAAGTGCTACCCAGCGATGAGGCCCTGATACTTTTCTCCGGTGGGACAACCGGAACACCCAAAGGCGTAGTGGGCACACACCATTCACAGGTCATAACGGGGCTGCAGTTCAGCAGCTGGTTCGGTGAGATTGTCGAGCCTTACAAAGATGTTATGATGCTGGTGCTGCCGCTTTTCCACTCTTTCGCCACATATGCGGTTATGAGCACGGCCATCGTGGGGCATGCGGCGCTGTCGCTGGTTCCCAACCCCCGTGACCGCGACGACGTGGTCGCTACCATCAATCATGATAAGCCAACGTACTTCCCCGCCGTGCCTGCCATGTTCATCGCTCTGCTGGAGCACCCTGCTGTCAAGACGGGTAAGGTGGATTTCAGCTCGATGAAATGCTGCAACTCCGGCGCGGCTCCGTTGCTGTACGAGACGAAAAAACGTTTCGAAGACCTGACAGGCGGTCGCATTGTGGAGGGCTACGGGTTGACCGAGTCTACCATGGCCTGCTGCTGCACCCCTTATCGCGGAACCTGGAAGCAAGGATCTGTGGGCATGCCGCTCCCGGATGTCATAATCAGGATTGGTGACATTGAGACCGGCGAGGGCGATGTGCCTGCCGGCAAGGAGGGGGAGATCGTTTTCCAGGCCCCGCAACTGATGAAGGGATATTGGAAACGTCCTGAGGAGACCAAAGAGATGCTGCGGGACGGATGGCTGTATACGGGCGATGTAGGTTACATGGATGATGACGGCTACATTTTCATCACATCGCGTAAAAAAGACCTGATCAAGCCCAGCGGATTCCAGGTGTGGCCGAGGGAAGTTGAGGAGGTCATCAGCAGTCATCCGGCGGTTGCCGAAGTCAGCGTTGCCGGTATTCCCGATGCCAAACAGGGCGAAGCTGTGAAAGCCTGGGTAGTGCTGGAGTCCGGCAAGACGGCGACGGCGGAAGAGATACAGGCCTGGTGTAAGGAGAAGCTGGTCGCTTACAAGATACCCAAGTTTGTGGAATTCCGCAGCGACCTGCCCAAGACCATGGTCGGCAAGGTGCTGAGAAGGGTTCTGCAGGAGGAAGAGGCGGTAAAGAGCAAGAAGTAAGTCTGTGAACGAGGCTGTCCCCGGCTGCACGGCCGGGGACAGCTTAAACTTATAGTCAAGGCATTAAAATATATTGATTTGGAGGTTGTTTGCATGGCAGAGTATCGCTGGTTAAAGAATTACGATCCCGGCGTACCCTACACACTGGAACCCTATCCCCAGAAAACCCTCTTAGATTATGTGGATGAGGCAGTTAAAGAGCGCCCCGACTACCCTATGCTGCTTTTCAAGAAGAGGAGAATATCCTATGCCGAATTTCAGAAGCTGAGTGACGAGTTTGCGGCTGCCCTGGCTGCCAAAGGCGTCAAGAAAGGCGACAGGGTCGCGCTCCTCATGCCTAACTGCCCACAGGCGCTTATCTGCCGCTGGGGGGCCTGGAAGGTCGGCGCCATAGTGGCGCATTTAAATCCCATGTATACGGAAAGCGAGTTGGAGCACGCGCTCAAAGATTGCGGGGCTGAGACCGTTGTAGTTCTAACCATGTTCTACAAGCAGTTTAAGAAGATACAACCGCGCACAAACGTGAAACTGGTGGTCGCCACCAGCATCAAAGATTACCTGCCTCCTGTGCTTAAGGTGTTATTCACGCTGGTCAAGGAGAAAAAGGAAGGTCACTATGTGGTACTGGAGCAGGGAGATGTGTGGATGACGGACATCATCAAGCAGCATGCCGGCGCCGGGCGGCCGGATGTTAAGGTTGCACCGCAGGATCCTGCACTCATACTGTTCAGCGGCGGCACCACGGGCACCCCCAAGGGCGTGGTAGGCACTCATCATTCCATGGTGATAACCGCCCTGCAGTACGCGGCGTGGTTCGGCGGCATGATCGAGAGCTATAAAGATGTCATCATGGCCTGCCTGCCGCTTTTTCACGTCTACGCGACCTATGGCGTTATGAGCACTGCCATAGTATGCCACGTGACATTGTCCCTCGTTCCCAATCCGCGCGACCGCGAGGATTTAATAGCCACTATTCAGCATGATAAACCGACTTTCTTCCCGGCAGTTCCCGCCCTGTATATTGCTCTGCTGGAGCACCCGATGGTGAAAGCCGGCAAAGTGGACTTCAAGTCGATGAAATTCTGTGTATCCGGCGCCGCTCCGCTGCTGGCCGATACCAAGAGGCGCTTTGAGGAATTGACGGGTGGCCGTATAGTCGAAGGCTATGCCATGACCGAGGCCACCATGGCCTCCTGCGTTACACCTTATCTGGGCAAATGGAAGGAGGGTTCCACCGGCATGCCGCTGCCAGACGTGGTTGCAAGGATCGGTGATTTGGAGACGGGAGAGGGCGAATTGCCCGCCGGCCAGGAAGGCGAAATCGTCATAAAGGCGCCGCAGCTAATGGTGGGATACTGGAACAGGCCTGAGGAGACCAAGGAGATGCTGCGGGACGGCTGGCTCTATACCGGCGATATCGGGTATCTGGATGAGGACGGCTATCTTTTCATCACTTCGCGTAAGAAGGATCTGATCAAGCCAAGCGGCTTCCAGGTATGGCCGCGGGAGGTCGAGGAGGTCATAGCTTCACATCCTGATGTGGCCGAAGCCTGCGTGGCAGGCATTCCCGATGCCAAGCAGGGAGAAGCGGTTAAAGTCTGGGTGGTGATGGAGGCCGGCAAGACGTTGACTGCTGAGGATATTCAGGCCTGGTGCAAGGAAAAACTGGTAGCCTACAAAGTTCCCAAATTTGTGGAGTTTCGTACCGAGTTGCCCAAGACTATGGTGGGCAAGGTGCTGAGAAGGGTCCTGGTGGAGGAGGAGAAAGCCAAAGCGAAATAGAAGACCAGTGTCTCAACACAAAGAATAAAATGGACCGGTCCCGGCGGCCGCCGGGACCGGTCAAAAGGGTGCTGAATTGACTGATTATCTGTGGTATAAAAGCTATGATCCTGGTGTACCACGCTCTCTTGAGCCGTATCCTCACAAGACTATTATGGACGTTTTATTGGAAGCTGAAAAGGAGCGCCCTGATTATCCCATGATAATCTTCCAGGACAGGAAGCTCAGCTACAGAGAGATTGTCAGTGAGAGCGATGCCATGGCTGCGGCGCTGGCTTCAATGGGCGTGAAGAAGGGTGACCGGATAGCTGTTCTCTTCCTCAATTGCCCTCAGGAGTATATTATTTTCTTCGCGGCCTGGAAGCTGGGCGCCATAGTGGCGCCGTTGAATCCCCTCTATACCGAGTTCGAGCTGGAAGCGAGATTGAACGATATCGATGCCGAGACAGCGGTGGTTCTCAACCTGTGGTATCCCATGGTGAAGAAGCTGCAGAGGAAAACCAGCGTACGCAATGTTATACTGGCCGAGTTTGATGATTACACAGTTCCGAATAAAGAGAAAGCGGCCACCGCTATCGAACCAGTCGACAACTGGTGGCTCGACCTTACCAGGAAATATGCAGGGAAACCGGTTCCCGGCGTAAAAGTGGGGCCGGACTATACAGCCCTGATCTTGTTCTCGGGAGGCACTACGGGCACTCCCAAAGGTGTTATGGAGAGCCATAAGTCCCTGGTGATTACAGGCATGCAGGTGGAAGCCTGGTTCCGCGAGATTTCACTCTGGTGGGACGAAAAATTCCTGGTGCCGCTGCCGCTATTCCATGCCTTCGGCATCTATGCCAGCTTTGGAATGGCACTGATCCAGCACAATATCTCGGTGCTCATCGCCAATCCACGTGATATCAAGGGTATGATTGAAACCATCAAGAATCAGGGCATTACTAACCTGGGCGCCGCCCCCACCATGTTTATTTCCATGCTGGAATACCCGGATCTCAAGATGGGTGACCTCAAGACCATACGCATGGCTACATCGGGCGCAGCCCCGCTGATGCGAGAGACCAAGGAGCAATTTGAGAAGCATATCAGCGGACGTTTGACCGAGGGTTACGCCCTTACTGAAAGCGGCATGGCCATGCTCACCACGCCGGCCAGGGGCAAGTGGAAGGAGGGCTCCATAGGTCTGCCCCTGCCTGATACACTTGTACGCATCGTGGACATAGATAACGGGACTTCGGATATGCCTGTCGGCCAGCCGGGAGAGATTATTATGAAGGTGCCGCAGGTTATGCAGGGCTACTGGAAACGGCCGGAAGAGACCAGAGAAATTCTGCGGGACGGCTGGCTTTATACAGGAGATATCGGCTACATGGATGAGGACGGCTATATCTTTTTGACGTCGCGCAAGAAAGACCTGATAAAATGCGGCGGCTTCCAGGTCTGGCCACGTGAGGTTGAAGAGATTCTCCAGGAGCATCCTGCCGTGGCTGAAGTATGTGTGGGCGGGGTACCTGATCCCAGACAGATGGAAGCGGTCAAGGCCTGGATCGTGCTGAAAGAGGGGAAAAGCGTGACTGCAGAGGAATTGCAGAAATATTGCCGGGAGAAACTAACCGGATATAAAGTACCGAAACATTTCGAGTTCCGTAAACAGCTGCCCAAAACATTCGTGGGCAAGGTCCTGCGCAGGATCTTGCAGGATGAGGAGAAAAGCAAGTAAAAGCAGAGGATACAGAGCTCCCGGTTAATTGATCGAAATTAGCCGTACGCTTTAAAATATGCAGTAAATATTGTTAGAGGAGGTTTAAAGTGGCGGATTATCCATGGTACAAATCTTACGATGCAGGGGTGCCGCATTCCCTGGCGCCATATCCGGAAATTACTTTACTTGATGTCATAGCGGATACAACCCGCGAGATGCCGGATCACACATTCATGTATTTCAAGGGAAGGTATTTCTCATACAGGGAGGCAAGCAGGCTTTTCGAGGTAATGGCTTCGTCGCTGATCGCCAACGGTGTCAAGCAGGGAGACCGCGTGGCCACTATGTTACTTAATACACCGCAGCAGCTTATAGCTGCCTTCAGTACTATGAAGGCCGGCGCCATTTTTGTTCCGCTTAATCCTTTGTATAACGAGGATGAACTGGTACATGCGCTGACCACTGTAGATGCGGAAATAATCATTGTCTGGGACCTGCTGTATGCAAATATCAAGAAGATACAGTCGCGCACCAAGTTGAAAAAGGTTATCGCCACCTCGCTCGAAGATTACATGCTTCCGGAAGCAAAGAAGCCGCATGCCATGCAACTTGAAAAAGGCGATGTGTGGATGGACGAGTTCATGGACAAGCATGCTAAAGATGCTGCTCCCGCCATCAAGCCAGGTATCGACAATACTGCCCTGATCCTGTTCAGCGGTGGAACGACCGGCGCTCCCAAGGGCGCGATGCTGTCCTTCAGGAATATGGCGGCGGTCGGCCTGCAGACCAGCAGTTGGAACAAGCTGGGCCTGATAACTCACGATGACTATACGATGGCGCTTATGCCCCTGTTCCATGCCTACGGCTTCAATGGAGTGATTGCCAGCTCGATCTGTGTTCGCAGCCCGCTGGCGATTGTAGCCAATCCGCGTGACCTCGATGACGTGATCGACACCATCAGGAAGGTTCGGCCCGGCTCTATGCCCGGTGTGCCTACGCTGTTCATTGGCCTGATGGCACACCCTGAAGTCGCGGCGGGGAAGGTGGACTTCACCTGCCTGAAATACTGCCTCTCCGGGGCCATACCGCTGATGGTCGAAACCAAGCAGCGCTGGGAAGCCATGACCGGCGCACCCATTCTCGAGGCGTATGGCCTTACAGAATCCACGGTTGTGTTTACTGTGGGCCCGCTCAAGGGTCAATGGAAGGAAGGAGCGGTCGGCCTGCCCCTACCCGATGTCATAATTAAATTCGTAGATGTGGCGGATCCTGACAAGGATTTACCTTACGGTGAGGAAGGCGAGGTTGTCGGCAAAGGCCCGCAGGTTATGCAGGGCTACTGGAACAATCCCAAAGGCACTGCGGAGATGATCAAGGATGGCTGGCTGTATACAGGTGACATCGGCTATATGGACAAGGATGGTTACCTGTACCTGACATCGCGCAAGAAGGATCTGATAAAGCCCAGCGGACACCAGGTCTGGCCCAAGGAAGTGGAAGAGATCCTGGCAACTCATCCCGCTGTGGCCGAAGCGTGCGTGGCAGGAATACCGGACGCAAAGCAGGTAGAGGCGGTTAAGGCCTGGGTGATCCTGCGGCCGGGAGAGAAGATCACCGAGGCGGAACTTCAGGCTTATTGTAAAGACAAGCTCACGGCATACAAGGTGCCCAAGTACATCGATTTCCGGGAAGCATTGCCAAAGACACTGGTGGGTAAAATATTGAGGAGGGTGTTACAGGAGGAGGAAAAGGCCAAGAAATCCACATAGAGTAGTAAAACGAGAAGATATAATTAATCTAAAAAAGCAGGAGGACATGAATGGCCGAGTATCCGTGGTTCAAACATTACGATGAGGGTGTACCTAAAACGCTCCAGCCTTATCCCGACAAGAGGCTTTACGAGGATGTTGCTGACGTGGGCAGGGAGAGACCGAATCAGAAGATGATCTGGTTCAAGGGCAGGTGGATGACTTATAAGGAGGTCGACCACCTCAGCGATGTGCTGGCTGCCGGCCTTGTAGCGCAGGGAGTTAAGAAGGGCGATCGCGTTGCCATGCTGATGCCCAACTCACCCAATATCGTCATCAGCCAGCTTGCCATCTGGAAAGCTGGCGCAATCTCGGTGCCGATAAATCCACTTTACAGCGAGGGCGAGCTGGAATTTGCCCTCAAGGAATGCGGTGCGGAAGTTGCCATTGTGCTGACTGCATTTTACGACCCGGTGAAGAGAATCCAGGGACGCACCAATCTGCGACTGCTCATCGTTACCAGCGTTAAGGAGTACCTGTCTCCTTTTGTGAAATTCATCTTTACGCTGCTGATGGAAAAGAAGCAGGGACAATACCTGGAAAAAGTGCAGGGGAACGATATCTGGCTTCAGGATCTGATGAAAAAACATGCAGGCGATAAAAAACCTGATGTCAAAGTGAGCGGCAAAGATACCGGCCTGCTGCTGTTCAGCGGCGGCACGACCGGCACGCCCAAAGCGGTAATGCTGAGCCATGAGGCCATATTCATGAACGGCAGGCAGATACATTCCTGGTCCAAGCCTCTGGCTACGGATTGGACGGATGTGCTTGTATTGCTGATGCCTTTCTTCCATGTTTACGGCAATGTGATATTGCTTTCTACGGCCATAGCCGGACGTTATCCCACGGCGCTTGTCCCCAATCCTCGCGAGGTAAAGGACGTCCTGGCTACGATTAAGAAGGTCAAACCGGCTTTCTTCCCGGCCATCTCGGCCATCTTCATCGGGCTTATGAACAGGCCTGAGGTTAAATCGGGCAAGATTGATTTCAAGACCATGAAGTCATCGGTGGCGGCGGCCGCTCCACTTCTGCCGGAGACCAAGAGGCAATGGGAGGCGGTCACAGGCGGCAAAATCGTTGAGGCTTACGGCCTCACGGAGTCCGGTGTGCTCGCTATGGGTCCCTTCCTGGGCAAATGGAAGGAGGGAGCGGTCGGTATGCCAACTCCTGATACCGTTATTAGGATCGTCGATATCGATACTGGAAAAACCGAGCTCAAGGCCGGCGAGGCGGGCGAGATCATAGCCAGGGGGCCGCATATTATGCAGGGTTACTGGAATCGTCCTGAAGCTACTGCAGAGATGCTGCGCGACGGCTGGCTGTACACGGGTGATATCGGCTACCTGGATGAGGATGGATACCTCTTTATAACATCACGCAAGAAGGACCTGATCAAGCCCAGCGGCCATCAGGTCTTCCCCGTCGAAATCGAGGAAATAATCGCTCAACATCCTGCCGTGCTCGAAGTGGGTGTGGCCGGTGTGCCTGACGCTGCCCAGGGCGAAGCAGTAAAGGCCTGGATCGTTCTGAGATCGGAACAGTCTTGTACCGTCGAGGAGATACAGGTCTTCTGCCGTGATAAGCTGACGGCTTACAAGGTGCCCAAGCACGTGGAGTTTCGTGATGCCCTGCCCAAGACCATGGTGGGCAAGGTGCTGCGGCGGGTGCTGCAGGAAGAGGACCGGGAAAAGAAAAAGTAAACGGGGCTGCGGTCTTTCAATAGGCGGTCAGGCCTTGCTCTGGCTCTTAATAAAAGACAGTACTTCCGGAAGACTGAATGTGCCTTCCATGGGTCCCATGCGCGAAGCGGCTAGAGCGCCCATTGCATTGGCCAGTCTGGCTGTCTCATAAAGCGGCAGATGGTCGAGGTAGCCGCTGATGAAACCGGCGTCGAAGCAGTCGCCTGCTCCAGTGGGATCTATGGCAGTAACTTTAAAACCCGGAACATCGAACGAGGATTCAGAGGTGAACACGCGGCAGCCGCTTTCGCCTTTTTTCAGTACCACGATCTTCACTCCCAACTCGATCAAGCGGAGACAGGCAGTATCGATATCGGGTTCATGCACCAGCATGCCGGCCTCGTTCCCGCTGGGGAGAACGATATCGGCCAGGCGGACGACGGGCAGCAGTATATTCCTGCACTCCTCGGCTGAGAGCAGTTCCGGACGCAGATTAGGATCCAGGCTGACGCTGCCGCCCGCCTGCTTGACCGCCTCGGCCATCGCCATGCAGACGTCCCTGATAGAGCGGCTAATGGAGAGCGAGCAGCCCATAAGGTGAAGGTGGCGGAATGACTGTGCATACTTCACAGCCAGAGCTATGGAGGGCAGGCGGTCCGAGGCTGTGCCGGCGATGTGAAAGATAAAGTTACGCCCGCCATCCCGGTCATAGGCTACAAAGGCGCAGCCCGTGGGCCTGCCCTTGACAGAGGCAATCAGTTTGATGTCTACTTCATCGTTTGTAAACCTTCTTAGTAACAGACGGCCGAAACCGTCCTGTCCCAGCGAACCGACGAAGCCCGTCCGTTTACCAACGCGCGCAGAGGCATCTGCGAAGATGGCTGGTGCGCCGCTGGGGAAGGGCCCCGTGAACCGGCCGGTTTTATCCAGGGGCATGTCGACCGACGGCCGCATGATCTCCACGATCAATTCACCTGCGGTCAGCACCTGCCCCTCGTCCCAGAACGGCAGCCTGCTGCGCCGATTGAATTCTTTTTCAAGCGCAGGAATTGTGTGGTAAAGATTGAAGGCGCGGCAGTATTTCAATATTTGCTGCGAGATGCGCTCGATCACGTAATGGTGAGGATCGAAACCGTCTTTCGCCAGATTTGCATACAGGCGTTTTCGTGCTTTTACTACCTGCCTGTCGGTCCATATATAGCGGGCGCCGGTTTTAAGCAGCCAGCTTTGTCTTATTGCAGGCAGTGCATCGAACGGCTTGCCGGCCTCCTCCGCGTGCAGCCACTTTTGCCATCGGCCGGACCGGATAACCGCCTGCCTGAGCGATTCTTTAAATAGCGAAGCCTCTGCGACGATCCCGGCAGGGGTAGATTTTTCTCTCGATTCCAGCTCGAAAAGGGCGTCGCATTCGACCTCGGTAAATTCGGGACCGACGTTGGCACCACCCATTTTACTGGCCGGGTAGGCAGAGGGATTTTCCACGTTGTCGGTGTAATGCCCCTTCAGCACCAGGTTGTAGTGGCGTGCGATATCATAGAGCTCCTGCGCCATTTGCGGGCTGAACAGGGTCGTGTCCAGGTCCGTTCCAACTTTACCCACGATAAAGCATGGCCATGCATGGCTCAGCCCTTCTTCCGTCATCACCTTGCGCAATCCGGACAGGAAACCACTGAACATATTCTCGTCGGCCAGGCCGCCCTTGACTTCCTCTGTTCCCACCTCGTAACTTACCGGGGGCAATTCGTGTTTGATGCGGAAAGACTCGCAGTGCTTGATCAGCAGAACGGTCCTCTCTATGATCGTGTCCAGATGAAGAGTTCTACCGGGAAGCAATTCGCGATCAACAGTGGGATCGATGTGGAGCAGGTCAAACCTTGCCTTGATAGCAGATTCCAGAGATCTTTTAACTGCGCTCATAGTGCGGCGATAAGTCCATTTCTCGGTAGTGTGCCTGTCCCGCAGCCAGGGTCCGGCATGATCTACTCCAAGCAGTATCGGGCCTTTAAAGCCTGTTTTCCTGGCGGTCTGTCGTATTTTAGTTACGAAACTCGCGTGGTTCCATCCTGTATAGCCCCCGTCGATGTCAACCTGGTTGAGCGTGGCCACGAAAAATATAGGGCAGTCCGCCTGTCCGGCTGCAAGCAGGGCTGCCTCCACCACAGCCTGAGAGTTGGCTGAAACTGCCAGCAGGGTGCGCCAGGGTGCACCTTCTTTAACTGACAGGTGTGAGAAAGAACGGATGATGGCATCGCACAGAGTAAATCCGCTGCGCGCAGCCCTTCGCCTTAAATGTGAAACGTCGGCTGCCATATCGGTATTAGTACCGTGTAAATTTGGAATCTATTATACATGTTCAGAGCACCGGCTCGCCGCAGACACCGTCTTTACCCCAACAGATCAGGCTGCCCTCCACGAACTTAACATCCGTAAAACCGGCGCCTTTGAGAGTACAGCTGGACTGGTATGCGCGATTACCCTGAAGGCAGAAAACCACGGTTTCGGCGTTCTTATCGAGTTTGTCCATCTCATCGTGCAGCTGAGGTTGTGGCAATAGATGTACCTGCGGGGCTTCCAACCAGGTATTATCGCTCTCCCACTCGCTTCTGACGTCGAGAAGTACGAAATCAGCCCCATCCGCTATTTTCTTTTTCGCCGCATCGGAGCTGATGCTTGCCGTCCTCCCCTCCAGCTTGTTGCGCACAAGGTTAGCCGTGTGATGGAGGACATCCAGCGACGTGTTGTAGGGAGGAGCATATGCCAGGTCCAGGTTGGCCAGCGTATCAATCGTCATACCTGCAGTGATGCCGGTAGCCAGAACGTCTATGCGCTTGATCACGTCTCCCGGCCCGGTGCCCTGTCCGCCCAGTATGCGGCGGGTCTTCTTATCGACAATAAGCTTGATGATGACATCCTTGCTGCCCGGAAAATAGGTCGGTTTATCATGATTGGATATGAGGGCGGTAACTACCTCAAAGCCGGCTTCCAGCGCTTGTGTCTCCCCCAGCCCCACTCGCCCGGTGTTGAAGGCAAATACCTTTACACAGGCTGTGCCGACAATGCCTGGAAACCTCTCCCTTCCACCTGTTATGTTGGCGGCTATCACGTGCCCGTGTTTATTGGCCGAGGAGCCCATGGGTACGAACATCTTTTTACCGGTGATGATACTGACATTGGCCACGCAATCGCCGCCGGCGAAGATATCGGGATCGCTTGTCTGCAGGTAATCATTGACTGCGATGTCGCCGAAAATCCCTATCTCCAACCCCGCTTCTTTTGCCAGATTTGAATTCGGGCGTACGCCTATAGCGAAGATAACCACATCTGCTTCAAGCGTCTCCTTGTCCGTGATGACATGGCTTACTCTATTGTTATCACCCTTGAATTCCACCACCTTCTGCCCCAGCTTCAAGGTCGCTCCCTTGCTTGTAATATGGTCGGCCAGCAGGTCTGATATCTCCTCGTCCAGTATGCCCGGCAGTACTTTGCTCAGCGCTTCAACGACGGTAACCTTTAATCCGCGCGCGGTCAGCGCCTCCACCATCTCAACTCCGATCAGGCCGGCTCCCACAACAACGGCCTTTTTAGATGCCGACTCATTTATGAGGACCTTTATCTCATCTGCGTCAGGGACGCGTTTCAACACGTGCACACCTTTAAGGTCGATTCCTTTAATAGGAGGTATGACAGGGCTGGCACCCGTGGCGATCACCAGCTTGTCATAATCTATGGAATAGTGTCGGCCTTCAGCCAGTGAAGTTACATCTATCCTGTGTGCGGACCTATCAATGCGATCTACGCGGGTGGCTGTCAAAACATCGACGTTGCTGATCTTTTTAAAGGCAGCTGCATCGCGTACGAGGAGAGCGTTGTGGGATTTGACGACATTGGAAATATAATATGGCAATCCGCAGGCGGCGTAGGATATCAGTTCCTCATCTTGCAGCATGGTTATCTGTGCCGAGGCATCCAGCCTGCGCGCGCGTGCAGCGGTCTTGGGCCCGCAGGCGCCGCCGCCGATGATCACGATTTTTGACTGTTTGGCCATATGGACGATCCTCCTAACGCGTGCCGCATGTTTGCAGCAGATAAAAGTAATTATAATCGAAACGAATTGCCTGCAAAACCACCTGAAGCTATACTTTTAAGGTAAGGCAGGTAACAGTAGGGAAAATGAATACCAGGCTCTTGGCCGGCTTGGCCGCCGTTATTATCCTCGGTCTGTGCGCGTACGCCGCTTCGCTGATGCTGCCCGTAATTTCTCCGGCTCAGGCTGAAATACCCGAGGTATTTTTTTTCAGGGCGGACACTTCCAGGATCGAGAGTGGCACGGCTGCAACGCTACGCTGGAATGTCGATGGCGCCGATAGCATCGTCATCGACCATGGGATCGGGCAGGTCGAGGCAAGCGGTGAGGTTACTGTGACGCCGTCACAGATAACAGCCTATAATCTGACGGCTGTCAGCAAGGGTGGCACCGTTGTAAGTTCCGTTATTGTCAATGTCGTGCCGGTAGTTAAAACAGCCAGCCTTCCCTCCAGCCCGGCCATTGATTCGAATGGTATCCCGTCAAATATCCCTGCCGATATGCTGCCCGCTCTGAAGGAAAACGAATCCTATGTTTTTTTTCAGGGAGCCATCATGGTGGGAGCTGATAATCATTATATTGTGCTGCGCAATAATACGGCCGCCCGTAATCCCAGCTGGGATGAATTAATTGTCTTTCTCCAGTCCGATCAAACCGACCGCCGCGCATATGTGACCGGCCTGTTCACCTGCGGCGACTTTTCCGAGTTGCTGCATAACAACGCTGAGGCGGCGGGCATTCGGGCAGCCATCGTCGCCGTCAAACTGCTGCAGGCCGGCCCGACTGAAGGCCTCACCAACCACTCTTTAAACGCCTTTCAGA